>LNFM01006337.1_pt1 | contig 21601 bp, 19 predicted proteins | sample 596031 | NCBI WGS metagenome assembly LNFM01 (sample SAMN04254537, study PRJNA301005) | activated carbon metagenome | isolation source: dual media filters at the Ann Arbor, Michigan drinking water treatment plant | place: USA: Ann Arbor
CCGGTTCCTAATATGCAAAGGCCCCGCCGGTAACGCACCGGCGGGGCCTCGCGAAGGAGCTATGAAGCGGGGAGCTTTAGACCAGCCGGAATCGAGGCCGCTGATCGTGAACGGTCGTATGCGAGATGTTTTTCCAGATACAGGCTTGCAGCCGTTTCCGCTGGTCCTGTGAGAGCTGCATGAATCGAACGGAAAACTGGCATCCCGAGACCCAGACAACATGTGCTGAGGTGAGGCACAGCGGACCCTCTCCATCGGGAAGGTCGATGGTAAGGCTGAGGAGGGTTCCCCGAGTAACCGGGCGATCGCTGATAATCTTGCATCCCGATACAGAGATATCTTTGGTCAGCCCTTGTCCGGCGTGGGGCTGACTAGGGATGTCGCCCTTGTATCGAACCTGACAACTGATGGCGAGCCGTTCGGTATAGCGTTTGTCCAGGCTGGAATAGGCTGCCCGTGCCTGCTTCGGTGACTCGGGGAAGGACTTTCTCATATTGGCCTCAAATCAATTTCTAGATGGTGATGCTGTAGCTCTTATCGGCTGTTTCGTTCTCTGACTGTACTGTGATCTGGGCGCTCTTGAAATCCCCTGAGTGGAGGGGGTGATACCCTTCTTTTGAGAGGTGGCGAGCGGTGTGAACAGCCCCAGCTCTATCGAACCACATGGATGAGAATTGGCTGGAACGCCAGCGATTGATGAATCTGGGGAGGGAGGTTATGTTCCTTGCAATCAAGCCGGCGTCGCGAGTGGAGATCTTCACTCCTTATGGAGGCGGAACATGGTTGTCAGAATACCGTTCCTGAATTTCCTTCCGAGAGCTTTTCACGCAGGATGCGGCTTTCGAAGAAAATCACTCCCCGCTCGATTCGAGACTCGTACCGGAGTGTAATTTCCGTGTCGAAGCCATGCCAGGCGTAGACGCGGATCGGGCCGACTGAAATCTGGCCCGGCGTGCGATCGAGCGGACCGTACTTGGTTTGTAGGTAGGCCAGGATCTGTTCGTGCGTATCTTTACCTTGGTAGCGGACAAGGACGCGGCCGAACTTTCCGTCAAAAGTCGTGTAGCGCAGGACCTCAACCGGAATGGTTCCGAGCGCGGGTTGTCCGGCCTTCAACTCATAGGAGAACAGTCGTCCGGCCTCTTCCACCTTCCGGTACTGGTCGCCTTCCGTCAGCGCCGACTCCCAGGGCAGCCCTTCGAATCCATTCGGGTCATTGAGGATCGGCACGGCGAGCGCCAGGGCGGCCTGGATCAGAAGTCCGACGAAGAGAGCCGCGATGTGCAGCGAGCGGTGGTGCATAGTGTATCGAGTTCCCTTACTCGGCCGAGTCCGTAATGTGATCGTTGAACCGCGGCGCCAATGTGCGGCTGTCGATGAAGATAAACCCGCGCTCCGTGTTCGCCTGATACGTGACATTGATCTCGGTTTCAGGCCCTCGCCAATTATATTGCTGATTCAGTCCCCGTGCCATCTGCCCGGGGATGCGTTCCAACGGTCCGAATTGTGTTTCGAGGAATCGCATGACTTGGGCATGGATCTGCTCGCCCTGGTAGCGAATCGTCACGCGGGCGAACTGGTCGTCGACCGACAGGAGCAGAATGCTGGTCATCTCAGCCCCGGCGAAGATCGCCGGGCCGGCTGTGGAGAGGTACTCGGTGACATGAGGGCCGGTTCGCGACGGGACCACATCGGTGCGTCCCTTCAACACGGTTCCCCAGGGGAGATTCTGAAACCCCTTGGGGTCGTTGATCATCGGGACGGCAGATACCGGCAACGTGTGCAGGACGCTGGAAGCGCAGACGAGCCAGAGGAGAAGACGCCGGAGCAGATGATTACTCATGGTGTCGCACGATATCCGAATAGCGATCCATGTTCGCACGCTACCATGGTGCCGAGACCGGCGCAACCGGATGTTTTGTTGAGAATGCGCGCAGCCCTGTCTTATAATGCGCCGGCTTTTAGAATGGGATTGTATGCAGTGGGCTCAGCTATCGGTGTCGATAACAGATCGGGAGCGAGATGATTGAAAGCGATGCATTCGTTCAGGCGCTGCAGGATATGGGGGTCGACTTCTTTACCGGAGTTCCCGACTCGATTCTGGGCGGCATTATTGTCTATACCCCGGCGGTGCGGGAAGACGAAGCCGTGGGGATGGCGGCGGGCGCTTACATGGCGGGAAAAGTTCCCGCCGTCCTGATGCAGAATTCAGGACTCGGCACCTCCCTCAACACGCTCATATCCCTGAATCAGATCTATCGGCAACCCTGTATTCTGATCGTGTCCTGGCGTGGCCAAGGGGGCAAGGATGCGCCGGAGCATCTGGTGATGGGCGAGGTGATGCCGCAATTTCTCGATACCATGAAGATTCCGCATCGGACATTGACCGAGAAAACCGCGGTCGAAGACTTCAAGTGGGTGGCCGAAACCTTTATGAAGCAGCGCATTCCTGTCGCGCTGGTGATTACCAAGGGCGTCGTGAAAGGGTTGCATCCATGAGACCTGAAGAGGGAACGCTGATCAGCCGGGCGCAGGCGTTGGCCGCCCTGCTGGAATTGCTGACCGACCAGCCGGTGATCATCTGCAACGGCTTCCCGTCCCGCGAAGCCCACAAGATCGCCGATCGTCCCACGCACTTCTACATGATCGGTTCCATGGGGAATGCTCCGGCGATTGCGCTGGGCGTCGCCCTGGCGAAACCCAAGAAGCAGGTCATCACATTCGACGGTGACGGCAATGTGCTGATGGGAATGGGAACGCTTGCGACGGTCGGCGCGTTGAAGCCGAAGAATTTCATTCATGTGGTGTTCGATAACGAAGTGTACGGCACGACCGGCAACCAGCCGACGATTTCAAATGTGGTACCGCTGGAGAAAGTCGCCAAGGCGGCCGGGTATGTCAACGTGGAGCGCGTGCTCGATCGCGAGGATCTCGTCTATGAGTTCAAAGACATGCTGAAGAAGGACGGACCGAGCATGTTGCTGATCAAGGTCAACGAGTTTGTGGAGGATGCCGGGCGGGTCTTGCTCGATCCGCCGGACATCACGAAGCGGTTTATGAAAGCAATTGAGTGACGGGTAACGAGTGACAGGTGACAGGGTCAGATATTTCCGGATGTGCGTGTCACGCGTCACGCGTCACGCCTTACAAGGTTTCACACAATGATTCTCCTCAATCCAGGCCCCGTCAATGTGTCAGAGCGTGTGCGGCAGGCGTTGTTGCGGCCGGATATCTGTCATCGCGAATCCGAATTCACCGAACTGCTGCTCCGGATTCAAGGCAAGCTGCTGAAGGCCTTTGTGCCCGGTGCGGAAGCCGAGTATGCCGCCGTGCTCATCACCGGCTCCGGCACCGCTGCGGTCGAGTCCGCCCTGATGTCCGCCATTCCTCACGGCAAGCGGGTGTTGGTGCTGAATAACGGTGTGTACGGAGAGCGCCTGTCCCAGATGGTCGGGTTGCACCGGCTGGGCGTGTCCGAGCTTAAGTACGATTGGACCGCCAGGCCGGATCCTGAGCGCCTCCGGCTGGCCCTTCGGCAGCATCCTGAAGTCCATGCAGTGGCCATGGTGCACCATGAAACCACCACCGGCCTGATCAATCCGGTGAAAGAGATTGCCGATGTGGTCGACAGTCAGAACCGCGCGTTCATTCTCGACGCCGTCAGCGGACTGGGCGGAGAGCCGATCGATATTGCCGGGTCGCATATCTATATGGTGGCCGGCACGGCCGGCAAATGCATTCAGGGATTTCCCGGCGTGTCGTTTGTCCTGGTGCGCAAGGGATTCCTCGAGCGGATGCGCCAGTATCCCAAACGGTCGTGGTACCTCCATCTCACGCACTACGTGGACGATCAAGGCCGCGGCACAATTCCCTTCACGCCGGCGGTGCAGGTGTATTATGGGTTTGACGAAGCATTGAGCGAGTTGCTGGAAGAGGGCGTGGCCAACCGCATTCAACGCTATAAAAAGGCGTCGACCTTGATTCGCGCGCGCATGGCGAAGCTGGGGATTAAGCCGATGCTGACGCCCGAACGCCAATCGAACACCATTACCGCCTACTCGCTTCCCGACGGCGTGACCTATGACCAGTTGCACGATCGCCTCAAGGCGCAGGGCTATGTCATCTATGCGGGGCAGGGACAATTGGAACACAAGATTTTCCGTGTGGCCAACATGGGCGCACTGACCGAAGCGCAGTTGACCGGATTTCTCGACGCCTTCGAACAGGCCTGTAAACCGGCATGAAGGCGATCATTCTGGCCGCAGGAGTCGGCAAGCGGCTTTGGCCTGTCACGCAGCATCACCCGAAGTGCCTCATCAAGATCGGCGAGCAGACTTTGCTGCACCGGTATCTGACGCTCTTGTCGAGTGTGGGGATTCGTCAAGCCGACATTGTCGTCGGCTACAAGCAGGAAATGATCCGCGCCGCCGTCGAATCCGATGCCTGCGGCGTCCGGGTCAATTTTTTGGTGAACGAGCAGTTCCATCGGGGCAGCATTTCGTCCTTGTGGATCGCCAGGACTGCGTTCACCGACGATACGATTGTCATGGATGCGGATGTGCTCTTTCATCGGGAAATTTTACAGCGGCTGGTGAGTTCGCCATACGAGAATGCGTTGCTGATGGATGAATCGGTGAAGCAGACCGGCGAAGAATGTATGGTTGTGGTCGAAGGCGGGCGGGTGATCGCGCTGACGAAAACCATGCCGTCGCGGTATGAGTATGCGGGTGAAGGTGTAGGGTTTCTCAAGGTGCGGCATGCCGATTCGCCGCATCTCGTCGCGTCGCTCCGGAGATTTATTGATCGGGAAGCCTGGCAGATGGAGTATGAAGACGCGCTGATCGACTTCTTTCGCGACGTGAAGGTCGGCCATGAAAAAATCGGCGGGTTGCCGTGGACCGAGATCGACTTCCCCGAAGATGTGACGAAGGCCGAGCGCGAGATCCTGCCAAGGCTCTAGGACGTGATGTGTCCGTGATGTTCCATCGGTTCTGCACATGACGAGCAGCGAACGCCGAGTTATCCAATGAGTGAAAGTCTCATCCAGCATCGCGCGGAAGTTCAGGGACTGGCGACCGCCATTCTCTTACCCTCCGTCAGTGTCTTCGGAGAATCCTCTGATCGTATACCGGGCAGTGCCGGCCCTCTGACGCAGGTCGTGGGGATCGGGCTGTTTCAACGTGCCGTGCTCACGCTGCAACGGGCCGGGATTCGGCAATTGATCGTGCTTGCCGGTCCGGAAGAAGATCAACTCAAGCAGGCGTTGGGCCGGGGGCCGCGCGTGACGATTCCTGTGCGGTGGATGCCAATCCGGGAGTTCCCGCTCGATGATCCGCGCACCTGGGAGGCGATGGCGGCGGAAGTCCCTGGATTCTGCCTGGTCGCGAGCGTGCGAGGCGTGTTCTCGCGTGGCCTGATCGAAAGTCTGCGCCGTGAAGTGCAGGAGGGACAGGCCATTCTGGTGGCGCAGCCGGTGGTGCAGCGGGCAGCCGGAGATCGACGGGTTTCGGTCAAAGTGCAGGCCGAGCGGCTTCTCGCCCTCGGATCGTTCCGGGCCGAAGATGCGACGCTGGTTGCGGCGGATTTGCTGGTCTTGCCGGCCGGACTCATGGCCGCGGCACAGGATACTCAAACACCTCCCGGAGCCATGCCGATCCGACGATGGATTGAGCGGGCAGCGATCGATGGACGGGTACGGGTGCTGCGGACGGACGGGCATCCCTCGCAGTGGTATCAGGATGTGCGGACGCAGGCTGAGGTCCCGGCCGCCGAACGGAAGCTGTTCTCCTCGCTCAAGGGCGAGTTCGAGGGATTCGTCGATCGCTATTTCAATCGCAAGGTATCCCGCTGGTTCACCCGGATTTTCCTGGCATTGGGGGCGTCCCCCAACGCCATTACGATGGTGGCGACAGTCCTAGGGCTGCTGGCCGCTGTGGGGTTTGGACTCGGGACCTATGAAGCGGCTATCGTGGCGGCGTTGCTGTTTCAATTCGCTGCGGTGATCGATTGTTGCGATGGAGAAGTGGCCCGTCTCACATTCACGGAGTCTGCGTTCGGCGCCTGGCTTGATATCGCGATGGACAATGTCGTGCATATGGCCATCTTTGCCGGGATTGCCGTGGGGGCGTACCAACAGACGGCCGGGCAGGCTGAGGCCTGGATTCCGCTCGCGTTAGGTGCGGCTGCCGTGCTCGGGAACGCTTCGTCCTTCGTGTTGGTCACACGGGCTCAGAAGATCAAGACGGCGAGCGGGTGGAAGACGCCGGTCCATGCGGCCTGGTCCGAGTTCATGCTGAAGAATGTCGCCAGCCGTGATTTTTCCGTGATCGTCCTGATCGCAGCGTTGCTGAACAAGCTGGATTGGTTTCTCTGGATGGCTTCAGCCGGCTCTCTGGTGTTCACTGTGCTGATGCTGTGGGTCGTTCGTCCGTCAGCAAGATCTCGTGCGTAGCGGGATGCTGAAAACTGCCCCCAGCTTCGTTCTCGGCAACTCATCCCCCTCAACGTACCGGTCACAGTACGCTTCGGGGGCTACGTACCCTGCGGCCTTGCTGGATGACAGTTTTGAGCATCCCGAAGATAGGATTCGATCCGCGTGCTGAGAGTCATCTTTCTCCTCGTCGGCTTCCTTACGCTCGGTCTCATCGTCTGGCATATCGGTCCCGGGAATATCTACGAGGCGGCGACCAGGCTCGGGCCGGTGGCCTTGTGCGTTATCCTCATCCCCTCCCTCGTCATGTATGCCGTCGAGGCGTATGGTTGGAAGATTACGCTTGGTCCGGCCGGACAGTCGGTGTCGTTTCTGCGGGTCTTCGCGGTTCGCACGGCCGGTGAAGTGGTGAACATGACGACACCCACCGCTTATGTCGGCGGCGAACCGCTCAAAGCCTATCTCTTGCAGAAGTCCGGCGTGCCGATGGTGGACGGGCTGGCATCCGTTGTCATTGCCAAAACGACCATGACCATCGCTCAGGTGTTGTTTATTCTTTTAGGGATCGCGTTGGGCTTCTGGATATTGGGCGCGCAGGGTTCGTCTGGGCAAATCGTAGCGGCAGGGTTGCTGAGCATCGGGCTGTTGGCCTTCGGGACCATGGCCTTTGTGTTCGTGCAACGGCGCGGCCTCTTTACCTGGATGTTGGGGACACTCAGGAGACTCGGTATCCGGATCGGCTTTCTCGAAGCACGGGAAGACAAGCTGCGGGCGCTTGATCAGACAATTGTGAATTTCTATACCCGACATCGGGCGGCGTTCTATGCGTCTACCGGTTTGTACTTCCTGGGGTGGTTGGCTGAGGCGCTGGAAGTGTTCGTCATCATCTACTTCCTCGGAGGCCCGGCCGATGTATGGTCGGCAATCTCGATCGGCGCCCTTTCTGTCTTTATCAAAGGCGGAACGTTTTTTATCCCCGGCAGTCTGGGTGCGCAGGACGGCGGCAATCTGCTGTTGCTCCAAGCCTTCGGTTATTCCGATGTCACCGGAATTACCTTCGCGCTCCTGCGGCGATTCCGCGAGCTGGTCTGGATCGGGATCGGGTTGGTGTGTTTGGGGAGTCTTGGAAAGCGAGATGGCTTGTCATGATGAATTCTGGTTAGTATGACAGGCTGTCCAGCCCGTTCAAAGCCGGCATTGCTTAAGTATGCCATATTGATTCTGCAGTTGCTTCACAGGGTGTAATCATGGAGACCGTATCGGCTTGTGTTCTCCAGCATGCCCGAAAAGAAAAATGCAGATGCCTCTGCATCATTGAGTGATACTACGACAAGCGTAAGGACTTCGGATGTCGTCTCATGATTCTCGGCGAAGTCTCCTTGAGATAATAGTTGCCATATTGTTCAGTCTGGCTGCGGCCAATCTCTGCATCGTGTTTCTTGTTCAGGGAGGGTACGAATTTTCAGTTGGTCCGATTCTGGTACACGCTCGATACGTGCTGAAGTCTTTGCTCCTATGCTTGGTGCTGGCTCTTGCTAGAGCATGGTTAGAGGGAAGGCGAGCAGGGCTCTCACTCTCCGAATCTCTCAGGTCTCCGCTGCTACTATTCTTGCTCACGATTCTTATCTATAGCCTGAATGGGAAAACGCTGTGGTCCGGTGATACCATTCCCGCCCGCTATCTTCCTTTGAGCTTGGTTCGGGAGCTCGATTTCGACCTCGATGAATTTTCCTTTCTGTACGAATCAGGATTGCCCTACTCCCTCACGAGTAGTTCGGGACACATTATTTCTATATACCCTCCATGGGCCGGCGTACTCGCACTGCCGGTATATCTTGGGCCGGCCTTACTTGGAGTTGATCCCACCTCATTGCTAATAGAGGATCTGGAAAAACGAGCAGCCATGTTGATTACGGCGGTCTCCGTGCTCGTTCTCTTTTTTGCTTTGCGACGTATGACGCTGGAAAAGACTGCGTGGTTCATCGCCGTGATCTATGCCTTCGGGACCAGTAGCTTCAGCACTAGCAGTCAAGCGCTTTGGCAGCATGGAACTGTCCAGCTATTTCTTACTCTGACGATTTATTGCATAGTTAAAGGCCTCGAAGTCCCTCGGTTTTCAGCCTACTCAGGCTTTGTACTGGGCTGTATGGTTATTTCTCGACCACTCAATCTCATAGTCGCGTTTCCGATTGTGCTTTACATGGTCCATAAGCAGCGCGATCAGCTTGTCGGTTTTATTCTTGCCGGTGTACCCCCGCTTCTTCTCTTCATGGCGTACAACACCTTCTACTTTGGTTCACCCTTCACCGCGGGTATTGGTGCGGCCGTCGTTACCCCGTCTGCAATAATAAGCACGCACCTAACATCGTTCGCCACGCCTTTTTTTGTAGGGATTGCCGGAGTCCTTGTAAGCCCAGGTCGAGGCCTACTCGTATATTCTCCTGTATTCGTGTTTTCCATTGTTGGCATGATAGTAATTTGGAGGGAGTCGAGATATCTCTACCTTAGATATCTATGCTTTGCCCCGCTTCTATTGTTTATAGTTGTCTCAAAGTGGAATGGCTGGTGGGGCGGAGAATGTTACGGTCCACGGTTACTTGCCGATGTGACTCCGATTCTTTGCCTCCTATTGTATCCAGCCGTCGACTATTACAAAGGGAAGAAGGTTGTGAAATATGCCATCATTGCGTTGGCCGCTTTATCCATCGGTATGCATACGATAGGTGCCGGAAGGGATAGGGTAGCCGGTGAGAAAACCTGGACTGCTCATTACGAGATTGGACGCCACCCTGAGCGCTTGTGGTCGTGGAGGGATAGCCCTCCGGTGTACTATGGGAGGCAGATTTTGGAAGAGGTAAAAAGCAGTCTCTCATCGATAGGAGATTGATTTCCTTCGTGCCGTCTAGGAGTACTGATGGCCATTGCATTTGCGCGAAGAGACTCGTTTTTCATGCGGCGTAGTATTCTGGCCCCTCAGGGTGTGAAGAGGGATAAGGCCCCCCCTGAGAGTCGGTTCCTCTAGTACTGAAGGTGGGCTTGTTGTCTGGGCCTTCTTCCTCTACGCTTCGAACTAACTTCTTAGCGGGGGCCCCTGACTGGCGGGGGCGGACCGCTGCAGTGAGTCACTGCGTGTTTACCCCTGCGCACTGAGCCGAAGGGACCACCAGGGAAATGAGTGCCCAAATACCCTCTTCGCTTTTAACCGTCGCGGTCATCGTTCCTGTCTACAACGGGGGCGAACGATTTCGCGCGAGCCTGGAATCGATCAGGCAGACAGTGCCTCCGCCGGATGAAATCATCGTGATCGGCGATGGGGATACGGACGGTTCCTCGCAGTATGCAGAGGCGGCTGGCGTGACTCTATATCGATTTCCCCAGCCGGGAGGGCCCGGTCGCGCCAGGAACCTTGGCGCGTTGAAGGCGAAATCGGATCTGCTCTTTTTCATCGATGCCGATGTGACTGTTCCTGAGAATGTGATTGAGCGGTCAAGGGATATCTTTGCTCAGGATGCGGATGTGGCTGCGATAATCGGGTCATATGACGATCAACCGGGGGAGTCGAATTTTCTCTCTCAGTACCGCAATCTGCTCCATCACTATGTCCATCAGAATGGTCGGGAGGAGGCCTCAACGTTTTGGGGCGCCTGCGGAGCGATCCGGCGGGAGGTCTTTCTTGCGATGGGCGGATTCGATGAAACGTACCTCAGGCCCTCCATCGAGGATATTGAATTGGGTTATCGCCTCAAACGAGCCGGGCATAGGATTCGACTCTGTAAACCGATTCAGGTCAAACATTGGAAACGTTGGACAATTGCATCAATGCTACGGGCCGACTTCTTTCAACGGGCTGTGCCATGGACGCAGCTGATCCACCGGCATCGGGGCTTTGTGAACGATTTGAATATCGGCATCTCCGGGCGCGTGAGCGTCATATTGGTTTTCGGGCTTCTCGGGGCGCTGTTGCTGGCGCCCTGGCAACCCACGGTTGTGGTCGCGGCGGCCGTCATGGGGCTGATACTGTTCATTCTCAATGTCCGGCTCTACCGTTTTTTCCTAGAAAAGCGAGGGCTCCGATTCGCTGCACAAACCGTCCCGTGGCACTGGTTTTATTTTCTGTATAGCGGAGTCGCCTTCGCCGTCGGGACGGTGCGCCACCTTGCCGGCCACGACCTTGGTCGCGAAAAGCCTGCATCGTTCCTGCCGTCTGAATCCCTGCAGTCAGAATCACGAGTGGAGAAATGCGAATGAGCCGAGAATTTTCTATCATCATCGGCGCGGGCCCGGCAGGGCTCACGACCGCTTATGAATTGGGTAAGCGCGGCATGACGTCCACCGTGCTCGAGGCGAGCGATCAGGTCGGGGGGATTTCGAAAACCGTCAACTATCGTGGGTATCGGTTTGATATCGGCGGACATCGGTTCTTTTCCAAAGTCCCTCTCATCAATGAATTGTGGCACGAAATTCTCGGAGAAGAGTTCTTGCTGCGTCCGCGCATCTCGCGCATCTATTACAACCAACATTTCTTCGACTATCCCCTCAAGCCGATGAATGCGCTGGCCGGTCTCGGTCCGCTGGAATCGTTTCTGATCGGCCTCAGTTACATCAAAGCCAAGTTCTTCCACATCCACGGTGAAAAGACATTCGAGCAGTGGGTCTCGAACCGATTCGGATATCGGCTCTACAGCATCTTCTTCAAGACTTACACGGAGAAGGTCTGGGGGATTCCGTGCCACGAAATCTCAGCGGACTGGGCGGCGCAACGCATCAAGAACCTCTCTCTGAAGCAAGCCGTGCGGAATGCGTTGTTTGGTGCCAAGCAGGGAATGGACGGGTCGACACTGACCTCTTTGATCGAGCAGTTTCACTATCCCCGTTTTGGTCCGGGGTTGATGTGGGAACGGTGTCGCGGCCTGATCGAAAGTCAGGGCTCTCAGACGATCCAAGGCGTGAAAGTGGAGCGTGTCCGGCATCGTCACGGTGTGGTTGATTGTGTTCAGGGCAGAGGCGCGGCCGGTGAGTCGCTGGAGTATGACGGCCGGCATTTCGTGTCGACGATGCCGTTGCGGGAACTGGTGCAGGCCCTGGATCCTTTGCCGCCGGAGGATGTGCTCAAGGCTGCACAGTCTCTCCGTTACCGGGACTATTTGACCGTGGTGCTGGTCATTGATCGCGAGTCGGTCTTCCCCGATAACTGGCTCTATGTCCATTCACCGGAGGTCAAGCTCGGGCGGATTCAGAACTACAAAAATTGGAGTCCCTATATGGTGCCGGACCTCTCACGGACCTCACTGGGATTGGAATATTTCTTGTGGGATACGGATGATATGTGGACGTGGTCGGATGATCGCCTCATTGAGCTGGGTATTCGAGAGTGCGCCCAAATCGGTCTCATCGATCCGCGGGAAGTCAAAGACGGAACGGTCGTGCGGATGGAGAAGGCTTATCCGGTCTACGACCAGACGTATCAAGACAGTGTCGACACCATCCGGCGCTACTTAGAGACCTTCTCGAATCTCCAGACCATCGGGCGAAACGGATTACATCGCTATAACAATCAAGACCACTCCATGCTGACCGGTGTCTATGCGGCCGGGAATATCCTCGGAGATAAGCGCGATGTCTGGTCGGTCAACACGGAGAAGGAATATCACGAAGAGGGTACGACAACTCAGCCGAATGCCGGGGATCGGCTCGTGCCGACACGAGTCACTGTCCCGGTCGATGAGGCGATAGTGAAAGCTGAAGACTCAGTGATCGAAATCGCGTTTGCGAAAATAGATCCGATTGCCTTAGGGATAGCTGTCGGCGTGGTGACTGGTCTTGGGATATTCATGGCCTCGGCTGTCTTGTTAGTCAGAGGTGGGGCAGCGCCTGGCCCAACATTGTCGTTGCTCGGGAACTATCTTTTCGGATTTGAAGTCAGCTGGGGGGGCGCGATAATCGGTTTATTGGAAGGCGGGCTGTTGGGGTTTGCGGTGGGGTGCGTTGCAGCTGGGCTCAGAAACTGGATCCTTAAGCTCTATGCAAAGATCGTGCGGTGGCGTGAAGGGCGTGATGACCGTCGCCACCTGCTCGATAAGATGTAACTCATTCGGAGAAAGCGGGGGGGGGAATGCTATGGAACCGCGCGTGAGGCAAGAGGACGAAGTCAGTCGAACGATCGCCAGAATCAAGGCGGATGCGCTGGCACTTGTCTGCGGACTGATCGGGGGAGCGGGGCTTTTCACGATGACGGCGTGGCTGGTCATTAAAGATGGTCCTCAGGCGGGGCAGCATCTTCAGCTCCTTTCCAACTTTTTCATGGGCTACTCTGTGACTTGGGCGGGGGCGCTGATAGGGCTCGTGTACGGAGCCGTAACTGGAGGGCTCATCGGGTGGGTCGTTGGGAGAATTTACAATAGTGTGATGAATGCCCGTCAGAAGTAGCGTCACGGTGAGATCCGCTTGAACCGAAGTGTGCCGGCTATGTGGGAGATGTTGCGGAGTGAGCTAAGCAAGGAGCGGACTCTGTACGCGATCCTTGGAATGCTGGTCATTCTGCTGTGGCTTCCTCGCCTCCAGGGCCCGATCGACCTCCGATGGGATGGCGGCGTGTACTATGTTCTCGGGACGTCGCTCGCCGAGGGGAAGGGGTATCGACTGCTGAATGAGCCCGGTGAGATCCAGGCGAATCAGTATCCTCCGCTATTTCCGCTGATCATTGCCGCGCATCAACTCGTGCTTGGGACAAGCGATCCCCTGGTCGTTGGCCGCCTGCTTCGATTCTCCTCATTTGTGGCGTTCATGGCCTATGTTTTCGCGATCCATGCGCTCATGCGGCGACATCTTTCGAACGCCTTGGCATTTTGGGGGACCGTTGTTGCCTTGCTGAATGTGCATACGTATTTTTTGTCCGACCTCTGTTTCCCGGATATGCTCTATGGCCTCCTCACGGTCGGGTTTCTTCTCGTATACGGTCGTGAAGCGCGAACTACCTCATCTGCATGGGCCGGAGCTGTTGCTATTGCCGCGTTTGCGTTGCGTACGGCGGGGATTGCCTTGCTTGTGGCGTGGATCGGCGAAGGGCTGGTACGAAGACAATGGAAGACCGCGCTTCTTCGAGGCCTGATCGCGGTCATTCCGGTGCTCAGCTGGTTTTCTTATGTGCAGTTCGTCGAGATGAGCGCGGCGTATCAGCATCCCGCATATGCCTATCAGCGAGCGGACTACATGTTTTACAACGTCAGTTACGCGAAGAACGTGTCGTTGATCGACCCTTTTGATCCGGCCCTGGGCTACTCTACTGTCGGTGATCGAGTCGGGCGCTTCTTGAGCAACGTCACCGTGGTTCCGCGCTATATCGGTGAATCTGTGAGCTCGATGAGGAAAGTATGGGAAGCAGAGCGTGAGGAGGTCTCGAGGCGAATCGGGGCCGACGCGGGGCCACCATGGATCGTCAATGTTCCACTCTATGCATTGGGATGTCTCGTGTTGTTTGGTATAGCCTTGTTGGTTGCGAGTGGGCAACGGCTTATTCCCTTGTGCATCCTTTCCTCTGTCGGGCTGGTTTGTCTCACCCCATGGCCCGAGCAATTCAATCGATATCTGTGTCCAACCGTTCCTTTGTTGGCACTGTCTCTCTGTACGGTGATCGCCTGGGCCTTGAAACATTCGTCGCAATGTCCTCTAGTGCGATGGGGCGGCGTTCTCCGAGTTGTAGCCGGTTTGGTAGTAGTGGGGGTCTCTTTACAACAGGTCGCGACGACCGTGGCCGTGTATACGAAGCGACATCTTGAAGTTCGGTATCACAACCGACAAGGCGATACGATCGGCTATCGCTTATTTTTCTACATGGATTCTTATCGGGCTCTTGATGCGGGCGTGGATTGGTTGTTGACGCACGCCGGGTCAGGTGATGTCATCGCTGTGTCGATGCCTCACTGGGTCTACCTCCGGACGGGAAATAAAGTGGTCATGCCGCCGTTCGAATCCGACCCGCTTAAGGCCCAACAACTCTTGGAATCCGTTCCGGTTACCTATCTCATTCTGGACGAAGGACTCGCTATTGATAGTCAGCGTTTCACGAAGGGTGTGGTCGAACGATTCCCTGAACGTTGGAAACGCGTGTACAGTGATGACGTCACAACGGAAACGGGAGAACGGCATGAGCAGGCCTTTGCCATCTATGAACGCATTCATCCAGAGCCTGCCGTGGTTCAGACTGAGCGGGACCCGGTGACGCACCATATCCCTCAGAATGTCCTCACTGTAGCGGGGCATCGTGAAGCCCGTTGAGGTGACGGCGGTGGAGAATGCCGGGATGCTCGATCGAGGAGTGCGTTGGCTTGACGGTCGTGCGGACGCATTGCGGGATGTGTGCGAGGGCCACCGGTTATTGCTGCTCGGAGTGCTCTCGATCGTCTACTTTGCGGCGACCAGTGTGTTGGCTATGCGTAAGCCCATGTGGAACGACGAACTGTTCACGTATTTCATCGCCCAGGCGCCCACGCTCTCCGGTATCTGGGCAGCGCTGCTTACGGGGGCGGATCAGAGTCCGTTTCCGTTCTACGTTCTGACTCGATGGTCGATGTCCTTGTTCGGCGTTAACGAATGGGCCTTGCGCCTGCCGGAAATGGTCGGGGTGTGGGTGGCGGGGGTTTGTCTATTTTACATTGTCGCACGTCGAAGCTCGTCGATGTACGGGTTTGTCGCGATGATCTTTCTCTTTGGGACGGGCGCACACTTCTACAGCTACGAAGCCAGGCCCTATGGGTTGGTACTGGCTTTTGCGTCCGTGTCCTGGCTCTCGTGGCTGGTTGCCACAGAGCGTCGCATCCGTAAGTTGCCGCTATGGGGTTTATTCGGGAGTCTTGCCGCCGCGCTCTGTAGTCACTATTACGCGGTGTTGGTGTTTATCCCGCTGGGAATTGCCGAACTGGTTCGCTCTTATGGCCGTCGGCGGGTTGATTGGGCTGTCTGGTTTGCGATGGGGGGCGCCCTCTTCCCTTTGATCGTACTCTTTCCCCTGATCGAAAAAGCGCGGACGTATGCCAAAGGCTTCTGGGCATTTCCAAGCTGGCAATCAATACCGGAGACGTATTCCGCGTTGCTCATGCCCGCTCCTCTGCTGCTGATGTTCGTCGTGATCTTTGCCGGAATCATAGCCTTGGTACGGGTGCGGCGGTATGACGATCGGGTCTCCGGGGATGCCCCTACAATACCGGATCACGAAGTGGCAGTTGTCCTGGCTTATGTGTCTTTTCCAGTTATCGGTGTAGCCGTGGCGATGTTGGTGACTGGAGCGTTTGTCGCTCGGTACACGCTCCCGACCGTTCTTGGAGTGAGCGCGCTGATTGCTTGGACAAGTGCTCGACTTCATGCCGGGAGAGCGCTTATCGGGGTGGTCGTTCTTGCCCTGTCATGCGGTGGATGTATCATGTTATGGGCTCGGAGCGTGCCTGTCACGCAGGACACGGTGCTCGGCCAGATGTATGCCATTGTCCGGAGTGTGCCAGAGAGCGATCTGCCGGTGGTTGTCGCCGATCCGCACAATTTCATGAGGCTGGCACACTATGCACCCCGAGATCTTTCCTCTCGCTTCGTCTACCTGGCCGACTCGCAGAACTCCCTTCATTACCTCGGGCACAATACGATGGATCGAGGTATCTTAGATCTGCGGCCGTGGTTTCACCTGAACATCCAAGAGTCTGAGTCATTTAAGAGAGCCGAGTCCCGCTTCCTGTTGTATGTGCACGGGGGATACCTGGGAGGGCCATGGGTGAACGGCCAGGTGAGTCCAAGTCTGAATTGGATAGTATCGGATCTGACGGAAACCGGCTGGAATCTTGAATTGAAAGTAATACGGGACAATCAACTGCTGTTTCTGGCCACACGACCCGAGCGCGCGAACACTGCCAGAATGTGAGGTGAAACCATGAACGTCATCGCGGAGGCTGCACTCAACCAGCCCGCTCTCCATCGCCATGAGCTTGAACCTGCAACATCTCCCTTGGTCTCCGTCGTGCTCCCCTGCCTCAATGAGGAGGCAGCCATCGGTGCCTGCCTCCAGAAAATCCGGGACACGTTCGACAAGGCGCAGCTCGATGGCGAAATTGTGGTGTGTGACAATGGATCGACGGACCGATCTGTGGCGATTGCCGAGAGCATGGGCGCTAGAGTCGTGCATCAGCCGGAACGTGGATATGGGAATGCGTACTTGAAGGGGTTTGCGAGCGCCAAAGGCAGGTATCTTGTCATGGGCGATGCCGACGACACCTATGACTTTACGATGATCCCCGCCTTCCTCGACAAGCTTCGGGAGGGCCATGATTTTGTGACCGGGAGTCGTTATCTCGAAGGTGGGCATGCCACGATTCCCTTTCTTCATCGATTCTTCGGGAATCCCTTGCTGACGAAAATTCTGAATGTGTTGTTCAAGACCGACTATACCGATGTGTATTGTGGCTATCGCGCCTTTACCCGGCGCGCGTACGACCTGATTCAACCGGTCAGCCCCGGTATGGAGTTTAATCTCGAACTGGCCATCAATGCGGGCCTGGCCGGGTTGAAGACCGCTGAGTTGCCGATCCAACTGGCCGAGCGAAAAGGCGAGTCGAAGCTGCGCACGTTCCGAGACGGCTGGCGAAGCTTGCGTATGATGTTGATCTACTGTCCCAATAAGGTGTTCTTCCTGCCCGGTGTCGTGTCGCTGGTGCTCGGATTCGCGGCGCATCTTGTATCGCTAGCCGGTCTCGTCCAGTTCAACGGGAAGCCTCTTGGGACAGCGACAGGGATTTTCGGCACGATTTTCAGCGTGGTGGGATTTCAAATCGTGAGTTTGGGGCTGCATGCCAAGACCTATTCCTGGAGCCGTCGTTTTGACAGGAACAATATGGGGCTCGGCGCGTTCTACGACTGGTTTCGACTTGAGACCGGGCTGTTGCTCGGCGGGGGCATTCTGCTTATCGGGACGGTGCTCCTCGGCTTCTTGGTATGGGAGTGGGCGCAGTCCGGCTTTTTGCCGCTCTCACGTCCTGAGTGGGCGTCGCTGGGCGCTACGTTTGTGATCATCGGTGGAGGGACCATTTTTTCTTCGTTGTTTATCTCTGCCATGTCCATGAAGAAGGAATGACGAGCGAGAAAGGGAATGCCCCTCTATGAAAGTGTTCATCACCGGCTCGAGCGGCCTGATCGGATCTGAGCTCGTGACGTTTTTCGACAGCCGTGCCACCCGCGTGATCGGCGTCGACAATAACATGCGAGCGGACTTCTTCGGTCCGGAAGGTGACACGACGTGGAATCTTCAACGTCTGCGCCAGAGCACTCGTCGGTTCTCGCATCACCAGCTCGACATTCGAGATCGGGAAGGGCTTTCCGATCTGTTCAAACGCGAAGGGCCATTCGATCTGATTGTGCATTGTGCGGCCCAGCCCAGCCATGACCTAGCGGCCCGTCGTCCATTCGACGATTTCGATGTCAATGCGACAGGAACGTTCAATGTCTTAGAGATGACTCGGCAACATTGCCCGGAGGCCGTCGTCATCTTCATGTCGACGAATAAGGTGTACGGGGATGCCCCCAATGAGCTGCCGCTTAAAGAGCTGGATCGGCGCTGGGATTACGCTCGACCGGAGGATTACCAAGGGGTGACTGAAGCGATGCGGATCGACCGGTCGAAACATTCAATATTCGGAGCCAGCAAGGTTGCGGCCGATGTGGTGACGCAAGAGTACGGCCGGTACTTCGGCATGAAGACGCACTGTCTCCGCGGGGGGTGTCTGACCGGTCCGAACCATTCGGGTGTCGAGCTCCATGGATTCTTGTCGTATCTGGTCAAGACGCAACTGAGCGGGAAGACGTATCGAATCTATGGGTATAAGGGGAAGCAGGTGAGGGACAACATTCACAGTTTCGATGTTGCTCGGGCCATAGAAGAAATCTATGCGAATCCCCGATCCGGCGAAGTGTACAACATGGGGGGCGGGCGAGCGAATTCCTGCTCTATCCTAGAGGCATTCGACATCGTTGAGGAGCTGACAGGGAAGAAAATGCAATACGAGTACCTTGATCAGCCACGTGCCGGCGACCATATCTGTTATATCAGCGATCTCAGCAGCTTTCAGAAACATTATCCGAAGTGGTCTGTGACCAAATCGCTGGATGACGTGTTCCGGGACATGATCACCGCCTGGAATGTTCGGTTGCATGAATGAGAGCGTGGCATGAGTACCTCTGACCAATCGATACTTCAAACCCTTGCGCTTCGTGAGAAGACGCGGGACGAATATCTTCTGCAGCGGGACCCCATTGCGGATGATCGTCTTCGTTGGCGCGCACAGTCCTTCCGGCATCTGGTTCACCTCTTGCCCGGGCAAACCATTCTTGAAGTTGGGTGCGGCCAGGGCCTCTTCACGCGGCAACTTGTACAGGTGACCAACGGGAGGAACCCCATTACCGCCGTGACCTTTGATTCACTTGCCTGCAAGCCGAGCCAAATCCAGGATCCCGTCGAGTTCGTCGCCGCAGATTCGTTTCCAGGCAGTCTGAGCGGGAGGCAATTTGACTTTGTCGTAGCGATGGATTTGCTCGATAAACGCAACTGCGCAGCGGTGCTGCAGGATGTCCTGGATCTCCTGAAGCCCGGTGGACAGGTCGTATTTTATGAAAGCAATCCCTGGAACGTTGTTCTGAAGCTTCGCCGCTTGCTGGCGCGTGTCTTCGGTAAGACTGACCCTCGGTCCCTTCTTAGTCGTGGCCAATTGTACGAACTCATGTCGGAAGTGGGTTTTATCCGGGTGTTTGCCGTATTTAACGATTTTGTTTTTGCCCCGCTCCCCCCGCGACTCGTTTGGTTCTTCCGGAATCTTTCGATCATTCTGGAGAATGCGCCGGTAATTCGAACCTTGGCGGGCGCCATCCTGGTGCATGCCCAAAAGCCACCCCGCATCGTCGAACGACCGGCCGTGTCGTTGGCCTCGCACGCATCGTTGAAGAGATCCCTTTCCGTTGTGGTTCCCTGCTACAACGAACAGATGAATGTCGGGCCTCTTGTCGATGGGTTGCGCCGGCTCTATAACGACTATCTTCACGAGATCGTATTGGTCGACGATAATAGCAAGGATGAGACAACCGCTGTCATCAAGCGTATGGCGGCCGTCGACGACCGGATTCGGCTGGTTTCGCGGGCAGGTCCGAACGGAGTCGGTCGTGCCTTATCGGATGGTTACCGAGTGGTCACGGGACGCTACGTCCTCACCATGGATTGCGATTTTCAACATCTGTTGCCGGAAATAGCGGATTTGTTCGACGAGGCCGTGAAAGGGTATGACGTGGTCGTCGGGAGCCGGTTCTCCCGGCATAGCGTCTTGTTGAACTATCCGTTCGGGAAGATCGTCGCCAACCGGGGGTTCCACCTGATCGCGCAGATTTTTTTGCTCCGCCGTTTCCGCGACCTCACCAATAATCTGAAGCTGCTTCGCCGCGAAGTCGTGGAGCAGCTCTGCCTTGTGGAGCCCTGGTTCGCGGTGAATGCGGAGACGGGGTTGCAGCCTCTGCTGATGGGCTATCAGGTGAAGGAGGTTCCGATTTCCTGGATCAATCGCACGCCGGATATGGGTATGTCCTCGTTCAAGCTGGCCCAGGTGGGATGGGGGTATTGGCGGGTCCTGGGCCGTCTGTGGCTGCGCACCGTGTTTGGCGTGGGGGCCTATCGCGGCCTCGTGGTTCGGACAGGAGCGAGGCAGACCTGGCGGAGCACCGATGCCGAACGGCTTCGCCCGTTAGGTGAAAACGAGAGGGGCGGATAAGGGATGGAATGGTCTGCCGGGAGCAGTCTTTCGACCAGAGTGGTAAGTGATGACGTTCTCCAGCCGGGAGATCGGTTCGTTTACTGGCTGTTGACGGGTTCGGGAGTGGCAGCCATTGCGGCGTTTCTCTTCCTCTGGTTTCAACTCCAGGCGTGGGGGGAACATTCCTTTGTCATGGCGGTCTGCTCCGGACTCCTCGCGGTGCTGCTCCTCAACAATCTCGGGCGATGGCTGATTCTTCCCAGCATGAAGCGGCCACGAGCTGTGTTGCCGAGACCGGGTTGGAAGGTGGCGGTCGTGACCACGTATGTGCCGGGGATTGAACCGTTGGATTTGCTGGAACAAACCCTGAAGGCCCTGGTGAACCTCGACTATCCTCACGACACATGGGTCCTGGATGAGGGAGATGACGAGCGGGTTAAGCAGGTCTGCGCCGCCCTGGGCGTCCACCATTTCAGCCGCAAGTCGTTCCCGCGTTATCAGACCGAGTTCGGCATGTTTCGGAAGGCCTCCAAGCATGGAAACTATAATGCCTGGCTCCATGAGATCGGATTCGATCGATATGAGATCTTGACGGCTTTTGATCCCGATCACGTGCCTGAGCGCGTGTTTCTCGCCAAAGTTCTCGGGTATTTCGATGATGCAAGAGTAGGCTATGTGCAGGCTCCCCAGGTGTATGGCAATCAAGAGGCGAGCTTTATCGCGAGAGGGGCGGCGGAAGAAACCTATGAGTTCTACTCGCTTGTGCAAATGGCCTGTTATGGGAAAGGGTTCCCGCTCATCATCGGGTGTCATGCCACACACCGTCTCAGCGCCTTACGCGAGTGCGGCGGGTTTGCAGCGCACGATGCCGACGATCTGCTGTTGACGCTCCTGTACCAGAATCGTGGGTGGGAAGGTGTCTATGTTCCCGAGGTATTGGCCTACGGACTGGCTCCGGCGGACTGGCCGGCGTACCTCAATCAGCAACGGCGGTGGACCCGTTCTGTCCTCGATGTGAAGCTACGAATCGGGCCTGCCGTGGCCCGGAACCTCTCGCCGACTTCCGCACTGTTGAACGCCTTGCACGGATTGAACTATGTCCATAGGAGCCTGGTGATTCCTATTGCGATGATGCTAGTGGCGTTCATGCTGGTATCCGGGAGCATTCCCGCTGTGGCAACCACCGAAGGGCTGGTCAGTGGCGGGTTCATGGTTGTTACGTTGGGGATCTGGGAGCGCTATCGACAGCGGTTCTACTTGAATAGGAAATCAGAGCAGGGGATTCATTGGCGAGCCGGCCTCCTGCAATTCGCGAAATGGCCGTATCAATTGGCGGCCGTTGCCGATGTCTTGGGCAACCGCCAGTTTCCTTTTATCGCGACTCCCAAAACCGGGGACCCTTGCC
>LNFM01006755.1_pt1 | contig 21601 bp, 18 predicted proteins | sample 596031 | NCBI WGS metagenome assembly LNFM01 (sample SAMN04254537, study PRJNA301005) | activated carbon metagenome | isolation source: dual media filters at the Ann Arbor, Michigan drinking water treatment plant | place: USA: Ann Arbor
CCGATTGAGGGTCGTCTCAAGTTCAAGGCGGGACACTTCCAGCGCCGCGTCGTCTGCGTCACGCGGAACCCAGAAGGGGTCTCCATAGAGGAATAGGCCGCGGGAAAATGGATACGGGACCATGTAACGGTCCCAGCTCGCGAAGAGTTTTTTTTTGAGCAGGCAAAGGCCAGGGGGACAATCGGGAGGCCTGTCGCCTTCGCCAGCTGAATAACGCCAAGCTTGGCGACATGGCGCGGGCCCTTGGGGCCATCCGGCGTCACGACTACATCCTGTCCTGACCGGCCCAATCTGATCAGCGCGCGAAGCGCCCCGGCCCCGCCGCGTGTACTCGATCCACGCACAGCCTGATGCCCGAACCGCGCGATGATGCGCGCGATGATCTCTCCGTCGCCATGCTGACTGATCAAAACATGGGAACCTGCGCCTCGATAACCGATCGGGATCATCAACTGTTGCGCGTGCCAAAAGGCAAGAATAATGTGGCGCCCTTCCCGATACAACGCATCGACCGCCTCATGCCCGCGAGTCTCACAACGCATTGATTGCGCGACCCCGCGAATGACCGACGCGGCGACCGGCGGCAACAGGGAACACTTCACCCACTGGGCAACTCGCTTCTTCAGACTCTTCCGACGCTCATCGCTCTTCACGTGTTCAGACACTGGTCACATCCTGAAATTGCATGGCATGGAGACGTTGATACATCCCGCCCCGCCGAAGCAATTCTTCATGCGAGCCCGTCTCCACAACCGCTCCCCGGTCCAACACCACGATACGATCCGCATTTTGAATAGTGGAGAGCCGGTGCGCAATCACCACCGTCGTCCTGTTTTTCATGAGATTGGCCAAGGCCAATTGCACGATGCGTTCGGATTCCGTATCCAGCGCCGACGTGGCCTCGTCCAGAATCAGCAGCGGCGGATCGCGCAGAATGGCGCGGGCGATCGCCAGCCGTTGCCGCTCCCCCCCCGACAATTTCACGCCGCGTTCCCCGATGACCGTCTCATATCCCTCTGGCAAGCGAAGAATAAAATCATGGGCGTAGGCGGCCTTGGCCGCCTGTTCGATAGTGGATTGGCCCGCTCCCGTCTGTCCGAAGGCAATATTGCGGCTGATCGTGTCGTCGAACAGCACGATCTCCTGCGACACAATCCCGATATGAGTCCTCAACGACCGCAACGTATACGATGTGAGCGGAAGGCCGTCCAAAAGAATCCGTCCCTCCGTCGGTTCGTAGAATCGCGGCAGCAAGCTGACCAACGTCGTTTTCCCGCCGCCGCTGCCCCCCACCAGCGCCACCACCTCGCCGGACTTGATCGAGAGATCGACGCCGGCCAGCGCCGGCGCTGTCTGACTCTCATAGCGCAACGAGACACCTTGAAATTCAATCCCTTGGCGAATTCCTGTCAAGGCGACAGTCCCGCGATCCTTGGACTGTTCCGTTTCAAGATCCATCACATCGTAGACCCGTTCGGCTGCGGCCAACGCCTGCTGAATGATGTTATTCGCCCCCGCCAGTTTACGAATCGGTGTATAGGCCATAAACATGGCCGCCATGAATGAAAACAACGCGCCGGGCGTCATGACCTCATGGATGACGAGATACCCCCCATACCAAATGATCCCTGCCACCCCGATGACGCCGATGACTTCCATGTGCGACGATCCAATCGACCAGACTTGATTGGATTTCAGCGTGGTTGCCAGGAAGGCCCCGTTATAGGTTTTGAAACGTTCAGCTTCCGCCTCTTCCCGTCCGAACGCCTTCACCATTCTGATGCCGGCCAGCGTCTCTTGAAGCGTCGACGACATATCGCCCATCCGCTCCTGCCCGCTCGTCGCCAACCTTCTCAATCGTTTCCCGACACGCACCATCGTCAACGCCGACAGCGGGATGACGATCGCCGACAACCCCGCCAGCTTCCAATTCTGATAGACGATCACCCCTACCATGGCCAGAAAGGTCAGCGCGTTCTGGAAAATATCTTTGAGCACATTCGAGGCGGCGCTGGCCATCAATCCGACATCGTTCACCACCCGCGAGACCAAACGGCCTGACGTATTCGTATCGTGAAACCCGACCGGCATCCGGATCAGGTGTTGAAATAACTCCTGCCTGATATCGGCGATGACTCGATTCGTCACATACGCCATCAAATAGCCGACGCCGTAGCTGAGCACCGCCTTCAGAAGCGCAACGCCCAGGAGGACTAACGGCAACACCAGCAGCAGCTCTTCGTTCTTCTCGATGAAAATACCGTCCAACACAGGCTTCACAAGCCAGGCATAGACCGCCGATAACAACGCGACGAGGCCGGAACAGGCGAACGCCGCGACGAATCGCGTCCGATAGGGACGGACATACCGCATGAGCCGCTTGAATCGATCTATCCCTGACATGCTGCTAACACCATTTTCGCCGCTCGAATCGACGCCCCCGGCTCGCCCAGCGAAGCGCGCACCTCTGCCAAACTGCGTTTCATTTCATCATAAATCGAACGATCGTCCAAGATCCGGACGGCCTCTTCATATACCCGCTGCGCCGTCGCGTCGCGCTGGACCAATTCCGGCACCACCGACCGACCGGCCACCAAATTCACCAGTCCGATCCATTTGACGCGAATAAAAAAACTGGCAACCCAAAATTCCCATGCCGTTGTTTGATAACACAATACCAGAGGCGTACCCACCAGCGCTGCTTGTAACGTTGCGGTGCCCGATGCCACCAGCGCCAGATCTGCAACGGCCATCACCTCACTGGCCTGTTCTTTCACCACAGTTATCGGAACCTTGCTCTCCCGCAGGAGCGGCTGCAGCAGATTATCCTGAATTGTCGTAGCCTGCGCCAGAATAAACTTCGTTTCCGGATCGCGCCGCGCCAAGTGGCTCGCGGCCTCCAGCAGCATCGGCAGGAGCATCTGCACTTCCCGTCTCCGGCTTCCCGGCAACAAGGCAATCACACGCCCTTCCGATGGAAGTCCGAACTGCGCACGAAGACTCATCGGATCGTATCGCGGAGCGACCACGTCCAGGAGAGGATGGCCGACGAAGGTACAAGGCACCCCCGCGTCATCATACAAAGCTTTCTCGAACGGGAGAATCACCAGAACATGATCCACCCGTTGTTTAATCCAGTGCATGCGTTGGGGACGCCAGGCCCAAATCTGCGGCGCGATATAGTACACCACGCGCAGTCCCGCCGCCTTCGCGAAGTAGGCGTAGCGGAGATTCAAGCCGGGATGATCGATAAATACGACCGCGTCCCATGGCTCGGAACGGAAAAGACGCCGCATGAAGAGAAAACGATACACGAGCGACGCCAATGCCAGGGGACCGACCATTCCAATGACGTCAAAACGCCCGATGGCCTGCACTAACTGAACGCCGGCCGCCTCCATGGCCGTCCCGCCGATGCCGGCCAACGACACGGATGGGTCGCACGCTTTCAGCGCCCTGGCGAGATTGGCTCCGTGAAGATCGCCGGAGGCTTCCCCGGTTACAATGAGAATGCGCGGCATGATCTTAACCCGCACTATTCATGACAGTTCGTATCAAAATGGGTAATTCCGCGGCAAGCGTGAAGAGCGCGACTCGCATGACGCGCACGTCCGGGCGCCGGACAGTCTCGCGTGTCCCGCCAATCTCGCCCGTCTCGCGTCAGCCGAGCATCAGCGGTTGCAATAGGCGCGTTCATCACTATTGCAGGCTGGTGATCCCTCTATCCCGTCGCCCCTTGTTCCGCGTTGCGTTGCACAAACGAATCGATAGCGGCCAATACTTGATGAGCGACCGTCAGCGCAGCCGCTCCGTCTTCACCGGACACCACGGGAGACGCGCCGGTCCGGATCGCGTTCAGGAAGGATTCGAGCTGGAGCTTCAGCGGCTCCTCCTCGTTTCCTTTGCGCTCTTCGATCGCAAACCCTGGCTTGTCCCCCGGATTCCCGGCCCGGCGCCCGACGATTCCCTGACGGGACTGAAAATCGATCGACACATAACTGTCCTGCTGGAACACCCGCAACCGGCGCATCTTGGTCAGTGACACTCGACTGGCAGTCAGGTTGGCGACACATCCGCTTTGAAACTGGATGCGCGCATTGGCAATATCGATCGTCGAAGACAGCACCGGCACTCCGGCGGCCCGCACCTCTTCGACCGGACCGGGATTGAAGGACAAGACCAGGTCAAGATCATGAATCATCAAATCCAGCACAACATCGACGTCGGTTCCACGTTCGCTGTAGGTCCCCATCCGGTGGGCTTCGATGAACGCCGGACGACGAATCAGTGGCCGCATCACCTGCATAATGGGATTGAATCGTTCACTGTGACCGACCTGGAGCCGGCACCCCTTGGCCTTGGCCAAATCGACAAGCTCGCGCGCCTCGGCAGGCCGCACTGCGATCGGCTTCTCAACCAGGACATGCTTGCCCGCTTCAAGACAGGCTTTCGCCACGGCATAGTGCCCTGATGTGGGCACGGCCACGCTGACGATATCGACGGCCTTCAGAAGATCAGACAGATCCTCGAACATCTGTGCGCCATGCCGCCCGGCGATGACGCCGGCCCGGTCACGATCCTGATCCGTCACACCGACAAGCGTCGAGTCAGGCAGTGCGGCATAAAGCCGTGCATGGTGCTGCCCCAAATGTCCGACGCCGACGACTCCGGCACGAAGTGATTTCATGAGATGTGATGAACGATGCGTGAATGGATCACTCGTCTCGTGTGATTCCAATGACTGCGATCCCTGCCCGTTCCGCCAGGCTGACCAGCTGTTCTCGATCCAGCATCACCGTGCGGCCCGCTTCCACTGCCAGCACGGCAGCCTTCACCGACGCCATGACCTCGATCGTCCGGGGGCCGACCGCGGGCAAATCGAACCGAAGATCCTGCTGCGGCTTGCTTCGCTTGACCACCACCGCCCCGTCCTTCGCCAACTCGCCGCCGCGCTTGATCGCCCCGTCGGTTCCCTCGACCGCTTCCACCGCCACAACCACACGATCCTTGATCACGACACATTGGCCGATATCGAGACGCCCGGTCTCCTTCGCAATCTCCCACCCGTAGCGGATGTCGGTCCACTCTTTCTTAGTCGGTTGGCGGGACGTCAGCGGACCTTCCTCGACAAGAATCCCTTCGAGGCCAAAAGTAGACTCGCAAATCGAAATCCCCTCCCGTTCGAGCTCGGCGGCGATTTCACGAAGAATGTTGTCATCCTTCCACAGGGCCACACGCGTCGCCAGCGCCAGCGCACGAAAATCGGGCCGCACCGTGCTGTATACATGGGTCTTCTTGATGCCCCCCAACATCACCACTTGCCGAACGCCGTCGCCCTTGAATGCCTTGATCAGCTTGTTGAGCTGCCCGATCTTGATCCAGTGGATCCAATCGACATGCTGTTCGAGTTCGGGTTCAGTTTCCCCTTCATGAGCCACCGCGGACACTTGCAGGCCCATCTTACGCGCGTTATCCGCGAAGATGATCGGAAACCGTCCGTTTCCGGCGATGAGACCGATGCGCCCGTCTTGGACTGAGACCGAGACCGTCATGCCGGCGTGCCCCTCACCCTTCCTGATCGAATTCGATATCCAGATCGACGTTCACCACGCGCGAGACGCCCCGCTTCGTCCCTTCCATAAACGTAAGGATCTTCGCGACGTCTGCCTGGCCCTTGAACTCCTTCTTCGTCAGCCGGATTGCTTCAGCAACGCGATGGCCGGCCCGAAAAAGCAGGTCGAATGCTTTCTTGAGCACCGCGATACGCTCCACCGAAAAGCCATGCCGCTGCAGTCCCACAGTATTGAGCCCGTACAGATGCGCCCGGTAGCCTCCGGCCGCCCGTGTGAAGGGCGGGACATCCTGCCCGATCGCGCAGCACCCGCCGACCATCGCATAGTCGCCGACACGGACATACTGGTGAATACCCGTCAGACCTCCGATGATGGCATGGTCTCCGATCGTAATGTGCCCGGCCAGACTGGCTGCGTTGGCCATAATAAGATAGCTTCCAAGCCGGCAATCGTGCGCCACATGGACATACGCCATCAGAGTATTTTTTGATCCGAGCGACGTCACCCCTCCACCCTGCACCGTCGCGCGGTTGACCGTCACATACTCGCGAATGACATTGTCGTCCCCGATAACGACCTTTGTCGGTTCCCCTTTGTAGCCCAAATGCTGTGGTGGCCCGCCGATTGAAGCGAACGCATGCACCTCGTTGCGTTCGCCGATCTCCGTCCATCCATCGATGGTGATGTGCGACAACAATCTGGTTCCCTTGCCGATTGAAACGTGCTCGCCGATAACACAAAAGGGCCCGACCTCCACACCATCGGCAAGTTTCGCCTTGGGATGGACAATCGCTGTTGGATGGATTTTCACACGCTCCCCCCTTCACCCTGCAGACACACTATAGAATTGACCAATTGTTGACCAGTGGCAATCAACGTGTGCCTGCTTTTTCCTCGGCCACCATGGCCGTCACGACTGCTTCACACACCATTTCGTTGTCGACGAATGCCTTCCCCTGCATTTTCCAAAACGGCGGACGCTTCTTGAGCACATCAATTTCGAAGCGCAGCTGATCACCCGGTACCACCGGTCTCCGAAACTTTGCCTCATCAATGCCCGTCATATAGACGACAGGCTTCCCGGAGGACTCCCCCGATTTGAACACCAGCACGCCCCCGGCTTGCGCCATCGCTTCGACAATCAAGACGCCGGGCATGACGGGCCGCCCCGGGAAATGCCCCTGAAAGAACGGCTCATTGATCGTAACGTTCTTGATCGCCACGATCCGCCGGCCGGGCTCCAATTCTATGACCCGATCCACCAACAAGAAGGGATACCGGTGTGGAAGTAATCCCTGAATCTCCACCTGCTCAACTTTTGCCATCGGCGATGCCTCCTCTCCGCCACTATTGATCCACCATGTTCTTATTTGTTCTGCCGATCAAATTCTTTGACCACGAGGTCCGTCACATCGAGCCCCGGATGATGATACAGCACGATGCGGAGAAGCGCCTCGTTTCCTTTATCGAAAATCGCCACATACCCCTCGTTTTGAGCGACGATCTGCGCGGCATCTCCGATCCTCTTCGAATATTCCCCTACCATGTCACGCTGCTTCTGCTGAACCTCGCGATTAAATTCCTGCAATCGCCGCTGATAAGCCTCTACCTTGCCTCGGAACTGCTCTTGCTTTGCCTGTTTATCCGCCTCACTCAACTTGCTGAGCGACTCCTGGAGCGTCCGCTCCAGATCCTTCAGCTCCTGCTCATCCGCATCGATGATTTTCTGCCTGGTCACCGAATACTGTTTGATCTCCTCCAGCGCTGACTTGCCGGCCTTGGATCGCTCCATCACGGCCTGCTGATCCATCACACCGATTTTTTGAGCGTCCGCAGCCTGTGCCTGTTCTGCCCAGATAACCAGTACGGCCACGCCCACTACTCTGATAATGTCCATCCCTCTCATACCGCCAGACCTCCGTCCGTCTTATGGATACAGTCGATTGAACTCTTCAATGACCTGGCCCGAAATATCGAGGCTCTCCTCATGATAGATGGTCGGACCGCCTTTACTCCGGTCGACGATAATCTGAAGCCCCAACCGCTTGGCCACCTTACTCACGACGACTTCAACTTTGTCTCGAAATCCTTCCAACACATCTTTCTGTTTTTCTTGAACTTCCCGATTGAGTTCGGCGGCCTTCTGTTGATAGTCCTGTACACGACGTCTGAACTGCTCTTCCCGCTCACGTTTAGCGGCGGGACTCAGAATACCCGCCTGCTTGACCAAGTCTTCTTCCATCCGGCGCAATTCTTTTTCTTCGAACTCCATCAGCGCCTGCCGGTTTTTTGAAAACGAGACCAGATTATCCTTCGCCTTCTTGCCGGCATTGGTATTGTCGAGAATGCGCTGGGCATCGATCACGCCGATCTTTCCCTCGACCTTGGCTCCGGTTCCCGCGCACCCGGCAACGGCGACCGCGACTACCAATGCCGCACCTGCCACCCACCCGCTTGTCCGCAGAATTCGATTCGGGCTCATCTCACTCCGATCCGTGGCGCAACACTCACGCGTTAGAATATCGATCCAATCGTAAACTCAAACACTCCTGTCCGTTCACCCGGGCGCGGATCAAGATTGATCCCGTAGGCGGCGCGCAAGGGACCGAACGGCGAGATCCAGCGTCCTTCAAGCCCGGCGGTTTTCCTGAGATCGAACACCGACACCGATTCACCGTCGCCAAACCCTTTCCCGTAGTCGAAAAAGAGCACGCCGTTCAACTTCGCCTCAGCCGAGATGGTGAACACAAAATCAACATTGAAAATGAGCTGCTTCGAAGCGCCGAACGGAGTACGGGTCGTCTCCACCACAGGGCCGGCCCGGCCGAAGGCAAACCCACGCAAGGTATTGATCCCGCCGACATAGAACCGTTCGCTCAATGGAACCAAGCTCCCGCCGAATGTCTCTACCCCTCCAAACCGCCCGCGGATCGACACTCTCGTATCGAAGGGTAGCGGGGTCACCTTGATGACGTCCGCCGTGTACTTGATGAAATCGTTGGTCCCGCCCAAGTACGGCGTACCGACATCGAACCCGCCGCCGAACCGCCAGCCGGACCTGGGATCGAGGTAATAATCCCGTGTGTCTCTGAACGCATGAATCCGGAACCCGGTCGAGGACTGATGCCCGAGCTGGCTGCAGATGACCGCGTTTAAATCCGGATCGCTATTGCTACAGATCCCCGCTGCGGGACTTCTATAATTCAGTTCCTCTGCGAAAATACTGATAGTCCCCGTATTGTATTCCGACAACCAGCGGCCTAGCGTAAAACTCCCGCCGGTTCGTGTTTCGAAAAAGGTCAGATAATTCGTCATACTACGGTAGAGATCCACCTGCCCTGATGTCAGCGAATCGTTGATGTAGGGATTGCGGAACGTGACCGATCCGAACTGTCTCCGCTGGCCATACTGTCCGCTGATCCGGCCCATATAACCATATCCGCCGATATTGCCTTCCGTAATATTGGCGATGGCCATCAGCCGGTCCAACGAACTGAACCCGCCGCCGACGCTGAACTGGCCCGTCGGCTTTTCTTTCACCCGAACATTCAAATCCACTTTGTCGACCGCCACCTTTTCGGGAAGGATTTCGACGGTTTCAAAAAAATTGAGGTTGTTCAACCGTTGAAAGCTTCGCTTAAGAGACGGGGTATCGATCACATCCTGTTCGTCTACTCGAATTTCACGGCGGATGACGTTATCGCGCGTCTTGTTGTTTCCACGAATGTTGATCTGTCGGATCCGCATCATGTCCCCCTCTTTCACACTGAAGAGGATCACGACGGTCCGTTCTGCATTGTTCGGATTAACCGTGGGCACAACTTCGGCAAATGAGTACCCCTTGCTCCCATAGAGATCCGTCAGGCGGTTGATCTCATCCCGAAGCTTCGCGCGCTGAAAAATCTCCCCCTGCTGAATATTCAATCCGTCTCGAAGCTCCCCGTCTTCGAACACCGTGTGTCCGCGAAATCCCACCTCTGCCACGGTAAACGGCTCTCCTTCGAAAATATTGAACGTCACCACGAACCATTTCTTATCTTCGGTCAGTTCCACCGAAGCCAGGCTGGCCCTGGCATTGAAGTACCCCTTATTGAGCAGCACTTCCTTGATCCGCTCGACATCATTCGTCAATTCGTCACGCTTCAAGAGGCCCGCATCGGAGATGGACGACGGCAGTTTGAACTGCGTGATCGGTCCGTACCATGGAACCCATTCCCGTGTCGTGATTACCTTGAACAATTCACTCTTGGTTGTGGCACGCAGCCCGTCGAAAATCACGGTCTTAATCCGCGCTTTGTCCCCTTCTTTAATGAAAAAGGTCAACCGTTTGCGATCCTGATCCAGCGTTTTCACTACCGGAATGACCTGACAATTGTAGTATCCGTCTTTCTCATAGGCCAACCGGATATTCTCAGCGCTTTGGTTCGCCTGCTGCTGATCAAGAAATGATTGAGCTTTGATGGTCGTCTTTTCTTTCAGCTTTTCATCAGTCAGATTTTCATTCCCATCGTATACGATCTCCGTGATAAACGGCTTCTCTCGGACGACGTACACGACGGCTATCCCGCCCGGCACCGGTTCGGTTTCGACGTAAACATCTTCAAACAAGCCCGAGTCGTACAGGATCTTGACCTGCCCGCGCACCATCTCAGGTATGTAGGGGTCCTCCACCCGAAGCGTGAGACGCCCGGTGATGGCAGGAACTTCGATGCGTTTGTTTCCGCGGATCTCGATCGATTTGACCCTCGATTCTATCGTCTGAGCCGCCGCTTCATGCCACCCCGGCAACACAGAGGCCGCCATAACCAGCACAAAGAGCCATCGGGATCCATTGAGGAAGGCTGTGGTCACCGGCAAGAATTCCAATTCCGTGGTACCAATAGGGCGGGCCGTCCCACACAATCTCCCTGCTTACCGGAAAGCATGAATCACCTTCATACCATCCGGCCTGTCTTGATGTGCAGACCATATCGAACACGACTGCCGTCATCAGCCCGTGTTTGCAAAACTGCCGGATTATATTGAGGTGTCTTGACGTTGTAAAGGACTCGCCTGAATATTTGCGGTGATTGCACTCGCTCCGGAGCGAGCGTGGTTCGCACTCAAGAGCCTATGGCATATGGCTTATGGCACAAGCAATGCTGAGTTGTAAGTTCTTAGTTGTGAGTTATCAGATACAACTCAACACGTACTATTCATAACTCAAAACTTTCCGGTTCAGTCCTGTGCCGCACGCCATCAGCCGTACGCTCTTGTCTTCGATGCGCGCGTAGAACGGTAGGCGCATTCGCCCATTTCTTGACATCACCAAACCCATCACATAGTATTCGTTGCATGTCGCGCACCACTGTCAGAAAAGCCGTGATTCCCGCCGCAGGGTTGGGGACGCGCTTCCTTCCCGTCACAAAAGCATCGCCGAAGGAAATGCTGCCGCTGGTCGATAAGCCGCTCATTCAATATGCGGTCGAGGAAGCGGTGGCTTCCGGCATCGAAGATATCATCATCGTCACCGGCAGAGGCAAGCGAGCCATCGAAGACCACTTCGATCGCTCGGTCGAGCTTGAAGAAAACCTGAAAAGCGCCGGCAAGAGCCAGCTCTTGCATCAGATCCGGCAAATTTCAAACCTGGCGAACTTCTGTTACGTACGCCAGTCGGAAGCCCTGGGATTAGGACATGCCGTCTTATGCGCACAGCACTTGATCGGCGACGAACCCTTCGCCGTGATTCTCGGCGACGAGATCATTGATGCCGCGGTGCCGGCGCTCGCCCAATTGATTCACGTCTATAAGAAACGCCATGGCGCAGTCCTCGGCGTGCAGGATGTACCCAAACAGGATGTCAGTCGATACGGTATCGTGACGCCCAAGCGCCTTGCTGCCGGTTTGCACCGCGTGCAAGATATGGTGGAAAAACCGTCCCCCTCCGATGCACCCTCTACACTGGCCGTCATCGGCAGGTATGTCCTTCCGCCGGAGATTTTTCCCATCTTGCGGAAAACTGTTCCGGGGAAAAACGGAGAAATTCAGTTGACCGACGCGCTCAGGGAACTGGCAAAGAAGTCCCCGATGTTCGCACAAGAAATTAAAGGGCAGCGGCACGATGCCGGCGACAAGCTGGGTTTTTTGATCGCAACCGTTGAGTTCGCGCTCAAGAACCCCACGTTGGGAACGGACTTCAACGAATATCTCTTGTCACGCACACGCATGATCACAAACGACCGGCGCAAGTAGGAATCTCAATTCCGTATGCGCCGATTGCGAACCTGCCATAACCGCAGTCCTCGATCAGGTTCCGAGCCAGATGGGCAAGAAGGGATAGCCACCGAATGACCGAGCCGAACGAACAAGAACTCCAGCCTCCGCAGAATGTTGAGATTCCCTCTCAGCTGCCGCTGTTGCCTGTCCGTGACATCGTCGTCTTTCCCTATATGGTGCTCCCACTGTTTGTCGGACGCGATATGTCGATCAAGGCGATCGAAGCGGCTCTCGCCGGCAACCGGATGATCTTTCTAGCGACGCAAAAAGCCCTCGACGTCGAGAATCCCACGCCTGAAGAGATCCACACGATCGGCACCGTCGGCATCATCATGCGCATGCTGAAGCTGCCGGACGAGCGAATCAAGATCCTGGTGCAGGGAGTCGCAAAAGCCAGGATCGCCAAATACATTCAAACCGACCCCTATTACTCCGTCAAGATCGACAAACTCCCCGATACCAAACCTGCCTCGACGTCCCTCGAAGCCGAGGCAGTCATGCGCACAGTGAAGGAACAGATCGAACGGATTGTCAGTTTGGGCAAGGTCTTGATCCCCGATGTCATGGTCGTTATCGAGAATCTCGAGGAGCCGGGCCGTCTGGCCGACATGGTGGCATCGAATCTCGGACTCAAAGTCGACGTGACTCAAGCTGTGCTGGAGAGTATCGATCCGATCCAGCGCCTTCGCCAGGTCAGCGAGATTCTCGGCAAAGAAATCGAAGTCCTGTCCATGCAGCAGAAAATCCAGGCCCAAGCCAAGGGCGAGATGGATAAAACCCAGCGCGAGTACTTCTTGCGCGAACAGCTGAAGGCCATTCAAAAAGAACTGGGAGAACTGGACGAACGGGCGGAGGAAGTCACTGAATTCCGCAAGCGCATCAAAGACGCCGCCATGCCGGAGAAAGTGCTCAAGGAAGCCGAGAAACAGCTGAAACGACTCGAGAAAATGCACCCGGATACCGCTGAGTCCTCGACCGTACGCACCTATCTTGAGTGGATGGTGGAACTGCCCTGGTCGAAGCGATCGAAGGACAATCTCGATCTGAAAGCCGCAGCCGCAGTGCTGAACGAGGACCACTACGATCTCGAAAAGGTCAAGGAACGGATTCTGGAATACCTGGCCGTCCGCAAACTCAAAGAAAAAATGAAAGGCCCCATCCTCTGTTTCGTCGGCCCTCCGGGGGTAGGCAAAACGTCGCTGGGGAAATCGATCGCGCGCGCCTTGGGCCGTGAGTTTGTACGTATCAGCCTGGGCGGTGTCAGAGATGAGGCGGAAATCCGCGGGCATCGCCGCACCTATGTCGGCGCGTTACCCGGCCGTATCATCCAGGGCATGAAGCAAGCAGGCACCAGCAATCCCGTGTTCATGCTGGACGAAGTGGACAAAGTCGGGATGGATTTCCGAGGCGACCCCTCTGCTGCGCTCCTCGAAGTGCTCGACCCTGAACAAAACAACGCCTTCACGGACCACTACCTGGGAGTCCCCTTCGATCTGACCGAGGTCATGTTCATCACCACGTCGAATTTGATCGATCCGATTCTCCCTGCCTTGCGCGACCGCATGGAGATCATTGAGATCCCGGGTTACACCGAAGAAGAGAAGCTCGGCATCGCGCAAAAGTATTTGATCCCCCGCCAACTGGAGGAGCACGGCATCACAGGCAAGCATGTCCGAATCGACGAGGCCGCGCTGAGAAACATCATTGCACACTACACACGGGAAGCCGGGGTCCGGAATCTCGAGCGCGAGATCGCCAATGTCATGCGCAAGGTGGCCAAAAAAGTGGCGGAAGGCAAGGGCCAGGGGTTCCCGATCGATCAGACCAATCTTCAGAAATACCTTGGCGTACCCAAATATGTGCCCGAGGCTGAACTGGAGAAAGACGAGATCGGGGTAGCGACAGGCCTGGCCTGGACGGAAGCCGGCGGCGATGTGCTCTACATCGAAGCGACCATCATGAAAGGAAAAGGACAACTGACCCTGACCGGCCACTTGGGCGACGTCATGAAGGAATCGGCCCAGGCAGCGCTCAGCTATGTCCGATCTCGCGAGAAAACCTTGCACATCGACCCCGATATGTTCAGTACCCAAGACCTGCACATTCATGTCCCGGCCGGCGCCATTCCCAAAGACGGCCCTTCGGCCGGCATCACCATGGCGACTGCCATTGCCTCGGCACTCTCCGGCATTCCGACCAGACGGGATCTTGCCATGACCGGAGAAATCACCCTGCGCGGGCGCGTCCTTGCGATCGGCGGGCTCAAGGAAAAAATTCTGGCTGCCAAGAGGGCCAAGCTCACCACCGTGATCTTGCCGCGACGCAACAAGAAGGACCTTGAGGAAATCCCCAAACACATCCTGAAAGGGATTCAATTGTCGTTTGCCGACACCATGGACGATGTGATGAAAATCGCCCTCCGGCGAAGCGCGTCCGCTGCGCCGGCAAAAAAACGCTCGTCGCCCTCCACCGCGCCGACTCGCTCGAAATCGGCCCCTTCCGGAAGGCGCAAGCGGGACGGGCGAATACAAGAGATTCAGACGACGCTGATGCCGCGCCAATTCTCACGCATAGACTAACCCGTGGCCATTCGGAAGGGCCGACACCGCATTCAAGAATTCGCTCTGATTCAGGCCCTCGCACGTCGGTTCGCCAAAAACAGCTCGCATCTCGTGCAAGGTATCGGCGACGATGCCGCCGTCATTGCAGCGCCGGCCCCAGCGTGGTGGCATGTCACGACCGATCTGCTCGCCGAAGGCGTGCACTTCGATCTGCGGACGGCCTCGGCCGAATCGGTGGGCTATCGAGCCGCCATGGCCAACCTCAGCGACATCGCAGCAATGGGGGCATCTCCCCGCTATCTGCTCGTCTCACTCGCTGTGCCGAGGACATTTGGAGCGGCGCGGATCCTTGAACTCTATGAAGGCCTCATGCAAGCCTGTGGTCCGCATGGGGTCACACTCATCGGAGGCGACACCTCAGCCTCACAGACCGGACTCTTCCTGAGTATCACTCTGATCGGCACAACGATCTCCGGACGGGCGCTGTTCCGTCATGGCGCTCATGTCGGAGACTGTATCTATGTGACAGGAACCTTGGGGGACTCGCTGGCCGGCCTGCAACTCTTGGCAGGCAACAAATCGAAGCGTTCGACACCACGACCATCGGGCCCCCTGCGCAACTCTCACCAAGACTACCTGATCCGTCGCCACCTCCACCCGACAGCCCGCATCGGTGAAGGCCTGTGGCTGAACCGCGCCGGGCTCGCGACCGCCGCCATCGATCTATCCGACGGCCTATCCGGCGACCTTCGACACATCTGTGATGCAAGCCGGGTCGGCGCGGAAATCGATCTCGGTGCCCTTCCGATTTCACCGGCCTGCTCCGCCTATGCTGAAGCCCGCCGCCTGCGCCCGCTGGAATTAGCGCTCACCGGAGGCGAAGACTATGAACTCCTCTTCACCGCTCCTCCGGCAAGACAGACAGCCTTGGAGCGGCAAGCCCGCACACGCGGTTTTCAGATCACACGGATCGGCTTTATTCGCCCCCGCCGGTTCGGGATGCAGATGAAATCCACCGACGGCGCGATGCGGCCGATTCCTATGACCAGCTACGAACACTTCCACTGATGTCCGATCACAGCAGCCCTTCTCCAACTTCGCGCAGCCGATCATTCCGGGCCTTGCTGCGTCAGGTCCTCCACCTCCAAGAACCGCCGCAACGGACTGCGCTGGCATTTGCCGTGGGAGTTTTCATCGCATTTTCTCCAGCCTATGGGCTTCATACGGCCATGGTCGTCTTTTGCACGTGGCTCTTCGGCCTCAATTTTCTGGCCTTGCTGGCCGGAGCCTTTGTCAACAATCCCTGGACCATCGTGCCTATTCTCGGAGCCACTTATTGGACCGGGGCCTGGTTGTTGGGACGAACGGAGTCGCCAACCTTCAACTGGGATGACCTCAGTTTCAATGGCATCTACGAACAAGTCGTTCCCTACATCGTTCCATTCGCGTTCGGCGGATTGATCCTGAGCGTGATTGGCGCGCTGGTCTCGTACCCGATTGCCTATCGGCTGATCCTCAGATACCGCCCCTCACGTGGTGTCTCAACCACCCCGCCATTGCCGCCCCACGATCAGGTGGGCTAAGATGCTCACCTGTCATGATTTCATCCGAACAATCAAACGCGCCCTATGACGGATCGGCCTTGATTGCCGATCCCATTCACCGGTACGTCTCGTTCACGGTTCCCTATGCCGACCCCGATCCCCATGAACGCACCGAGAAAGATCTGATCGATTCACCCTGGGTCCAACGGCTGCGCTACATCTATCAACTGCAAAGCGCCCGATGGGTCTATCCCTCAGCTGAACACACCCGCTTTGTGCACTCACTCGGCACGATGCACGTAGCCGGGCGATTCGCCCGGCATCTCTACCCCTTCCTCAAAAAAACTGTGAAAGACGTGCCTTCGGCCAACTATGTCGAAGAACTGCTGCGGGTCACTGCGCTCGTTCACGATATCGGTCACGGCCCGTTTTGCCATTTCTTCGATGAAAACTTTCTCCATGGGTTCCATCTCACGCATGAAAAGTTAGGGCAGATCATCATTCGTGAGTATCTGGGGCCGATCATCAAAAAGATCCGCCGCAGCCCTTCGGGCCCCTTTGCGAAGGGAGAGGAACTGGATCCCGACCAGGTGGCGCATCTGATCCTCAAGGAGAAGGGAAAGGACAATTCACGGCTTCCACGTTGGCTGAACCTGCTCCAACCCGTTATCTCGGGCAGTTATACGGGAGACAATCTGGATTACGTCTTGCGGGATTCATACATGTGCGGTGTGGCCGTAGGACCCGTCGATCTGACAAGACTGATTCACTATACGATCGTGACCGACAAGGGCTTTACCATTCACAAGACCGGACTCCCGGCCCTGCAAATGTTCCTCAACACCCGGATGTATCTTTACTCCAATGTCTACTTCCACCGCACCACCAGAGCGATCGACATTCACCTGCGTGACATTTTCGGCGAAACCATGAAGCTGCTCTTCCCGCGGAACCCGCGCAAGCACATGGATGCCTATTGCAGGCTCACTGATTGGTCTCTTCTGGAAGAGGTCAGAGGCTGGAAGCGGACCAGCCTGAAATCGCGCCGCCGGCTGGGAGATGAGTGGGGTCGAATTTTGGATCGTGACGTGAAATGGAAGATGGCCTACAGCACGTCTCTGAAGGAAAAAGGGCAGGAGCGAGGGATGGCCTTCCCCAGCCACCAGGAATTCGCACAACAGATCGCAAGAGAATTACCGAAAGCACTGAGGGGATTGGAATTCCGCGTCGATATGGCGCCGCTCGATCCACGCCCCGATCCAAAAGACCGGCGCGGCAATCCGCTCTATGTCTATGATCCGGGAACTAAACAGGTATCGACGGAACCACTGGAAGAATTCCTGGATCTCTTGCCGACGAGGCTGATCCAATTTCGAATCTATTCGCACGACCACGCTCACGACGCCGCGCTTTCCCGTGCCGCTGCAACCATTCTGAACAAAGCGCCATCGAGCCTGGAATCGAATTATTAGCTACACTGCAACACTCGTCGGCGGCGCCGGCTGGTTCTCAGTCAGATAGGTTTTCCGTATTTTCATGGCAGTTCGCTGTTCCACTGTCGGAAAATGCGGCCCACGCTTCTTCACTGGAAATCGCCGTTCAAACCGCTCAATGACCTCACGCGCGTCCTTCGTCGCTCCGGAACGAACCAGGAGCAGTGAGAGCCGAAGATAGGCCGGAACAAGCAGCAGGAGATGCCGTACTTCCTTTACTTCGCTGATCACGTAGCGATATCCCGCAATAGACACGGCTTGATTGATTTTCTCGTAGCAGACCGCTTCAATCATATGAATCCCCAGCCGATCGGTGTCGGCGCTGATACTCTGCTCCCATTGCCCATTCACCAACGCCCGCAGATCTTCAGGAGACAGTGAAAATCCGCCCTTCTTGGCGGCCCGCACCCGTTCCACGACTGCTCTTGCCTCCAGCCAGGCCCCATACAATCCCACCAACACACCAAGGCAAGGAATCGATCGTTGGCAGGTTCCGTCCAGAGGGGAAAACCCATTCTTGGCCACCTGCGACGGCAGGAATATCCGGCCATGAGCCCGGGCACAGACCTCACACCGGCTGTCGTCATCCGGCGTCACATAGATGTACATGCGAATACCGGAGCGATCGAAGATATCGACGGCCAGAATTCGCCCGGCCATGATTTGCAATTGGTAGTACTGCCAGAGAACCAACAGTCCAAGAATGGCCACCAAGTATGGTGTCACGTCTGAAAAATGAATCCCTTCGAGCATGCGCGCTCCTCATTCGTGGCGAGGCCACTCTTGATGGAGGATAGCAACAGTCATTTTGATCGCCTAGAAAATTCACTATTTCCTAACAGAGTCAGCACCTTCCCTCTCAGACCTGAGACCATTTCTCCCTGCGACCAATCAAAGGCCATGGCGGCCTGATCCTGCATTGAGTGGCAGGGATCATGCATTACATTCCTATGGACGAAACCGCGTCCAGCTATGAGCCATTGTGCAAAAGGAGAGACAACATGCCGCTCACACGTAACCTGACGATCCTCGTGCTGGTGCTGTCGACCTGGCTGGGAGTCCCGGCCTATGCTCAGCATGGCGGTGGGCAACAAGACGCCGTCAAAATCTTAAACGGCATGCCGCCGGATGTCCTGGCGAAGGTCCAGGCATTGGCGCAGATGCTTCAACAAGGAATACGGATGCGGAGGTCAAGTAAGGGCTGATGTCCGGTCAGCTTGCCGAAAAACTCAAACAGCTCGGCCCCGAAGCAGGCCCACTCCTTGAGGAAATCAGCGCCGCCACGAAAGACGGCACCGGACCCGGCGAAGAGAGCCTGATGCCCTTGCTGGGAGGGTTAGGCATCTCACCAAACTAGGAGCTAGTCCCGATATACTGACGACGGCGAACGAGAAGGGCCTGAAGGACGTGCCTCAGGAAATGCAGGAGCCCCCATAGTTGAGATTTTTTTCTTGAGCACCCATCTGCTGAACAAGGGAGGGGGCACATTGAGGCGCCCCCTCCAACCAATTTCCAGTTTACCTCTGCAATACGCCCTACCGTCTCTGACCAGAGCGGTACAGATTTTTAAACACGTAGTCGGCGACGTGGCGGCCTTGTGTGATCCCTTCGGTCTTGTCGAATCCCCAATGGATCCCGAGATAGATCCGGCTCTGCCCATTTTCCTCTTCCGCCTGGGAGAGAGAAGAAAAACTGCGCTCGACCAAGGGTCGCACGGCACCGTTCCGGTCCTGAGTCACCCCGTTGTATTCGTCAGACACAAACTTAAAGGCAATCTGATCGGTTCGATAAAATTTCCGCAACATCTGGAACAACGCGCCGCCGAACCCGGCATGGCCGGAGGGGTAGGCCGGAAACGGCGGGGTAAAATTTGGGCCCACGAGATTGCTGGCCGGCGCCCCGAGAGGGGAAAAGGCCGGATCTCCGACCGTGGCCGGATTACCGTCGCCCGCGCCGCTTGGGCCTGTGTGCTCATCGGACTCTCGGATGCCGGTCACCGGCCGCCAGTACTGATAATAGTATTTAGACTCCCACACGGCAATGCCGGCGTCCGCCATCGCGACGTTTACGAGGGCCAGGAGTCGAGCCAGTTCAAGCACATCGGTATCCGTCCCCATTCGACGCGCGATCCGCATCGCGATCTGGTTATAGAGTCGTGGCGGCGCACACAGACTGGGCGTGCCGTCATAAGCCCAGTAGGTCCCGATCTTCGTTTGCTCGGCCACCCGCGTCGTGGGCGTGGTCACCCCATCACCGCCCAACAACTTCACCTCGTTGTAGGCCGCGGCATACTCGGGACTGTCGAGCCTGGGTGGAGCCGGTGCCCTGAACTGATCCGCTCGTTCCAGGACGAAAGGTTTGACGTCCCCCCAATAGGCGCCGAGCGCGAGAGGAATCTGGCTGAGAGGGTCCTGCCGCCACTTGCCCGGATCGTTGCTCGTGAGAAATTCAATGCCGACACGCGGCTCGCTATGCTGGGAGCCGTCGCTGGCACGGACGTCGAGCAGAGCGGCCGCGGCCCGGGCCCCCAAGGCGATCCCGTTGGCTTTCATCCTCCCCTCCGGAATTTCGACCAAGTCCCCATCCAGCTGGCTGTCGAACGCCGCTGCCTGGGAAGGAAAAAGCGAGACCAATGTATCGTGAGCGGCCTGAGCGACAGCGGCCTTCAAGGATGTGCCGACCTTCGCCGATCCGAGACCGACATAGCTCTTGTACTGCCCTTCGATTGCATTCACCGCTTCAAAGACTGCGATATGCATGATGGCCATGGCCCGACTCGATCGGCCCGGCCCGATCTGTTCGCCAAACACGCGGTTCTCTCCCTGCGCAACCGGCGTGTGATCGAGACCGCTCGCATCGATGGCAATCTGATTCCAATGGCGGACCACAGCAGCTCGATCCAGCGCGTGGCGAGGGAGCTGTTCAACACCCGGCTGAGCGGGTTTTGTCCGTTGCTGGAACTGCGGACCGAACGCATCATCGAATCCGCCCGGCAATCCTTCTGCCTGAGCCTCTTGCAGCGATGCCAGCATGAATAGTATGCCGAAGCACGCCACACACTTATCGCTATAATTTCTCATCACTAGACTCCTTCTTTGGTAGTGGGTAATGTCGACTTCTCACGGTCGCATTTTCATCAGGCGTAATCTGATCAATTGTGAACAGTTCTCAATTGAGCCTAGTCTCACTACAGGTAGCGCGAAATCTACATGCAGTGGTGTCGCTGGATTCAAAGTGACCCACTACCGAAATGCATCGGGCTTCGTGTCTCGGGTTTCGCCTGTTGGGGAGATTAGGTCTCCCGGCACCATGGAACATGGAACCGGACACGCACAACTCCGTATGCGTCCTGCATCAAAACACAGCGTACTTGCTTGAGCATACGTCATGCCTGGAGCGCCGAATCGGCAGCATCCGCTGACTCATTGAATTTCCAGCCATTCCAATTCCGGTGTAGGCATCCGCCATCACAGGCCGCTTGTCTGCGATACCCTACGGAATGAGTGAACGCGACTGGCCAGACTTGTTGGTCTTCCCCAAAGACTCAGGCAGAAACCCGGCAACTGCATCCGGATTGGTAGGAGAGCAGGGGGAATCGCGAGGATTTCTCTCGACGCGCCATTTTTCCAGGGGCCCGGCGTGGCGATGGTATCTCTCTTTCCAATGCTCCGCCTTGCGGACACAACGAGCGGGGCGCTACCGCAAGACGGTAGTGCGGGATCGGAGCGCGAAAGCAGACGGTGTCGGTGGTCAGGAAAATGGCGGAAGCACATCGGCATGCCGATGTGCCGGTGAGCGATCGCTCGGAGTGCGATACTCCGTACACGATTCAGCCGCCGGCGGAGCACCGCGAAAACCGGCGGTAACTCCCTACGACGGGCTGATGATCGCTTCCCCTACCGGGTGGCCGCCGTCGATGCGGACGCGCCGTCCATCGACTTGCAGCCGCCCCTCGGCAAAGAGCTGCACAGCTCTGGGGTAAATCTTGTGCTCCTGGACGAGAATTCGGGTCGCAAGGGTGTCGGAAGTATCACCGTCAAAAATGGGCACGGCCGCTTGAAGAATGATCGGCCCTTCGTCGACTCCTTCCGTGACGAAATGCACCGTGCAGCCGGCAAGTTTGCAGCCCCATTCAATGGCCTTCTTCTGCACCTCCAAACCGGGAAACGACGGCA
>LNFM01005582.1_pt1 | contig 21600 bp, 26 predicted proteins | sample 596031 | NCBI WGS metagenome assembly LNFM01 (sample SAMN04254537, study PRJNA301005) | activated carbon metagenome | isolation source: dual media filters at the Ann Arbor, Michigan drinking water treatment plant | place: USA: Ann Arbor
GCTGCGTTCACATGCGTTCACTGCGCATGGTCTAGCCGTCGCTGAGAGATGATTCAGCGTGTTCGGCGATTCCGCCTCAACGCATCATGCTCTATGGGCGCATCGAGACCCTTCCTGCCCGGGGCGGCGATGTCAGCCCGGCATCGAAAACTCACGGTACCTGAACGCGCCATCGCCGGCCCCGGCCACCGCCTCGGCCAGGAGGTGATGATGTGGCGAGAGCGCGCAGGCGGGATCGGTCGCGCCGGCATCGCCGGTGAGGGCAAAGGCCTGGCAACGGCAGCCGCCCCAGTCGCGCTCGGCATACTCGCAGCCCTGGCAGGGCCTGGGCATCCATTCGGTGCCGCGAAACGCCTGGAAGGCCGGGTCATCGGCCCAGATCGCCGCCAGCGGGGTGTCGCGCACATTGGCGAAGACCATGCCGGTGATGGATTCGGCGGCGTGGCAGGGCAGCACCCGCCCGGCGGGGGAAATGGCCAGGAAGCGCTGCCCCCAGCCGCCCATGCAGGGCTTCGGCCGGCTGGCATGGTAATCCGGCACGACATAGTCGATCACCAGCCGGCCCTGATGGGCGGCGCGGGCGGATTTGACGATGGCGGTGGCCGCGTCGAGCTGCTCGCGCGTCGGCAGCAGGCTGGCGCGGTTGGCCAGGGCCCAGCCGTAGTACTGGACATGGGCGACCTCGATGCGCGCGGCCCCCCAGCCGAGGGCGAGGTCGATCAGCGCCGGCAGGTTGTGCAGGTTCTGGCGATGGACGACGGCGTTCAGCGTCAGCGGCAGCCCCGCCTCGCGCACCAGGCGGGCGGCGATGGCCTTGCGGGCATGCGCACCCTTCATGCCGCCGATGCGCTCCGCCCCCGCCTCGTCGCTGTCCTGCACCGAGAGCTGGACATGGTCGAGACCGGCCGCCTTCAGCCGCGCCAGCAGCGCCGCATCGAGCAGCACGCCGGCGGTGATGAGGTTGGTGTAGAGGCCCGCTGCATGGGCGGCCGCGGTGATCTCCACGATGTCGCGCCGCGATGTCGGCTCGCCGCCCGAGAGATGGACCTGCAGGCAGCCCAGCGCCGTGGCCTCGCGAAACACCCGCGCCCATTCCTCGGTGGTGAGCTCGGCGCTGGCGCGGGTGAGCTCGGCGGGGTTGGAGCAATAGGGGCAGCGCAGCGGGCAGCGATGGGTGAGCTCGGCCAGAAGTGCGAGGGGGGGTTGGGGAATCACTTCACCACCGCGCCGCGGTTGATCAGGTCATCGAGCATCGTGCGCACATCGGCGGCGACGACCGGGGCGGGGGCGGAGAATTTCTCCGAGAGCTCGGCCACGATGGTGATCTCGTCCCGCTCGCCATCGATCAGGCGGAGGACTTCGAGGGCGATCTCGTCGGGGATGAACATGCGCTCGGGCGCCATCACCACCCAGCGGTCGCGCGCCTGGTCGTGGTGCAGGCGCACGCCGGGGGCGAATTTCGGCGTCATCGCGCCCCCCCGGTCGACAGCAGCGCAAGCCCTTCCGGCCGATAAGCACCCGGTGGCGGCATGCCCGGCTCGACATAGGCGAGATGCAGCGCGTCGAGCTGCGCCCAGAGCAGGTCGCATTTGAAGCGCAGCGCGGCGAGGCAGAGCGCCTGCTTCTCCGCCGTATCGGCGTATTCCTTCACATAGCCCAGCGCGAATTGCACATCCTGCGGCGCCTGGGTCAGCCGCGGTTTGAAATAGGCCAGCGTCGCCTCGGAGACGAAATCGTAATTGGCCAGCATGCCGGCCACGCGCTCGCGGATGATGTCGGTCGAGAACATCTCTGTGAGTGAGGAGGCGATGGCCTCCAGCACCGAACGCTCGCGCACGAAATGGACATAGGCATCCACGGCGAAGCGGGTGCCGGGCAGCAGCCCGTCCAGCGAGACGACGTAATCCCGGTCGATCCCCAAACCATCGGTCAGCGCCAGCCAACGCTCGACCCCGCCCGGGGCCTCGCCGGAGCCGTCGTGATCCTCCAGCCGCCGCCGCCATTCCCGCCGCAGCGCCGTCGTTGGCAGGCGGGCCAAAAGGGAGGCATCCTTCGCCGGGATGCAGGCCTGGTAGTAGTAGCGGTTCAGCGCCCAGGCCTGGACCTGCGGCTTGGACAGCTTCCCGCCATGCAGGAGGTGATGGAAGGGGTGATGGACGTGGTAGCGTTCGGCACCAATGGCGCGCAGGGCGGCCTCGAAGGCCTCAGGGGACATCACAGCGAAATCTCCATGCCGTCATAAGCCACTTCCCAGCCGGCGGCGGCGGCCTCGGCGCGCTCCGGGCTGTCATCGAGCAGCAGGGGGTTGGTGTTGTTGAGGTGGATCAGGATCCGGCGCGCCACGCCGAGCGATTCGAATTCCGCGATGGTGCCGCCGGCGCCGCTGACCGGCATATGGCCCATCCGCCGCCCGGTCTTGGGGCCGGCGCCGGCCAGGATCATCTCGTCATCGCGCCAGAGCGTGCCGTCGAACATCACGCAGGCGGCGCCGCGCAGAATTTCTCGCAAAGCGGGCGTCATCACCGCGCAGCCGGGGATGTAATGCAGTGCGGGCCCGCCGGCGGAGATGGCCAGGCCCAGCGCCTCCCCATCCTCGGCGATGGCGGGCACGGCCGCGCCCTCGGCGAAGAGCGGCACTTTTCCCGGCACGATATAGGGCGTGATGGTCAGGCCGAGCGGCAGGCCCGCCGCATCCACCGGCGCGAAGGGCGCGTCAGGGCTCATGGCGCGGCGGGTGACGAATTCGGGGTTCAGGGCGCGGAAGATCGGATTGGCATCCAGCACCTCCAGCGTGGTGGGCGCGCCATAGAGTGAAAACGCCTGCCGCTCGCGCAAATGCAGAAGGCCCGCGATGGCATCCACCTCCGCACCGGTCAGCACGACCGCGGCGATGGGCGAATTGCGCAAGGGCGCGGCGCGGGGCTGCAGCGCCGGGGTGAGGGCGATCTGGTCGCGCAAATCCGGCGCGGCATTGACCACCGCCCAGCGCAACCCATCCGCCGAAACGGCGATGGATGCCTGGTGGCGAGGCCGCGCCAGCGGGTCGCCAGCGCGGGCACGGACACAACCAGGCCCGGCGGAGTTCCATTGCGGAAACCCACCGCCAGCCCCTGCACCCAGCACGATGACACGCATTGGGATCACCCCCATCACGGCCACCGGCATGAATAAATGGCCCGGCTATGAGACCGGGCCGACGCCTCAGCCGACCTCGGCGCAGACGTAGCAGTTGATCTCCAGCGCGAGAGACACTTCGGTGATCTTCGGGGACTTCCAGGACATTGATGAACCTCCGGGTTACGGCGGCGACATGCCGACGGGGGGAAGATGGCGGGAGAAGGGGCGCGGATCAAGATGGGTTATTCCAACACGATTCCGCGCGCGCGGATGACGGCCCCCCAACGCGCGGCCTCGGCCGCCAGGCCCGCCTCGATGGCCGAAGCCCCGGCCGGCGGCAGCATGACAAGCCCGAGCGCACCGAATCGCGCCCGGAAACCCGGCTCGTTCTGAACGCTCGCCAGGGCCCCGCGCAACCTGGCCTCGACGGCGGGCGGCAGGCCGCGCGGCGCGGCCACGCCAAACCAGGTGGTGGCCTGGTAGCCGGGAAAGCCGCTCTCGGCGATGGTGGGAATATCGGGGAGCACCGGCAGCCGCGCCGTGGTGGTCACCGCCAGCGCCCGCAACCTTCCGTCGCGAATGAAAGGCAGCGCGGTCAGCACCACGTCGAACATCACCTGGACGTCGCCGGCCAGCATCGCCGTCAGCGCCGGGGCGGAGCCGGGATAGACCACGTTCTGCATCTCGATGCCGGCGGCGGCGCGAAACAATTCGGCGGCGAGATGGATGGGGTTGCCCACGCCCACCGAGGCGGCATTGACCGGCCGGCGCCGCGCCAGCGCGACGAATTCCGCCACATCGCGCGCCTCCAGCGTGGCCGGTACGACCATCACCAGGGGGGTCTCCACCATCACCGCCAGCGTGGTGAGGTCACGCGCCGGGTCATAGGGCAGGCGGCGATAGAGCAGCGGGTTGAGCACCATCGAGGCGCCGGAGGCCATCAGCAGGGTCAGCCCATCGGGCGCCGCCTGCGCCACCGCCTGGGAGCCGATGATGGTGTTGGCGCCGGGGCGGTTCTCCACCAGCACCGGCTGGCCCAGGTCGCGCGCCAGAAGTTCCGCCATCGCGCGGGCCAATTGGTCGGTGACGCCGCCCGGCGCATAGGGGCAGATCAGCCGCAGCGGGCGGGCGGGCCAGGCCTGGGTCTGGGTCTGGCTCTGGGCAAGCGCGGGGCCGGGCAGCGCGGCCAGGGCGAGGGCGCGGCGGGGCATTTTGGGTGTCATGGCGTGTCCTCTTGCGCGCAAGGCTAAGCCAGCCGCCCTGCCCTGCCCAGCCTCACCCCGCGAAGAGCCAGACGGCGTATTGGTAATAGAGCGGCAGGCCGAAGATGAGGTTGAAAGGCAGCGTCACCCCCAGCGAGGAGGTGAGGTAGATGCCCGGATTGGCCTCCGGCAGCGCGGCGCGGCAGGCCGCCGGGGCATCGATGAAGCTGGCCGAGGCGCAGATCGCGCCCATCACGAAGGCGCCACCCAGGCTCATCCCCGTCAACCAGCCAGCGGTGACGCCCAACACCCCGTTGAAGATGGGAAAGAGGATGCCGAAGGCGGTCATGAAGCCGCCAACGGCGGCAAAACCGCGGATCTGCCGCGCCGCCGTCATGCCCATCTCCAGCAGGAAGAGCATGAGGAAGCCGCGGAACATCCCCTCCCAGAACGGCGCGATCTGGCGCCATTGCGGCTCGGTCGCCACCGCGCCGATCACCATGCCGCCGGTCAGCAGCAGGATGCCGCGCCCGCGCAGCGTGTCGAGGAAGAGGTCGAGCATGCGGAAATCCCGCCGCGCCCGGCCCATCGAGAAGCGCGCCAATGCGATGGAGTAGATCACGGCGAATTCCATCATCGCCACCAGGGCGGTGATGTAGCCCTCGGCCGGGGTGTCCATGGCGCGCGAGAAGGCCATGGAGGCAAAGAAGGTGGCGGTGGAGACCGAACCGTAATGCGCCGCCACCGCCCCCGCATTGGCGGCATCGAAGCGGCCGAGCGCGCGCAGGATCAGGAAGGCGATGGTGGGAATGGTAAGGGTGAGCAGCAGCGTCACCCCCAGCGTGTCGGCGATCTCGGAGAATTTCACCTGCGCCAATTCGCGCCCGCCGGTCAGGCCGATGCTGAAGAGCAGGATGATCGAGAGCAGCTTGATCACCGCCTCGGGCAGTTCCAGCTCGCTCTTCAGGAAGCCGGCGATCGCGCCCAGCACGAAGGTGAGGACGATGGGCTGGAGCAGATTGGTGGCCAGCAGATCGAGCCCGGACATGGATAACGAATTCCCGTCTAATTCATTACCGATTTATAATCTTCAACGGGAACTCACAAGCCGTCAGCGCCGGCGCCAGGCCAGGGCCAGCCATGCGAGATGCGCGGGCAGGGCCAGGCTCAGCCACAGCGCCACCCACCACCAGGCCTGGCCCAGCAGCGCCGCGCGCAGTGCCAGTGCCAGAAAAGCCCCCGAGCCCAGGAAGGCCAGCAGCGGCCATGGCGGCACCCCCTGCCCCTTCCGCCACCACAGCCACAGCAGCGCCGCGCCTTCGATCGCCAGCACCAGAAGGAGCAGCGTGGCCACATGGCCGCCGGCAAACAAATCATTCATGCAAAGGGTCCGTTCAGCCGCACGATCGTCCAATTCAGCCAGCCGGCGAAGCCCACCCAGAGCAGATAAGGCAACAGAAACCACCGTGCGACGCGCGAGGGCCCGCGGCTGACCAGCATCATCAGCACCACCGAAAGCCATAGCGGCACCACCTCGATCAGCGCCCAATCCGGCCGCTGGAGGTAGAAGAACAGCACGCTCCAGAGCACGTTCAGCGCCCCGTTGAGCAGGTAGGCGCCCAGCACAAGGCCGCGCTCCCGCGCATCACGGGCGCCGCGCCAGGCGAGGACCCCGGCGATGGCGGTCAGGGTGAAAATCGTGGTCCAGGCCGGGCCGAAAAGCCAGTCCGGCGGCTGCCAGCCGGGCTTGATCAGCGCGTAATACCACGGCCCGATCACGCTGAAAGTGCCGCCCGCGCCGGCCACCAGCATGACGATTGTGGCAGCCACCCAAACATCCCGCCTTAGGCCTGCCATGAAACCCTTCCTTAATGTGGTTGTTGCAGAGGCTTGACGTCGCCACGCCCAGTATAAATACCGGCAACTGAGTGACGTCCATCGGAGGAGTTTTCATGCGTTTCCCCATTCTCGCCTTTCTGGCCGCGGCGGTCTCCATGGCCCCGCTCATGCCCGCCGCCGCCCAGGAGGGCGATGCCGAGGCCGGCCGCCGCGTCTTCGCGCAGTGCCGCGCCTGCCACATCATCGACGCCACGGCCCGCAACACGGTCGGCCCGAATCTGGGCGGCATGTGGGGCCGCCGCGCAGGCTCGCGCGAGGGTTTTCGTTATTCCGCCAATATGACCCAGCTCGGCTCCAACGGTCATGTCTGGAATGAGGAAAACCTGCGCGCCTACCTCACCGACCCCAAGGCCGTGGCGCCGCAGGGTTCGATGGCCTTCGCCGGCATCCGCAACCCGGAGCAGCTGACCAACCTCATCGCCTATCTGCGCGCGAACGCCCAGCCGCAGTGATGTGAGCGCGCCAGCCCCCCGGGGCTGGCGCCAAAACGTTTGATTCGCGACGTTGATGCGGGCCACCGGTTTCCGGCCCGCCGCTGGAGGTCCCGTGGTGACGGGTCGCCGGTTCGGCTATCGGGGCGCCCGGATTCGAACCGAGGACCTTCTGCTCCCAAAGCAGACGCGCTACCAGACTGTGCTACGCCCCGAAGGCGGCCGCACCCTATGAGCGCTGCGGGTTCGGCGCAAGCGGCTTCGCAGCCTTCAGCCGGCGTAGAGCCGCGTGAGGTCGGGCCCGTAGCCGGCCAGCGGCCTTGCCCTGGGGGCGAGTGTCCCCTGCATCCCCACCAGGGCCGCCGCCAGACGCACGGCCGCCGCGGTGCCGTCGATCAGCGGCGTGGCCACCATGGGCTGCAAGGTGGCGGCCATGCCGGCCAGCGGGCCGCCGGCCAGGATCACCGCCTCCGCCCCATCGCGCTCGACGGATTGTCGCACCAGATCCAGCAGCAGGTCCTGGCGCTCCTCGGCCACCGCGCCGGGGTCGCCGGCGAAGGCCGGGCCCATGCGGAAGCCGGCGCAACGCCCGCGCAGGCCGTGATGCTCCAGGCAATCCTCGAACATCGGCTGCAGCGCGGCGGTAAAGCTGACCACGCCGAAACGCCGGCCCAGCATGCAGGCGGCGTGAAAAGCCGCCTCGCTGATGCCCAGCACCGGCACACCCAGCAATTCCTTGGCCGCATCCAGCCCCGGATCGCCGAAACAGGCGATGACGGCGGCATCATACTCGCCCTGATGCGCCGCCAGCGCCGCCAGCGTCGCCGGCCCCGCCACCAGCCAATCCGCCCGGGTGACGATCAGCGGCAGGCCGAAGGGCGCGCTGATGGTGCGCACCTGCGCGCCTGGTGGACAGGCGGCCAGGGCGGTGGCGGCGATGCGCGCGGTCACCGCCTCGGTTGTGTTGCTGTTGACGACGAGAATCCTGGCCATGCCCGAACTTCGCACCAAAGCGGCTTGTTGCCCACGCCCGTGGCCCTGTAGGTTCGCGCCATGGCTCCAGAAGCGCCCCATATGCCCAGCATGGCCATCACGCCCGCCGGAGCAGCCGCGCAGCCCGGTCAAAAGGCCTCCGTGCTGGGCCGCATCGGCGTTCGCGCCTTCGCGATCATCCTGCTGATGCTGGCGGCGCTGGGCGGTCTGGCGGTGAATGGTTTGCAGGTGCTGGCGCGGCAGAACACCATCATCGAGGAGCTCGGCGTGCGCGACCGCGTCGCCATCGATGCCGAGCATGCCTTCTCCACCCCGGTGGCCGATTTCTCCTCGGCCTTTTCCGCCGTGATGGCCGGCGCCCTGCCGCCCACCGTCACCGCGCCGCGGATGCTGCGCAACGCCCAGGAGATCAGCCGCGGCTTCGAGGCGCTGGACAGGCTGCTCGGCAGCCGTCTCGACCCCGTGCTGATCGGCGGCGCGCGTGACATGGCCGGCCGGCTCGCGCCGCTGGGCGAGAATGTGCGCGATGCCTTCACCCGCCGCGACCGCAGCGCCTACAACGCCCTGCAGGAGGAATGGCTGGACATCCTGGTCGCCTTCAACCGCGTCACCGCCTCGGTGCGGGACCTGGTGCGGGCCGACCAGCAGGCCAGCCTGACCCGCGCCCGCGACCTGGCCGAGGCCGGCCGGCAGACCACGCTGATCGCGGCCGGCGTGGGCGGCCTGGGCGTGCTGCTGACATGGCTGGTGCTGGTGCAGCTCACCGCCCGGCCGCTGACGCGGGTGGCGCGCGCCATGCAGGGCCTCGCCCGCGGCGATGCCGCGACCGTGGTGCCCGAGACCATGCGCGCCGACCAGGTCGGCGAGATGGCGCGGGCGGTGGAGGTGTTCAAATCCAACCTGCTCGCCACCCGCGCCATGGCCGATCAGGCGCTGGATGGTGCGCGCCGCACCGCGCGCGCCACCTCCGAAGCCTCCCAGGCGATCGGCCAGGTCAGCGAGGGCGCGCTCTCCCAGCTCTCCGAGCTGCGCGAGGTGGGTGCGGCACTCAGCCAGACCACCGCGGCCATCGGCGAGGTCAGCCGCACCACCACCACCGCCCAGATCCAGGCCGAGGAGGCCCGCCTGCTGGTGGTGGACAGCGTGGAGAAGGTGCGCGCCCTGACCGAGACGGTCGATGCCGTGGGCGAGGACACCGAGCGCGTCACCCGCATTGCCGGCACCATCGCCAAGATCGCGACGCAGACCAATATCCTGGCGATCAACGCCGCCATCGAGGCCGCGCGCGCCGGCGAGCATGGCCGCGGCCTCTCCGTGGTGGCCGAGGAAGTCCGTGCCCTGGCCGCCAATACCGAGACGCTGGCGCAGGAAATCGCCGATGTCGTGCTGCTGGCCGGCCGCCGCACCCGCGAGGGCGCGGGGGTGGCCGCCGCGGTGGGCGAATCGATGGATCAGCTGGAGGCGCTGGTCAGCGAATCCGCCCGCCTCGCCGGCGCCATCGCGGTGGCGATGGAAGAACAGCAGGCCACCGTCGGCAGCCTGGACGAACGCATGGCCACGCTCACGCGCATCGGCCAGGCCAGCGCAACCGCGGCCGAGGAGCTTACAGTCACCATGATCGATCTCAGCCGCATGGCCTCCGAGGCGCGCGGCGCCACCGAGAATCTGGCGCGTGGCAATGGTTGAAGCCTCGCTTCTGATCATCGACGACAGCGGCTTCAACCGGCTGCTGCTCAAACGCCGGTTGGCCGAACTCGGCTATCCCGAGCCCGCCATGGCCGAGGACGGCCAGCAGGGCCTGGACGCCATCGCGGCGCAGAAGTTCGACTGCGTGCTGCTCGACCTGGAAATGCCGGTGCTGGACGGCATCGGCGTGCTGGAAGCGCTGCGGCTGATGCCCGATGCGCCGCCGGTGATCGTCATCTCGGCGCAGACCGAGATGAGCGGGGTGATCCGCTGCATCGAGCTGGGCGCCGAGGACTACCTGCCGAAAAGCTTCGATCCGCCGCTGCTCAAGGCGCGGCTTTCGGCGGTGCTGGAGAAGAAGCGGCTGCGGGACCTCGCGGCCGAGCGGCTGGTGGCGCTGGAGGCGGAGCTGGCCTCGGCGCGCAACGCCCAGCTCAGCCTGGTGCCGCGCAACCCCGCATCGCTGGGCCAGGGCCGGGTCACCCTGGCCGCCCATATGGAACCCGCCCGTCAGGTCGGCGGCGACCTCTTCGACATCCTGCGCATCGACGACCACACCCTGCTCTTCGCCGTCGCCGATGTCGCGGGAAAGGGCGCCCCGGCGGCGCTGACCATGGCGCGCACCGTCGGCCTGCTGCGCAGCGCGGCCAGGCTGGCGATGGCCGCGGGAACCCGGCCCGACCCCGCGGCCCTGCTGGGGCTGGCCAATGACGACCTGGCCGAGGACAACCCGGACATGACCTTCGTCACCGCGGTGATCGGCGTGATCGACAGCCAATCCGGCGAGGGCCGGCTGGCGCTGGCCGGGCATGACGCGCCCTATATCCTCTCCACCGCCGGCATCCGCCTGCCGGAGGGGCTGACGATCAGCCCGGCGCTGGGGGTGATGGACGGCATCGTCTACGCCGCCGCCGGCTTCACCCTGGCGCCGGGCGAGAGCATGGTGCTCTACACCGATGGTGTGCCCGAGGCAGAGGATGCGGAGCACGCCTTCTATGGCCGGACCCGCTTCGAGGCGGCGCTGCTGGCCGGGCGCGACGCGCCGCCGGCCGAGATGCAGCGCCGCGTGCTGGACAGCCTGGCCGGCTTCACCAGGGGTGCCGCGCCGGCCGATGATGTGACGCTGCTGGTGCTGCGCTTCGACTAGCCTGCGGCGCATCTCGTTCATGTTTCTTTGAATCAATGGGTTGTGTCCGCTGGAGGCCGTGGGTTCTGCCCCCTGCCAGACCGGCGACCCGTCGCGTTCCCTATCATTTTTTGCAACCCGTTATGGGATGCTTGGCCTTGGCTGAGAGGGAATAAACGACGCCCGCGAGGACGAGCCCTTGATCCCAGCCTCAATGATATCTATTTTCCGTAGATACCAACGAGGAGGTGCCTATGGACACCGCCAAGCTGTTCTGGACCGGCAGGTCACAGGCCGTCCGACTCCCCAAGGAATTCCGCTTCGAGGGCAGCGAGGTCCGCATCCGCCGCCAAGGCGGCGCGGTGATCCTGGAGCCCGTCGCGTCCGACTGGTCATGGCTCGACGCTGTCGCTGGCCAATTGGACAAGGACGCCGCTGACGCCGCCCGGGACCAGATTCGGCAGCAGGATCGCCCAGCGCTGGATGACCTGTTTCGCTGATGGCCTATCTGCTGGATACCAATGCCGTCATCGCCCTGCTCAAGGCGGCGGATACGCCGGTTGAACGCCGCGTGCGGGGCTGTGCCCCTGCCGAGGTGTTCGTCTCCGCGATCGTCCTGCACGAGCTCTTCTTCGGTGCCTTCAGGAGCGCGCGGACCGAGCGCAACCTGGCCCTCGTGGAGAGCCTGCGCTTTGGCGTCCTGGAGTTCAGCCGCGAGGACGCCCGCGATGCGGGAGAGGTGCGGGCGCTGCTTTCGGCGAAGGGTAGGCCGATCGGTCCCTACGACGTGCTGATCGCCGGTCAGGCGCGGGCGCGTGGCATGGTGCTGGTCACGCACAACACGGACGAATTCTCACGGGTGCCTGGTTTGCTGGTTGAAGACTGGGAGACCGGCTGACCGTCGGCAAGCCAACCCGGTCGCGGGCGCGCAGGTCTGCCGCCTGCCCGCTTCCGAAGGCCATGGCCCAGAGACCGCTGGCAGCGGATCCCGGGGGTTTTCCACCCGCCGCAAAGGCTGGAGACGATCGGCCCGAAGCCGCCATGCCCCCGCGCAACCCGGCCTCACCGGCGTCAGCGGCCATGGCGGGGGCTACCGCCGTCACGCCATGCGCCTGCCCCTGAAACACGAAGGATTCGCAAACATGGCTTCCGCGCCGCCCCCGACGCGCGCTAGGCTGCCGCCATGCAACTCACCATGCCCGAGGAGATCATGCTCCTCCTCCTCGATGACCGCACCGGCCGCCCCGTGGGCCTGCCGCCGCCAGCCGCCGATTTCGCCATCGCCGGCGCGGTTTTGATGGAATTGTCGCTCAGCGGCCATGTCGATACCGACCTGGAAACGCTCATGGTCACCAGCCACAAGCCGACCGGCGATGCCGTGCTGGACGAGGCGCTGACCATGATGGCCGGCAGTCCCGGCAAGGACAGCCGCTACTGGATCGGCGAAATCGGCTCCCGCGGCGAGCGGCTGCGCGACGCGCTTCTGGGCCGGCTGGTGCAGCAGGGCGTGCTGAAGCTGGAAGAGGGCCGCTTCCTCTGGGTCTTCCCAGACCGTCGCTACCCCAAGGCGGCGGAAGGCAGTGCGGAAGTGCGCGAGGTGCGCGGCCGCCTGCGCGACATCATCCTCTCCGGCGACATCCCAGAACCGCGCGACGCGCTGATGATCGGCCTGTGCCGCGCCACCGGCCTGGTGCCGCTGCTGCTGACCCCGCCGGAGCTGGAGGAGACGGTTGCCCGAGTCGACCAGATCGCCGATCTGGAGGAGCTGAACCGTTCGCTGGCGGAGGTGATTCGCCAATTGCAGGCCTCCATGGTGGCCTTCACCGGCCTCGCTTGAGACCGGTCCGCCGGGGCATCCCCGCCATGTTGCGTGGCGACGGGGCGACCGGGTTGTTGCGCGGCCGCATCACCGTGCCAAGGATGCCACAGCCGAGCAGGAAATCTTCGCTTTTCGGGTTGGCAGCCATCGGCACTTGCCGCTAGGTTTTCTCCATGGGCTCAGGCTTGGTGTCACAACGCCGGGTTGCGGTCTTTGGACATCCGCAGGAAATAGGAAGAATAACATGTCGAAGGCATCTCTCATCATCGCCCTCACGGCGGCAATCGGCCTCGCGGCCTGCACCAACGACGCCGAGCAGGCCGCTCAGCGCGCCAACCTGGTGCCGCTGCTCGACAACACCGGCATGCCCGTGATGTTCGTGCCGCTCTCCGCCACCCGCGGCGCCCCGGTCGGCACGCCCGTCACCGTCAACCGCAACGGCCAGATGCAGACCCTGACCCTGGGCGAGCGCCAGGGCGGCACCACCGCCGGCAACGTCACCATCGTTGGCGTCTCTGACGGCGCGCCGGTGATCGAGCGCATCGGTGGCGCCGGCACCCTGGCAGGCCCGGGTGCTGCGGTCGTGACCGGCACCACCGGCGGTGGCACCAATGTCACCACCCAGCGCGCCGCCGTCGGCACCGGCCTCAGCCGTCGCCAGCGCGCCGCCATCGAGCGCGCCCGCGCCGCGGAAGGCACCACGGCCACCCCGGCCGCCACGCCCGCCCGCTAAGCCAGCAGCCCGCAAGGGCGCAGGGCTTCTGAAATTCCCGCCGCCAGCAATGGTGGCGGGTTTTTTTATGGCCCATCGCGGCACCGATCCCGCCGCTTTGGCGGGCAGCCTGTGCAAGTCACGGGCAACCGGCGGGCCGGCGGGCCGCGCGGCACGCCCCGCCGCAATTGACCCGCCCCACCACTTCCGCAAGATGGGCCGTCACCCGAGGAACCCTCCATGCCCACCGATCACCGCATTCCCGCCACCCCCGAGACCATCCGCTGGGGTGCCTTCGATGCCAGCTTCAAGCCTGTGCTGGAGGTCGAGAGCGGCGACCTCGTGGTGCTCGAATGCGTCTCCGGCGCGCCGGACGCCATGCCCGATCCCTCGACCGGCATGCTCATCCCGCCGGCGCTGGCGGCCATCCACGCCTCGCAGCCGCCGCGCCTCGGCCCGCATATCCTCACCGGCCCGGTGGCCGTGAAGGGCGCCATGCCCGGCGACGTGCTGCGGGTGGATATCGAGAAGATCGAGCTGGGCTGCGACTGGGGTTTTTGCGGGTTTCGCCCGCTCGGCGGCACCCTGCCGGAGGATTTCCCCTACAAGCGCATGCTGCATATCCCGGTGGATCGCGAGAAGCGAATCGGCCATGTGCCGGTGGGCCCGGGCATTGCCCTGCCGCTGGCACCTTTCTTCGGCGTGATGGGCGTGGCGCCGCCGCCGGAATGGGGTGCAATCTCCACCAAGGAGCCGCGCGCCCATGGCGGCAATCTCGACAACAAGGAAATCGGCGAGGGGGCGACGCTGTTCCTGCCCGTCCATGTCCCGGGCGCGATGTTCTCGGCCGGCGACGGCCATGGCGTGCAGGGCGATGGCGAGGTCTGCATCAATGCGCTGGAAATGTGCCTGACCGGCCATTTCCGCCTGACGCTGATGAAGGGCGCGAATCTTGCCTATCCGCGCGCCGAGACCGCCACGCACTACATCACCATGGGGATGCATGAGGATCTCGACGAGGCGATGAAGAAGGCGCTCAGGGAGATGATCGGCTTCATCACCAGCCGCACCAATCTCAGCCCGGCCGATGCCTATCAATTCTGCTCGCTCGCCGTGGATTTCCACGTGACGCAGACGGTGAACGGGGAGAAGGGCGTGCACGGCCTGCTCAAGAAGGGGCTGTTGTTCTAACGCCCTCAGGCGCCCGGCGCGCGCTCCGCGCGCTTGGCTTCGCCGCGCGACGGTTTCGCGAGGTGACAAGTTCACTTGGGCGGCGCCGGCCGCTTTGCGGCCGGATGCGTCGTTGGTCAGAGGCTTCGGGGAGGGCGGGCTTCGCGGCACGGGCCGCCGATCCGGCCGAGGGATTGGATTTCCCCGGCCGATGGCGTTTCATGGCGTTCCCTTCTCCAAGGACATTCCATGCGCCGCCTGTTTCTCGCCGCCGCCCTGCTGGCCCCGTTGCCAAATCTTGGCTTCGCCCAGGCGCCGGACGCCTTCTGCACGGGGCTGCGCCAGATCGTGCAGGCGGCCGCGCAGGATTTCGTCGAACTTCCGGCCGGCACGCATTACCTGCACGGCTCGGTGGCGGAGCGCCGGGGCGTGGCGCCGCCCTTCCAGGGCGGGCCACCGCGCGCCGTCTATTACGCCGTGATGCTGCGCGATAACTCGCCGCGCGCCTTTGCCCTGGCCGACAGCCAAATGCGGAACCTGCAGACCGAGATCACCCGCTGCCTGCCCCAGGCCCAGGCCTCGGGTGTCGCGAGCAATGATCGCGGCACGCTCCAGAGCTGGACGATGGAGCGCGCGGTGGTGGGGTTGCGGCGCGAGGATAGCCGCGGCTTCGCCTCCTCGACCGAGATCGAGGTCTCGATCACCTCGCGCTGGTAGCAGGCATAAAAAACCCCTCCGCGAGGAGGGGTTTTTCAGGATCAGGCCGCCTCGCCCTTGACCGGCAGGCCTTCGGCCTTGCGGCTGGCGCGCTTACGATCATTCGGATCGAGGTGGCGCTTGCGCAGGCGCACGGCCGAGGGCGTGACCTCCACCAGCTCGTCATCCTCGATATAGGCGATCGCCTGCTCCAGGCTGAGCTTGCGCGGCGGAATCAGCAGCAGCGCGTCATCCTTGCCGGCGGCGCGGATGTTGGTCAGCTTCTTTTCCTTGACCGGGTTCACCTCGAGGTCATCGCCGCGCGAATTCTCGCCCATGATGAGGCCCACATAGACCTTGGCACCCGGGTCCACGAAAAGCGTGCCACGCTCCTGCAGGGCGAAGAGCGCGTATTGCGTCGTCTCGCCATCCACGTTGGAGATGAGCGAGCCGTTGCGGCGGCCTTCCATCACACCGGCCCAGGGCAGGTAACCATGGAACAGCCGGTTCATGATGCCCGTGCCGCGCGTGTCCGTCAGGAACTCCGAGTGGTAACCGATCAACCCGCGCGAGGGCATGATGAAGGTCAGGCGCGTCTTGCCGCCGCCCGAGGGCCGCATGTCCTGCATCTGCGCCTTGCGGATGGAAAGCTTCTCCACGACGACGCCGGTAAAGGCGTCATCCACATCCACCAGCACTTCCTCGAAGGGCTCCTCGCGGGCGCCGGTCTCGGGGTTCTCGCGCATCAGCACGCGCGGGCGGCCGATGGTGAGCTCGAAGCCCTCGCGGCGCATCGTCTCGATCAGCACGCCGAGCTGAAGCTCGCCGCGGCCGGCCACTTCGAAGGCATCGGTCTCGGTGGAGACGGTGACCTTGATCGCGACATTGCCCTCCGTCTCGCGCTCGAGGCGGTCGCGGATCTGGCGGGACGTCACCTTCTTGCCCTCGCGGCCGCCGAGCGGGCCGTCATTGACGCGGAAGGTCATGGCGAGCGTCGGCGGATCCACCGGAATGGCGGGCAGCGGCACGGGCTGGTCGGGCGCGCAGATCGTGTCCGGGATGGTGGTGTCGGACAGGCCGGCGATGGCGATGATGTCACCCGCATGGGCTTCCTCCACCGGCACGCGCTCCAGCCCGCGGAAGGTCAGCAGCTTGGTCAGGCGGCCGGTTTCCACCGTGCTGCCATCGGCGCGCAGCACCTTCACCGGCATGTTCATGCGGGCGGTGCCCTGCTCGATGCGCCCGGTCAGGATGCGGCCGAGGAAGTTGTCATATTCCAGGATGGAGGCGTTCATCGCGAAGGGCGCGTCCGGCAGCACGGTGGGCGCAGGGACGTGGCGCACGATCAGGTCGAACATCGCGTTCAGGTTCTCGCGCGGGCCGTCCATGCTTTCATCGGCCCAGCCCTGGCGGCCGGAGGCGAAGAGCATGGGGAAGTCCAGCTGCTCGTCATTGGCGCCGAGATTGGCGAACAGGTCGAAGATCTCGTCATGCACCTCGTGCGGGCGGGCGTCCTGGCGGTCCACCTTGTTGACCAGCACGATGGGGCGGATGCCGCGCGCCAGCGCCTTGGTCAGCACGAACTTGGTCTGCGGCAGCACGCCCTCGGCGGCGTCCACCAGCAGCACGCAGCCATCCACCATCGAGAGGATGCGCTCCACCTCGCCGCCGAAATCGGCGTGGCCGGGGGTGTCCACGATGTTGAGCTTGACGCCCTTCCACTCGACGGCGGTGCACTTGGCGAGGATGGTGATGCCGCGCTCGCGCTCGAGGTCGTTGCGGTCCATGGCGCGCTCGGCGACCTGCTGGTTCTCGCGGAAGGTGCCGGCCTGCTTCAACAGCTGGTCCACCAGGGTGGTCTTGCCGTGGTCGACGTGTGCGATGATGGCGAGGTTACGCATGGGCATGGATCAGGACTTCCGGGCATGAGTGATGCCCGGGACGCAGGTGGCCCGGGCGGCGTGGCATCGGTTGTTGCGCTTGTGCGGCGCACACATAGGCGGGCGCGCGGAAAATTGCCAGCAAAGAAGCGCCGACGGCCTCCGGCCTCAGCGCAACCCTGCCGCGAAGCCTTGGCAAGCACCGGGCGCCAGCGCTAACTGAGCAGGCAAAGCGCTGCGGAATCCCTGTCCCCATGTCCCTTCGCCTTCTGGCCCTGGCCCTCTGCTTGGCATCCGGCCCCGCGCTGGCGCAGGGAGGGAATTGCGTGGCGAACCAGTTGCTGCGGGTGGATGCGGCGTTCTCCCGACACGGGGCCGGCGGCACTTTTGACTATTCGGTCCAGGTCACAAACCTTTCGCCGCGGCAAGTGACCTTCCGGGTCAGCTTCCGGATGACCAACGCGCAGGTCAACCCGCAGATCCTGGGCCAGGCCTTCACCCTGCCGCCCAATGGCAACCGCATCATCGTCCTCGGCAATGGGCGCGACCAGTCGCTCAGCACCCGCATCGCAGGCGGCGTGACGCTGACCTGTTGAGCCGCGCTTCTCCCGTTACCGAGCCTTGACCGGCCGGTTGCCGTGGCTGTCCGCGGGGACGCCACGCGCCAGTGACATGTGGCTGTGCACCGCCACCCAGGGTTCTTCGCCGGTGCCCGGCACCAGGATCAGCGTGGTGCGGCCCGGCCGGTCAAAGGCCGTGCCATCCGGGGCATAGCCGGTGGAGGTGAAGGGAGCGATGGCGACCGCCATCTGCCCATCCGGGCTGGCCAGCACGCGGCTCACATCCAGGCGGAAGGTGAAGTCCGTGGTCCGGGGCCAGACCGATTCCCATTGCCGGTCCCGGAAGACCTCCAGCCCTTCGACGATGGGCTGCACAGTGCCGAAGGCGATGATGCGCGGGTGCCAGAAGGGGTAGGCGCTGCGGTAATCCACTTCCCGCACCGTGGCGGAGAAGCGGGCCAGCCAATCCAGGATGGCGTCGCGGATGGCGGGCGGCGCCTCAGGGAGATCGGGCGTCACGGGTTCGCCCTTCGCGCCGGGGCGGGGCGATCGAGCGCGGTGAGCGCGGCCTCGATCTCCTGCTGTGCCGTGGGGCGGTTATTGGCGAAGAGCGCCGCGCGGGCGGCCGAGATATGGCCGATCGGCCCGCTCTGCACCGGTTGGCCGGCCTGGGCCGGTGGCGTGCTGCGGGTCAACAGGCGGGATTCGGCGCGCTCCAGGAACTCATTCGCCTGGCCGGCGCGGCCGGCGCGCAGCGCGGTGCCGGCGGCGCGCAACTGGCCCGCCGCGTCATCCAGGCTGGCCGCATCCGCATCCGCGGCGTCCCGCCGCTGCGCCTGCACACCCGGGGGCATGTCGGGATTGCGGCGCTGGCGCTGCAATTCCTGGATCGAGTCGGTCGTGGCAGCCTGGGCCATCAGGTCCGAGGCGGGATGGCGCTCGTCATGATGGGCGAGGGCGGGGGCGGAGAGCAGCAGGGCTGCCGCGAAGCAGGCGGAACGCATGCGGATCGGCTCCTAGGCGACAAGGGTCTTGAGGTCAGCCTGGGGGCGCGCCCCGTAATGGCTGATCACCTCGGCGGCGGCGATGCTGCCCCAACGCCCGGCCTCGGCCAAGGGTTTCCCGAGTGTCCAGGCGGCGAGGAAGCCTGCCGCATAGGCATCGCCGGCGCCGGTCGTGTCCACCACCGTGGTCGGCTGGGCCGCCACCACATGGCGCTGCCCGCCCGAGAGGATGACCGAGCCCTGCTCGCTGCGCGTCAGGGCGGCGATTTCCACATCCTGGGCCACGCGGCGCGCCGCCAGCTCGAAATCCTCGGTCTCGTAGAGCGCCAGGATCTCGGCCTCATTGGCGAAGAGGATGTCGCATTCCTCTGCCACGAAGGCACGGAAGGCGTCGCGGTGACGGCCGACGCAGAAGGGGTCGGAGAGCGTCAGCGCCACCTTGCGGCCGGCGGCATGGGCTGCCTTGGCGGCGGCGCGGAAGGCGGCCTGGGCGGCCGGCGGATCAAACAAATAGCCCTCCAGATAGACCACCTTCGCGCGGGCGACTTCCGCCGCATCCACATCTTCCGGCCCGAAGGTCACGCAGGCACCCAGGAAGGTGTTCATGGTGCGCTGGCCATCGGGCGTCACCAAGATCAGGCAGCGCGCAGTGGGCGCGCCGCCATCCGCCCCTGGGGCCAGCGGCGCCGTCGGGAAATGCACGCCCGCCGCCTTGATGTCATGCGCGAAGACCTGGCCCAGCTGGTCCGCCGCCACCTTGCCGAGGAAGCCGACCTTGGCGCCCAGCGCCGCCGCCACCGCGCAGGTATTGGCGGCCGAGCCGCCCGAGCTCTCCACGCCCGCCGGCATGGCGGCGTAGAGCGCCTCGGCCTGGTTTGTGTCGATCAGCTGCATGCCGCCCTTGGGCAGGTTGCGGCCGGTCAGGAAGGCATCATCGGTGGGCGCCAGCACGTCCACGATGGCGTTGCCGATGCCGAGAATATCGAGGGTGGGGAGGCTCATCCGTGGGGTTCTTCCAGATTCGAAGGAAGTCGCTGGTAGCCTCCCGGGCGGCCAATTGCAAAGTGGCGGCAATTTCTTGTCGCGCGGACGTTGCCGGGGCCGTGCGGGACGTTATACACCCCAGCTTCGCTCGAATGTTGAAGGATCGCCCGCATGTCCATCTTCGGTCGCAAAAAGGACGAGACGCCGGATTCCGCCCAGGAGCCCGGGAGCGTGCCCGCGCAGCGCGATTCCGACCTGGCCATGCCGACCTATCGCGCGCCCGCGGCCAATAGCGCGCCCATGGGCCTGCCGCCCAAGCCCAGCAACGCACCGGCCCGCCCCGGCGTGCCCGCCCCCGCCGCAATGACGGCGCGCGGCCCCGCGACCTCGCCCACGAATGAGCGCCGCACCCTCATCGTCGGCCGTGGCATCAGCCTGCAAGGCACCGTCGCCGATGCCGAGCGCCTGGTGGTCGAAGGCACGGTCGAGAGCCAGATGATCCAGGCGGCCGAGCTTTCGGTGGCCCAGACGGGCGTGTTCCGCGGCGAAGTGCAGGTCGAGGACGCCGAGATCGCCGGCCTTTTTGACGGCACGGTGACGGCGCGGGGCAACCTGATCGTCCGCGCCACCGGCAAGATCAAGGGCATGGCGCGCTACAAGAAGCTCTCCGTCGAGGAGGGCGGGCAGATCGTCGGCACCATGGAAATGCTGCAGGGCGAGGGCTAGGCACCCTCCCGTCCCGCCAGGCCTTGGCGGGTTTCTCCGGTTCCGGGGTATTCGCGGCATGCCGCGCTGGCTGATGTTGCTCCTGCTGCCCATGGCAGCCTGCGCCAGTGATCCCGTGCCGGAGGCCGGGCTGGTGCAGCGCGCGAACCCGGAGGTCCATGCGGCACCGGCCCCGCCTCGGGCCCCCTCGGCGGCCGGTTCCGGGCTCGTTGGCGCCACGCCCGAAGCCTTGCGCGCCACCCTCGGCGAACCCCTGCTGCGCCGCACCGAAGGCCCGGCCCAAATCTGGCTTTATGCGGGTGCGGGCTGCCAGCTCGACATCGTGCTCTACGCCGGGGAGGCCGGCGCGCGCGTGGCGCATGTCCAGGCGCGCGCCGGCGGCATCGCCCAGCGCAGCGCCGCCTCCTGCCTTCGGGATATCTCGGCCCAGGCCGCCCGTCCCGATTCGCGCCCGGCCGGCCCCACCCCGCCGATCGCGCCCGGCATGGGGGATGAAGTCGACGTCTGAGCGGCCATCCCGGGCATGATCCCCTATATCGACGCCTTTGTGCCGGCTTTCGGCATGCTGGGCCTGGGGGCGCTGCTGAAGCGCCATCTCCTCCCCGATGACGCGGTCTGGGCCGGGATCGAGCGGCTGATCTTCTGGGTCCTGTTGCCGGCGCTGCTGGTGGCGGCCATCGGCTCGGTCAAGCTCGGAGAACTGCCGGTGCTGGGCATGATGGCGGCGATCTGGGTTGCGTTGGCCATCGGCACCGTCATTTCCCTGCTGATCGCCCGCGCCTTCCGCCAGCCGCATGCGGCGATGACCAGCGTCCTGATGGGCGGCATCCGCTTCAACAATCTGGTCGGCTTCGCGGTGGCGGGCGCGCTGTTCGGGGCGCCGGGAATCGCGCTGGGCGCCGTCGCCACCGGGCTGATCGTGCCCTTCGTGCAATTCGTCACCAACACGGCCTTTGCCATGGGGGGCGGCCGCAGGCCCCGGATCGGCGCCGTGCTGCGGCAGATCGGGCTGAACCCCCTGATGCTGGCCTGCCTGGTGGGCTTCCTCGTGGCCTGGGCGGGGGGGCTGCCGCCAGGGGTGAAGCCGCTGCTGGAATCCCTGGGCCGGGCCTCGGTGGCGCTGGGGCTCCTCGCGGTGGGGGCGGCGCTCTCGGCGCAGGCCATGGCGGATCGCCTGCCACTGCAGCTCGTGACCAGCCTGCTGAAGCTGGTGGTGATGCCTGGCCTCACGCTGCTGCTCTGCCTCTGGCTGGCGCTGCCGCCGCTTTCCATCGCCATGGCGGTGCTGTTCATGGCGCTGCCCACCGCAGCAACTTCCTATGTGATGGCGCGCGCCATGGGTGGGGATGCGCGGTTGATGGCGGCCATCACCTCGACCGAGCATCTGCTGGCCATGATCAGCCTGCCGCTCTGGCTGCTGCTGGTGAAGCGCCTGACCGGCCTGGGGTGAGAACCCCCGTCATCCGCCGATCTGCCTGGGCGGAAGCTGCGGCGGAAGTGTTTATGACATGAGTTCAATCTTGTAGGCCCGGCTGCGGGGAGCGCGCCGGAAACCCTGTCTTCATGCTTCCCCGCTTACAAGCGTCGCAGACGAG
>LNFM01012009.1_pt1 | contig 21598 bp, 21 predicted proteins | sample 596031 | NCBI WGS metagenome assembly LNFM01 (sample SAMN04254537, study PRJNA301005) | activated carbon metagenome | isolation source: dual media filters at the Ann Arbor, Michigan drinking water treatment plant | place: USA: Ann Arbor
TACGGCGATCCTCGCGGCCGAGATCTGGCAGTGGACCCCGTTCATGTTCCTGCTGTTGCTGGCGGCGCTGGCCAACGTCGACAAGTCCCAGCTTGAGGCCGCGCAAATCGACGGTGCCGGCTGGTGGCGCACCTTTTTCCGGATCGTGCTGCCGGCGATCTGGCCGGTGATGGCGGTGGCGATCCTGATCCGCGGCCTTGATCTATTTCGCCTGTTCGACATCGTCTGGGCGCTGACCAAAGGCGGCCCGGGCACAATGACCGAAACCATCTCGATCTTTACCTACGTCAAGGGCTTCCAGCAGTTCGAGACCAGCTACACCGCTGCGGTTGCGCTGCTGGTTATCGTCCTGCTTTCGGTGGTCGTGATGTGGGCACTCCGGAAAGTGCAGTTGGCACGCTGACGGCTATGGCCACCCTAAACCAACGCCACCGCCTGCGCCTGACGCTTCGCATGACAGCAGCGGTGATCCTTACGCTGCTGTTCCTGTTTCCGATCTACTGGCTGGCGATGATTTCGTTCAAAACACCGGACGAGATCTACTCCTACCCGCCGCAGTGGTATCCGTCACGGATTCACTTCGACAACTACATCGTGCTGTTCAAGGACGGAGATGCCATAACGGTCTGGAACAGCCTGGTGGTGGCCGGCACCAGCACCCTGATCGCCATGTTCCTGGGCACCATCTGCGCCTACAGCCTGGCGCGCTTCCGCACCGGCGGCGAGCACCTGGCGAATTGGATCATCTCGCAACGCATGATTCCGCCGGTGGCAGTGGTGTTTCCGATATTCCTGCTGTACGTCTGGTTCGGCCTGGTGGATACCTACATCGGCGTGATCCTCCTGTACACCGCTTTCAACCTTCCGTACGTGATCTGGATGATGCGCGGCTATATCCTCGACATACCGCGGGCACTGGAAGAATCCGCGCTGGTGGATGGCTGCACACGCTGGCAGGTGCTGTGGAAAGTGGTATTCCCGATGTGCCGCGCCGGACTTTTCGCCACCGCGATTTTTACCTTCGTGTTCGCCTGGAACGATTTCATCTTCTCACTGGTGCTGACGCGAACCGAAGTCACCACCTACACGGTGCAGATCACCCATTATTTCGGCGGGCAGTCCAACCTCTGGGCCAAGATCTCCGCCATGTCGATGCTCGGCACGATCCCGATCTTTATCGCGGTGGCGTTCATGCAGCGCTACCTGGTGCGGGGGATATCACTGGGGGCGGTGAAGGGATGAGGGGCTAGGGGACTTTAGTACTGGGTGCGGTGAAATAGCGAAAGAATTGCGTCGTCACGCCGTCACGATTATGGCGAAGCCGGTATACCGGTTACGGTGCGTCACATCGTTACGACCTTTACGGATACTGCCAATGGCTGACCTGAAGATAACGGCACTGAACAAATATTACGGCGCGGTGCACGCTGTGCGCGGCATCGACCTGGAGATTCCGGCCGGAGAATTTACGGTGCTGGTCGGCCAATCCGGCTGCGGCAAGAGCACGCTGCTGCGCACCATCGCCGGACTGGAAGATGCCGACGAAGGCCGGATCGAGATCGGCGGTGAGCTGGTCAATCACCTGCCGCCGCGCGACCGCGACATCGCCATGGTGTTCCAGAACTACGCCCTGTATCCATACATGAAAGTGTTCGACAACATCGCCTTCGGCCTGCGCTCGCGCAATACCCCGAAGGCGGAGATCGAGCCCAGGGTCATGCGCGCGGCGAAGATGCTGGCCATCGATCACCTGCTCGACCGTTATCCCCGCCAGCTTTCCGGAGGCCAGTTGCAACGGGTCGCAATCGGGCGCGCGGTGGTGCGCAACGCCCGGCTCTACCTGTTCGACGAACCGCTTTCCAACCTGGACGCGCAGTTGCGCGACGAGATGCGCGGCGAAATCAAGCGCCTGCACCAGGAACTGGGCAAGACCATGATCTACGTGACGCATGACCAGATCGAGGCCATGACCATGGCCGATCGCATCGTGCTCCTGCGCGACGGCAGGATCGAGCAGGCCGGCGCGCCGCTGGAATTGTTCGAGCGCCCCGCCACGCGCTACGTGGCCGGCTTCCTGGGTTCGCCGTCGATGAACTTCATCGATGCCATGGTCGTTGCGATGGGCGGCGAGCTTGGCGTGCGGCTGCCCGACGGCGTACTGCTGGCGTTGCCGCAGTCGAAGCACGCGCGCCTTGCCGGTCGGCGCGACCAGCCGGTAACGCTGGGCGTGCGCCCGGAACACATGAGCCGCAGCACAGACAACCGGCCGGGCCTGGCCGGCTTCAGTGCTGCGATCGAACTGCTGCAACCCACCGGCTCGCGCACCTACGCCACCTTCAGGCTGGGCCACACCGAAGTCATGGCCGAGCTGCAGGCGCACGACGTGACCGAGATCAAGCAGACCATCGAACTGTCGGTGGACATGAATCGCGCGGTGCTGATTGATCCGAAAACCGAAAGGGTTCTTTAGCCACAGAGGTCACAGAGCACGCAGAGAGAATCAGAACGAGGTAATACGCCAAAGTGAAGGCAGGGGACGGCAGAGCCGTTACCAATGGTCGCAACCCCGATTCAATCAGCTTGCGACACTGCCTAATCCTTTCCGTCGAACTTTTCGACTGGTGTTCTCTGGTTTCTCTGTGACCTCTGTGGCAGAACTGTTCTGATCTTGAGGAGAAAAAATGAAGTTGACCAATCCATCGAAAGCCATCGCGCTCTGCGGTACCGAACAGCCGGATGTCATCGGCAGGATTCTCAAGGCCGGACCGATAACCGTGGAGTTCGACAACGGCCAGTTGCGCTACCTCAGAGTCAACGGCATCGAGGTGCTGCGGGCGATCGGTTTTCTGGTCCGCGACGAGAACTGGGGAACCTACGTTCCAGCCATCAACAGTTTAAAAATCGACCAGCGGCCGGACGGTTTCAGCGTGTCCTTCCATGCGGTGTGCAAACGCCCGGGGCAGGAGATCGCCTACGACGCCAGGATCGAGGGCACGCGCGAGGGCAATCTCACTTTCGACGGCGTCGCGATTCCGAAAACCGACTTCCTCACCGCCCGCACCGGATTTGTCGTGCTGCATCCCTTGAAGGGCGTGGCTGGCTGCCCCCTGAAAGTCGAGCACGTGGATGGCCAGGTGGTGAAGACCAGATTTCCCGAACTGGTAAATCCGATCCAGCCGGTGTTAAACATCCGCGCGCTGACGCATGAAGTCATGCCCGGGCTGAAAGCCACCGTGCGAATGGAAGGCGATACCTTCGAGATGGAGGACCATCGCAACTGGACTGACGCCTCATTCAAGACTTACGTACGCCCGCTGGTCCTGCCCTGGCCCTACACGCTCAAGGCCGGAGAGAGAGTCGCGCAATCGATCAGGGTCACGCTCGCGGGCAAGGCCGCCAATACCGGCAAGGCCGCAGCGGGTGGTCAGATCGAGGTCAAACTGGGCGCAGTCACGCGCAATGCAATGCCGCCGCTCGGTCTGGGCCTGCCGGCCGAGGAAATCGGCCATACCGTACCGCGACTCGCTCTGCTCCGGCGCCTCGGGCCGTGCTTTCTGGTCTGCCATTTCGATCCGCGCCAGAAGCACGGGCTCGGGGAACTCTACGGCTATCGCGTCCTCTGCGAACAAAGCGGCGCCGACGCGGTGCTGGAGGTCGTGGTTGAGAGCAGCGACGATTACAAAAGCGAACTGCAGGGACTGGCGGCGATGGTGAAACAGGCGGGCCTGAAGCTCGCGGCGATTGCGGTCTGTCCGGTCGGCGACCTGAAATCGGTGCTGCCCGGCGGCCCCCGTCCGCCCGCGCCGCCGCTGGACAAACTCTATGCCGCCGCTCGCGCCGCCTTTCCCGGCGTCAGGCTGGGTGGCGGCATGTTGTCGTTCTTCACCGAACTCAACCGCAAGCGTGTGCCCGCGGAACTGGTGGATTTCGTGCACAACACCACCTGCCCGATCGTCCACGCCGCAGACGACCGCTCGGTGATGGAAACACTTGAAGCGCTGCCCTACCAGGTGAGCACTGCGCGTACCTTCATCGGCAAGACGGCCTACCGGATCGGGCCGAGTGGCATCGGCTGCCGCGACAATCCACACGGTGCCACCTGGACGCCGAATTCGGACAACGTGCGCGTCTGCCTGACGAAAATGGATCCGCGCCAGCGCGGGCTGTTTGCTGCCGCCTGGACGCTCGGCTACATCGCTACCCTGGCCCGCACCGGGATCGACGCAATTTCAGTGGGTGCAACGACCGGACCGCTGGGCTACATTTACCGCAAGGCGGAGCACCGGCAGCCCTGGTTCGACCAGCTCAAGGTGCCGGCGGTAATGCCCGCCTATCACGTCATCAACGGACTCACCCGCGCCGCCGGCCGCAAACTGGTGGAGGCCCGTTCCTCAGACGAACAGAAAGTGCAGTGCCTGGCCTGCAGGGGCGAGAAGGGCACGACGCTGTGGCTGGCCAATCTCACTGCCGAGAAGCAGGAGGTGAAGCTCTCCGGCGTAACAGGCGCCGTCGCGGTCGGCGTCCTCGATCAGGACAGCTTCGTACAGGCGAGCACCGACCCGGAAGGGTTTCAGTCAAAATGGCAGGCGCTGAAAGGAAAGTCGCTCGCGCTCGATCCGTACGCGGTCGCGTTCCTGTCGATCAGCGACTAGTATCGCGAAGTACTAGCAACAGAACATAAACAGAACAGACAGGGGGAGAAATGCACGCGTCGCACAAAAGGGTGTTGATGGCCTCGTCGGTGGGCTCGGCGCTCGAGTGGTACGACTTCTTCATCTACGGCATGGCTGCGGCGCTGGTGTTTGGCGAGCTGTTCTTCCCCGACCTTGACCCGACGGTGGGTACGCTCGCCGCCTTTGCCACTTTCGGTGTGGGTTTCTTTGCGCGACCGTTCGGCGGCATCGTCTTCGGCCACCTCGGCGACCGTATCGGCCGCAAGCCGGTGCTGGTGATCACCCTGATGCTGGTAGGCGTGGGCACCTTCCTGATCGGCCTGCTGCCGACCTATGAATCGGCCGGCATCTGGGCGCCGATCATGCTGGTCGCCCTGCGGCTGATCCAGGGATTTGGCGCCGGCGCGGAGTACGGCGGTGCAGTGATCCTCGCGGTCGAACACGCACCCCCGGGCAAACGCGGACTGTTCGGCAGCTTCGCCGCCATCGGCGTCAACGTCGGCCTGCTGCTTGCCACCGGGGTGTTCACCATCGTGTCGTCGCTGCCGCAGGAGGATTTCCTCTCCTGGGGCTGGCGCGTGCCCTTCCTGCTTTCGATCTTCCTGATCGTGATCGGCTTCTTCATTCGTGCCAAGGTTGCCGAGACCCCGGTTTTCACCGAGATCGCTGCCAACAACAAGGCCGCCCGCTCGCCGGTAAAGGAGGCGTTCATCAAGCATCCGCGCGAATTCCTGGTGGTATTCGGGGCGCGCCTGGCGGAGAACGGACTGGGTTACCTGTATCCGGTGTTCACGCTCAATTACATGACCAAAAACCTGGGTCTGGAAAAGAACATGGTGCTCTCCGGGATCATGGTGGCCTACGCGATCTCGCTATTCACCGTGCCGCTGTTCTCGGCGCTTTCCGACCGGATCGGCAGGCGCCCGGTGTACGGCGGCGCCGCACTTTTTTCCGCCGCCTTCGCGTTTCCGTTCTTCATGATGGTCAACACCGGCTCGACGGTGTTGGTCTGGATTTCGCTGGTGCTGGCGATCTCGGTCGGCGTCAGCGGCATGTTCGGTCCGCAGGCGGCCTACTTTGCGGAAATGTTCGGCGCCAAGCTGCGCTACAGCGGCTTTGCATCCGCGCGCGAACTCGGTTCGCTGCTTGCCGGCGGACCGGCGCCCTTTGTCGCCGGGCTGCTGGTGGTGTGGATGGCAGGTGCGCCCTGGGGCGTGGCCGGCTACATGGTGGTGCTGTCGTTGCTGACCGCGATCGCGATCTGGTTCGGCCCCGAAACCTACCGCAGCGACATCCACCCTGACCGCCCTCGTCGCCCTGGGAGGCTGCGCCACCACTTCGCACGTGATCACGGGTACGCCCAGAGCGGCGATCGATCCAGGGCAAGTCACGCTTTACTCCACGCCGCCCCTGCAGTACGAGGAGATTGCGGTGATCGATGCTACCAGCCGGTCTTCGTTCGCCTTCGGCGAACAGAACAAGATGGACGCGGTGATCGCGCGACTGAAAAAGGCGGCGGCCGCGCTGGGCGCGAACGGCGTGCTGCTCCAGGGCACGGGTTCCGACGGCGGCGGCGGTGGAGTCGGCTTCGGCGTCGGCACCGGAATCGGTGGAGGCGGCCTGTCTGTGGGCACCAGCATCTTTTCAGGCAGCGCCAACAAGACCGGGCGCGGCCTCGCCATTCACGTCCCGCCGACGTCGTCGCAGTAATCGCAGCCGCTCCGTCCTGCAGCGCACGCGGGACGGACTCGGAAGTTTCGTCGCTGACGTTACCGCTTCGCACTATCTACTGCGCCAGTTGCGGTTTTCCCCGGCGATGCTGCTGGGCTCGGGCGGGTAGCGCGGTTCAGACTTGGCCGATAAAGTCCCGCTTGCCTATTTCCACGCCGCAATGGCGCAGGATGTCGTAGGCAGTGGTCGTGTGAAAGAAGAAATTCGGCAGCACGCTGTGCAGCAGGTAAGGCTGCCCCTTGTAGATCACCGGTTTGCCGGCAACCTTGACGTGGATGTCGCGATCCTCCGAACCGTCGATCTGCGCAGCCTGGAAACCCATGCAATAGTCGATGGTTCTGGCAATTCGCGCCTTGAAATCATCGAAACTTTTCTCGCTGTCTTCCCATGCGGGCACCTCGACGCCGGCAAGGCGTGAAGTCGCCCCTTTGGCGAAATCGCAGGCGACCTGCAACTGCCTCGACATCGGCAGCATGTCGGGCGCGAGCCGCCAGGCCAGCAGCACCTGGGAATCGACTTTCTTCACCTCGGCGAAAACCACGGCCTTATCGAGAATCGCCGAGAGATTGCCAAGGGTTTTGGCGAAAACCGGCACAGAAATCTGGTACATGGAAACGGGCATCGGCGGGCTCCTGTGGTTCGGCGGGACCCGCGGTCGGCGCGCGGGCTCGGTGTGATCCAGACCAATCCGGACCATTCGGTTCCAGGCAGTATAACCAGAGCGCGGCCCGGACAACGTCCTGTCGCCCCGAGTATCGCCTGCGCCTGCTGCATTGTTTACACTGCGCACCATCCCAAGCTGTGGAGAACCCCATGCCAGCCAGTAAGCTACGCACCCTGGTAACGAACCTGTCCTGCGTCCTGACCCTGGGCGGCGCATCCGCGTTGTTGCACGCGCAGGAAGCTCCTGCGCCTGGCAGTGCGTTCAGGGATTGCCCGACCTGCCCGGAGATGGTGGTGATACCTGCCGGGAAGTTCGACATGGCCTGGCCGCCAATCAACCAGGGGCGACCTTATTCCGAAGGCGAAATGCGCACCATCACTTTCGCCCAGCCTTACGCGATCGGCAAGTACGAAGTCACCTTCGATGATTGGAACGCGTGCGTGAAGGACAAGAAGTGCCCGGCACTCAAGGACGAGGGCTGGGGTCGGGGGCGCCGCCCGGTCATCAATGTCACATGGATGGACGCTGACGGCTACGCGATCTGGCTTTCGAGGAAAACCGGGAAGATGTACCGTCTGCCATCGGATGGAGAGTGGGAGTACGCAGCTCGCGCCGGATCCAACCGTTCGCGCTTCTTCGGCCTGCAACCGGAACAGGTTTGCGAGTACGCCAACGTCCACGACATAACGGCGAAGAAGGTTCATGAATTCGACTGGGAACACCTGCCCTGCGAAGACAAGTTTGCCGTAACCGCGCCGGTTGGATCCTTCAAACCGAATGCCTTCGGAGTGCACGACATGCTGGGCAACGTCTCGGAGTGGGTCGAAGACTGCCTGACCAACAATTGGCGCGGCGCGCCGATCGACGGTTCGGCCTGGCGCACCGGCAATTGCTCGGAAAGGGCCTACCGAGGCGGCTCCTGGATCGGCCATCCCCCTGCATACGTCAGCACGGCGGACTGGTACAAGTTCGTCGGCACCCGTCACAACGACCTCGGGTTTCGTGTCGCCCGCGTTCTGCCCTGAGCACAGGCGCCGCACGATCCAGTCGCGATCGCGAAAACGGGCGCTGTCAACCAGATCACCATGAGATTCACCCGGGAAATTTTCCCGGGTGTTTTTTTCCTGCTGAACCAATCCGTCGGGCCACCATCAAATAAAATAGCGGCGTCATAGCTTGCAGAATCCTGGCTCGCAGGATCATGGCTCGCGACAAACAATGATTCACCAAGGAGGACAAGACCAGTGAAATTTCCAAGTGCGAAACGATTGTTAATCTTGGGCGCGCTGTTCGGGCTCGCCGCGGGGACGCCCGCCATTGCCGCCGACAAAGGCATGGCCTATGTCAGTAACCAGAACGGCGACGTCACCGTGATCGACCTGAATACGCTGGAAACCGTCGGCGACATCAGCACCGGCGGCTCCCCGCGCGGCATCGGCGTCACCGCCGACGGCAAGCTGCTGATTACCGCCAATCGCGATGACGGCAATATTACGGTGATTGATCGGAAGAGCGGCAAGCTGCTGAAGAAGATCCCGATCGGCGAGAACCCGGAATTCGTGCGCATCCGCGGCAACCATGCATTCGTCTCGTTCGAACCGGCCTCCGAAGGCGGACCGCCACCGACGCCCGGCTCCGCAGAAGCGATCGCGCTGGAGAAGCAGCGTGAGGACGAGGACGAAGAGCCGGCGCAGATTGCCGTGGTGGACCTGGTGAAGGGCAAGGTGATCCGCTCCATCGTCGGCGGCATGGAAACCGAGGGCATCGAGTTCTCCGCCGACGGCAAGCACATCGTCGTCACCAACGAGGCGGATGAAAATCTGACCGTGCACGAGATCGCCACAGGCAAGCTGGTGAAGACCATCGACACCAAGGAATACGGCAACCGCCCGCGCGGCGTCAAGATGGCGCCGGACGGCAAATCCTATGTCGCCACCATCGAGTACGGCAACAAGCTGGTGGTGCTCGACAGCAAGTTCGATGTGGTAAAGGTGGTGCCCACCGGCGATGTGCCTTACGGCGTGGCTTTCGACCGCAAGGGCGAAAGGCTGTTCGTGGCTCTGGCCAAGGGCAAGGCGCTGCAGGTGTTCGATGCGAAGACCTATAAGGAGATAAAGCAGGTGCCCACCGGCGATCGCTGCTGGCATTTCACCTTCACGCCAGATGACAGTCAGATCCTGGTGGCCTGCGGCCGTTCGCATGAAGTGGTGGTGATCGACGCGAAAACACTGGAGCCGATCAAGCGCATCGAGGACAAGAAGCTTCCCTGGGGCATCGTGACTTATCCCAAGTCGGTCGGCAGCCTCGACATGCCCTGACAGATAGACATTTGGCGTTGTTTGCCGGTAAAGCCCCGTTTGCGGGGCTTTACTTTTTGGGGTACAAGCGCTTAGGCCTACGCTTGGCGCTATCCGGTCGTTCGTTCGGCTATGATGTCCGCCGCCGCCCTCCCACCCGACCATCCATGCCCCCCGAAGCCCCCCAGGGCGACCCCAACGACGACCCGACGCCCCGCGACCGTCCGGGCGGGCGCCCGCTGTCTGAAGTTCTTCAGGAGATCGCCGGTGATTCCAGCCGTGAGCGGATAGCAGTTGGCGACATTCTGGCGGCAATGCGCGACCGTGCGATTGCCGCGCTGATGTTCATATTCGCCTTTCCGAACGCGCTGCCAATGCCGCCGGGCATGTCCAGCATCCTCGGCGCGCCCCTGATTTTCCTCGCGGCCCAGCTCACTCTGGGCCTGCGCCCGTGGTTGCCCGGATTCATTGCCAGACGTTCGATTGCCCGCGCCGATTTTGCCATTCTGGTCCGCCGTACCGCACCCTGGCTTGCGCGCGCTGAGAAGTTGCTGCGGCCGCGGCTCGGGACACTGGCGCGGCCTCCGTTCGAATACCTTGTCGGACTTTTCAGCCTGCTGATGGCATTGATCCTGTTTCTGCCGATACCGCTCGGCAACATGCTGCCCGCTCTGGCGATCTGCCTTTTCTCGCTGGGCATTCTCGAGCGCGATGGCGCCTGGATCCTTGCCGGCCTGCTGACAGGGCTGGCCGCGCTGGCCCTGGTCTGGGGGGTGCTGTATGCCCTGATCGGCAGCGCACTGTTCATCTTTGCCAACGCCTTTGCCTGACCCGGACCGCGCCAATCCGATTGCGCGGAGACCAGGTGCTGCCGGGCGGAATACCGAAATCGACGCTCCTGCCCGGCCCCGCAAGGTGAGGCGTTACGAAATGTAAACCCATTCCTGCGGGCTTCGGCTCTCCATGGATAATGTTTTTTGCGCGTGCCCTCAGCGGCGGCGCAGATTGACCGCAACGGTCAGTTCCAAAACAAGACTGATGGAGGACTACGAAATGAAATTTGCAGCATATCTGGCGCTAGGCGCATTTGTCGGCGGGACGCTTTCCGCCGGTGCAATTGCCGGGAACAACAATCCGGTGGACGAAAAATGGTGGCCCAGCGAGTTCGGTGCGGACGATCAGGCCGGCGCCACCAACTGGATCACGCCACAAAACCGGCTGGCGGCGGTAAAGCTGGTCAAGAAAGGTGAGGTGGCTACGCTGGGCATGCCCTACCACTCGCGTACCCCGCTGTTCCCCGGCCGGCTGTATTCGCTCACGATCCCCGGCGGCGGCGTGCCGACGCACGACCTGGCCTGGTCCGGAGACAATTACCGGCAAACCTTTATGGACGAACTGGTCACCGCGCAAATCGGCCAGGTCGGTACCCAGTTCGACTCGCTCGCGCACCCGATGATCCAGATCAAGGGCAAGAAGGGCTGGAAGGACGGCAACTATTTCTACAACGGCAACCGGCTCGAAGATGTCGGTGGCCCTTACGGCATGAAGAAGCTGGGCACCGAGAACGTCGGCTCCTTCTTCACCCGCGCAATCGTCATCGACATGGTCAAGCTCAAAGGCGGCAACCTGCCGATCGGCTACCCGATCTCGATGAAGGATTACCGCGACGCACTGAAGATGGCCGGCATCCAGGACGCGCGCCAGGGCGACATCGTGCTGTTCCGCACCGGCTGGAACGACCTGTGGCGCAACAATCTGGAGAAGACCCAGGCCCAGGCAATCGCCGACAACAATATGTTCAATTCCGGCGGTCCGGGACTTTCCCCTGAAGTCTGCGACCACCTCGCCAGCCGCAAGGTTTCGATGGTTGGCGCCGACAACTGGGGGATCGAGCCGAACGACTTCATCGGCAACAGCCCGTGGCCGACCAAGTTCGAGGACATCAAGGAGTGGGCTTACTGCCACATGAACCTGTCGGTGCGCCGCGGCATCTACCTGTTCGAGAACCTCGACCTGAAGGATCTGGGCGAGCGCGGGCCGGCTGAAGTGCTGTTCAGCTGGGCGCCGCTGAAACTGGTTGGTGCCACCGGTTCTCCGGGCAATCCGATTGCTGCCTGGTAAACCCGGCAGCAGTCTGCAGGGCTAAACTAGAACGGGCCACGCGAAAGCCAGCACTGCCACCGTGATTGCCGTGAGCATGACTGCGGCAATGCCCGCCGCCGAGAAGGCGGCGTGCCATATCGCGAGAATCAGCGCGGCCATTACCACCGACGCCCAGTTGGCCACGACGATCCAGGAGCGAAAGCGAGCCAGCGCTACCTGCGCACGGACAACAACGATGGTTTCGATCGCGAACAGTATCAGGAACACCCCCAGCGCCTGCAGGATCGCGGCGCAGGAGAATCTCAGGATCGTGGGCTGATGCGGCAGGATCGGGCGTGCAATCGGGTGGTTGAAGGCGACCAGATCCAGACCGACCACCACATCGGCAATCGCGCCGACGTGAAAGGGCCAGAAGCTGCGCCCGGCGGAAGCAACAGAGGGATTTCGCGGGTCAACGTGGTCATGGCGTTCTCCTTTATGGGTTAATGAGGCGAGGGCATGATCCGGCGCGAGAAGCCCTGCGGCAATTACCTCTCAGGTAATTGCCGCGGCCCGATATCAGGAGGAAAACAGCGCCATGACCACCACCCCCTCCGGTCCTTCGGCAAGTCATGCCGCTTTCGGCTTCGGCACGATATTGCGGCCCTGGATCGAGAACTGGCACGAAGTGGAGGGGTGGCTGCTGCGGCGCCTGCGCGGAAGCGCTGCTCGAGGGCGCAAACGGGGACGGCGCCGCCCTGCTCGAACGCGCGCTGGCCCTGCCCGACATTGCCAGGATCGCCCAGGCCAACGCCGCCGGAGAGGATCTGACGCCGACGCTGGTGGTACGTTTCCGGAAAGACGGTACCCGGCTGGCGCTGTTCTCGATGATTGTGACCATCGGCACGCCGCTGGACATATTGCTGCAGAACCTGCGGCTCGAGCTGTTCTTTCCCGCCGACGACGCCACCGCCGCGTGGTTCGCCGCTGCGTCCTCCGCTGCCGTGTCGTAAGCATTGGCGCAAGCGTAGAATCGGGGCATGGTTCGCCCCGCGGCATGCGGGTTCGTTCCCGGAGGAGACTATTCATGCCGATTTCTGATCGTTGCCTGAGCGCATTTTTTCGCGCCCTTCCGATTGCCGGCCTGTTCCTGGCGGGCACGGCTTTCGCCCTGAATCCCGGAGACCGGGTGGACAATTTCAGACTGCTCGACCATCAGGGCGATTCCCACGAATTGCATTACCTCTCGGACGCCCGTGCCGTGGTGTTGATGATTCATGGCAACGGCTGCCCGATCGTGCGCAACAGCTGGCCCACGCTGCGCCAGATCCGCGACCGCTACCATGAACAGGGCGTCGAGTTCCTGATGATCAATTCCAACCTGCAGGACGACCGCGCTGCGATCGCGCGGGAGGCGGCCGAGTTCGGGATCGACCTGCCGGTGCTGGTGGACGAAACCCAGTTGATCGGCGAATCCCTCGGCGTGACGCGTACCGCGGACGTATTCCTGATCGACCCGAAGAACTGGAAGCTGCTGTATCGAGGTCCGCTGGACGATCGCCTTGGCTACGGCGCACAGAAGGCGGTGGCGAAACAGCATTACCTCGCGGATGCGCTCGACGCGGCACTCGCGGGCAAACCGGTCGCAGTGACGCAGGCTGAGGCGCCGGGATGCCTGGTCAACTTTCCGGAGCGGGAACGGCGCGCAGAGCACGCGAAGATTTCCTATGCCGAACGGATCGCGCCGCTGCTCGCCGGGCGCTGCGCGTCCTGCCATCGCGATGGCGGCGTCGCACCCTGGGCGATGAGCGGCTACGACAAGGTGCGCGGCTTCGCGCCGATGATACGGGAGGTAATCCGCACCAGGCGCATGCCGCCCTGGCATGCCGATCCGCATTACGGTAATTTCGTCGGTGACCGCTCGCTCTCGAATGAGGAGACCAGGACCCTGGTGCACTGGATCGAAGCCGGTGCGCCGCGAGGTGCAGGCCCGGACCCGCTGGCAGCGATTGGACCGCAGGTTTCGGAGTGGACGCTGGGCAAACCTGACCTGATCGTCGATGTGCCGGCCTATCAGGTTCCGGAGACCGGCGTGGTAACTTATCAGTATCCCTACGCCGACAATCCTTTGGGGCGCGACGTCTGGATTCGCGCAGTTGAGATCGTTCCGGGTAACCGCAGCGTGGTGCACCATGTGCTGGCCGGCATCGACGACCCGGGCAACGGCGAACGGCGCGCGATCCGCGGGCAGATCGGCGAACTCGGCGGTTACGCTCCGGGTAAGAACGCGGTGCCCTACCCCACGGACACCGGCATCCTGTTGCGCAAGGAAGCCCGATTCCGCTTCCAGATGCATTACACGCCGAACGGGAAGGCCACCACCGATGTCACCCGGGTGGGCTATTACTTCTACGACCAGCCGCCGAAGCATGTCCTCGAGATGGAAATGATCCTGGATACCGCGCTGTCGATCCCGCCGCACGCCAAGGCGCATTCGGAATCGCTCGAGCATGTGTTCGACCGCGACATCATGCTCTACAGCCTGCTGCCGCACGCGCACCTGCGCGGGCGTGCGGCCAAATTCACCGCGCACTATGCCAATGGCGGCGAGGAGATCCTGCTGTCGGTGCCGAGATACGATTTCAGCTGGCAGACGCTGTATGCGCTTGATCCGCCGAAGCTGCTGCCCGCCGGCACCCGGGTGGTGCTCGACATGACCTGGGACAACTCGGCGCAAAATCCGGCCAACCCCGATCCCGGGCAGACAGTGGGCTGGGGTGATCAGACCTGGGAAGAAATGAACGTCGGCTGGTTCCGCTTCCGCGCGGCCGACGACGATGACCGCAGGTCGGCGGCCACCCGCCATGCCGGCGCCGGCACGGACACCGAATTACTGCACGCGAAAGGCAAAAACTAGAAATGGACCTGCAACTGCACGACAAGACGGCACTGGTTTCCGGATCGACCAAGGGCATCGGCTTCGCCATAGCGTCGCTGCTCGCCGCGGAAGGCGCCCGGGTGATCGTGAACGGGCGAACCGACGCTGCGGTCGGTGAAGCAGCCGCGGCCATCCTCAAGCTTGCTCCCTCGGCCAGGGTCGACGGATTCGCCGGCGACCTGGCAACTGCAGCGCCGGTGGAGGCGCTGGACCGCCGCTTTCCGGCGGTGGACATCCTGGTCAACAACCTCGGCATTTTCGAGCGCAAGCCCTTCGCCGATATTGACGACGCCGACTGGCAGCGCTTCTTCGATATCAACGTCATGAGCGGAGTGCGACTGTCACGAGCCTATTTTCCGGGAATGAAGGCGCGCAACTGGGGGCGCATCGTTTTCGTCAGCAGCGAGAGCGGCATCCAGATTCCACCGGACATGGTGCACTACGGCATGACCAAGAGCGCCCAACTGGCGATCTCGCGCGGACTGGCCGAGAACTGCGTCGGCACCGGGGTGACGGTGAATGCCATCCTGCCCGGCCCGACCCTGACCGAGGGCAATCGCCGCAACATCGCCAAACGCTCGCCCGGCAAGCCTCTTGATGAAGTAGAGAAGGAATTCTTCGAGATCTACCGCCCGACTTCGTTGCTCAAGCGCTACGCAACGCCCGAGGAGGTGGCCAGCCTGGTTGCCTATGTGTGCAGTCCACTGTCTGCCGCCACCAATGGTGCTGCACTGCGGGTAGACGGCGGCGTGGTCAAGGCCTGCTTTTGAGCGGGCAAGGCCGGCAGGCCAGTTTACCCCTTTGACGCCGTGGCCTTACAGTCGTATAAAGAGCGTTGCAGGATTATGGAGCAGTGATCCAGTCACTCGGTGCGATCGTTTTTTCGGAATCCATCTGGTCGTTGATTCTCATCGTCTTCAATATCCCGCATCCGGGCAGCAGGCCCAATCTCTCAATTTTTTCAGGAAGACAAGCAAATGGCTACAGGTACCGTGAAGTGGTTCAACGATGCAAAGGGTTTCGGCTTCATTACCCCGGATGACGGTGGCAAGGATCTTTTCGCGCATTTCTCCGCGATCCAGGACGCCGGTTTCAAATCCCTCAAGGAGGGGCAGAAAGTGAGCTACGACAAGACCACGGGGCCCAAGGGCGACCAGGCATCGAATATCCGTCCGGCATAACAGGGTCTGGCACAACAGGGTCTGACCCTGGCTGCCCGCCGAATTTCGGCGGGCAGCAGGAAAACCCGGGAAACCGGGTTTTTTTTCGCCTGATCGGCTCGACCGAAATAGTCTCAGGCACCAGCAAGCACCGTTTTGTTATAAAAATCATATAGTAATGTCAAGTGTCCGCCTGCCGGATCGGGAAGATCCGGGGCTGGAGGAACCACTGTGCACCCCTTGGGACATGGAAAGAACGCGGGACTTGGGCAACAGTATCAAGTGCCTGTCGCATTCGCCCAAACTGCCGCGACCCCGGTCGACCCGGCACCGGGGAACCGGGGGATTACGCATCGTTGCGTCGTTACCTGGGGCAACAGCAACGGGCGGCACATGGCGCAAAGGACGCACCAGGGGAGGCCAGCATGAGAAGCGCGGAGAAGCAGAAAAAGCCGAGCCGCACCACGCGCCCGATCCGCACCGAGCGGGATTACGCGGGCGCGGCAGCAGTAGTCAAGGAAATCGGCGGCAGATCCAACCTCGAATCCGCCGAAGAGCTGCGGATGCGCACATTGATCCAGGAAATGGAGCGCTTCGAGGATCAGGACGATGACGTGTCGGCGGACATTTATGCCGACGAGTACACCGGCACCCCCCGGCGCTGGTCGGACGACGGCGCCGATCGGGATTGAGGCTCGTCTGCCGCAAGTTGAAACTGCCGGTTACCCGGCCAGTGACGGGGCTCAGCCAAGCGGCCGCTGCGCTTCCTTGGTGGTAATCTGCAACAGCGTGCGCGGATAGCGCGGATCGGTCAGCGTCGCCGAATGCAGCACCGAGGCGTTGTCCCAGACCACGACATTGCCAACGCCATACTTGACCCGTAACTGATATTTCTCCCGGGTCGCGTGCGCCGCCAGCTCGCGCAGCAGCGCAATGCCTTCGTCTTCCGGCATGCCCTCGATCGCGAACGAAGTGCCCGATACCGCATAGAGCGCCCTGCGCCCGGTGCAGACAGATCGATCCTGGAGACCTCGGCCCCCATGCACCAGTCCGCTCTGCGCACGGAAATCACGTCCCCTCCTCAGTTCACGAAGCCCGGCATCAACCACCGCGGCAACGCCAGGATGGCATCCGGAAACAGGATGACGAATGTCAGCACCGCCAGCATCGGCGCGAGCAGCGCCAGCACGTCCTTCAGGGTCTCCATCACCGTGACCTTGCCGAGTGCGCAGGAGATCAGCAGGCACAGCCCGTAGGGCGGCGTCACCAGGCCAAACGAAATCGAGATCACGCCGATGATGGCGAAATGCACCGGGTGCATGTCGACGCTGGCGGCAAGCGGAGCCAGGATGGTGCCGAGAATAATAATCGCCGGAATGGCATCGATGAAGCAGCCAATCACCAGGAAACTGCCGGCGATGATAAAGCCGACGCTGGCTGGACCCGCACCCCAGGCCGACACCCAGTCGACGAATAAGATCGGGATCTTGAAATAGGCCAGCAGCCAGCCAAAAGCGGACGCCGTGCCGATGCAGAACAGCGAGATCGCCGCAAAGCGGGCCGACTCGTAGAACACTTTCGGGATTTCGCGCAGGCCGAGCGTGCGGTAAATCAACCCGCCGAGCACCAGCGCATACAGCACCGCGACCACCGAAGCTTCCGTCGGCGTGAAGTACCCGCCGACGATGCCGCCGACAATGATGGCCGGCGTTGCCAGCGGCAGTATCGCGCCCGCCAGGGCTGACAGGAACTCGCCGCCGGTGGCGCGCGCGTACACCGGGTAATTGCGCATCTTCGCGTAGATCAGCACCATCGCCATCAACGACAGCCCGATCATCAAACCGGGGAGCACGCCTGCCAAAAACAAGCCGCCGATAGACACTGAAATCACGCCGCCCCAGACCACCATCAGGATGCTTGGCGGAATGATCACCCCCATCACCGAGCTGCAGGCGGTGAGCGCCGCGCTGAAACGGGCGTCGTAACCCTGCTTCTTCATCGCCGGAATCAGTACGCCGCCGATGCCGGCCGAATCCGCGGTGCTGGACCCGGATATGCCGGCGAATAGCATGCTCACCACCACGTTGACGTGGCCGAGTCCGCCCGGCAGATGTCCGACCATGACCCGCGCCATCCGGATCAGCCTCTCGGTAATGCCCGCCGAGTTCATCAGGTTGGCAGCCAGCAGGAAGAACGGGATGGCCAGCAGCAGGAAGGAATTGTAGGACTTGAGCATCTCGTTGAGCAGCAGGACAGGCGTCAGTCGCTCGTCGATGAAAAACACCGGAATACAGGCGAGGCCAAGGGCAAAGGCAACAGGCACCCGCAGCAGCAACAGGGCGAAGAACGACCCGAACAGCAGCAGCGCGATCTGGACGCTACTCATCCGTGCCGCGCCGGAAAAGCTGCAGATCCTGGTAGAGCCGTTCGCCCAGGAACAGCGTGTATACCAGTCCGGCCAGCGGCCAGGCCGCATGGATCCAGGCCATGTTGATGCCGGTCAGCTCAGATTCCTGGTTGAAGCCAAACAATGCGAAATCGTAGCCGAACCAGACGAAGGTCAGCGCCACCAGCAATATCAAGCCATGGCGTATCGCCCGCGACACCGCCCGCCCGCGGGGTGTAGCCGGTTTCGGCAACAGCTCGATGTCGAAATGCGCATCGTCGCGCACCGCGATCATCGATCCGATCATCACGACCCAGATGAAACAGAACCGCGCCGCCTCTTCGGTCCAGATGTAATGCGACAGCAGCTCGGTGAAGCGGGACAGGATCTGCAACGTGACCGGAATGATCAACAGCACCATCAGCAGCGTGATCAACACCTGCAGTACCCGGTATACGCCATCGATGATCCTGGTCATGATCCAGGTCCCGCAGTCTGGCTCACTTGATCGCGTTGATGCGCTGGAGGATCTTTTCCGCGCCGATTTCCTTTGCGTGCGCGTTCTTGACCGGTTCCGCCAGTTCGAGCAACTTCGCCCGGTCGACGAATTCGTAGGTCTTGATCTTGCCCTCTTTCTCCATGCGCTCCAGCCGCGCTTGATCCTCGCTGGATTCGATCTTCCGGCCGTAGGCGCCGGCTTCACGTCCGGCTTTCAGGACGGCGGCCTGCAAGTCCTTCGGCAGCCGCCGGAACGTCTTCCCGGAGAAAGACAGCGGCCGAATTGTGATGGAATGACGGGTCAGCGCGATGTGCGGGCCGACTTCATAGAACTTCATCTGATCGATGCCGGCCGCTTCGTTCTCGGCTGCCTGGATCACACCGGTCTGTATCGCATTGTAGATTTCGTTGTAGGCAATCACTGTGGGTGTGGTCGAGATCGCCTGAAACATCCGGGTCTGGATCGGCGCGCCCTGAACGCGAATCTTCAAGCCCTTGAGCTCGGCCATGTTGCGCACCGGCTTGTTCACGATCAGTTGGCGGATGCCGCCGCCGGCGTAACCGAGGATCATCACGTCGGCGCGCCGGGCGACTTCCTCCTCGATCGGCTTGAGGGCGTCGCTCTCCAATACCTTGTTCCAGTGGAACAGATCACGCAGCATAAACGGCATGTCCATCATCGGCGCGGTCTTGGAAAATGTGGACATGTGCGAAGGCGAAACTATCGCATAGTCTACGGAAAGACCCTGGCTCAGGTAAGCGAAGTAATCCTTCTCGGTACCGAGCTCGCTGTTCCGGTGCAGGACGAACTTGACCGGCTTGCCGTAGTACTTGTTGACCAGCTCCTCGAACTTGAGCAGCGTCCTGTTGAAAGCGTGGTCGTCGCTGAACTGCACCGCGCCGTGCAGGGTGATCGTTTGCGCGTGCGTACCGAGAGGCAACGCCAGAAGGGCGGCGGTGAATGCTAGAGCGATTAGTCTTTCGGCTTTCACGGTCACTCTCCCAGATTCGATACGATCGGACTATTGTCCACTGCCGATGATGCCGACCCCGGGCTGATCGCTGGTTGAGTCGATCGCCTCATCGCGCAGACGCTGTTTCTGGCGTATGCACCCCTGGCGAAAGCCCACGATGTTCAACGGCGGGTTCGAATGTTCATCGGCATCAGCGATGAAAGTAGTTCACCTTTCCCAGCACTTCCTGGTTGACCACGTTGCGCGGCACCCGTCCACCCGCCAGGTCGCGGCAGGCGCTGAACACGCTGGCGGCAATGGTGTTGATGCACTCGTCGGTCAGGCAGATATGGTGCGGCGTGACGACGATATTGTCGAGCTTGAGCAGTGGATTGCTCGCGGGCGTCGGCTCTTGCTCGAACACGTCGATGCCGGCGCCGGCGATGCGCCGGTCGGTTAGCGTATCGAGCAGCGCCTTTTCGTCAACGATCGGGCCGCGCGCCGTGTTGATGAAGAACGCGGTCGGTTTCATCAGCGAGAACTGGCGGACACCGACCAGCTTGCGAGTTTCGTCGTTCAGCGGGCAATTCACGACTACGAAGTCGGAATCCCGGAAAACCGAGTCCAGGTCGGTAAGTCGTACACCGAGTGGGGCAACCGACTCCTGGGTGACATAAGGATCGCAGGCGATGTGCTTCATGCCGAAGGGCGCGGCCAGCCGGAACAGTTCGGCACCGACGTTGCCGACACCTATCGAGCCGAGTACCCGCCCGGACAGGCCGGTACCGAAGTGGTTCAGGCGCTCCTGCCAGCGCCCCTCGCGCGTGAGCTTGTCCTTGATCAACACCCGCTGCGCCAGCATCAGCACCAGAGTCAGCTCCGAAGTCGCCAGTGGCCGGCGTACGCCGTCCGGCGTAATGGAAAGTATGACGCCGTTCTCGGTGCAGGCCGGCACGTCCACCGTGTCGTAGCCTACGCCGAAGCGGGCGATCAGCTTGAGCCGGCGACCCGGCCCCGAGACCGTCGCGCGCGTGACCCGGGCCAGCATCACTGCCAGCGCGTCGTACTTCGCCGCGGTCTGCGGCGTCAGGTCCGGCTCTGGCTCCGGCAGGAATTCGTAATCGATGCCGGCTTCTTCGAGGATTCTGAACGCCGACTCATCGAAGATCGGCTTGCCGTCCGGCTTGAGATTATCGCGGGTGATGCCGACACGGAACTTGCCCTGTGCCATCTCTCCTCCTCCTTTAGTTCGTGCCGCCGGGCCGCTTAATGGTTGGTGTGGGCCAGCCGACTCAGTTCATTCCTCACTTCCGCCCTTTCTTCCTTTCTCTGTCCTGGAGTTCCTGCAGCGTGCCGATGCCGTGCCTGAGCGCGCCCTGCAACAGCATCGAATCCACGCCCATCGCGAACAGCCGGAAGCCCTTGTTCCAGTAATCGCGGCTCCACTTGTCGTCGCCGCTCATGCAGGCGAGGATCTTGCCGTGTTTTCGCGCGGCCGCCACCATTTTCTTTATCGCCGCAATGTACTTCGGGTGGTCGAACTGCGCCGGTATGCCCAGGAAGTTGGTCAGGTCGAAATGGCCGAGCCAGAGCACGTCCACCCCCGGCACCGCGGCAATCTCGTCCACGTTGTCGATGCCTTCTGCGGTCTCGATCAGGCACATCACCAGGGTGCGTTCATTGGCGATGCGGATCTTGCGCTTGACGTCGCCGCCGATGTAATCATCGTTGGCGAAGCCGAAGGCTGCACCGCGCCGGCCCTTCGGCGGATACTGGGTGCAGGAGACAATGTAGCGGGCCTCTTCCGCGGAACCCACCATAGGGCACATGATGCCCATGGCACCAACATCGAGCGCGCGGGATATGTAGTGATACTGGTTGGTGGCCACCCGCACCATCGGCACCAGGTCAATGCCGCGGCAAAACGACACTTGGTCCTTGAGGGTCTCGTAACCGGCACCGGAATGTTCCATGTCGAGCAACAGGAACTCCCCGCCGCTCGCCTTCACCATCTGCGCCAGGCCGGGCACCATGAACTCCCAGCCGAAACTGCCAAACACCGGCTGACCCTTGAGTAGTTTTTGTTTAACTGGATTGGTTCGCATGGGCATGAGTCCTTGGTAGAGAGAACACGTGACGGTCGTGACGACGTGACGGTCGTGACGGGGTAAATTCCTTTACTGCTTGAATCGGTTTTCTTCTCATGAACTTTTGTA
>LNFM01005583.1_pt1 | contig 21593 bp, 19 predicted proteins | sample 596031 | NCBI WGS metagenome assembly LNFM01 (sample SAMN04254537, study PRJNA301005) | activated carbon metagenome | isolation source: dual media filters at the Ann Arbor, Michigan drinking water treatment plant | place: USA: Ann Arbor
CGAAGCGGATCAGGTGCTGGATCAGCGTCTTGGAGACCGAGCCGTTGGGATTGTAGTGGGACATGTGATCGCCCACGCCGTAGGTGCACCAGCCCAGCCCCAGCTCGGAGAGATCGCCGGTGCCGACCACCATGCCGCGCTGCTGGTTGGCCAGGCGGAACAGATAGTCGGTGCGCAGACCCGCCTGCACGTTCTCGAAGGTCACGTCGTAGACCTTCTCTCCCTTGCCGAACGGATGGCCGATGTCGGCCAGCATCTGGGTCGCGGCCGGCTTGATGTCGATCTCGGCCGCGGTGACGCCGAGCGCCTTCATCAGCCGCCAGGCATTGGTGTACGTCTTGTCGGAGGTGCCGAAGCCCGGCATCGTGTAGGCGAGGACGTTCTTGCGGCTGAGGCCCAGCTGATCCATCGCGCGGCAGGCGACGATCAGGGCATGCGTCGAATCGAGGCCGCCCGACACGCCGATCACGGCGTTCTCCGTGCGGCTCGACTGGAGCCGTTGCGCCAGCCCCTGGACCTGGATGTTGTAGGCCTCGTAGCAATTGTCGCGCAGCTTGGCAGGATCCGACGGCACGTAAGGGAAGCGCTCGACGGCGCGATCGAGCGCGACGCGCTCCTTCGGCGGATCGAAGGCGAACCGGACCTGCCGGAAACGCTCGACGCGCTCCTTCTCCTGCAGCGCGCAATCGGCGAAGCCGTTGTAGCGCAGGCGCTCCTGGCGGATGCGGCCGACATCGACGTCGGCCTGGATGATCGTCGACTCCCTCTCGAAGCGCGACGACTCGACCAGCTGGTCTCCCACTTCATAGATCGCGGCGTGGCCGTCCCAGGCGAGGTCGGTCGTCGATTCGCCCGGTCCCGACGCCGAATAGGCGTAGGCCGCGACCGCCCGCATCGACTGGCTGCCGCACAGCAGCCGCCGCGCCTCGGCCTTGCCGATCGTGATGTTGCTGGCCGACAGGTTGACCAGAAGCTCGGCGCCCGCCAGCGCCGCGTGGCTCGAGGGCGGGATCGGCACCCAGACGTCCTCGCAGATCTCCACGTGAAAGGTGAGATCGAGGCCGGTCGCCTTGAACAGCAGGTCGGTCCCGAAGGGCACGGTTTGCCCGGCCAGTTCGAGCTCATCGCAGATGACGTTGGCGCCCGAGATGAAATGGCGCTTCTCGTAGAACTCGCGATAGTTCGGCAGGTAGGTCTTCGGCACCACGCCCAGCACCTTGCCGCGATGGACGACGACCGCCGTGTTGTAGAGGCGGTTCGACACGCGCAGCGGCGCCCCGACGATCAGGACGGGGAAGAGATCGCGCGATGCCTCGACCACCCTGGCGATCGACCGCTCGACCTCGTCGAGCAACGCATCCTGCAGCAGCAGATCCTCGATGGCGTAGGAGGAGAGCCCCAGTTCGGGAAAGACCATGACGGCCGCCCGCGCCGCGTCGCCCTGCGCCGCGAGCTTCAGCGTCTCGGCCAGATTATAGGCCGCATCGGCCACGCGGGTGCGCGGCACGCAGCAGGCCACGCGCACGAACTCATGGGAATAGAGCGAGAAGAAATCGGACATCGGAACTCCAGCCATTCCCTACTGGTGCCTTGGACACCGGTTCCAATCAAGAGGTCCTGGTAAGAAGCCGATGGTTGGCGGCAAAGGCATCGAACCGGTGGTTAACCACGCGCGCCAACCTGATTGCGCCGGGCGAGCACCTGAATTGCCCACCGCCCGCTCGCGAGGAGCTATCTGCGTGACCACCTACCAGCTTGTTCTTTTCTGATTGCCCGTCTGCTGACCGTCTTTGTTGCCCTTATTGCCGATAGAGCGGGTCAACTCCTTCAGGGTTCCGAAGCGCTGAAGCATGGGAGCGGCGTACGCTCTTTTGCCGGCCACGGGCTCGGTACGATGATCTGAATTGTCGTTCATGCTACCAGGCTCGCCGGGGGAGCAGACTGTCACGGCATCGCCCACAGCGCAATCGAGCGTCCCGCCCGAGCGTCGGAGGTGACGTAAGGTTGACGCCCCGGAGCAGATCGAGCGCCGAGTTCAGCGCTGACTTGACGTCGATCAGCGCTCTCTCACCCTTTCGCCTTGATGCCTGGCCGGGACGGCTGCGGCGTTCAAACGGGGAGGCGCCGCAGCTGGCATAGTTTAGCCGCCGAGGCTGTCAGGCTCTGGCACGGCCCGAGCCTTTTCGCCGTCGGTCGTTCGAGGGTGAATGTGATGCAAGAGCCTGGCGAGCGGTTCCCGCGTAGCGTCTCCCGACAGGCGGACGGTCGATTCGAACACCTCGTGCTGCACGTTCGCTGGCAGTCCGCCCCAGAGCGCGGTCACAGCGCGCCCAAGCGCCGTTGTCAGTTCTTCTGGGCTCATAATTCCCTCCTGGTCTACGCCCCCCGGCCCGGTCTTGTCGGGCGCCTCGCGGGGGACGCCGGGTCGACATCGGGGAACAGCACCAAACCCTTAAGGTTGCGTGCTCGAGACAGCGCCCCGCGGACGGCGCCGACCTGGAGAAATGGGAGAAGGCGATGGTGGGCGCGACAGGGATCGAACCTGTGGCCACTGCCATGTCAAGACAGTGCTCTACCGCTGAGCTACGCGCCCATCACCTGCTGTTGCCGGGGTCGAGGACCAACCGGTAACGCGGAAGCCCGGTCGTCTACATTGCCGCAAACGGATTGGCAAGAGCGCGAGGGTGACGTGCGCTGTCACACCCGCTATGAGCATGGGATGGATTTTCTTCCGGTCCTGCCCGATCACGAGGCCCTGGATTGCCGGCTGCCGGCGCACCAGACGGTTCCGGTGGTCGTGGCCTCGCCGCACAGCGGCTCGATCTATCCTGCGGCCTTTCTCGAGCAGGCCGCCGTTCCGCTCGCGGCCCTTCGCCGGGCGGAAGACGCCTTCGTCGACGAGCTTTTCGCCGCCGCTCCCTCGCTCGGCATGCCGTTGCTGGCCGCCCGCTTTCCCCGCTCCTACGTCGATGCCAACCGCGAACCCTATGAACTCGATCCGGCGATGTTCGAGGGCCCGCTGCCGCGCCCGCTGAACCATCGCACCACCCGGGTGGCCGCCGGTCTCGGCATGATCCCGCGGGTGGCTGCCACCGGCGAGGCGATCTACCGCGGCCGTGTCCCGTCCGAGATCATCGAGCATCGGCTGGAAACCTGCTGGCGGCCCTATCACCAGACTCTTTCCCTGCTGGTCGAGCACACCTACAGCACTTTCGGCGGTGCGCTGCTGATCGATGCCCATTCGATGCCCTCCTCGGCTTCCACCCTGGGCACGCGGGACCGGGACCAGCGGGTCGATATCGTCCTGGGCGACAATCATGGGGAAGCCTGCGCGCCCGAATTCACCGCCGCCGCAGAGCGATGGTTACGCGCACGCGGCCTGCGTGTTCTGCGCAACCAACCCTATGCGGGCGGCTTCACGACCCAACGCTATGGCCGGCCGGCACTGGCCCGCCACACGCTGCAAATCGAGATCAATCGGGCGCTCTACATGGACGAGGCCCGGCATGAGAGACTTCCGACCGCGGGCGTTCTCGCCCGCCTCATCACCGGCCTGCTCGAGGAAATGGGCCAACAGGCCCAGGAAACCCTGCAGCCGCCCCGGCCTCTGGCCGCCGAATAAAACCAAGTGTCGTGACGTTCGGGCAAAAAAAAGGGCCGTGACAAGCACGGCCCGAGTTTAGGGAGGAAACGCCCAAGACGGGCATACAGCAAACAATGCGGCTACCGAGGTAGCGTTTGCTGCCCCCAAAGAATGGTGCACCTGCGAAGAGAATGCAAGAGCGAAAAAGAGCCCTGAATTCACATATTTAGCGTTCGTTGATGTCGAGCCGGAGGTGTTGCGTTTTTGCAACGCACAATAATAGTGCGACGCAGCTTTGCACTGGAAGCATTGCTTCAGCAAACGCGCGAGGTCGGGTTTTCTATAGGATGTTCAAAGACTTAAGACCTGGATGGAGGGGTTGTTGGCCAAGAAGTTCGTAGTCGCAATGATGATGCACGAGACCAATACGTTCTCGCCCCTGCCCACTCCCATCGAATCCTTCGCCCGAGGCGGCGGCTTGGGCGCCCTGAACGGGCCTGATGCCATCAAGGAGGCCGAAGGCACCAACACCTCCCTGGGCGGGTTCATCGAGGTCGCCCGCAAGGCGGGCGCCGAGTTCACCGTCCCGATGGCCGCTTCTGCCCATCCGTCGGGCCTGGTCACCAAAGCGGCATACGAGCAGATGACCAAAGCCATTGTGGACGAGGTCAAGAAGGGCTGCGACGCGGTCCTGCTGGCCCTCCACGGCGCCATGGTCGCCGAGCACTACGATGACGGCGAAGGCGAGCTGCTGAACCGCATCCGCAGGATCGCGCCCGATGTGCCGATCGCGGTAGCGCTCGATTTCCACACCCAGATGACCGACGCCATGGTGAACGGCGCCACGATCATGACCGGCTACCGGACTTATCCCCATATCGACATGGCCGACACGGCCCGCCGGGCCGGCCGCACGCTGATCCGTACCCTGGCCGGCGAGGTCGAGCCGAAGATGGTCTGGGGCAACCGCCCGATCATGAGCAGCTCGCTGGTCCACACGCCGTCGCGCGAGCCCATGAAGACTCTGATGGGCATGGCCAACCAGGCCGAGGATACCGGCGAGGTCCTGAATGCCTCTGTATTCGGCGGCTTTCCGCAGGCCGACATTCCCCACCTCGCCCTCTCCTCGGTCATCGTCTGCGACAAGCGGACGGCGGAAGGCGAGATCCTGCTCAACAGCATCCTCGATACGGCCTGGGAGAAGCGTGAAGGCTTCCTCTTCCATCCCGAGCCGCTCTCGGTCCAGGTCGGGCGCGCCAAGGGTTACACCGACTATCCTGTCGTCATGGCGGACCATGGCGACAACACCGCCTCGGGCGGCACCCAGGACGTGATGAGTGTCATCGAGGAGGCCATGAAGCAGGAGCTCGAGGATGCCTGCGCCGGCCCGATCTGCGATCCGGCGTGCGTCGATCAGATGATCAAGGCGGGAGTCGGTGCCGAAGTGACGCTGGAACTGGGCGGCAAGATCGACATGCCGGCCATGGGCCTCAAGGGCAAGCCGCTCAAGGTCACCGGCAAGGTGAAGGCCATCACCGACGGACAGTTCACCGTCACCGGCCCGATGGCGACCGGCACCACGGTGCGCATGGGACGCACCGCCGTGCTCGACACCGGCAAGATGCAGATCGTCGTCTCGGAGAAGCGTGCCGAGCCCTACGATCTCGGCGTCTTCACCCATTGCGGCATCGATCCGCGGCGCAAGAAGTACGTGCTCATCAAGTCGCGCCAGCATTTCCGCGCCGGCTTCGAACCGATCGCCAAGCACATCGTGATGTGCGACGGCGACGGCTGCACCGCCTCCGACCTCAAGCTGTTCAAGTATGAGCGGGTCAAGCGCCCGCTCTACCCGTTCGACCTCGACATGCGGCTCGGCCGCAACGAAGCCTAGGAGCTCCCATGGCCACTTACGACATCGTCATCCGCAACGGCCAGGTGGCCGACGGAACGGGCAGGAAGCTCTTCGCCGCCGACGTGGCGGTGAAGGGCGACCGTATCGTGGCGGTCGAGGCGCCCGGCACGCTCCGAGGCGACAACGAGATCGACGCCGCGGGCAAGGTCGTGGCGCCGGGCTTCATCGACGTCCACACGCATGACGACACCGCCCTGATCGACAATCCGACGATGGCGATGAAGGCCAGCCAGGGCGTCACCACCGTGGTGTGCGGCAATTGCGGCGTCTCGGCCGCGCCGTACGTCCGGCCCGATGTCGGCCACTGGATGTCGCTGATCATCAAGAAGAAGGAGAACCTGTCGAAGGACTTCGCCTCCTTCGCGGCCAAGGTCGATGCCGCCAAGCCGGCCATCAACGGCGCCTTCCTGATCGGCCATGGCACCTTGCGCATCAACTCGATGGGCGACGACCTCAACCGCGTCGCCACGGCGGGCGAGATCAAGCAGATGCGCGAACTGCTCGACCAGAGCCTGGAACAGGGCGCGATCGGCATGTCGAGCGGCCTGTTCTATGCCGTGTCCAGCCACGCCTCGACCGACGAAGTGGTCGAAGTGGCCACGCCGCTCGGCCGCTGGGGCGGCGTCTATACCGCCCACATGCGCGACGAGGGCGACCATATCCTGAAGGCCATGGACGAGACCTTCGAGATCGGCCGCCGCGTCGGCGCCGAGATCATCGTCTCGCATCACAAGTGCTCGGGCCGCTCCAACTTCGGCCGCATGAAGGAGACGCTGCCGCGCTTCGAGGAGGCGATGAAGAAGCAGCAGATCGCCTTCGACGTCTATCCCTACGTCGCCGGTTCGACGATCCTGCGCAGCGACATGCTGGAGCGTGCCGACAAGGTGCTGATCACCTGGTCCGACAAGGTCGAGGGCATGAGCGGCCGCGACCTCAGGGAGATCGCCGAGGAGATGGGCTGCTCGATGAAGGAAGCGGCCGACCGCATCCAGCCTGCCGGCGCCATCTACTTCATGATGGACGAGAAGGACGTGCAGGCCGCGATGTCCCATCCGGGCGCGATGATCGGCTCGGACGGCATCCCCTTCGATGCCCATCCGCATCCGCGCCTGTGGGGTACCTTCCCGCGCGTCCTCGGCCACTACTCGCGCGACCTCGGTCTCTTCCCGCTCGAAGACGCGGTGCGTCGCATGACGTCGTATTCGGCGCAGCGCTTCCATCTCGCCAAGCGCGGTGAGGTAAGGACCGGCTTCTACGCAGATCTCTGCGTCTTCGATCCGGCGACGGTGATCGACACGGCCACCTTCGAGAAACCGATCTCGCCGGCCCGGGGCATCGACACGGTAATCTGCAACGGCGCCTTCGCCTGGCGCGACGGCAAGCCGGGCGGCGGCCAGGCCGGCCGTGCGCTCAACCGGCAGGCCATGCAGGCGGAGGACAAGGCGTAAGCCTTGTCCGAAGTCCTGAGCGCAGCGAAGGAACTGCTACAAAAAAAAATCCCTCGGCTACGCTCGGGATGACACCGAGGTTGTCGCGGGCAGAATACAATCTCAGTCGTTGCCTTCGTCGCGGCGGGTGCGTTCCATCCGCTCGTGGCGCTCCTGCGCCTCGACGGACAAGGTCGCGATCGGCCGGGCCTCCAGGCGCTTCAGCGAGATCGGCTCGCCGGTCTCCTCGCAATAACCGTAGGTGCCTTCGTCGATCGACTTGACCGCCTGGTCGATCTTGGAGATCAGCTTGCGGAAACGATCCCTCGTCCGCAACTCCAGCGAGCGGTCGGTCTCGGCGGTCGCGCGATCAGCAAGATCGGGCTGCGCCAGACTCTCTTCCTGCATGTTCTGGAGGGTCTGATTGGATTCCTCGATCAGCTCATCCTTCCACTTCAGCAGCTTCTGCCGGAAGTACTCCTGCTGCATCGGATTCATGAAAGCTTCACGTTCTGACGGCCGATAATTCTGCGGCAACGTAATCGACATCGTCGGCAACTCCACTCGAAGCCACGACAGTCCGCCCGGGAAAGGCGGACCCTTTTCGAAGCGCGCGGAGTATAGGGACGGACCTTCCCGGAGCAAGAACGTTTCGGGGCCGACAGCCGATTCAGCCGTGCAGTGCAACAATTACAGCGGTTGTAATAATACCAAAGTTTCGAGGCTTTTCGGTCAGCTCGTCAGCAGTCATGCCGCAACGCAGCAAATACGCCTAAGGCCAGCAGCCTGGCCAAGGTGCTGGACGGATCGAAGGCAGCTTCGACGGAGACCGCGGCTTCCGACGCTTCTCCCAGGCTGGCTCCCCCCGCCAGCGCCGCGACGAAGGATGCTTCCGCCGCGTCCAGGCTCGCGAAGGCGGCATCGTCCGGCCGGCGCAGGACCAGCACCGACGCCGGCCCTTCCTCCAGAGAAACGGTCCCGACGGTCGCGCCGGGCTGGGAGGCATGCCAAATCCGGTCGATCGGGTAAGGCGACCGAAGCAGGGTCGCACCGGCCGCCAAAGCCGGCCTCAGGTCGAACAGGCGCTCGGCGGACAGGTGGGCCAGGTCGGAAGCGGTCAGCCTGCCCTCCAGCGGCGCATGGAAAGCGAGGTTCAGGGCCCAATCGAGTTGAGCCATGTCGGCGAGGTAGGGCAGCGCGGCCGCCGGCCCGTAGCCCGAGACGAAGGCCGAAAAGCCCACCCCGTACTCGGCCAGCACCGGTTGCCCCGGCAACTCGCGCAACACGAACCCCTCCGCCAAAGTCCGGAAGAACGCCTCGCCGACGATTGCCTGCACGGTCGGGAACGTCGATGCGAGTGCCCCCGCCAGGCTCTGTCCGACGTGATGGCGATGGATGCGCAGGCGCGCCGCGGCGGAGATCTTGTCGCCCACGACGGCATCGGCAAGGTCGGGCCGGTCCTCGCCCGTCAGATGTGCCGCGAAAGCCGCCTGCAGCTCACGCAGCGCGAGCATTGCTCTCTGCCTCGGCTGCGAGCGCTCGGCCCGCCTGCCGCGCCTCATCGAGCAATACGTCGAGCGCCGGAAGGTCGGTGTCCCATTCGATCAGCGTCGGGCGAGGCCCGTAGCGGCGCACGATCTCGCCGAACAAGCTCCACACGCCCTCACCGACCCGGCTGCCATGATCGTCGATCAGGATCGGCTCCCCGTCCGCATCGTTCACGGCGTGGCCGGCCAGGTGATACTGGCCAATCGCCGCCGGCGGCAGCTCCTGGAGCCATGCCCGGGTATCGAGCCGCAGATTATGTGCCGTGACCACGATGTTGTTAGCGTCGAGCAACAGTCCGCAGCCGGTTCGCCGGGCGAGCTCGGCCAGGAACTCCGGCTCGGACAAGGTCGAATGCGCGAACGCCAGATAGCAGGACGGGTTCTCGACCAAAACCTGTCGCCCGAGCCGCTCCTGCAGCCGGCGGACATTGCGCTCGACGACCTGAAGCGCCTCCTCGGTGTAGGGCAGCGGCAGCAGATCGTTGAAATAGCGGCCGTCCGTGAAGCTCCAGGACAGATGGTCGGAGACCAGTGTCGGCTCGAGACGGCGGATCAGCGCCGCGACACGATCGAGATGCGCCTCGTCCAACCCGTCGACCGACCCGAGCGAGAGGCCGACGGCATGGACGGAGAATTCATAATCCTCGCGCAGTCTCTCGACAGTCCGAAGCGCCGGCGAGTTCGCGAGGTAATTCTCGGCATGGATCTCGAGAAAGCCGGTCGCCGGCCGGTCGCGCGCGATGTCCGCAAGATGCGGCGAACGCAGCCCGATGCCCGCGACCGGTCGCACGCTCAGCTGGCCGTGAGTTTGCCGCCAACGATCTTCTCGCAGGCGCCCTTGGGCACCGACACCCAGGCGTCGGCCTGCGAATCCTTCTTCGACGTGCCCGCACAGGACGACTTCGCGGTCTGGCAGTCGTTCTTGCCGGCCTTCGCGATGCCGTAGCATTTCTCCATGTTTCCCTGCGCTTGGCTGGTGGCGGCCGGCAGCACGAGCGCGGCGGCGAGGGCCGAGGCGATGGCGAGGCGGGTCGGGTTCATTGTGTCCTCCAGTAAATGACGACGCCCAGTCTATACTGCAGATTGCGGCAACAGGGCGTCGGCCCCGCGATAACGTACCCACAGCGGCGGAGTAACGAAAACTTGTTCGACAAGCCCGGCAATGGACTGCTGAGCCCCGGCGACTTCGTGCGTCATCCCGGCCGCCCGGACTGGGGCCCGGGCCAGATCCAGTCGATGATCGGCCACCGCATCACCGTCAATTTCGAGAATGCCGGCAAGGTCGTCATCGACGGAAACGTCATCGAACTCGCTCCAGACGACGCATCGCCTCGCTGAGCTCGGCCGGCGTGTTGACGTTCAGGAACGGCGCGGCGTTGCCCGGCCACACCAGTTCCTCGAAGGCATAACGCTGGGCGAAGGTCTCGACCCGCCGCATGCCCTCCTCGAGTATGGCCCGGCGCAGATCCGCGGCGAGCTTCACCGACCAGACGGCGAGCGTGTGTTCTCGGCGCTTGCCATGACGCACCATGAGAACGTCTGGTTCGGGCACGTGCATCAGGCCGCACAGCCGGACGGTGAGATCGAGCGGCAGGAACGGCACGTCGGCGGGCGCCGTCAGGACCCAGCCGGAATGAGGGTGATGCCGGCGGGCCCATTCCATCCCGGCGAGGATGCCGGCCAACGGCCCGAGCCGCCGTCCCTCGCGCCGAGCCGCCTCCTGGATATCGGGGGGATCCCCGACCACCGGCACACCCAGCGCGCGGAACTCCGGCGCCGGGTCGTTGGCCACGATCACGAGGTCCATGACCTGCGGCCGCAGCCGGTCCACGACGTGCGCCACCATGGGCCGCCCCGCGAGCAGCCGCAGCGGCTTGAGCGCGCCCGGTCCCATGCGTCGCCCCTCGCCGCCGGCAAGCACCACGCCCACGACCGCGCCGCTGCGTACGGGCCCGAATTTCTGCACCGTTCTCATCGCCATGGTGGCACTATGCGACGATGAAGAAATCAAACAAGGGGGAGCCTCCAATGACGTTCAGCATCGCCAAGGCCGCCACGTGGCTTCATCAGGTCGACAAGGCGCGCGCCGTGGTCGGATGGTGGCCGGAACGGTTCGCGACCGACGACGAACGTCTCGCCTACAAGGTCCAGGACGCCTTCCTGAAGAAGCAGGTCGTCAAGCAGGGCCCGCTCGTCGGATACAAGATCGCCCTGACATCGCCGCAGATCCTGGCGCAGACCGGGCTGAAGGGTCCGGCCTACGGGCCGATCCGCAAGAAGCGCGTGTTCAAGCACAAGGCGACGGTTCGCGCCGATCGCTGGACGCGACTGGGCGCCGAACTGGAGATCATCCTGATCGTCAACGCCGACGTGCCGGCGCCAAAGGGCAAGCCCTACGACCGGGACTCGATCGCGCAATATGTCGGCGAAGCCCGCGCCGGGTTCGAATTGATCGAGGACCGCGGAGCCGACTACAGCCGCCTCGCCGTCAATCCGCTGATCATGGATGCCGGCTGGAACGGCGGTTCGCTGCTCGCCAGAGCCAACAAGAACTGGGCGAAGCTGGATCTCGGCAACCTGCACGGCTCCGTCTCCTTCGACGGCAAGGTCGTGCGGGAGGGGCACTCGGGCGACGTGCTGGGCCACTGCTACAATTCGCTGGCGTGGCTGGCCAACAAGCTCGGCGAGCACGGCAAGCGCCTGAGGAAGGGCATGATCGTCTCGTCGGGCAGCATGGTCGCCTGTCAGTTCGTACCGCCGGGCAGCACCGCCACCGGCAGGATCGAGGGACTGGGCGAGGTGACGCTCAAGTACGAACTGCCGCGCTAGAGAGCCTGTGCCGGGGCCGGCAAGAGACCGCCGCCCCAGCCAAGTCTGATCAAACGACGAGGAAGTCGGCCGCCGTGAGGATTCCCGTCGGCGATTGCAGCGTTGCGAATTGAATCGCGAGCCCGCCGCCACTGCCGTCGGCGTCGTAGGACAAGGCGCCGGTCCCGGCGTTGAAGACGATCCTGTCGTCCGCCTCCAACGCCGCCGAACCGATCCGGAAGGCGTCGCTGGACAGGGGGCCGACCGACAGTGCGGTGAAGACCGCATCGTCCAGGAGGATGACATCTTCGGCCACATTGAAGTCGGTGATGGTGTCGGAGTTGGTGATGGTGAAGGCGGTGTTGAAGACGAAACTGTCGCTGCCCGCCCCTCCGCTCAGGCGATCGGTTCCGAGCCCACCGTACAGCGTGTCGTCGCCCTCGCCGCCGTCCAGACTGTCAGCACCGTTGCCGCCCATCAGAATGTCGTTGCCGGCACCGCCCTCGATCGTATCGGCGCCCGCCATGCCGTCGATCGTGTCGTTGCCGGCCCCACCGACCAGCCCGTTGCTTCCGCCATTACCGGTCAGGACGTTGTCGTCGTCGTTGCCGCTGCCACTGAGATTGGCCGTGCCGGACAGGATCAGGTTCTCGACGTTGGCGCCCAGCGTCCAGTCCATCGACGACATCACCGTGTCGGTCCCGGCACTGGCAGCTTCCGTCACCGTGTCCGATAAGTTGTCCACGATGTAAGTATCGTTGCCGGCACCGCCCGACATCGCATCGACACCCAGGCCGCCATCGAGGACGTTGTTGCCGGCATTGCCAACGAGGGCGTTGTTGAGCGCATTGCCGATACCGTCGATGTTGGCACTTCCGGTCAGCGTCAGGTTCTCGACATTGGCGACAAGGATGTAACTGACCGAACTGTTGACACGATCGGTGCCTTCGCCGGTCGCCTCGATCACCTGATCACCGACCGTATCGACGAAGTAGATGTCGTTGCCCGTACCGCCGATCATGGTATCGGCGCCGCCCCTGCCGTTGAGCGTGTCGTTGCCAACCCCACCATCGAGGATGTTGACGCCACTGTTGCCGAACAGCTCGTTTCCAAGCGAATTGCCGGTGGCGTCGATGGCGGCGCTGCCCAGCAACTCGAGGTTCTCGAGGTTCGCGCCCAGAACGTAGCTGATCGTGCTGATGACATCGTCGATGCCCTCGTTGAGCGCTTCGACAATCACGTCACCGACGTTGTCGACATGGTAGACATCCTGGCCCATGCCTCCCGCCATCGTGTCGGCGCCGACGCCGCCATTGAGAGTGTTGCTGCGCCAGTTGCCGGTCAGCACGTTGTCCAGGTCGTTGCCGGTCGCATTGATGTAGCTGTCGCCCGTCAAGGTGAGGTTCTCGACGTTGGCGCCCAGCGTGTAGCTCACGGAAGCAAGGACCGTGTCGGCGCCCTCTTCCGCCGCCTCCACGACCGTATCCGATACGTTGTCCACGAAGTAGGTGTCGTTGCCAGCTTCGCCGACAAGCAAGTCGATGCCCTCGCCGCCGATCAGCGTGTCGTCGCCAGCTCTGCCGTACAGGGTGTCGTTGCCGAGCCCGCCCTCCAGCACGTTGTCCCCTATGTTGCCGGTCAGGCTATTGTCGAGACCGTTGCCCGTTCCGGCGACGTCGCCGTCGCCCTTCAGCGCCAGGTTCTCGACATTGGCCCCCAGCGTGTAGGCCACCCTGCTCTTGACGAGGTCGATGCCCTCACCCGCGGCCTCGATCACCGTGTCGCCCGCATTGTTGACGACGTAGGTGTCGTCGCCGGCGCCGCCCGACATCGTGTCCGCCCCCGCGCCGCCGTTCAGCCTGTCCGCGCCGGCGCCACCGATCAGCGTGTCGTTGCCCAGACCGCCGTTGATCCTGTCGTTGCCAAGCCCGCCGTCCAGCACGTTGTGCCCGTTGTTGCCAGTCAGGCCGTTGTCGAGGTCGTTGCCCGTCCCGGTGAGGTCGCCGTTGCCCAGCAATGCGAGGTTCTCGACATTGGCTCCAAGCACGTAGGCCACGCGGCTCCTGACGAGGTCGGTGCCCTCGCCCACCTGCTCCAGGACCTGGTCGCCGGCATCGTCGACGAAGTAAGTGTCGTCGCCTTCACCGCCCTCCATCGTGTCGGCCCCGGCGCCGCCGTTCAGCCTGTCTGCACCGGCGCCACCGATCAGCGTGTCGTTCCCCAGACCGCCGTTGATAGTGTCATTGCCCAGTCCACCGTCCAGCACATTGTTCCCGTCGTTGCCGGTCAGGCTGTTGTCGAGGTCGTTGCCCGTCCCGGCGATATCGCCGTAGCCCAGCAACGTCAGGTTCTCGACATTGGCCCCCAGCAAGTGGGTCGCGCTGCTCCTGACGAGGTCAGTGCCCTCGCCCACAAGCTCCACGACCAGGTCGCCGGCATCGTCGACGTAATAGGTGTCATCACCGGTGCCGCCCGACATGGTATCGGCGCCCTCGCCTCCGACCAGAACATCACGGCCCGAACCGCCGTACAGCAAGTCTGCCCCCGCGTAGCCATACAGGATGTCGTTCGCATCCGTACCGAACTTCTCGTCGTCGAGATTGGTGCCCCTGATCTTCGCCATGACGTCGTCCTCCTTGCTGAGACCAGCAACGTGGCCTTGGCAGCAGTTGAGGGCGTTCAATCAGCGCCCGGTGCCACCTTGGATGGCACCAGTGTCGTGAGCGTGGGTTGCCTGCGAATTTCGGCAGCCTCGTGCATTGTTTCGCTTGTTTCGCGTGCGAACGACCGCCCGCGTCCCGGGCCTGGGCGGCCGCCGGGAGCGAACCTCGCGGCCACCGCCCTCGAGTTACGATTGACGCAGCGGTCTCGGCACGATCATCCCCATGACGCCGGATCCGGCCGGAGCTGGCGCCAGGACAGGCGGCGCACCGCATCGCGGCCGACCACCAACGCGTCGTAGTCGGCCGGGAAGAGTTGCGAGATGGCCGGGTCGAGCGCGTTGAGACCGCCGGCATAGGCGCCGAACGCCGGGAGGATGAGCCGGCTACCGTCGGTGAGGAAGCAGCGGCGGCGCAGGCCGCGTCCCCTTACCGTGAGCGCCGCGACGGGATGATAGTGGCCCGAGACTTCACCCTCGGCTGGCCCGAAGAGAGCCTCATGCCGGAACACCAACGGCCCCGCCTTGATCTCCTCCGCGACCTCCCCCCAGCCGGAAGGCGGCGGCAGGGGATCGTGGTTGCCGGCAATCCACACGAAGCGCGTTCGTGACGCGAGTCGCTCGATCTCTCCACGCTCCTGATCCGGAATCCGCTCGGCTGCTGCACGATCATGGAACGAGTCGCCCAGGCAAACGACGGTGTGCGGTTGCACGGCATCGATCAGCGCCGCCAGCGCCCCCAGGGTCTGCCGCGTGTCGTAGCGCGGCAGCAACTTGCGGGCGTTGACCGCGTAGGACGAGCCCTTCTCCAGATGAAGATCGGCCACCGCCAGCAGCCTCTCGGCCGGCCAGTGCAAGGCGCCCATCGGCAGCGCTTCGAGCGGCTCTCCCGCGCAGATGAACTCAAGCCGGTTCATGAGCCCCCGGGATTCATGCACCGCCAGATTCCTGCCACGATCTCTCGCAAATTCATGCAATGCACGATTGACCCGATACAGACCCGTACGCAAGGTGGCGTAATGCATCGCCTTGTGTGTTTCGTCCTTGCCGCGCTCCTGTGCGGGCCGCAGTTGGCCTTCGCGCAGATGCAGCCGCATCGCGCAGAGTACGTGCTGCGACTGGGCGCTGCCGCCAATGCGCCACGCATCGGCACCGCAATCCACGATCTTTCGCAGGATTGCGCCGGCTGGCACCTCAAGCGCGACATCAAGACCGAGATCGCGCTGACCGCGTCATGGAAGATGAGCCTTTCCTCCAGGCTCGATGCCGAGGAGCCCCGCAGCGGCAACAGCCTCCGCTACCAGACCACGCAGGTTCAGAACGGCAACAAGCGCGAGACGAAGGGGCGGGTCCAGCGCGCGCAGGGCGAGCTGCGCGCCGAAATCGCGACGGTCGGCGGCCAGCCCTCTCAATTTTTCCTGCCCTTCGCAACATTGATGCCGGTGGCCGCCATCGATCATCTTACCGAACGGCTCCGTGCCAACGCCGCTTCTTTTCCCGCCCTGATGTTCGATCCGGAGGTGATGGGGGACGGGTTCCTGATCGACGTGACGCAGCTGGAGGATGACCGCTTGCGGGCGTCGCGGCCGACGGACAAGCCCGTCGCCACACCCAAGGGCAAGTCATGGCCGGTGTTCATGACTTTCACCCGCGGTCGCGACCAGGCCCAGCGCCCGCTCTTTTCGGTGACGGCCCAGGTGTTCGAGAACGGCGTCCTCGACCGGCTCACAGTGGATACCGGGCTGATTACGGTCACCGCGGATCTCCAGAGCCTCGAGATGCGGCCGCTGCCAAACTGCCCCCGCTCCTGACCCGGTCGCGGCCGGTCATCCGTTCATTCGACAGGTGCGTATGCCGCACATGTCGGTTTCGATCGTCTGGTTCCGTAACGACCTTCGCCTTTCGGACAATCCCGCGCTGATCAAGGCGCTGGAGTCGGGGCACGCGGTCGTACCGGTATTCGTGCTGGACGGGGAAACCGGCGGCGTTCGGGTACCCGGTGCCGCCTCGCGCTGGTGGCTTCATTTCAGTTTGCAGTCCCTCGAGGCGGCCCTTCGAAAGCTCGGATCACGCCTGGTTCTGCGCCGCGGGCCAGCCGAGAAGGTGCTGGGCGATCTCGCGACAGAATATGGGGCCACGTCGGTTTACTGGAACCGCGCTTACGACCGGGGCTCCCGCGAGCGTGATACGCGCCTGAAGAAGGCGTTGTCGGAGCGGGGCATCTCGGTCGAGAGCTTCAAGGCCAACCTTCTCTTCGAGCCCTGGGAGATAACCACCCAGAGCGGCGGCGCGTTCAAGGTCTTCACTCCCTTCTGGCGAGCCTGCCGCGCGGCACCGCCGCCCGGCGCGCCACTGCCTGCCCCGAAGAGTCTGCCGGCTCCTGACTCGTGGCCGACCAGCGAACCGCTCGCCTCGTGGCGCCTGCTGCCGACCGCGCCCGACTGGGCGGGCGGAATGCGCGTCGCCTGGACGCCCGGTGAGGACGGCGCGCAGCAGCGGCTCACACATTTCCTCGACGATGCGCTCGAGCACTATCGCAATGCGCGCGACCTCCCGGCGGTGGAAGGAACGTCCCGCCTGTCACCCCATCTCGCTTTCGGTGAGATCTCGCCCCGTCAGGTCTGGCAGGCCACGATGACTCGGGGAGCCTCGGCCGCAACGGAGAAGTTCCTGTCGGAAATGGGCTGGCGCGAATTCGCCTACCACCTCCTCTTTCACAACGGCGACCTGGCGGAACGCAACTTCCGGCCCGAGTTTGATGCGTTTCCATGGGCGGATCCGGAAGAAGCGCTGGCCGCCTGGCAAGGCGGGCGAACGGGCTATCCCATAGTCGATGCCGGGATGCGCGAGCTCTGGGCGACCGGGTGGATGCACAACCGCGTGCGCATGATCGTGGCGTCGTTCCTGACCAAGGACCTGTTGATCGACTGGCGCCAGGGCGAACGCTGGTTCTGGGACACACTAGTCGACGCGGACCTCGCGAACAACGCGACCGGCTGGCAATGGGTCGCCGGCTGCGGCGCCGATGCCGCCCCCTACTTTCGTGTCTTCAATCCCGTCCTCCAGGGCGAGAAATTCGATCCCGACGGGGACTATGTCCGGCACTGGGTACCCGAACTCGCCCACCTGCCCAACGACACGATTCATCGTCCATGGGCAGCGGCTGTGCCGGCCGACGTGTACCCGGGGCAGATCGTGGAGCACGGCGCCGCCCGGAATCGGGCACTGGCCGCCTTCCAATCCATCAAGAAATCAGCTTAGAAGCATCCAGGGAGAGCTTTCGGAATGAAAATCGCCGTCATCGGCGCCGGCGTGTCCGGTCTTGGGGCCGCCTGGCTCCTCAGCCGCAGCCACGACGTGGTCGTCTACGAACGGGAGAACCGCTTCGGCGGACACTCCTGCACGGTCGAAGCGCCGACGAAGCAAGGGCGCCTGCCGGTCGATGTCGGCTTCATCGTCTTCAACGAGCGCAACTATCCCAATCTCATTGCCCTCTTCGACCATCTCGGCGTGCCGACCGAACCGTCGGACATGTCGTTCGCCGTCAGCCTCGATGACGGCGGGTTCGAATACGCAAGCTCGTTCGCCGGCTACTTCGCCCAGCGCAGAAACCTCGCCCGCCCCTCCTTCCTGCGCATGACGCACGACATCCTGCGTTTCAACCGCATGGCGCCGCAGCTTCTCGACAAGGCCGAGGATCTCGACTTCACCATCGGCGACTTCATCGAACAGGCGGGCTTCGGTGCAGCCTTCCGCGACCGCTATCTCGTGCCCATGGCGGCTTGCATCTGGTCGACGCCAACCGGACGCATGCTCGATTATCCTGCCCAGACGTTCGCCCGATTCTTCAACAATCACGGGCTCCTGTCGATCGGCCGACAACTGCAGTGGCGCACAGTGAGCGGCGGCAGCCGCTCCTATGTCGAGCGGCTCGTGGCACCGCTGCGCGCCCGTGCACGGCTGGTGACGCCGGCCAGCGCGGTCCGGCGCACTGCGCAAGGTGTGGAAGTGCGCGACGCGGGCGGTCACTGGGATCGCTTCGACAGGGTCGTGCTCGCCTGCCATGCCGATCAGGCGCTTTCCCTGCTTACCGACGCCGACGAGAGGGAGCGCGACCTACTGGGCCGCTTCGCCTACTCTACGAACGAGGTATGGCTGCACGGGGACGAGAGCCTGATGCCGAAGCGCCGCAGCGCCTGGGCGAGCTGGAACTACGTTGCCGACAGCCGCAGCCGCGACAGCAACGTCAGCGTGACCTACTGGATGAACCGCTTGCAGAACCTGCCGGACAGCGCGCCGCTCTTCGTCTCCGTGAACCCGGGTCGGGTGCCGGCGCCGACGGCGGCGCATTCACGCTTCTCGTTCGAGCATCCGATGTACGACGCGGGCGCGATCCGCGCACAGCGCGATCTGCATCGCATCCAGGGTGTGCGCGACACCTACTTCTGCGGCAGTTACTGCGGGTACGGATTCCACGAGGACGCGCTTTCGGCAGGCCTCGACGTCGCCGAGCAGCTCGGCGTCCATCGGCCCTGGCCACGTCCCGACGAGCACCGCCGGATCGGCGATCCGCCGCGCGTCGTGGCCGACCGACCCGCCCTCCCGCCGCTGCCGATTCCGGTCGCGGCGCGGGTCGCGACGGAAACGACGTGAGCGGCGCGTCCCCTCATTCGATCGTCGACGCCACCGTCGTGCATCGCCGGCTCAGGCCACGCGAGAACGCGTTCCGGTACAAGGTCGGCTATCTCTGCCTCGGCCTCGATTCGCTCGAAAGTGCCGCCGGCCGCTGGCTCAAGCTCGAGCGCCGCGGCGCCGTCTCCTTCCGGCGCGCCGACCATGGCGCGCGGGACGGTTCGGATCTCAAGGCTTGGCTGAAGGACATCCTGCGGCAGCAGGGCGTGCAAGACATCTGCGACGGCGAGGTCGTGCTGATGACCATGCCGCGCATGCTGGGCTACGTGTTCAATCCGGTAAGCTTCTGGTTCTGCAGAGACCGCAAGGGCGCTCTTCGGGCTGTCCTGTGCGAGGTCAACAACACGTTCGGCGAGAGCCATTGCTACCTCGTCCATCACGAGGACGGTGCGCCGATCAGGCCAGACCAGTGGCTCGAAGGCCGCAAGGTCTTCCACGTCTCGCCCTTCCTGCCGATCGAGGGCGGCTATCGCTTCCGCTTTCGGCTCGACGACGAGCGTGCCCATGTCGACGTGAACTACCACGATTCCCAGGGCCTGATGCTCGCCACCTCGGTCGGCGGCCGGCGCGAGCCGCTGGACGACCGCGGTGTCTTGCGGCGCTTTCTCGCAAACCCGACCATGACCCTTGGCGTCGTGGTTCGCATCCACTGGCAGGCCTTGCATCTGTGGCGGAAGCGGGCGAGATTTTACGCCAAGCCAGCACCGCCGTCGGAGCTCGTGACCCGTTGACTTCATCTCGGACCGCATGACCTTCGCCGCCCGGTTTGTCCTGAAATCCTTGGAACGTCTGTCCGTCGGTCGCCTGAGTGTGCGACTTCCCGACGGCAGCGTGCGCTCGTTCGGCAGGGCCGACGCATCGCCACATGCCGAGATCGACGTGCGCGACTGGCGCTTGTTTCGCCGGGTCCTGCTCGACGGCGACATGGGATTCGCAGAAGCCTACATGGAGGGCTTCTGCGATTCACCCGACCTGCCAACCTTGATCGGCCTGCTGCTCGCCAACGAACAGGCGCTGGGCAAGATCACGCGAACGAATTTCTTCCATGGCCTGCTGCTGAAGTTGCTGCACCGGCGACACGAGAACACCCGCGAGGGATCGAAGAAGAACATCCATGCCCACTACGACCTGGGCAACGAATTCTACGGCCTGTGGCTCGATCCCTCGATGACCTATTCTTCCGCCCTCTATGAGGGCGAGGTGGAGAAACCACTCGAGGTCGCCCAAATCGCCAAGTATGAGCGCATCCTGACCCAACTCGGCGCCCGCCAGGGCGACAGCATCCTAGAGATCGGGTGCGGCTGGGGCGGCTTTGCCGAAGTCGCCGCCCGGCGTGGCATGCGTGTCACCGGCGTGACCATCTCCAGGGAGCAGCTGGACTATGCCCGCGCCCGCCTGGAGCGGGCAGGGCTGGCGGACCGGGTCGACCTGCAGTTCCGAGACTATCGCGACATCGAGGGCCAGTACGACCATATCGTGTCGATCGAGATGATCGAAGCCGTCGGCGAACGATACTGGCCCGACTATTTCGCGACGCTGAAACGTCATGTGGTGCCTGGCGGTTCGGCGATCGTGCAGGCCATCGTGATCGCCGATGATTTCTTCGAGCGCTACCGCAAGCATCCGGAATTCATCCAGACCTACGTGTTTCCGGGCGGCATGCTCCTGTCGCCCTCCAGCCTGCGCGAGCAGTGCCGGCAGGCCGGCCTCAAGGTGGCCGAACTCTACAGTTTCGGACTGGACTATGCGCGGACGCTGGAAACCTGGCTGGGCCGCTTCGACGGGGTGGCCGACCAGGTCGACCGCATGGGCTTCGATGAGCGCTTCCGCAGAATGTGGCGATATTATCTCGCCTATTGTGCCGCAGGCTTCTCGACACGCCGCACGGACGTTTTGCAGGCACACTTCAGGCATATATAACTGTCGGCAATCAAAAGGCCGCCCGGTCAAAGGTGAGCCGAACAGGAAGGCAAAATCCGCGTGCATTCGCCCAAGTCCGGCCCCGGCTCGACGACGTCCATAAGACTGCGCTTCGACCGTCTCGTCGCCTACTCCACCAATCAGCTCCCGCTCAACATGGCGGCCCTGCCGGTGGTGCTCAACGTAAGCCATTTCTATGGGGAAGTGCTCAAGGTGCCTCTCGGCATCATGGGCCTGATCTTCATCACGACACGCGTGATCGACGCCATCCAGGATCCGGTGATCGGCCTGATCAGCGACAAGTTCACCCATCGCGGCCCGCGCGGACGTCTCACCTTCGTGGCGCTGATGCTGCCGCTGCTGATCGGCGGCTTCTACATGCTGTTTCATCCGCCGGAGTCCCTGTTCACCCAGCCCGTATGGCTGGCGACCTGGCTGTTCGTGGCCCTCTTCGTGGTCCATCTCGGCTATGCCGGCGTGTCGATCAGCTATCACGCCCACGGGGCGGAGCTGACCGACGACTACAACGAGCGAACCAGGGTGACGGTCGGCCGCGAGGTCTTCGGCCTGATCGGCATGACCCTGGCGGTGGTGCTCCCAACCTACTTCACCGCTCAGATGGGCGAGCATGCTGGCTACGTTTACATGGGGCTGATCTTCATCCCCATCGCCGTACTATTCTCCCTGCCGACCCTGCTCTGGTCGCCGCCCTCGGTGCATCCGCCGGTCGTGCGGGAAAATCCGGAGATTCATGTCCGGTACTTCCGCGACTGGTTGATCGGCCTGGTGCCGTGGCTTGCCCGGCCGACCCGAAACATGGAGCGAAGCGCCACGGTCAAGACGCTGATCCCGTTCTTCGCGCCGCTGAAGAACAAGCTGTTTCGTCGCCTGCTGCTCGTGTTCATCGTCAACGGCGCCGCGCTGGGCGTCGCGGTTTCGGTGATGCTCTTCTACGTCGAGCATGTGCTGAAGGGGAACAAGCTGCAGGCCGGGATCATCCTGCTGGTCTATTTCGGCGCCGCCGCCGCCAGCGTGCCGCTCTGGA
>LNFM01005584.1_pt1 | contig 21592 bp, 18 predicted proteins | sample 596031 | NCBI WGS metagenome assembly LNFM01 (sample SAMN04254537, study PRJNA301005) | activated carbon metagenome | isolation source: dual media filters at the Ann Arbor, Michigan drinking water treatment plant | place: USA: Ann Arbor
CAGTTAGTTCGTCTCCTGGTTCGCGTAGCGATCATTGCTCGACTTGACCTCGGTGCGCTTGCCGAAGAGCGTGTCGGCCTCGTCGAAGAGGAGCGCGACCTGCCCCGACTCCGCGGCGTCGAACAGGTCCGCGAGGCGCTGCTCGGTCTCCCCGATGTAGCGGGACGTGATCTTCGAGAGGTCGACCTGGTAGAGATCCAGCGCTAGCTCGCTCGCGATCACATGCGCGAGCATGGTCTTCCCCGTACCGGGCGGTCCCGAGAACATCGCCGCGATCCCAAGCCCCTTCCCGACCTTCCGCGAGAACCCCCACGACTCGTGGACGCGCGTCCGATGCACGACCCGCATCATCAGCTCGTGCGCCTGCTCGGCGACATCGGGCTCGAGCACGAGATCCTCGAGCCGGTGACCGGTTTCGACACGGGTCGCGAGCGTCCCGAGCCGGTCGCTCACGACGGCTCGCACCGCCCGGGAGAGCTCGGCCGCAGACACCGGGCCGCTCCGAGGTCGCGCACGGATCGATGCGGCTGTCTCGACGATCATGGCTGGCGCGAGGGGGTACTGCGTAGCCACGCTCTGCGCCTCGACGAGCGAGGGCAGGTCCAGCTCGCGGTGCCACAACGTGGTGCGCTGCTCCGTCGAGACCGCCGGCAGCTCGGTGACGACGACGGGCCGGTTCCACCGGAAGGAGATTCGCGGTGACGACGCGGTGATGAAGATGGGGCCCTCGACCCGGCGGACGAGCTCCGATTCGACGATGTCGTAGACGTCATGCTCGCGCGCGGGTGTCGCGTCGAGATCGCAGACGAGGGGGATGGCCCCGAGGAGATGACACTCGCGCACCGCGGCCGCGAGTTGTTGCCGCAGCTGCGCCGGATCTGCAGACAGCTTCCGCGCGTCGAGCTCCAGCACGCGGAGTCCCTTCTCCTTGGCGACGGCACCCAGGACCGTTCGCCGGCCGCGGCCGCGCGCCCCTGCCACCACGACAACTCCATGTGGTCCACACACGTCGAAGGCCGCGCGGACCTCGTCGAGGGTGCCGGGAGCGAGTGTGAGCGAGCGGGCGTCTGGCATGGCGGGGAGGGCGAGGTGCTCGTCGTGGAGCTCTCGGTCTCGCCCGAGCGCGACGGCGAGGCAGCGATGCGCGAGCCGGACGCGGCGCCGGGCGGCGCTGGTGCGGCCGTCGTCGTCGGACGTCTCGAGCAACCGGCGATGGAACAGGGGCGCGGTGGGATGGAGCCCCCGGGCGAGCCCGGTGCGGGTACAGCCATACGCGACCTCCGCGAGCACCCCCACGGTCAGCTCCAGCTCGCCAGAGAGGCTCTCGAGGCGCTGGGCGATCCGGCGGTCGACTTGGTGCGTAACAAGTAGGTGGAGCACGAGCTCGTCGGCCGGGGCGAGCCGAAGGTGCGCGAAGGGGCCGCCGGCGGGCGCGTCGAAGCGGGGCAGCGTGGCTTCGGAGTCCCCCGAGGCGCGGCGACACGCGAGGTCGATGGCCAGGTCGACGAGGTCCGTCCAGGGGTCGGGGGCGAGGGGCTCGAGGTCGTGCATGAAACCCCTCCTCGGCCGACGGCTGGCCGGGTTGCTTAGATTCCGTCCGGCTCCGCGGGGGCCACCTCGCAGCCCTCGAGAGCCACGTAGCTGAACGCGCTGGATTTACTACGGATAACGCGGATCCCTCGTACCGTCGTCTGCCAGCTCAGAACATCGGGATTCTCCGCGACGGCAGCGGCGATCTGGCTCGCCAGGCCAGCATCGCTGACCATCGCGCGGATGAGTTCGGGCGGGACCGTCTCCATCCGCGAGGGGCCGACGCGGATCGCACACACGTCGAGGTCCGTATCGGTCACGAAGGCTTTGGTCTGGACCTCGACCCATACCAACTCGTCGCCCCTGGCGAATTGATCGCAGGGCATGAAGCGCGTCCGCCATCGTGACCGAGGCAGCGATGTATTGACGACGTGGACCGAGTAGTAGACCGTGTCGCAGTAGGGGCGGAGCGCTTCGAGGACAGCGGTCCCGTTCGCGAAGTACGTGGTCGTGACGGGGTTGTCGCCTCGACACCCGATGGGCGCGAGGAGGCCGGCGGCGAGCGCGAGCGACGATCGATACCTCATGGCGTTAGAGGTTCGCCGTTGTCTTGCGTCCGAGCAACGCGCGGAAGCGCTTTGCGACGGCCTCGATCCGCTCGGCGCTCACGTCGTCGAATTCGCCCGCCAACCCACCGCCGATGCTGGAGCCGTTGATGACCTGGCCCGACGCGAGGATCGCGAGACACAAGCGCGAGCGGTCGTTCATGACGTAGCGCTGGAACCCGAGGTCCGGCCCGAACCCGAAGGCGGCGCGTTCCTTGCCAGGGGCGAACCCGAGCTCGAAGCGCTGGTTCACCGCAAGCTCGGCGAGGGGAATCGGATTACTGCGCAGGTAGTGGAGGGCGGCATGCTCGGCGTCGTTCAGCGTGATCGAGGTGAAGGAGATGTCCATCTGTGCGGGGTCGGCGTTGGCGAAGCCATGCACCTCGAGGACGCCCGCGATCCCTGCTTGGTTGATGCGCGCGTCCCGCTGGCTGCGACCCGGATCGTCCTTGTCCGCCCCAAAGAAGGGCTTGTCGATGAAGCCGGCGCTCGCCGTCGCCTTGAAGTTCTGCCACTCGACCAGCGACACTCGGTACTGGACGCCGTAGGCCGCGTCTCCGACCTTCGTGAACAGCTCGGCCGCGAGCTCGTTCAGTCCTTCCAGATCGGCCTGGAGCAGGGCCGGCATCAGATCGATGAGCTTCAGCTGCAGCGCGAGCTTCTCGTCGGCGACGAGGTCGCGCTGGATCTGGGCGAAGGCGGACGCCGGCTTGCTCGACAAGGCGGCCACGTTGGTGAACTTGCTCGTGAGGCCGTTCGCCGCGGTGAGGAAGAGGGTCTGCATGGCCTCGCTCGCTCCGCCCGCCACCGCGGCGCGGGTCAGCGCGCCCTTCGCCAGCCCTGCCTCGGTGATGAGGCCCCGCTCCTCGTCGGTGAGCGCGGCGATCGCTCGCTCGGACAGCCCGTGGCGGGCGGCGCGGCCGTCGAGGGCCTTCTGCGCGATCCCCCCCACCAGCGTCCCCAGCCCGCCCGCCACGTAGGAGAGCGCCACCTCGCCGAGGACCTTCATCAAGATCATCGCAGCGGACACGTCCTCGGGGGGCGGCGGTTCCTGGAGGTTTTTGCCGAGGTCGTTTACGGCGGACAGTCGTTGGTCGTAAATCGCGTTAATTCCGACTCCGATCTTTGCCACCGCCTGCTCGGGCGTGCTGCTCGAGGTCGACGCCTCCTGCGTGGTCGCGGGCGCGCCGCGGATGATCTCGAGCGCGCGCGCCGGGTCGACGGTGCCGGAGTAAGGCCGTACCCGCGTCACCAGCCCCTGTGCCCCTCGTAGCCGGTTCTCGGCGTCGAAGGTCGCGGCGAGGGTGGCGTGCCACGGCATGCGTGGGGACATGGCCATCCACTCGGCGATGGCGTCGAGCTCGACGCTGACCGCCTCGACGTGTGGCTTCAGGCGCGTGCGCGACTTGCGGTCGCCGATCGCGACGAGCTGGCTGGTCGTCGCCTGCATCGCCGCTGACAGCGAAGCGCACGCCGCGACAATCTCGTCGCGATTGTCTGCGCTCGCCGTCGCGCGGGCGGCCGCCGCGCTCGCTTTGATGGCCGACAGCTCGAACGCCACCAGCTCGAGCTTCGCCTCGGTGTCGCCGGCGTCGAACTTCGAGTCGCGGCCCTTACCCGGCGACCGCATGGCGGCGGCGGCCACCGACGACATCCGGGCCGCGAGACTGGTGACGCTCGCGTCGACCTCGTCGGCGATGACGGCAAGGTCGTGCTTACGCAGGCGTTGCTCGAGCATCTGGATCGTCCAGTACATCGAGGCGAGCGAGTCACCGAGCGGCGCCCATCCCGCCACCTCGAAGCGGGCCAGTTGCTCGAGGAGCTGAGACACCCGCGATCCGGCGATCCCCAGCGCGGCCTTCGAGGCTTTCAGCCCGGCCTTCGCCTCGGCCCCGATCACCTGCACCATCCGGGCGGCGGCCTCCGAGGCATCGATGGCGGCGACCTTGGTCTCGTTGCTGGCCCTCGTCGACGGGTCGCGCGGTCCGGTGTCACGGTCGGTCGTGATCTTCGTGACGGGCTGCTTCACCTTCTGTTCTGGCGCCATACGAGCAGGCGTCGGCCGGCTTGCACGAAGGTTGCGGAAATAGTTCCGAGGCGCAGTCGTCAGATCCGCTTCATCGGCATCACGTCGATCGTGGCGGAGGCGGCGTCGGCAGGGAGCGGCTGACAGTGGATCTCGAGATCGAACGGGTTGTCACGCAGGCGCTGCCGGAGCGTGGGATTGGACATGTCGCCCGACAGGCTGGTCGCGCAGAGCGTCGACTCGCCGAACGGCGCCTTGTCGAAGGTCACGGTCAGCTCCTCCGACGGACCGGGGGCATAGGTATGTGTCGCGCCATCGGCGTGCAGCACGATCTCGAGCTCGTGGCGCGTGCTCGCCGTGGTCGGGTTGGGGACGATGAACACGTAGGCCCCGGCGAGCGGGCCGGAGAGCGCGTTGCGGACGGTGACCGACAGTTGACGGCCGGGGCGCGCTTCGAGGACGAGGTCCGAGACCCCCGAGATGGGAACGTCGACGCGCTGGAGCCCGGTGAGCCGCCACGTGGTGGTCGTCTCAATGCGGAGGCCGACATCGACGAGACCGACCGGCGCGTGCTCGAGGACGAACGTGCCGTCGGGGGCGATCGCAGCGAGCTGGTGGAACAGCACCGAGGAGCCGGGCGCGCGTGGGATCACGAAGATGTTCGCGGCGCGGGCGTTCGGCGCGACCCGGCCGCGGATCGTGGTCGTCGGTAGGAGTACGAGGCGATCGGTCGCGGGCGCATCCGAAGCGACGATGGCGGTCGAGCGCAGATCGCCGTGCTCGGCCACGACGGTCGCCCAGTCGGCGACCTGCTCGAGCGCGTAGGTGCCATCGGATGCAGTGGTCGCCACGACGGGGTGCTGGTGCGCGACGGCGTACCGATCGACGCCGGAGGAGTCTCCGTGGAGATGTTCGGCCGCGATCACGCGCGCGCCCGCCACGGGCTGGCCCTGCTCGTCGACGACGATGCCGCGGATCGACCGGGTACCGACGGGACGGGGCTCGGGATCGTGAGAGCTGGAACGCTCGCCGAGCTGGTGGGCGCCCTCGAGATCACCGCTGAACAGGCGAGCGCTGATCTCGGTCGCATCGAGGTCGTACGCGAGCTTGGTGCCATCCTTCGCATGCGAGCGCCACTCGCGCCAGGCCTGGCGAGCGAGGGCCAGATCGTCGTGCGACGCTCCCCGCACCAGGGTGCTGTTTCGCCAGAGTACGACCTGCAGCTTGCGCGCGATCCGCGCGGGATCGATCTCTGCGAGCGAGCGCGTGTAGAGCGCGATCGCATCCGCGCGACGACCACGGGCCCAGGCGGAGCGACCATAGGCCGTATCGAGCTCGCCGACGAGATCGGGCTGCGAGACGCGCTCGACGGCATCGGCCGCCCGCGCGAGCTCGCCGCTGGCGTCGGCGCGCGCCTCGAGCCGCTTGAACGCGAGCGCGAGCTGGACCTCGGCCAGGAGGCGTTCATCGCCACACGTGCCTGCGGTATGGAGCACGTCGTCGGCCACGCGCGAGCTCGTGCTCCCTTCATGCTTGAGCACGGCGAGTAGCACGAACGCGCGGCCACACGCGTCGTCACCGGCGCTCGCGAGCGCGCGGTCTGCGACGTCGTTCGTGAAGCGGTGCGAGTGCGTCAAGGCATCGACCGCGAGCGGAGTGAGATGCGCGAGTCGGGGCGGATTGGCCACGGTGCACACATCGGGAGCGATGACGCGACCGGCGAGGTCGTCGGCCTCCGTCGCCGTCGCCGCGGCCCCGCGGATCGCATCGAGCCGCTCGCGGACGCCGACGAGACAGGAGAGCTGGCTCTCGCGCCGCTCCGTCGCGGCGCACGCCCTCGGACCGAGCTGGCGCCACCGCAGCGTGGCGCGATCGAGCGTGGAGGCGAGCGCCGGGTCGGCGACCGCGGTGGCGACCGGCTCGCCGAGGTCACAGGCGGCGACCGGCTCCTGGCTCGCGACGGCGCGACCCGACACGAGGACCGACACGCCGAGCACGGCGAGGGCCGCTGCGCCGGCGATCATGAAGCGACGCGGCCGCGGCGGCACCAGCGCCGCGAGCAGCGCGTCCATGTTGCGCCAGCGATGATCGGGATCGAGCGAGAGGCCGCGCACGAGGGCCTTGCGCAGCGAGCGCGGGAGGTCCGCGGCCAGCGCCGCATGGCGATCGTTGATCTCGCAGACGAGACCGATCTGGTCGAACGCCTCGTACGGCCGCTTGCCGGTCAAGGCTTCCCACAGCGCGACACAGAACGAGTACTGATCGCTCGCCGGCGTGATCTCGCCGCTCCACTGCTCGGGCGCCATGTACGCCGGCGTGCCCGCAATCTGGGTCGCGAGGTGCTGCGACGATCCGCGCGCGAACGTCCCGTACTCATGCTGATGCGGCTCGACCGCGAGCCCGAAGTCCGCGACCGCGAAGCGGCCGTTGCCACAGCGCAGGACATTGCTCGGCTTGAAGTCGCGATGGACGAGCCCGGCCGCATGGGCCGCCGCGAGCCCGCGACCAGCCGCGATGAACGCCTCGAGGATCGCGGCGCGGGACCGGCGGGCGCCGGCCAGCCAGTCGGCCAGCGTCTCGTCATCTGCGAGCTCCATCGCGACGAACTCGCGCCCGGCCACGGAGCCCGTCTCGTAGACCGCCACCACGTTCGGGTGCGTCACCCGGGCCATGGCGCGGGCTTCACGAACCAGCCGGCGGCGGACGTCGGCCTTGTGGTCGTCGTGCGGCACCTTGATCGCGACCCGGCGCTCGAGGACCGAGTCGTACCCGAGGTAGACCACGCCCATCGCGCCGGAACCGAGCTCCTTCTCGAGCACGTAGCGCCCCATGCGCTGGCCCGACTGCGACCGTAGGATCGACGGTGGCGTGGCCGGCACGGTCATGCTGGTCTCGAGGTCCATGGGCAACACCCCATCGAGCACCAAGCATGCCAGCGGTTCGCCGGCCAGATTCGAGGCCTTAGCCCGGGACGTTGCCCTCGAAGTGCAAACCGCAAGACTCGACTAGCCGGACTTGATCCTCCGCTCCCGAGCCTCCCACTTGAGCTTCGCCTTTGCCTGTTCCCCCTCGCGGGTGCGGGGCTCGCCACGCTCCGGCAGCGCGTCGAGGAGGGTGCTGGTCGCGGCGAAGATCTTCTCGATCGCCTCCTCGAACGCGGCCTCGCCATCCTTGGGCGGCTTCGCCATGCCGGAGACCTTGCGCACGAACTGCAGGGCCGCGGCGCGGATCTCCTCGGGGGTGGTCGGCGGCGCGAAGTGGTGCAGCGTCCGGATGTTGCGGCACATGCGCTGGTTGTATCAGGCGATCACGGCGGCATCATGCCGGGTGGGAGCTCCATGCCGGGGGGCAGCTGCATGCCGCCGCCGGGCGGAGGCGTGGGCTCGGTCTTGGTCACGAGCTTCTCCTTCGCGAGAGCCGCGAGGTCCGACACCTGGGAGGCATCGACGAGGATCGCCGTCTTGTCGCCGCGGCGGTGCACCCAGTACTGGGTGTCGCTGACCTTCGCGACGTCGATGGTCTCCTCCGGCTGCGAGCCGGTGGTGGTGCCCTTGCGCTCGACGATGATCGTGAAGGTGGGCGGCGTCTTCTGGTTCGGATCGGCCGGCTGGGCGAGATCGAATGCGGTCGCGTCCCCGACGAGCTTCTCGATCTGCGACGTGTCGAGCACCTCGCCGGGGCCGGGAGTCACCGCGGCGCCATTCACGATCGCCGTCCAGCCCTCCGTCGGCGGCGGCACGGGCGTCGCCGACCCCGAGCCGGCGGCGGGGGCGGGGGCGGGGCGCTCGAACACGAAGGTCTCGGCGCCCTTCGAGATCTCGACGCGCGCGACGTCGTCTCGCGGGATGTCGAGGTACTTCGTCTCCACCCACTGGCGCGGGGCGATGGCGAAGGCGAAGGCGTTGAGGTTCGACGCCGCCAGGACATCGGCGCTGCCGTTCACGCGGATGGACGTGCGGCGGTTGCGCTGGTTGCCCATCAGGAGCGTGATGTCCTTGCCCCCCGCGGTGATGATCACCTTGCGCTCGAAGTCGGTGTCGCTGACCTTGAGCTGCGCGTGGTTGGCAGGGTTCGACGTGGTCGGCGTTCCGGCGGCCATCGTCTTCAGGGGCTCGAGCGCCTCGGTGATGCGCGCGGTCGTCGCGGGGAAGTCCCACGCCGACGCCACGAACCATCCCGTGTCCTTCTTGACGAGATCGACGTCGACCTTCGTCGAGCCGGCGCCGAAGACCTGGATCCGCGTGACGGTGGCGGGATCGAAGCCGGCGAGCACCGGCTGGTCGGGCTTGAGCGTGGCCGCGCCACTGCCCATGCGCACGACGACGAGGAGCACGAGCTGCAGCACGAGCAGCGCGCCGAGGATCTTGTGGAAGCGCGTCAGCATGACTTAGCCAGCCTTTCCGACGAGGACGGGCTTCACCGCGCGACGGCGGAGCCAGGCCACGAGCACGACGATGGCGAGGCCGATCGCGGCGAGAGCGATGTTCACGGTGCGCCACATCGAGTGGCTGTCTTCGTCCGTCGTGAGCGCGCTCGCGGCGGCGTTGTGCGAGCGAATCTCGAGGAGGTCGGTGTCGGACAGCGCCCAGTCGACGGCGTTGTGAACGAGATCGATGGCGGAGGGCGCGAACTGCGAGCGCATGTTCGCGGCGAGCTGCAGGACGTCGTCCGAGGCGAACGCCGACGAGCCGAACACGACGATGCGCGCATCACTCGGCGAATGCTTCGACCGGGGCTTCGGCGGCGCCGTGGCATCCGCCGGCTTGTCTTGCGGCGGGAGCCCGCTCGCGAAGCCACCGGTGATGGCCACCGCGAGGTCACGCCGGCCGCGCTGCGCGCCAGCCTCCGGGGGAGCGTAGCCCGTGCCGGGGAACGTCGTCATGTCGGGCACGATCGCGAGCGACTTGCCTAGCCACGACTCCTCGGTCGACTGCACGAGGGCGTTGACCGTGTGCTTGTCGGCGCCGACCTGGGCCTCGACCGAGACCGGCGAGACCCAGTACATCGTGGTGCCCGCGATGCCGGCGGTGATCGGGTTCGTGCCGGAGAGCTGCATGCCGATCGCTTGCACGAAGGCGGGGTAGGGCACGTCCACGATCTCCTGCACCATCATCCCGTTCGGGAGCTTGCGGTCGACGGGCACTTGCAGCGCGTCGGCCTTGACGTCGTTCACGAGCTCGTCGCCGACGGTGATGCCCCACGCCTTCAGCAGCCCCTCGAGGCCGGTCGTGACCGTCTCGAGCCCGGGGATCCCCCCCATGCTCGACGAGAGCAGGGAGATGCGGAAGCGACCGTTCAAGATCACGAGCGCGCCGCCACGCATCAGGTACTGGTCGACGGCCTCCTGCGCCGTGGCGTCGAGGTTCGCCGGACCGGCGATCACGAGCGCCTCGATCTCGTTCGCCACGGGGCCGTCGAGCTTCACGTCCCGCACCTCATAGCTACCACTCAGGTGTCGGCGCAGCGTCTCGAACGCCTGGGGCGCCGGCATCTGCTGGCCCGGCGGCACCTGCCCCTGGAGCTGCGGCGGGATCTCGAGGGGGGGCGGGACCCACAGGCCCACCACGCGCGTGAAGCCGGGCGCGGCACGCTTCAGGCCCTCCTTCATGAGGTCGACGATCTGGCCCTCCTCCATGGTGGGCTGCGGCCCGAGGCGGACCGTGACCTCGCCGATCTGCACGATCACGTGGAAGTAGTAGCCGCCAGCGCCGAAGAAGTCGGGATACGGCTCGATGCCGTAGCGCTCGGCGAGCGTGCGCTTCTCCGCGTCGGTCTTCGGATCGACCTGGACGTACTCGAGCTTGCCATTCGCCTGGGCCTTGAGCTTCTCTGCGGCCGCGAGGAACTTCGCCGGCATCCCGCGCAGCGGCTCGGGCAGCGTCTTCTCGTCGGAGAAGTACGACGTGATCGTGATCTTGCCCGGCGCGGTCGCGAACAGGTTGTCGAGGCGCGAGAAGTCCGCGATGGCCTTCTTGATCGACTTCGTTACCTGATACTCGAAGTTGTCGAGCGAGACATCGACGTCATCGCCGGCCGGCTTGATCGACAACAGGTCCTTGAGCCCGAGCGCCACGTGCTGGTCGCCGTACTCGATGCCGATGTCGAAGAACGCGTTGATGCGCGTCTGCTTCGTGCTGGTCGCGAAGTCGATGCCCTGCGACTTGATGCCGAACCGCTCGAGAGCGTCGCCGATCGCGGCGTCGTTGCCCGTGGGGTCGATGATCTCGACCGTGATCTTGCCGTCGGCGGCGATGCGGTACTCCTCGAGGAGGTCACGCACCTGCGGGATGAGTGGTGCGAGCTTGGGATGCGTGTCCTCGGTGAGATACGCGCGGATGAGCATCCGCTCGGGGAGCTGACGGACGATCTTCTTCGTGCCCTCGGAGAGGCTGTAGCGACCATCGCGCGTCATGTCGATGCGAGCGCGCGACAGCGGCGCGAGCACGATCGGGAGCAGGACGGCGTTGCCCAGCACGAGCCCGACGGCGAGTAGCATGGAGCGCCGACGGGGGGCGGCGCGGGGGCCGGTGCTCCACGACACGCGCTGGAGGAGCAGGACGTTGAGCGCGATACCGATCGCGACGATCGCGCCGTAATAGGCGAGGTCTCGCAGGTCGAGTACGCCGCGCGCGACGCTCTGGAACCGCTCGCCCGTGCTGAGGGCGCGGCCGATGTCGCCCCCGATGTCACGCACGAGGTAGAGCAGGCCGCAGATGAACATCGTGCCGATCGAGGCGACGACCGAGTTGTCGGTCGCGGCCGACACGCACAGCGCGATCGCGAGGTAGGCGGCGGCGAGCAGGAGCGCCGCCAGGTAGCCGCCGAAGACCGGGCCCCAGTCGAGGTTGCCCATCTGCGAGACCGTGATCGGCAGGCCCAGGGTGAGCGCGAGGGCGACGGCGATGAGCAGCATGCCCGCCACGAACTTGCCCATGACGAGTCGCCAGCGTGCGACAGGGAGCGTGAGCAACACCTCCAGGGTGCCGCCACGCCGCTCCTCCGACCACAGCCGCATCGCGAGCGCGCTCACCAGGATGATGAGCAGGATCGGCATCCATTCGAAGAGTGGGCGCAGATCCGCCGTGCCACGCGCGAAGAACTTCTCGCGCCAGAAGAACGTGTAGAGCGTGGTCGCGAGGAAGCCTCCGAGGAAGATGATCGCGATCGCGGAGTTGAAGTAACCGCGCAGCTCCTTCTTGGCGACGGTCCAGATCACGAGGCACCTCCGGCTGCGGCGAGATCACGGAAGATGCGTTCCAGCGTCTTCGGATCGGGTCTGAGCTCGCCGAGCTTCCAGGGCTTTCCGCGCACGGTCTCGAAGAGCGCGATGCACACATCGTCGTCGGACTTCGACTCCACGCGCCAGCGCGCGAGGCCGTTCGTCGTGCCGAGCTTCTGGACCTTGGTCACACCCTCGACCGCGGCGAGCGTCTTCTCGACGTCCTCGGCGCCCTCGTCGACCGCGATCACGGCTGCGTTCGATGACCGCAGGTCCGCGAGGTTCGCATCCTTGCGCAGCTCGCCTTGCATGATGATCAGTACGCGGTCACACGTCGCCTCGACCTCGGTGAGGATGTGCGTCGACAGGAGCACGGTGCTCTTCTTCGCCAGCTCGGTGATGAGGTCGCGGATCTCGACGATCTGCGCGGGATCGAGGCCCGTCGTCGGCTCGTCGAGGATGAGGATGTCGGGCTCGTGGATGATCGCCTGGGCGATCCCGACGCGCTGCTTGTAGCCCTTCGAGAGGGTGCGGATGAGCTGGGTGACGCGATCCTGCAGACCCGTCGCCTTCACGACGGCGATCACGCGGTCCCGGCGCTTGTCGGCCGGCACGCCGCGGAGCGCCGCCATCATCTCCAGGTACTCCTGCACGAGCATCTCGCCGTAGAGCGGCGCGCTCTCGGGCAGGTACCCGATGCGGCGCTGGGCCGCGATGGGGTCGCCGACGACGTCGATCCCGTGGATCTTGACGTCACCCGTGTCGGGCTCGAGGTAGCCCGTCAGGATTTTCATGAGGGTGGTCTTGCCGGCGCCGTTCGGCCCCAGGAGGCCGATGACCTCCCCCGGCTCGATGCGGAAGTCCACACCTTTCAGGGCATGGATGGGGCCGTATTTCTTGCTGAGGCCCTCGATCGAGATCGCAGTCATGCGGGCGGAACTACAGCCCCAGAGGCCCGGGAATTTCCAGCCCGGCACGTAAAAAGAGAGGCTGGGGCAGGGTGCCCCGTGGTCCTTAGATCTCGTAGCCGGGCCGCACGTATAAGGTGGGTCGCGGATGCTGCGTCTCGGGATAGCCCTGCTCGTTGCGGTCGCGACCGTGACCCCCGCGGAGGCGGCCGACGTCCCGGGCCTCGGCGGCTTGTTTCCGGCCAGCGGGCCCGCGCTGCCCATGCTGGATTCTCGGATCGAGCTCACGGTGCGGGGGCCGATCGTCGAGGCGGTCATCGTCCAGACGTTCCAGAACCAGAGCGACCGCGCGACCGAGGCCACGTACATCTTCCCGTTGCCTCCCGAGGCGGCGGTCTCGGCGATGGAGATCGAGATCGGGACGCGCACCATCCACGCGAAGATCGAGAAGCGCGCCGAGGCGCAGGCCCGCTACGAGGAGGCCGTGCGCAAGGGGGTCGGCGCCGCCATGCTCGACCAGGAGCGTCCCGACATCTTCACCCAGACGGTGTCGGCGATCCCCGCGAAGGGGACCGCCCGGGTCACGCTGCGCTTCGACTTCCTCGCCTGGTATCGCAGCGGACAATGGGAGCTCGTGCTGCCGCTCGTGGTGGCCCCGCGCTACGTCCCCGGCACGGCGACGAGTCGCCCGACCACTGGCACCGGCCGCGCCCCCGACACGGATCGTGCGCCCGATGGCTCGCGCGTCACGCCGAACGCCGCGCCCGGTGCGGGCGGGACATCGACGATCGCCATCGGGTGGGCGAGCGCGGTCACGGACGTCATGAGCCCGACGCACGATCTGACGGTGAAGGGCCAGACGGCCTCCGCGAAGGACAAGCAGACCGACCACGACGTGGTCGTGCGCTGGAAGTCGAACGACACGACGACGGGCTGGGTGGAGCCCGGCTTCGCGGCCGCGCTTGTCGAGGCGCCGGTGGCGACCGTGACGACCAAGGCCCAGCGCTGGACGCTCGTTCTCGATCGCTCGGCGGCGGCTCGCGGTGATGCCGACGCAGTGGCGCATCCGCTGGTGCGCGCGCTGCTGGTACCGGTGACCAAAGGCGATCGCGTGGCCGTGATCGGCAGCGACGACATCTCCGCCGGGGCGCCGGCCGATGTCGCGCGGACCCTCGAGAGCAACTGGTCGAGCTCACCCGGCGCCTTCGATCTGGCGGCGGAGCTCGAGGCGGCCCGGGCGGATGGGGCGACGGCGATGATCCTCGTCAGTGGCGGGCTCGTGGCCGACGACGCGGCCGTCATTGCCGCCGGCAAGAAGCTGAAGGTGCCCATCCACGTGATCGGCGTGGGCCCCTCACCCGCGCGCGGCTTGCTCGGTCAGCTCGCGACGGCGACGGGCGGCACGCTCCGCTTCGCCGTGCCCGGTGATGACGTCACGCTCCTCGCCCAGCAGGTGCTCGCTGACATCGCGACTCCGCCGCCGCCGCTCAAGGTCTCGTGGGGGACGCTCGGCGCGAGCGAGGTCGTGCCCGGCACGCTGCCGCGGCTCGGCGCCGGGCAGGCCACCCTCGTGCTCGCGAAGGTGAAGCAGGCGCAGTCCGCGAACGCACGTGCGAACGGCGAGGTCATCGCCATGGAGCTGCTGCCGCCAGCGACAAAGGTCGACGGCTCGACATCGGCGCTCGGTCCCCTCGGCCGGCGGTGGGCTCGCGCGAAGCTCGACGAGCTCCTCGCCTCGAAGGCCACGGAGGCCGAGGTCACCAAACATGCCCTCGCGTACGGCCTCGTCTCGCCCTACACGTCGATGGTCGCGATCGGTGAGGAGGTCATCGTCGAGGGCGGGGTGAAGCGCAGCGTGGCCGTACCGGTCTCCGCACCCGCGGGCATGAAGTGGCAGGCCGTCAAGGACGAGACCACCCTCGAGCAGAGCTCGCCCGGCACCTCCGATGTCAGTACGACCGGAGGCCAGGAGGTCCTCGACCGGGAGGGCGGAGAGAGCGAGGAGCTGGCGGTCGATGCGGACAGCCACGCCAACGCGCCGCAGGCGGCGGAGGACGTGATTCAAACCCTCTCCGGGGCGGAATATCTGGTAGAGAGCACCTCTGCGATCGGGATGTCCGGAGGCCGGACACGTGTGTGGCTGTCGCTGGGCGGCGGGTACGCGAGCGCGAACGACGAGGGCCGGGCGCACCTCGCGCTCGGCGCGCGCATCGATCTCGGCGGCTGGCGCACGCGCTATGGCCTCGATGCCACCGGTTGGCTCGCGGATGCAGGCGACGAGCTTGCGTTCGAGGGCCGCGTGCTCGCCGCGGTGCAGCGCATGGGCCTCACGTACCTGCTGCGCGACGTCGATGTCGGCCTGGGCGCCGGCGTCCATCTCGGCAACGGCACCGGCCCCGCGGCGGCGGCCTGGCTGCGCTACCGCCTCGACCGCGATCCGGTCATCGGCGTGTTCGTCCGCTACGACGTCGCGTACCTCCTCGGCGACGAGGCCCGCCTGCAGAACGGCGTCACGCTGGGTATCGAGCTCGGCTTCTAGCTACTATCCCGCCCGTCGATGCGCCAGATCCGCCTGATCGTCGAGTACGACGGGACGACGCTGCACGGCTGGCAACGGCAGCGCGGTCAGCCGACGGTGCAGCAGCACCTCGAGGAGACGCTCGCGCAGATCCTCCAGCACGAGACGCCGGTGACGGGCGCCTCCCGCACCGACGCCGGGGTGCACGCGCGCGGGCAGGTGGCGTGCTTTCGGACCGAGAAGGCGATCCCGCTGCACGGCATCCGCCGGGGACTGAACTCGATGCTGCCGCCGTCGATCGCCATCGTCGAGGCGGCCGAGGTGCCCGCGGACTTCCATCCGCGCTTCTCCGCCACCGGCAAGCACTACCGCTACTCGATCTGGACGCGCGCGGAGCGCTCGCCGCTCCTGCGTGACCGGACCTGGCACCACCCGGAGGCCCTCTCCGAAGGCCCCATGCGGGAGGCGATCACCCACCTGATCGGGGAGCACGACTTCGCCGCCTTCCGGGCCGCCGGCTGCACCGCGAAGACGACGCTGCGGCGCGTCGAGAGCATCGATGTGGACCGGGTCGGCGACGTCCTCACCCTCGATGTCCGCGGCAACGCGTTCCTCCGGAACATGGTGCGGATCCTGGCCGGGACCCTCGCGGAGGTGGGTGCGGGTAAGCGCACTCCCGCGCAAGTCGCGGAGATCCTTGCGTCGAAGGACCGAACCAAGGCCGGGTATACCGCGCCCCCACAGGGGCTCGAGCTGGTCTCTGTCCGTTACGACGGTGTACGGCCCTCCCCCGTGTAAGCTCTGGACCCGACTGGCGTTGAAAAGGTGTCTGTGGCCTCCAAACCCGCTGGCGATCAGCACGAGCTCGAGAACGAGCAGCGACTGATCGAGGAGGCACAGCGCGGAAACCTCGACGCCATGCGCCCGCTCCTCGAACGCTACGCTGACCCCTTGTTCGGCACGGTCATCCTGCCGCGCCTGGGGGACCGGGTCTCGGCCGAGGAGGTGCTACGCGACACGCTCGCGACGGCCGTCGAGAAGATCAACCGCTTCACGTGGCAGGGGAAGTCCATCTACCCGTGGCTGCGGCAGATCGCGATCAACAAGGTCTTCGACGTTCATCGTCAGTCGAAGCGGTCCCGCAAGCTCGCCGACGCGCTGGCGCACGAGGTCCCGAGCGAATCGGACCCCGACAGCCACGCCGACGCGCAGCTCATGGCCGACCAGGAGCGCCGCTCCCACCGGGTGCGCATCGACGAGACCATGGGTGAGCTTGCCGAGCGCTATCGGCTCGCGATCGAGCTACGCTTGGTGCAGGAGCTGCCGCGCGAGGAGTGCGCCAAGCGCCTCGGCGTCACGATCGGCACGTTCGACGTTCTTCTCTTTCGCGCGGTCCGCGCATTTCGCAAGCACTTCGGTACCCAGGAGCAGCAGTCGTAAACACCATGGGCCACGACGACGACATCCTGACGGGACGGATTCCCGAGCCCGACGCCGAGCCCACGGCGAGCGAGCGCGCGCACGCGAAGACGTTCGCCGAACTCGTGGAGAAGACGCTCGCGGGCAAGACCCCGCCGGCGATGTCGGCCGACGACCGCGCGCTCCTCGAGGTCGCGACGGTGATTCGCGCCGCCACGGGGAAGATCGAGCTCGGATCGAGCAAGGCGCGCTCCCTCGTCGACGACGTCCTGCGCCATCGTGTGGGCGAGCCAGCCGCCTCGGCCAGCGTGCAGTCGATCACGACCGCCCGGAGCGCGAAGCGGAAGTGGGTGCCGTGGGCGGTCGCCGGCGTGTCGACGGCCGTGGCCGCCGCGGCCGTGCTCGTGTTGATGCTGCGCTCGCCGCAGCGCGTGACCGTTGTCGAGGCGCCGCCGCCGCCTGCCGAGTGGACGTCGCGTCCGGCCGATGCGCTGATCGGTCGCATTGCCCCCGAGCAGAGTGGTGACGCCGACGTGCGGCTCGACCGGATCTTCGAGGACCGCCTGGACGGCTATCGCGATCGCCTCGTGCTGCGAGGAGGCCGCCGATGAAGCGCCTGACCACCAGCCTGGGGCTCGCGCTGGCGCTCCTCGTCGCCGCTTGCACGGACCGCGAGCCCTCGAGTACGCGCACCGTGACGGAGGTCGCGGACCCCGCCGACGTCATCGACGAAGAATTGATGCTCGCGCTCGCGCAGGCGAAGAATTTTCACCAGAAGGCGAAGGTCTATCGCAGCGATGACAACCTCCCGGCAGCCACGGCGGCAGTGCGGCAGATCCTGTCGCTGCGGTTCCCCGCCAACGCCCCGGAGGCCGAGGACGTCCGCAACGACGCGCGCGCGCTCCTCGGCAAGCTCCTCTACGAGCAGGGCCAGTTCGACGAGGCGATGCGCACCGTGACCGAAGGCATCGCGCAGAGCAGCCGCGAGAGCTTCTTCGTCGCGAACCTGTACACCGTGAAGGGCGAGATTCACCACGCGAAGGCCAAGGCCCTCGCCGCCGCTACCCCGCCGGGAGCGCCGGAGCAGATCAAGGCCGAGAGTCACGCGGCGATCGACGCGCTCGAGAAGTCGAATCTCATCATCGAGGCGCTGCAGAAGAAGCTGATCAAGGAGCGCCGCTGATGGCGACCCTCCGCGCCGTGCTTGTCGGGGCCGGGCTCGCGCTCGGCATCGTCGCGTGCGTGAAGGGCACTCCCCCGCCGCCCGAGTGGCAGCGCCGCCAGCAGCGCATGAACGAGATCACGGCGCTCTGGACGCAGATCCGTGACTGGCGTCGCGAGGCGCACATGGAGCTCGACCCGTCGCCGCAGATGTTGTTCCAGTCCCGCGATCGCACGGTGAAGGAGTCCGCGCGCGTGTGCCCCGATGGCCACGAGGTCCCGACGTCCTGTGACGAGGTCTGCAACCTCGCCGACGCGATCTGCGATAACGCCGAGGCCATCTGCATCATCGCCGACGAGCTCGGGCCCCACGACGAGCTCGCGCAGGAGAAGTGCACCAGCTCCAAGGCGTCGTGTCGCGAAGCCAAGCAGCGCTGCTGTGGGTGCTCGGAAGACCCCGGCGAGCCCGAGGCCGCACCGTGAAGCTCACCGCCGGTCTCGCCCTGGGAGCCTGCGTCGCCCTGGTCGTCGCGTGCGGTGCGAGCCAGAAGTCCGCGCCCCTCGCCACCAACGAGAGCGCCTCGGGGGTCCCCCCGATGCCGTCACCGAGCGCGCAGCGCGCGCAGATCGATGCCCTCGACGCGGAGATCACGGCCTCGTTCGCATCGCTCGGTGTCGAGCGCCCGGCCCCGGCGGCGCTGCCCGCCCTCGGCTGTAGCCCCGGCGTCGACTGCACCCCGCAGACCATGGCGACCGGCGTCGACCCGCCCCGCGCGGACGCGACGTGCAAGCCCGGCACGTCCGAGACCTGCGATACGAGCTGCACGCTGGCGGATTCGGTCTGCTCCAACGCGGCGAAGATCTGCACGATCGCGGGTGAGCTCGGCGGTAGCGACGCGTACGCGAACGAGAAGTGCGATGCGGGCAAGAGTGCCTGCGAGCGCGCCTCCGAGCGCTGCTGCACGTGCCTCTGAGGCACGGCGTCCGTCACGGGCTGAAATCATCTGCAACGCAGCCGCATGCAACGCGACGGGGGCGTGGCGGTTCTGACGGATATGCAGAACCAACCCCGCTGGGTCGACGAGTACGACGACGAGATCACGTCCGAGCTCACCATGCTCGGATCCCTGGTGGTGGCGCCCCTGGCGCTGGTCGAGGAGACGGCCCCGCTGGCGGAGGTCGTGGCGATGCTCCTCGAGCAGAAGGTGCCCGCGGTCGCGGTCATCGGCCCTTCCGACGCTCCGGGAGGCGCGTGTTCACCCGCGACCGAGACGTCCCACACGCTGCGCGGCCTCGTCACGCGTCACGACGTGCTCCGCGCGGCCCCCGATGCCCGTGCGGGCGACGTGATGTCCAAGGTCCTGTCGCTCGGTGCCGATACGACCGTGGAGTGCGCCGCAGCGTTGCTCGTGCTCGAGAGCGTCTGGCAGGTGGTGGTCACGGACCGGGAGGGCCACCTGGTCGGGCTGGTCTCCGCCGTCGATATCGCCCGGCACATGGCCGTGCGGGCGGGATACCTCGCCGCCTGACTGTTACGCGATATTTCCATGCACGCGCACCTGGCACGGCGGTGGCATTCTGGGCCCGTGCTCGAGAGCGAGATCCGGATCGTGTATGTCGAGGACGACGAGCGCCTCGCGAAGCTGACCACGCAATACCTCACGTCGCATCGCATCGACGTGACCCTGGTGACGCGTGGTGATCAGGCCGTGACCGAGGTCCTCCGCGTCCGTCCCGACGTCGTCCTGCTCGACCTCATGTTGCCGGGCACCGACGGGGTCGAGGTTTGTCGCCAGCTGCGGCAGAAGTCCGACGTCCCCGTCATCATGGTAACCGCTCGCACCGAAGAAGCGGATCGCGTCATCGGCCTCGAAGGCGGTGCCGACGACTACGTCGCCAAGCCCTTTCAGTCCCGCGAGCTCGTCGCTCGCATCCGGGCCCAGGCCCGCCGGGGACGCGGCGAGACGGGCCCCAAGGCCGAGCGCCTCGAGCTGGGCAGCCTCGTCATCGACGCGGCGACGATGACGGTCGCCGTCGAGGGCAAGCCGGTCACCCTCACGTCGAACGAGTTCGCGCTGCTCCACGCGCTCGCGCAACGCGCCGGCCGGGTCCTGGCCCGCGAGCAGCTCCTGCAGATGCTCCACGGCACGGCCGACGAAGCCTTCGATCGCTCGATCGACGTGGTCGTGTCGCGCGTGCGCCAGAAGATCGAGCCCGATCCGCGCAATCCTCGCATCCTGAAGACCATCCGCGGCGTCGGCTACATGCTCACGCCGGGCGAGAAGTAGTGCCCGGTTCCGGCGCCGCTTCGGCCGGGCGTTCGCCCGCCCTCGATCCCACGCGCCTGTCGGGCCCGTCGAGCGTCCCGCCTCCGGTCGCCCCCCGTCGCTTTCATTCCCTGGCCTCGCGGCTCGTCGCGCTCGGCGTGCTGCAGCTCGCGCTCCTCGTCGGCATCGGCGTGGTGAGCTTCATGCTGGCGGCGCCGCGTGCCGAGTCGAACCCGCGCGACTACCTCACGCCAGCGATGGTCGCCCGCCTCGAACAGGGGACGGCCGACCCGGCGACCCTCGAGGCGGTCCTCGAGGAGCTGCGCGAGAATCGCATCGAGGCATCGATCTACGATCGCGATCGCACGCTGCTCGCCAGCAATGTCGAGCCGGCGCTGGCCATCCCGAAGCGCGGCGGACCGCCGGGCATGGGGAGGGGCGGTCCTCTTCCGGACGGTCCCGGCCCGGGCGAGCGCGGGCCCGGCGATCGCGGCCCACCCGAGATGCGTCACATGGGGGAGTGGCCGCCGCCCGTGCCCCCCGACGGGTTCAAGCCGCGGGATGGCAAGCCGCGTGCGTTCGTCGCCGGTATCCAGGTGAAAGGGGAGCGCGGCTATCTCGTCGCGCGCGGCACCTTCGGCGAGCCACCGGGGCTCATCGGGCCGATCCTCACGCTTGTCCTGTCCTTCATCATCCTCGTCGCCTCGGCGCTCCTCACCGCGCGCTGGATCGTGCGGCCCATCGATCGTCTCTCGCGCACCGCGAAGGCCCTCGGCCGGGGAGACCTCGCCGCCCGCAGTCGTCTCGCGCGTTCGGACGAGATCGGCGAGCTCGGGCATCGCATCGACGAGATGGCCGACCGCATCGCCGGCCTGATCGGCGCCGAGCGCGAGCTCATGGCCAACGTCGCCCACGAGCTGCGCACCCCGCTGTCCCGCATCGGCGTGGCGCTGGATCTCGCGAGCGAAGGCGACATGGATATGGCGCGCGCATCGCTGGCGGAGATCGCGGTTGATGTCGGGGAGCTCGAGACGATCGTCGATGACATCCTGACCGCGACGCGGTTCGAAGTGGCGGGCGCGACGGGGTTGCCCGTGCGCAAGGCCGTCGTCACCCCCGGATCGATCGCCGAGGCCGCCGCGGACCGCCTGCGCAGCCGGCATCCCGAGCGCCCGCTCGACGTGACGATCGCGCCCGATCTTCCCAGTTTGCACGTGGATCCGATGCTCGTCCGCCGCATCGTCGACAACCTGCTCGAGAACGCCCACAAGTACTCGCCCGATCGCACGGCGACGATGGAGCTGGCTGTCCGCAAAGCGGACGGCGGGGTCGAGATCGAGGTGAAGGATCGCGGTGCCGGCATCCCCGCCGACGATCTGCCCCACGTCTTCACGGCGTTCTTCCGCGGCGACAAGAGCCGCTCGCGCGAGACCGGCGGCGTCGGGCTCGGGCTCACGCTCGCGAAGCGCATCGCCGAGGCGCACGGCGGCACGATCACGATCGAGAGCACCGTGGGCGTGGGCACGACGGTTCGGCTCGTCCTCCCCGCCGCCGCCTGATCTCCCGCGCCGGTCCGCGCTGAAACAGAGCGCAACGCCCGAGACATCGCGTGGACGCGCGACGCGCCGATGGTCGGTCTCCTGGAACGCGAACCCCAATCAGGAGCCACCATGAAGACCGTCCTCGCATCGATCCTCGTCACGCTACTTCCGTTCGCCATCGCCGCCGCGGAACCCGGTGAGCGGCGTGGCCCCCCGCGCAAGCCACCACAGGAGGCGTTCACCGCGTGCGTGAACCTCGCCGAAGGTGACGCGTGCAGCGTGAAGCTGCGCGACCACACCATCGCTGGCACCTGCGAGAAGTTCCCCGACCAGACGGAGCTCGCGTGTCGCCCCGATCATCCACCCGGTCCGCCGCCGAGCGAAGGGAGCGGCAACTG
>LNFM01004035.1_pt1 | contig 21589 bp, 15 predicted proteins | sample 596031 | NCBI WGS metagenome assembly LNFM01 (sample SAMN04254537, study PRJNA301005) | activated carbon metagenome | isolation source: dual media filters at the Ann Arbor, Michigan drinking water treatment plant | place: USA: Ann Arbor
CCCCTAGCCCCTCCCGCATGCGGGAGGGGGATACGGACAGGTCCTTATCCATCGGCACAAACCATTGCGGCGTGCAGCGGAAGATCACCTTGGCCTTGGACCGCCAGCTATGCGGATAGCTGTGCCTGAAATCATCGCTCGCCGCGAGCAACCCGCCGCTGGCGCTGAGGTCCGAACAGATCGGGCCATCCGCTGCGACGAACTTCTTGTTGATGACCGAACCTTGGCCCCCGAGCCACGCCCAATCCTCCCGATACATTCCCGCGGCATCGACCGCGAAGACGGGCTCGATGCCATGCGCCTTGCACAGCAGGAAATCGTCCTCGCCATGATCGGGTGCCATGTGGACGAGCCCCGTGCCTGCGTCGGTGGTGACGAAATCGCCGGGCAGGAACGGGCGAGGCCGCAGGAAGAATTCGGCGAGCGGGGAGTTCGGGTCAATGTTCAGCCCCGCTCCATCCCCACTACCCACGTCACCCCGGGCTTGACCCGGGGTCCCGCTGCCTTCGCCGCCGTCAGAAGAAGAAGCGGGACCCCCGCCTTCGCGGGGGTGACGGAAAAACTTGGCCATTGGGTGGCGCGCGGTGGCGCCGGCGAGGTCGGAACCCTTATAGGTCTTCGGAACCGGCACATCCGAAATGTCCGTTTTTGCAAATTCGATTAGTTCAGCACTGACGGGCTTTTCAATTCCCATCATCCGTTCAAACTCTGCTTGCTCCTCCATCTCGCGCTCTTCAGCATGCGATGGGAACTCGCCAACTCGCCGCATGAAGTCTTCGTAAAGGTCATACGCAATCAGGTACTGCCGTCCTTTATGGCTGACGAGCGAATACTCAACCTCCGGCCCATAAGCCAAAGCCTGGTTCACCGGGATCGTCCACGGTGTCGTCGTCCAGATCACCGCATAGGCACCGACCAGCTCCGGCGCGTTCGGCGCCTCGACAATCTCGAACGCCACGTCGATCTGCGTCGAGACAATGTCCTCATACTCGACCTCGGCCTCGGCGAGCGCGGTCTTTTCCACTGGCGACCACATCACCGGCTTCGCGCCGCGATAGAGCTGGCCGCTCTCGGCGAACTTCATCAGCTCAGTGACGATCGTCGCCTCGGCCTGGAAATCCATCGTCAGATAGGGATGGTCCCAGTCGCCATTGATGCCGAGCCGCTTCAGCTGCTCGCGCTGCGTGTTCACCCAATGCTGCGCATAGGCCCGGCACTCGGCGCGGAATTCGGCCGCGGGCACTTCATCCTTGTTGAGCTTTTTGGCGCGATATTGTTCCTCGACCTTCCACTCGATTGGCAGGCCGTGGCAGTCCCAGCCGGGCACATAGGGCGCGTCCTTGCCAAGCAAATTCTGCGTGCGGCAGACCGTGTCCTTCAGGATGTGGTTGAGCGCATGGCCGATATGCATGTCGCCATTCGCATAAGGCGGGCCGTCATGCAGGATGAACTTCTCGCGGCCTTTGCGCGCCTCGCGCAGTTTTTCATAGAGGCCGATCGACTGCCAGTGCGCCAAAATGCCCGGTTCCTTCTGCGGAAGGCCGGCTTTCATGGGGAACTCGGTCTTCGGGAGGAAGACGGTGTCCTTGTAATCGGGTGCGGTGCTGTCGGTCATAAGGTTGCGGGCAATAGCGTAGGGGGGCGCTTGTTACAAAGCAGAAGATTGGTTCGCGCGGAGACGCGGAGACGCGGAGGGGGTGCGCTTGCGGTCAGGTCCCTCGGCGCAGCCAACCCAATGCTCTACGTGGCCACGCAAGATGAGGGTTTCGCTGAAGCGAGACAGAGCCACGGACGAAACTCCTCCGCGTCTCCGCGCCTCCGCGCGAACCACCCTTTTCTTCGCTTGAGCACCGCGCTAAAAAAATGATCCGCTTGTCCTGAGCAGCCCCTTCGACTACCCAGCGGGATCGGCGCTGAGGCCAGGCATAAAGCTGATCATTGGATCGAAGAACGGCCTGTCGCGCAGCACATTCGCCATTCATCACGAAACGCAGCAACATTTGGCAATTTGACTTTATCGCCATCTGGGCTAACCGCCGCGCGATTTTCCGCGATAGGGGATTGAGAAGGTGTCGACCTTGATTGCAGCGCTGCATTTGGCCACCGCCGCCATTGCCGCACCGTCCGACACAGCCATTGCCAGCGATGTGGCGATCATCACCGCCCAACCTGCTGCTGATCTTGCCGCTGCTGGTGAAGGCGACCAAGCCTCGGCACCGGCTGCATCGCCCCCGGCAACGACCTTCCGCCCGATCGCCTTCGGGCCTTATCCCGCCGGGTGGCAAATCGATGTGGGGCCGGGCGTGCTCGCCGTACCGCGCTTTCCGGGCAGCGACGGCCTGCGCATTCTGCCGATCCCGCAGCTCGACATCCGGTACAAGAACCAGTTCTTCGCCTCGGTGCAAAGCGGCATCGGCTATAATGTGCTGAATACCCGGAAATGGCGTGCCGGGCCGATCCTGCGGCCTGAATTCGGCCGGACGCAACGCGATATTGCCGTTTTTCCGGGGCTTAATCGCATCACCTTCGCGCCTGAAATCGGCGGTTTCCTTACCTATCAGCCATCGCTCTTCACCTCGGTGCAACTGGAGGTTCGCCGGGCTGCGGGCGGACATAATGGCTTGCTCGCCGATCTCACCCTGCGGCGCATCAAGCTGATCGGCAAATGGACGCTGGGCTATGGCGGCAGGGTGCGCTTTGCCAATGCCACTTATCTGCGCGCCTATCACGGGGTGACGCCGGCCCAATCGGTGACGAGCGGTCTTGCGGTCTATCGGCCTGATGCAAGCGTCAACGACGTTGCGGTTTCCGCCTTCGCGTCGCGCCGGATTGGCGGCAACTGGAGCATCAATGCCTTTGGCAGCTATGCGCGGCTGGTGGGTGACGCCGCCGATTCGCCCATTTCACGCAGCCCGTTCGGCAGCCGCAACCAGGTCACGCTCGGCACGTCGATCAGCTATCGTTTCCGGTTCAACTAGCCGCCAGCACCACGCGCGCTGCCGCGCAATCGGCGTCCATCTGCGCCACCAGCGCCTCCAGACCATCAAATTTCGCTTCGGGGCGCAGATAGGCGATCAATTGAACCTCGATCACTTGCCCGTATAAATCCTCGGCGAAATCGAACAGGAACACTTCGAGCAATTCCTTGGGCGGATCAAAGGTAGGGCGAATGCCGATGTTGGCGGCCCCATCCAGCACCCGTCCATCTGCCAGCCGCGCCCGCACCGCGTAGATGCCATAAGCGGGGCGCAGATAGCTGCCCATGTCGATATTGGCGGTGGGATAGCCAATCGTGCGGCCAACCTTGTCGCCATGCTGCACCTGCCCCGCAATCGCGAAGGGCCGGGTGAGCAGCCGCGCCGCCCCCCCCGGATCGCCACCTTTTAGCAAATCGCGGATGCGGCTGGAGGAAACCGCATCATCGCCCGCCGTGACGGCGCTGACGGTTTCGCAGGCAAAGCCGTTCGCCTGCCCCAGCGCGGCCAGCACCGCGACATTGCCGCCACGCGCCTTGCCAAAGGTGAAATCTGCGCCCGTCACGACGCCGCCTACGCCCAGATTGCCGATCAGCCGTTCATCGACAAATGCCTGCGCAGTGAGCCCGGCGAGCGCTGCATCAAAGCCGAATACCACCATCGCATCGGCCCCGGCGGCAGCAAACAGGCGCGCGCGCTGATCGAGTGTCGTCAGGCGAAAGGGGGGCAGATCGGGTTTGAAATAGCGCACCGGGTGCGGATCAAAGGTCGCAACCAGCGCCGGCACCCCGCGCGCGCGGGCAAGCGCGACCGCGCGGCCGATCACCGCCTGGTGCCCCAGATGAAATCCATCGAAATTGCCCAGCGCGACAATGCCACCGCGATAGCGCTGGGGCACTGGCGCACCCTCGTCGAGACGCTCCATGTGCCGGGCTATAGGGGGCAGGTGCGCGGGGCGCTAGGGGCGCGCGAGCGTGACATAGCTATAGCCGGGCACGGCACCCTCGGGCGGAAAATCGGTCCGCGCGATTTCGCGCCAGCCAGTAAACGGCGGCACCACCGCATCACCGGCGGGCGACAGGTGCACTTCAGTCAATTCAATCAGCGTCGCCTGATCGATCAGCAGCGCGAAGATATCGACCCCACCGATCACCGCCACATCATCCCCTGCGCGCGCGAGCGCCTGAGTCACGTCATGCACCACCTCGGCGCCCGTCGCCTGCCAAAGGGGGTCGCGCGTCAGGACGATGTGCCGCCGGCCCGGCAAGGGGCTGGGGAAGCTTTCAAAGGTCTTGCGGCCCATGATCATCGGCCGGCCCATCGTCATCGCCTTGAACCGGCGTTGCTCACCGGGGATATGCCAGGGTATCGTGCCGCCCGCGCCGATCACGCCATTATCGGCGCGGGCAAGGTGCAGCGAAATCACACCGCCACCGGCGCGGCGATATGCGGCTGCGCGACATAGTCGTGCAGCTTGAAATCTTCATACGCATAACCGTCAATGCCATCCGGCTTGCGCAGGATTTCAAGCCGAGGCAGCGGACCGGGGGTGCGCGTCAACTGGAGGCGGGCCTGATCAAGGTGGTTCGAATAGAGGTGGCAATCGCCGCCGGTCCAGATGAACTCGCCAACCTCAAGCCCGCATTGCTGCGCCAGCATATGGGTCAGCAGGGCATAGCTGGCAATGTTGAACGGCACGCCCAGAAACACGTCGGCGGAACGCTGATAGAGCTGCAAACTCAGCTTGCCATTGGCGACATGCGTCTGGAACAGGCAATGGCAGGGCGCCAGCGCCATCGCGTGGAGATCGCCCGGATTCCAGGCGCTAACGACCTGGCGACGCGACGTCGGGTTGGTCTTGATCTGCGCGATTAGCTCGGCGATCTGATCGATCTGGCGGCCATCGCTCGCTGCCCAATCGCGCCATTGCTTGCCGTAAATCGGGCCGAGATCGCCGTCATCGCGCGCCCATTCATCCCAGATGGCGACTTTGCGGTCCTGCAACCAGCGGACATTGGTATCGCCGCGCAGAAACCAGAGCAGTTCGACGATGATCGAGCGAAGATGCAGCTTCTTAGTGGTCAGCGCGGGGAACCCTTGCGCAAGGTCAAACCGCATCTGGTGGCCAAAGACCGATAAGGTGCCGACCCCGGTGCGGTCTGCCGTCTCCACGCCATCGTCCAGGATGCGTTGCATCAGATCGAGATAGGCCCGCATCGGTTCAACTCACCTTGCAGGGTTTAATGGCATAGGGATCAGGGCGCGCGCCCTGTGCCCGGAAAGCCGCCAGATAGCCGCCAGCCGACGGCATGTCCTCAGTATAAACCTGGGTATAGCCGACCGCGGCAAATTCGCATTTGAGCAAGGCTGGCGGGGTGCCGTGATTTTGCGTCGGCCGATTGGCGTCGACAACGATCACCAGCCCATCGGGCATCAAGGCCGGGCGCATCCGCCACAGAAATTCATAAGGCTGCTCAATCTCATGATACATATGCACCATCAGCACGCGATCGAAGCTGTTTTCAGGCAGCTTGGGATCGGCCGGCTTGCCCAGCCGAACGCTCACGCTTTGCAAACGTTCGCGCACGACCCGTTCAGCCAGCATGTCCCGCACAGCGGGCAGGATATCCTCCGCCAATACGCGCCCTTCCTTGCCGACGCGTTCGGCCAGCCGGATGGTGTAATAGCCTTCGCCAGCGCCGATATCGGCCACGGTCATGCCGGGCTTGATCCCGGCCTTGTCCATCACCTCGCCCGCTTCATTCTTGCGGTCGCGCGCTTCCTCGGTCGACCAGCGTGAAGAGACGATATGCGCAACCGGGCGATCCGCCGCCGGGAATCCGTCCGCATTGCGCGCGCTGCCCGATCGCGAACCAAGCCCGGCATCACAAGCCGCAAGCAAGCCGACTCCGGCCAGCCCAACCAGCAACGCACGGGCGCGCCGCCTAGTCGACATCGTCAACCTCGACCGTCTCGCCCGTTACCCGCTGCGACAGCGCCGCCGCCATGAACGGATCGAGCGCGCCGTCGAGCACGTCGCCGGGTGCTGTCGAAACCACGCCGGTGCGCAGATCCTTCACCATCTGATAGGGTTGCAGCACATAAGAGCGGATCTGGTGGCCCCAGCCAATGTCGGTCTTGCTGTCATTCTCAGCATTGGCCGCCGCTTCCCGAATCGCGAGTTCGCGCTCGTACAGCCGCGCGCGTAGCTGGTTATAGGCCTCCGCCTTGTTCTTGTGCTGGCTGCGTTGGTTCTGGCACTGGACGACGATGCCGGTCGGGATATGCGTGATGCGCACCGCCGAATCGGTAGTGTTAATGTGCTGCCCACCCGCGCCTGAGGCGCGATAGGTGTCGATCCGCAGATCGCTCTCGTTATATTCAACTTCGATATTGTCGTCGATCACCGGATAGACCCAGACGCTGGCGAAGCTGGTGTGCCGCCGCGCCGCGCTGTCATAGGGGCTGATCCGCACCAGCCGGTGGACGCCGCTTTCGGTCTTGGCGTAGCCGTAAGCGTTTTCGCCCTTCAGCAGCAGCGTGGCTGACTTGATCCCCGCCTGCTCGCCTGAATGCTGATCGATCAGTTCGACCTTCATACCGCGCCGTTCGGCCCAGCGGGTATACATGCGGCTGAGCATTCCCGCCCAATCCTGGCTCTCGGTGCCGCCCGCGCCCGCGTTGACCTCAATATAGGTGTCATTGGCATCGGCCTCGCCCGCCAGCAGCGCCTTGATCTTGTCCTCATTGGCACGGAGCGACAGCGCGGCTAGCCCGGCCACGCCATCATCGACCATGCCGGTGTCGCCCTCGGCTTCGGCCATGTCCATCAGCTCAACGGTATCGGCGAGTTCGGTTTCGATTGCGCGCGTCGCGGTGATCGCCTCGTCAAGACGGCGGCGTTCGCGCATCACCTCCTGCGCGGCCTTGGGATCATTCCACAGCGCCTGGTCTTCCACGCGCGCATTCAGCTCATCGAGCCGACGCAGCGCACGGTCCCAATCGAGGAACCGGCGGAGCAACGCCAGCGCCTCGTTGATGCTGTCGACATGGGCTTGCGCCTCAGCGCGCATTGAATGAACCTTTTCCTGATGCATCCTGCCAATGACTGCAGGTGTCATCCGTGTTTGTGGAAGACCCCGATTTTCACCGGCATGACACTAATCTGATGACGCGTGACGCTTGGCGCTAGTAGATTCCGCCCTGTCTTTGCAAGAAATCGCTGTCACTTTGGGTTGCCGCGCGGCGGGCAGGCTTGGCTTCGCGCTGCAACCCGGCATCATCCGCCCGCGCCACATTGCGGCGCGGTTCGCTTTCCGGCTTGAACGCTTCCCAAATCACCGACGCCTTGGGATCATCGCTGGGCCAAGCACCATAGACTTGCTTGCCCGACGCGCGATCAACCCGCACCAGCCGTACGCCCGGCGGGGCCCGGAACGGAATGGGCGGCAGGCCGGCATAGGCCTTTTCGGCAAATTGCTTGAAAATTGGCGCGGCAATCGTGCCGCCCTGGGCATAGCCCCCCAAGCTCACGGGCTTATCATAACCGACATAAAGACCCGCCATGATCTGCGGCGTGCCGCCGATGAACCACACATTGGTGGGTCCAGTCGATGTCCCCGTCTTGCCCATCATCGGCCGGTTGAGATCGCGCAACACCGTGGCCGTGCCACGCTGGATGACGCCTTCGGTAATATGGACCATTTGATAGGCCGTGATCGGATCAATCACTTGGCGCGCGCGGATCACCGGACGCGGCATTGCCTTACCGTTCCAGTCAGGCGTGTTGCAGCGATTGCAAGGACGCCAATTATCCGGCCAGATCACCTTGCCATGCCGATCCTGCACGAAATCGATCAGAGTTGACGGATGGCCGCGCCCCTGATTGGCGATGATCGAAAAGGCGTTGACCATGCGCTGCACCGTCGTTTCGCCAGCACCGAGCGCGATGGACAGGAAGGGCGGATATTTGCCCACGCCCATCCGATCGATCGTATCGACCACGCGCTCCATACCGGTCTGCGACGCTGCCTTCACCGTCATCAAGTTGCGCGACTGCTCAATACCCCAACGCATCGTATGCGGGCCAGACCCCCGCCCGCCGCCAAAGTTGGTGAAGCATTTCTGCCCGAGCCGTGCGCCCTGATATACGCAGAACGGCCCGTCAACGATGATTGAACTGGGCGTCATGCCGTTTTCAAGCGCGGCCGAATAGACGATGGGCTTGATCGTCGATCCCGGCTGCCGCATCGCTTGGGTTGCGCGGTTGAACGAGCCGAGCCGCGAATCAAACCCGCCCTGCATCGCCAGCACGCGCCCGGTCTGGGGTTGTTCGACGACGATACCGCCCGACACGCGCGGTACGGAGCGGAGCGTATAAACGCCAGCCTCCGGTGCCACCGCAATGATATCGCCGACCATGATCGCACCAAAGGCGTTCCCGCCCTTGTTCCGCACCGGCATTTGCGCCCCCCATTTGGGGAGCGTGCTGGTCGTTCCATCGGCAAAGCCGATCGAGAATGAATCACCCGTCCGCGCAATCACAATTGCCGAGCGCCAATTAGCATAATCAAAGCCGATATTGGTGTTCGCCAGCGCCTGCGCCCAATTCTGACTGGCCTTGGCGACGGGCTCTTCGTCCTCGGACGCTGATGTCGGTGCGCCCTCTAAATCGACATGGCCGAGCGGCCCGTTCCAGCCCCGACCGCGATCATAGCGCAGTAACCCGTCCCGCAGCGCGGTTTGGGCATATTGCTGCAGCCGCGTATCGAACGACGTCCGCACCCACAGCCCGCCCGAATAGACGCTGAAGGGACCGGCCTTTTCATTTTCGCCAAATTTGTCGATCAGCTGGCGGCGCACTTCTTCGACGAAATATCCGCCGACACGCTCAAATTTGGGGGTCTGACGGACGACCGCGCCAATCGGCTCCGCCGATGCCTGATCAAACTGCGCCTGATCGATGAATCGGTTGCGCAACATTTCGCTCAGCACGAAATTGCGCCGCTTCAGCGCCCGTTCGGTGTTGCGGAATGGGTCATAATTGGCTGGCCCCTTGGGCAGAATCGCCAAATAGGCCAGCTGACCAAGCGTCAGCTCGTTTAGTTCCTTGTCGAAATAGGCATGCGAGGCAGCCTCTACCCCAAAGGCGTTCCGGCCCAGCGGGATCTGATTGAGATACAGCTCAAGGATTTGTTCCTTGGTCAGCGAATCCTCGATCCGGTACGCTAGGATGGCCTCGCGCGCCTTGCGCACATAGCTGACTTCGTTGCCGACAAGCAGGTTCTTGGCGACCTGCTGCGTGATGGTCGATGCCCCAACCGGCCGACCGCTGCTTTTCAGATTGTTGAGAAAAGCCGCAACAATGCCCGGATAGTCGATGCCGTGATGCTCGAAAAAGGTCCGATCTTCGGCGGCGAGAAACGCGCTGACGAGCAGTTTGGGATATTCATCATACGCCAGCTCGACGCGCCGCTCGCGCGCATAGCTGTGGATCGGCAGGCCTTCGATCGAGCGCACATTGGTTGGCAAGGGTGGCTCATACGCACGCAACCCATCGTCTGAGGGCAGGTTTCGCGCGAACAACAGCCACAGCAGCGCATAGCCGATCAGGCCGATCCCGCCGAGCACCACCAGGGTCTTCACCCACCAGCGCTGCCACGCACGCTCGATATGACCTTGCAGCCCGCTGACCTCGCGGCGGATGCGAAAATTCACAGAGGAGGAGGACTGGGCCATACAGACTGGAGCCCCTAGCCAAGTTTACGTCGGCTTGCCACCCTCTGCGGGCACCCGCTTAACGCGCTGCCATCCGCCGCGCGAAGTGAATGTCGATGGCGCGCCTTATGCTCTCGGCAATCGCGGCACGCCCGTCCCGCGAGTCGATAAATGCGGCATCGGCTGGATTGGAGATATAGCCGGTTTCGAACAGGATCGACGGCATGTCGGGCGCTTTCAGGACCACCAGCGAGGCCATACGATGGAAATTCGGCTTGATCGGCATCAGCGGCTTAGCCTCCCGACCGAGCAGCCGGGCAAAATTGGCCGAGCTGTTCATCGTTTCACGCTGGGTGAGATCGATCAAAATCGACGAGATATCGGCCGAGGTTGACGCGAGATTGACGCCCTGGATGATGTCCGCCTTGTTCTCGCGGGCGGCCAATCGCGCTGATTCCTTGTCAGAGGCGACTTCGGACAAAGTGTATACCGTCGCGCCACTCGCCGATCCGCCGCCCACGCTGTCGCAATGAATCGAAATAAACAGATCAGCCTTGAGCTTCCGCGCGATGCCATAGCGTTCCTGCAGGATCAGATATTTGTCATCCTCGCGCGTCAGGGCCACGCGGACCCGGCCGGAAGCAATTAGCTCGTCACGGATTGCGTGCGCGATCTTCAGGGTCACGTCCTTTTCGCGCAGCCCGCTATCGGGTGAGATCGCGCCGGGATCGACCCCGCCATGGCCAGCATCAATCACCACCAACGGTCGGCTGTCGTCATCGCCATAGACGCGCGGCAGGGCGAGTTTGCGGCTTGATGGCGGCACCGCCGTTGAAACGCGGTAGCTGGCGGGGGTAACGCCCGATCCATAATTGAAGGGCGGCAGAAAACGCATGCGCCCCTCTGCCGCTGCACGCGCGAAGCGGGCATCGTCAACCGTGCGCAACATCAAGGTAAGGACCTGGCCGTCGCTGCCAAACCTGCCTTCGGCGATGATCGCCGGCGCGGCGAGATCGAACACGATTCGTGCACCATCACTGCCGCGCGCCGCCTGGCGGACCGAATCGACGACGCCCTCCGCCTCGACATTCCCGCCGGGGGTTGCGCCGTCTACGTCAAGTGCGATCCGGCGTGGCCCATCCAGTGCAAAGCTCGACGCCTGCGCGACGGCACCGTCAAAGCGGATGACGATCCGATCGGGGCGCACGTCGATTCGCTCGACCGTCGCCGCCCAGCCGGGTGTGCCGGAAAGCCAGCAGGCGAGCAGGGCGATCAAAAAACTCACAGAGCGACAATGCCGCGCGAAGGGTCGCGCGGTCCAGTAAAAAGGCATGAGGGGATTGCTCCCTTTGGGGTAAACTGACCACCCATGCCTAAAACGCGCCGCCTCAAGTCGCGGTGAAACGATGCGGTTAACTTGCCGTTCGGCATTTTTTTGCCGGTAACCGGCAATGCGCTGCCGGTTGCTGTCGCGCAAAGGTGGTGCTACGCCACTAACTGTCCCGATCATGCGCATTCCGCGCGGGGTTGGGCGAACGTCCGCGCGATGCCGTCCGGCCCGTGCGCGGTTCTTCAGGTTGACGCTCGCATGACGCATTTCTCCTCCCCCACAAACCGCCCGGCTGGTTCCGGCGCGACTGTGGGCGTGTGGGGTGTCGCGGACCAAGGGTCCCGGCGTGCACTGCGGGCAGAGGCAGTATCTACCTTCACTCGATCGATCGAAGTCAGCGGCGCTGCCGCTCCTTCATTGACGCCACACAATCGCGCGCGGCCCGGCCTGAACGGCCCCGGCACGCGCGCGCGGAGATTTATTTATGACAATGCGTATGCTGATCGACGCGCGGCACCGGGAGGAAACCCGGGTTGCCGTCGTCAAGGGAACTCGAATCGAGGAATTTGATTTCGAATCCGCTGAGCGCAAGCAGCTCAAAGGCAATATCTATCTCGCCAAGGTAACCCGAGTCGAACCATCGCTGCAGGCAGCGTTTGTCGATTATGGCGGCAATCGCCACGGCTTCCTGGCGTTCAGCGAAATTCACCCCGATTATTACCAGATCCCCAAGGAAGACCGCGACGCCCTGCTGCGCGAAGAGGCCGAGCATGCCGCCGAGGAAGCAGCGCTGCGTGCTGAGGCTGATGCCGAGGACGATGCCCGTGGTGACGACGAGGATGACGGTGAGGCCTTTGAAGAGGAGGCGCACAACGACGATGACGGCGAGAGCGGCGATGCCGATGCGCCGCCACGCCCGCGATCACGCGGGGGCAGCGATGATGCGGTAGAGGCACTCCGCCAGCGCCGGATGAACCTGCGCCGCCGGTACAAGATTCAGGATGTGATCCGCCGCCGCCAGGTGCTGCTAGTGCAGGTCGTGAAGGAAGAGCGCGGCAATAAGGGCGCCGCGCTGACCACCTATCTGTCGCTCGCTGGGCGCTACTGCGTGCTGATGCCCAACACGTCGCATGGCGGCGGGATTAGCCGCAAGATTTCAAACGCAGGCGATCGCAAGCGGCTGAAATCGATCATGGCGGACATGAAGCTGCCGCCGTCGATGGGCTGCATCGTCCGCACCGCCGGGCTGCAGCGCACCAAGGTGGAGATCAAGCGCGATTTCGATTATCTCGCCCGGCTGTGGGACGGGATTCGCGAAACGACGCTGAAATCCGACGCGCCCGCGCTGGTCTATGGCGATAGCGACCTGATCAAACGCGCGATCCGCGACATCTATAATCGCGAGATCGACGAAGTCGTGGTTGAGGGCGAAGACGGCTATCGCCAGGCCAAGGAATTCATGAAGCTGCTGATGCCGAGCCACGCAAGGCGGGTGAAGCATTATTCCGATCCGGTGCCGCTGTTCCAGCGCAACCATGTCGAAGATCAGCTTGGCGCGATGTACCACCCGGTCGTCCAGCTGAAATCGGGCGGTTATCTGGTGATCAACCCGACGGAAGCCTTGGTGTCGATCGACATCAACTCCGGCCGATCGACCCGCGAACATAATATCGAGCAGACCGCGACCGCGACCAATCTGGAAGCCGCGCAGGAAATCGCGCGCCAGCTGCGGCTGCGCGACATGGCCGGGCTGGTCGTGATCGATTTCATCGACATGGATAACCCGTCGAACAACCGCAAGGTTGAAAAGGCGATGAAGGAAGCGCTGAAGAACGATCGCGCCCGCATCCAGGTCGGTCGTATCTCCAGCTTCGGCCTGATGGAAATGAGCCGCCAGCGGCTCCGCACCGGTGTGCTGGAAGCATCGACGCGCCCATGCCCGCATTGCGAAGGATCGGGCTTTGTCCGCACCGCATCTTCAGCGGGGCTGAGCGCGCTACGGATGATCGAGGATGAAGCAGCGCGTGGTCGCGGGTCGCAGCTGTTGCTGCGCGCCAGCCAGGAAGCTGCCTTCTATCTGCTCAACCGCAAGCGCGCCGAACTCGCCGAGATCGAAGAGCGGTACGGCGTGATGATCGAGGTTGCGCCCGACGGCGAGCAAGAAGGCGCGCGCATGTCGGTTGAGGCGAGCGGTCCCCCGCCCGCCTATACGCCACGCTTCGAACAGCCAATCGCCGAGATCGACGAAGACGAAGAGATCGAAGAGATCGAGGACGAGGAAGAAACCGAAGAAGAGCGCGAGGCCGAAGCGCGCGAAGATGCGCCACGCCAGGGCGAATCGGAAGGCGAGCGCGAAGCCCGTCGCAACAAGCGCCGTCGCCGTCGTGGTCGGCGCGGTCGCGGTCGTCCCGAGGGCGAAGGCGGCGAGCGTGACGCTGGCAGCCAGGCGCGTCCCGAAGCCGGCGACGGTGATGGCAGCGAAAGCGACGACGAGGCTGGCGAGGATGACACCGCCGGCGCCCCGCGCGACGCCGAAACCGCGCGCCCTACGGATGAGAATGGCGAACCGCGTCGTCGGCGTGGGCGTCGGGGCCGTCGTGGCGGGCGTCGGGGCGACAACCGCACCGAAGGCGATCGTGGCGATCAGACAACGGTAACCGCTGAAGCCGCTGACGCCGCCGCTGGCGATACCGGAGAGGCGGGTACGCCTGCGGACGCTGGCGCACCGGCAAGTGACGAAGGCGAGGCACCCAAGCGCGCGCGCCGTCGTCCGCGTGCCAAGGCGCCTGCCCTGCCCGATACGAGCGAAGCACCGACAGCGGCCAGCGACAGCGTTGAGGCCACAGCGCCAGAGGCAAAGGCAGAGGCAGAGGCAGAGGCACCCGCCAAGCCGAAGCGCACGCGTCGCAGCAAGGCCGCGACCAGTGATGCGCCTGCCGAGACTGGTGCTGATACGGGGCCAGCTGATGCGGTTGTCACCGACGCTGACGCCGATGCACCAGCCAAGCCGAAGCGTCGGGCGGCTGCAAAGGATGCGCCCAAGGCCAAGGCCAAGACTGAGACGGCAGCCAAGGCAGCGCCAAAGAGCAGGGCCAAAGCCAAGGCACCGGTAGATGCCGACAGCCCGGCAGAAGCGGTAGCGGCGCCGGCAGCAGATCAGGCGGCAGCAGATCAGGCGGCGGCAGCACCGGCCGTGGCAGCAGAATCCGCGCCCACGCTTGAAGCGGCCAATGGCGGCGAACAAGCGACCGAAGGGCCCGCACGTCGCGGCTGGTGGCAGCGCACGTTCGGGGCCTAACCGATCCATCCACCGCGTGAACGCTTTCGAGCGTTCACGCGGCGGCCTGGCACGGTGTTACCGTTGAATAATCGGCAAAACTGGCAGATACCGGGCAGATGAGAAAAATCATCGCTGCGCTTGCGCTTTCGCTGCTGATTATGGCGCAGCCTGCCCGTGCGCAATCGATCCTGCGCGATGCCGAAACCGAGGCGCTGTTCGCCGACATGTCCAAACCGCTGATCGAAGCGGCCGGCCTGAGCCCCAAGGATGTTCGCGTCATTCTGATCAAGGATGATTCGATCAATGCCTTCGTCGTCGGCGGGCAGACCGTCTATATCCATTCCGGCCTGATCAGCGAGGCGGACAACGCCAATCAGGTGCAGGGCGTGATTGCCCATGAATTGGGCCATATCGCCGATGGCCATGTCGTGCTGCAATCCGAGGGGATTCGCCCCGCCATTGGCATTTATGTGCTCAGCCTGTTGCTCGGCGCCGCAGCGATTGCCGCCGGTTCACCGGAGGGTGGCGCGGGAATTCTGGCAGCGGGCCAACAAGCAGCGCAGAGCGCGTTCCTGGCCTTTACCCGGGTGCAGGAAGCAACCGCCGATGCCACGGCAGCGAAATTCCTGCAGGATGCCGGGATCAGCGGGCGCGGTTTCCTGCAATTCTTCAAAAAGCTGCAAAGCGCCGAATTCCGCGCCGGTTATACCAATATCGATCCCTATGCCCAAAGCCATCCGTTGAGCGGTGAGCGGGTCGCCACGCTGACGCATACGCTGGAGCAATCGCCCGCCTGGAACACCCCGTCCAGCCAGGCACTTGATGCGCGGTTCCTGCGGGTAAAGGCGAAGCTGAAGGGCTTTGTCGATGAACCAAAGCGGACGCTGAATGCCTATCCGACCAGCAATCAGAGCATCTATGCGCATTACGCGCGCGCCTATGCCTATCACAAGGCTGGCTATCCCGACAAAGCCAATGCCGAAGCCGATGCCCTGATCGCGGCCGCCCCGCATGATCCCTATTTCCTGGAGATTAAGGGCCAGATCTTGCTTGAATCAGGGGAGCCGGCCGCGGCGCTGGTCCCCCTGCGTGAGGCGACCGAGATCACCAATTATCAACCGCTGATCGCCACCACCTTTGGCCATGCGCTGATCGCCACGGAAGACAAAACCAATATTGCCGAGGCAGAAAAGGTGCTGCGCCAGGCCGTGGCGCGCGATTACGAAAACCCCTTTGCCTGGTTTCAGCTCGGCACGGTTTATGAGCTGAAAGGCGATCGTGCCCGATCATTGCTCGCCACCGCCGAACGCGCCAGCTTGACGGGGGACCCCCGCACCGCCGCCTTTAGCGCGCGGGCGGCGATGATTGGCCTGACCCAAAACAGCGTCGACTGGATCCGCGCGCAGGATATTGCCCTGGCCGCGCAAAATGAGCTTGATGATTCGCGCAAAGGGGGCCGCCGATAGTGACCCAGTTCAATATGATTTCTGGCAATCGCTGGCTGTTGCTTGGCGTGGCGGCGATATCCGCCGTGATCGGTGCCGGGGCGGTTGCCGGAGTGAACCACTTGTCGGGCAGTACGCTGGCCACGCCGCAGCGCGCGGCGATGGAGCGCGTGGTGCATGATTATGTGCTCGCCCATCCGGAGATTATTCCCGAAGCGATGGGGCTGATGCGCGACCGCGAAACGGGGCGCGGAATCGCCGCCAATCGCGATGCGATCCTCACCCCGTTTGGCAATGCCTGGGTCGGCAATCCCAAAGGCGATGTCACGCTGGTGGAATATTTCGATTATAATTGCGGCTATTGCCGATCGAGCTTGCCCACCATCACCAAGCTGGTGGCGAGCGACCCCAATGTGCGGATCATCTTTCGCGAATTGCCAATCCTGTCGGCCGAAAGCCGCAGCGCTGCGCGGCTGAGTCTGGTCGCCGCCGAGCGTGGCCGGTTCAAGCAATTTCATGAAGCACTCTACGCTGGCGGGCCCATCTCCGACACGTCGATGGCCCGCGCGATGCAGGCAGCGGGGCTCGATCCGCAAATGGTGCAACAGGCGGTGAACAATCCCCGCATTGATGCCGAGATTGACAGCAACCTGCGGGTCGCCCAGCAGCTGGGGATGACGGGCACGCCATCCTGGGTGATTGGCGACCATGTCGTTTCGGCAGCGCTGCCAATCGAGGAACTGCAACGGCTGATCGCCAAGCAGCGCGCCAAGAGCTGACGAGAGAATCCGCCGGGCCGTTGTGCCGGGCGATTGTACCGGGTGATTGTACCGGGTGATTGTACCGGGCGACCGCCCGCCTTATCTCTTCGTCATCATCATACCGGGGCAATCATGACCGCAATTCTGGCCGTTTCAGGCCTGACCAAGACCTATGCGTCGGGGCTGACCGCGCTGGACCATGTCGATCTGACGATCGCCAAGGGCGAAATCTTCGCGCTGCTCGGCCCCAATGGCGCGGGCAAGACGACGCTGATCAGCATCATTTGCGGGCTGGTCACCCCGAGCGGTGGCAGCGTGACGGTGGCGGGGCACGACATCCAGAAAGAGTATCGCGCGGCGCGCTACCGGATCGGGCTGGTGCCGCAGGAGCTGTCGACCGATGCATTCGAAACGGTGCTGGCCACCGTCAGCTTCTCGCGCGGGCTGTTTGGGCGACCGCGCGACCCCGCTGTGATCGAACGCATCCTGCGCGACCTGTCTCTATGGGAGAAGCGCAACAACAAGATCATGGAGCTTTCCGGCGGGATGAAACGCCGCGTGCTGATCGCCAAGGCGCTCAGCCATGAACCCGACATATTGTTCCTCGACGAGCCGACCGCCGGCGTCGATGTCGAGCTGCGCCGCGATATGTGGGCGCTGGTCCGGCGCCTGCGCGAGCGTGGCACCACGATCATCCTGACCACGCATTATATCGAGGAGGCCGAGGAGATGGCCGACCGCGTCGGCGTGATCCTGAAGGGCAAGCTGATCCTGGTCGAGGACAAGACCACGCTGATGCAGAAGCTCGGCAAGAAGACGCTGACGATCAACCTCACCGAGCCGCTCACCGCCGTGCCGCCCGAGCTGGCGCAATGGAACCCGACGCTGAAGGCCGAGGGCAATGAGCTGGAATATGTGTTCGAGGCGAATAGCGAGCGTACCGGCATCCCCTCGCTGCTGCGCGCGATGGGCGATCTCGGCATCGGCTTCAAAGATTTGAACACCGCGCAAAGCTCGCTTGAGGATATTTTCGTCGGGCTGGTGCATGAAGGGGGAGCCGCACAATGACCGGCATGAACTGGCACGGCATCGCCGCCATTTATCGTTTCGAACTCGCGCGCTTTGGCCGCACCATCGCGACCAGCCTGTTGACGCCGGTCATCACCACCGCGCTCTATTTCATCGTGTTCGGCTCGGCGATCGGATCGAAGATCACGACGGTGGACGGCGTGCCGTACGGCGCGTTCATCGTCCCCGGCCTCATCATGCTGTCGATGCTGACTGAGGGGATCGGCAATGCGAGCTTCGGGATCTACATGCCGAAATGGTCGGGCACGATCTATGAACTGCTCTCCGCGCCGATCTCGCCGTTTGAAACCGTGCTCGCTTATGTTGGCGCGGCGGCGACCAAATCGATGATCCTGGGGCTGGTGATCTTCGCGACCGCGCATCTCTTCGTGGCGCTGCCGATCGCGCATCCGGTGGCGATGATCGGCTTCATGCTGCTGACCGCAATCACCTTTTGCCTGTTCGGCTTCGTGCTCGGCATCTGGGCGAAGAGCTTCGAGCAGTTGCAGATCGTGCCGCTGCTGGTGGTGACGCCGCTGACGTTTTTGGGCGGCACCTTTTATTCGATCAAGATGCTGCCCGAGGCGTGGCAGACGGTAACCTTGTTCAACCCGATCGTGTATCTGATCAGCGGCTTTCGCTGGACGTTTTTCGGCCAGGGGGACGTAGCGATTGGGTGGAGTTTGGTGGCGATTGGCGGGTTTTTGGGCGTCTCGTTGGCGACGATCGCGTGGATTTTCCGGACGGGGTATCGGTTGAAGAGTTGATGCTGGGGCCGGTAGCCCCGGGTCCAGCCCGGGGTGAGGGGATTGTTGGCTTTACTTCACCACCGGCAACACCACCGCCGATCCCGCACACACCTTCTGCTCGGCCTTCAGATACTGCTCTGGCTTGGCGCGCGAGATGTTGGGTACGAAGGTCTGCGGGTTGCGGTCGATGACGGGGAACCAGCTCGACTGGATTTGCACCATGATCCGGTGGCCTTTTTTGAAGACATGGTCGTGGTCGCGTAAGGGCACATCCCATTTGGTCACTTGCCCCGGCACCAGCGGCTTTGGATCGGTCTCGCTGGTCAGGAACCGGCCGCGGCGGACCTCCATTGCGATTGGCCATTGATAGCCGTTGAGCTGGCGGGGATAGGCGCCGAGCGGGGCGCTGTTGTCGAACTTGGCGTAATCATCGGGCAGCACGTCGATGAGCTTCACCACGAAATCGCTGTCGGTGCCGCTGGTCGAGGCCATCAGCTCGGCGGCGATTTTTCCAGTCACGGTCAGGTCGGCGTCCAACGGCGCTGAGACATAGCTCAGCACATCGGGCCGGTGATCGACGAAGCGCTGGTCGGCGGCTTCCCACCAGCGCCATTCGGCACGCGGGTAGGTGGACGAGATCGGACGCTCGCGGAAAGGCACCGGGTTGGCGGGGTCGGAAACATAGCTGCGACACGCCTCCCCCGCGGCAGGCTTGTCGAAGCGCAGGCTGCCATCGGTGTGGAGATACAGGCTGGTCTCCGTCGCCATCTTGGGCGGCCAGCTTGCATATGTTTTCCAGACATTCGATCCCGATTGCAGAATGCGCGCTTCATAAGCGGGCTTTTCGCCCACGCCGTGGAGCCAATAGCGGAAGAACGGCTCCTCAATCTGTTCGCGGAATTCCACGCCCGTATCGCGGCCAAGCGGGATGTTGCCGAGCATATCCATCTTGCCATGCCAGCTGCCATGCGCCCAGGGACCGGCGACCATCACGTTCAGGTGATCGGGGTCGTTCTCCTCCTGCTTGGCATAGATCTGCCAGCTCCCCCATGGATCTTCCTGATCCCAGAAACCGGCGACGTTAAGTGTCGGCACCGTCGTCTTGCCGAGCGCCTTGTGCCAGTTCTGGTCGGTGTAAAAGCCGTCATGATTGGGGTGGTCGAACAGCGATGTCGCCATCGGCACCTTGCCGCCCCAAATCTTGTCGAGATTGGCCGCCGCGCCAAGCTTCAGGAAATAATCATAGGTATCGACGCCACCATAATCGAAATCGGGGCCATCATCCTTGGTCAGCTGGAGCGAGGATACCCAGTCGGCGACATAGCTCAGCCTGAGCGCGCCATTGCGGTGGAGATCGTCATTGGTCCAATAATCGATCCACGCCGCTTGCGGGGATACCGCCTTCAGCGCCGGATGCGGATGGACCAGCGCAATCGCCGCCGCAAAGCCCGGATAGGACACGCCCCACATCCCGACCTTGCCGTTATTGGGCTTTACGTTCTTCACCAGCCAGGCGATCGAATCATAGGCATCGGTCGCTTCATCAACGATTTTGGGCTGGCCGGGGTGCACAGCAGTGGACAGCGTAAACTTCCCGTCCGAGCCAAACCGCCCGCGCATCGACTGGAACACAAAGATATAGCCGTCCTTGACCAGTCCCTTCCAGCTGCCCGGCACCTGGCGCGGTGCAGCTTGCGGGATGCCATAGGGGGTGCGCTGGAACAGGATCGGCAGTGGACCCTTTGCCCCTGTCGGGCGCAGGATCACCGTCTCCATCTTCGCGCCGTCGCGCATCGGCACCATGATCTTTTCAAAGGTGAAGGGGGCTGCCGCCTCCACCGGTGCTTGCGCAGGCGCTGCCGGCGGGCGCGCAGCGATCATCACGGGCATGGTTGTGGCCGCAAGCAGCATGACAAGGTGGCGAGCACGCATCCATCAATCTCCCATTCACGCCGTCCAGCCTAACCCGCCGATTGCCAATCGAGAAGCGCCGATCACCCCGCTCAGCCACCAAACCGCATGAACGATGACATCCTGTTGGTGCTGCAGCGGAAAAACGGGTAACGGCGGCTGCGAGGGTCAAGGATTCTGAATGACGAATGACGATGCCGACCGGGTAGAGGCAATGATGGAATCGGCTGATCTGGCAACTGCGCTGGGCAGTGACCGGTTCAAACAGTTCCTGGATCATGTGCCCGTTGCGGTGGCTGTATCGGAACTTCATCCGTCCGAAATCGTCACCTATGCCAATCTGGAATTTGCCCGCCTCACCGGGCAGGATGTTGCCGATATCGTCGGGAAAAGCTGGCGGCATTTGCCTGGCCTGGCGGCTGCTGCCGATGATGATCGCCTGTTGCGCGACGCGGTGAAGGATGATTCCGAATATATCGGCGAATTCCGGATCGAACGCGAGGCCGGGGTGATCAATGTCGATGTCTGGTCAAACACGATTGAGGGTGACAGCGGCACGCCGATCTACCGGCTGGTCGCGCTAGGCCACACGGCCGGCGACGAAGATGATGCGTTGGCGGCATTGCGCAAGAAGGACGCGGCGCTTCGCGAATTGCAGCACCGGGTAAAAAACAACCTGCAAATGATCACGGCGCTGATCCGGTTGGAGGCGCGCAACGTGCCCGATGGCGACACGGGCGAACGGTTTGATCGGCTTGCCGGTCGCATCCATGCGCTGGCAACGCTGTACGACACATTGTCCAAGGACGCCGCCGACGACATGATCGATCTGGGCACCTATCTGGCCCAAATCGCTGGCGCGGTGATGCAGGCCCATGCCGTTGAGGGCATTCGACTGGATATGAAGGTAGATACCTGGCCTGTATCAATCGATGTCGCGATGCCCGCCGGGCTGGTTGTCAACGAGGTCCTCACCAATGCCCTGAAACACGCTTTTGCCGATCGGGAGAGCGGCACCATCACGATGCACAGCCTGATCGATGATAGCGGCTGCCATATCACGCTTGCGGATGACGGGGTGGGGCTGCCCGATCAGATCGTCTGGCCCGAACGCGGCAAGCTGAGCGCGATAATCGTGCAATCCTTGCGTCAGAACGCCAAGGCCAAGATCACGGTCGATTCCGCGCCGGGCAAGGGCGTGAAGGTCGTGATTTCATTCGCCCGCTCCGCGGCAGCGGAGACAGCTGCTGACGACGCCCACTAGAGTCTGTCCTGATTAGATTGAGGCGTATCCGCTGTTTCGGAGGTAGCTTGCGCATTCGTGTGGCGGGAAGGTGTCGAGTAGCGTTCCGA
>LNFM01005585.1_pt1 | contig 21588 bp, 19 predicted proteins | sample 596031 | NCBI WGS metagenome assembly LNFM01 (sample SAMN04254537, study PRJNA301005) | activated carbon metagenome | isolation source: dual media filters at the Ann Arbor, Michigan drinking water treatment plant | place: USA: Ann Arbor
TGTAAAGTTTCATTGGAAAACCCTCGCCGTTTTGAAAAAGATGGCGAAAGTCTAACATAATATATACGACATATTATACGTGACATGACACTAGGCTGCTTAGCGCCACAGCCACCCCCTCCTTCGAGGGTAATTTAGGTTGCGTGTCCAACTTATCATCAAACACCCATTTATCACCCGAGTTTTTCAGCCATAAGTACAACTCTGGTGTGCCTTGGCCGTTTTGACCTCGCACGACATGCTCGCCATATGAGCCAGCCAAGGGCTTGACATTATGTCCCGCGCAGCCGCCAAGAAATCCCAGCATTGCCGCCACTATCAATCCCCACATTACCTTGCACAGCATTTTATCCTCACTGTGGTTGAAAATCATTAAGGAGCCAGCTTATTCTAAATTCTAAGTCGCTTTCAAAAAGATACTATCTATCAATCCATTGCCATCCGGAAAGTGGGGTGATGGCGGCGCGGTCATCCAAGTACTGTTAGGCTGAGCCTTGGACTGACCTGGAGAAGGCCAACACATCAAGCCAATGCTGGGCCTCATTGCATACAGCCCAACCACACTAATACATTAGATAGCATCCAGATTTTCTTCACCGGTTCTAATGCGTACTACTCGTTCCACCGAGGTGACAAAAATCTTGCCATCTCCAATTTTGCCGGTGCGTGCGGCGGTTGCTATGGTTTCTACACAGCGATCGGCCTGATCGGCGGCGACGACAATTTCGATTTTAACTTTAGGTAAAAAATCCACTACGTATTCCGCGCCACGATACAATTCGGTGTGGCCTTTCTGTCGGCCAAAGCCTTTCACTTCGGTGACTGTCATGCCGGTGATGCCGATGTCTGACAACGCTTCACGCACATCATCAAGTTTAAAGGGCTTGATCACTGCTTCGATTTTTTTCATGGTGTCCTTTGTGATCCAATGGGCTATTTATGGATAAGTTCTTAATATCATACCAAACTCTGGCATCAATACTACAGCCAACCCACTATGGGATTGATTAGCATATTAAATTTATTGTTTGGTGTCGTAAAATGCGGTAATCGGGTAACGCCGGTCGCGGCCAAATGCGCGGCGCGTGATGCGTACGCCGGGCGGTGCCTGGCGACGCTTGTATTCATTGCGGTTGACCATGCCCATGACGCGCCGCACGGTGGCTTCGTCATACCCTGCCGCCATAATATCCTGTAATGACTTGTCCTGCTCAATATACATTTCCAGAATCGGATCAAGCACCACATACGGCGGCAAGGAATCTTCGTCTTTCTGGTCAGGCGCCAATTCGGCGCTGGGCGGGCGCTCAATAACTCGTTGTGGTATCACAGGAGTGATGGCGTTACGGTAAGCGGCAAGGCGATATACCAGAGTTTTTGGCACATCTTTGATGACTGCAAAACCTCCCGCCATATCGCCATATAAGGTGGCATAGCCGACAGACATTTCGCTTTTGTTGCCGGTGGTTAACACCATCTTGCGTTTTTTATTGGAAATCGCCATTAACAGCACACCCCGGCAACGCGCCTGAATATTTTCTTCTGTAGTATCGGCTTTAGTACCCGCAAATTCTTGCTGCAGGCTGCTTAAAAATGTCTGGAATGCAGGCTCAATGGAAATCACGTGATGCTCCACACCCAGCGCCGCGCTCAACGCCTGCGCATCATCAACACTCATCTGTGCGGTATAGCGCGATGGCATCATTACCGCCTCGACACGTTCTTTGCCAATCGCATCCACGGCGATCGCCAGCGTGAGCGCTGAATCTATGCCTCCGGATGAACCGATGACAACACCACGAAAGCCATTTTTTTCAATATAGTCACGCACACCCAGCACCAGCGCACCATAGACGCTGGCCTCAACACTCAGCGGTACATGGCAGACACTCGCCAACGGCGTAATAGCGCCATCGGTGTTGAAGTCCACCGCATATAACTCTTCAACAAATGGCGCGGCGCGCATCACCACTGTGCCGCTGGCATCCATCACCAGTGATTCGCCGTCAAACACCAGCTCATCCTGCCCACCCACCAGGTTGACATACACTATCGGCATGTTGCCTTCCGCAATACGCTGACGCAGTACGTCTTCGCGTTCACTCCCTTTGCTGATATGAAACGGTGAGGCGTTAAGGTTAAGCATTAAACGCGCACCCGCCGCATGCGCCTGCGCCATCGGGCCGGTATGCCACATATCTTCGCAAATGGTGATGGCTACCGGCACACCCTTGATGTTAACCACGCACGGCGCCACGCCCGGCTGAAAATAACGCTTCTCATCAAACACACTGTAATTGGGAAGATGCTGCTTATGATACGTAGCTACAATTTTTCCATCACGAATTAACGAGGCGGAATTGTGCAAACCATTCGTTTCCATGCTGGGATAGCCCACCACCACATCAATGCCCGTGACATGGCGTTTGAGCTCCTCCAGGCCACGCAAAACCTGTTGGTGTAGATCGGGGCGTAATAACAGATCTTCTGGAGGATAGCCAGTGAGTGTCAACTCAGGAAAAACAATGGCGTGGGCATGTAATCCGTCGCGTGCGCGGCGCAAGGCGGCAATGATTTTTTCGACATTACCCACAACATCGCCGACGTGAAAATCAAGTTGAGCCATAACCACACGCAGAGATAATGGCTGCGCCAGTCCTGGCATACTCACACCTGAGCCAGGCATTGCAACATGCGCGCACCCATGTCCGCAGGCGAACGCACCACACTCACCCCTGCTGCTTCGAGCGCCGCAAATTTCTCGTCTGCCGTGCCTTTACCACCGGAAATAATCGCGCCAGCATGACCCATACGCTTGCCCGGTGGAGCAGTGACACCTGCAATATAAGCGACCACGGGTTTCGTCACATGGTGCTTGATAAAGTCAGCCGCCGCTTCTTCGGCGCTGCCACCAATCTCACCGACCATGATAATGCCGCGCGTCTGCGGGTCTTGCTCAAACAGCATCAGACAATCAATAAAATTCATGCCCTGAATCGGGTCGCCGCCAATTCCCACGCAGGTGCTTTGTCCCAAACCACTCAGCGTGGTCTGATGCACGGCTTCATAAGTGAGTGTGCCCGAACGTGACACAATGCCGATATTGCCCGGCATGTGAATACTGCCCGGCATGATGCCAATTTTGCATTCACCGGGCGTAATCAGCCCCGGACAATTCGGGCCAATCAGGCGCGTTTCATAGCCACGCGACGCGGCCGTGATATTATGGCCGCGTAATGCGGCCTTGACCTTGAGCATGTCCTGCACCGGAATGCCTTCGGTGATGCAGGCAATGACTTTAATGCCGGCATCGGCGGCTTCCAGTATTGCATCCGCCGCAAAGGCAGCAGGCACGTAAATCATGGTGGCTTCCGCGCCCGTTTCTGCAACAGCCTGATGCACAGTGTTGAATACGGGTTTGCCCAGGTGCGTTTGTCCGCCTTTGCCTGGCGTTACTCCACCCACCAGACGCGTGCCATAGGCCAACGCCTGCTCGGAATGGAAGGTGCCTTGTTTGCCGGTAAATCCCTGGCAAATGACCTTGGTGTTTTTATTAACGAGTATGCTCATTAGATTTACGCCCCGTGGATATAACCATCACGCTCCAGGCGTAACAGAATTTTCTGCACTGCCTCATCCACACTGAGCACGGACGTATCCAGCATGACTTCGGGATGCTCCGGCGCTTCATAGGGATCACTGATACCGGTAAACTCTTTCACCAGCCCGGCACGCGCCTTGGCGTACAGGCCTTTGCGGTCACGCCCTTCGCATACTTCGATAGAGGTGCATATATAGGTTTCGAAAAACCCACCCAATGGTTCAATCATTTCACGCACCGCGCGCCGCATTGCAGTGTAGGGCGCAATCGGTGCGCAAATCGCAATGCCGCCGTGCTTGGTAATTTCACTGGCGACATAACCGATGCGCCGCACATTAATATCACGATGCTCCTTGGAAAAACCCAATTCGCTGGATAGATGTTTGCGCACCAGATCACCGTCCAGCAACGTGACGTTGCGCCCACCCATTTCGAGAAGCTTGATCATCAACGCTTTGGCAATTGTTGATTTACCCGCACCTGACAGTCCGGTAAAAAATACCGTCAAGCCCCGCTGGCTACGCGCGGGCTGCGCTTTACGCAACGCCTGCAATACGCCCGCATAAGAAAACCACGGGGGTATTTCCAGCCCTTCGGCAAGACGGCGCTGTAATTCCGCCTCTGAAAAATCAATAACACGCGCGCCATCTGGCACTTTGTCCTTGGGCATATGCTGGGCGCGATCTTCAACATAGACCAATGGCGGCATCACTATAAGCTCTACACCGATCTCTTTCTGGTGCGCTGAAAAACTGCTTTTCAACTCGCCCAGATTCGTCCCATTCAATATATCACGTTGGTCGATAATCAAATGTGTACAGCCATGATTACGATAGACCATGGCATGCCACAACAGCTCACGCACACCTGCCGCACGCAGTGTAAGCGGCAACAACGCCAAGGTAGTAGTGGACGCAGGATAATGCGGCATGATGGCCTGATAACAGCGCATCTGGTTATGATAGTCGAGCGTATCCGAGCGGATCGTACTCATAATTGGGCTGATCAGCAAGCTGGCTTGATGTTCTGCGGTAGTCTGCTGGGTAAAGTCATGCTCGGCGCGATGCAGCGCACGCTGTGTCTTGAAGGCCGCTACACGTTGCCAGCCATGCCGTATAAAAAAATCACGTAGCGCCTGCGGTGTCATCCATGAAGACGCATAATCATGGCGCACCGGCTGGGCGACGCCCTGCAATCCACCGCCCAGATAATGCGTGCGCGCAGACTGCGTTAAGCCTGCTACATTTGCGCGGGTTTCGGCTGGTTTATCCGCTTCCCAAATATCACCCACTGTCAGCACTGCCAACATAAATCCTTCCAGGTCACGCAGCGCAACACGAGCGCCGGGGCTTAATGACGCCGCAGTTTTCGCGTCGATATCAAGCATGATCGGCATGGGCCAGAATGTGCCATTGGCCAGGCGCATGTCTTTCAACACGCTTTCGTAATCGGCACGGCCCATGAAACCGCGCAGTGGCGAATAACCGCCATTCAACAACAGTTCCAGATCACAGGTTTGCCGATGATCAAGGTCAATGGAAGGAAACCCAACCGAAGCACGCTTCAACTCTTCGGCCTGCTCTGGACTAACCATCAGATTGACCAGGCTCATTTCAATGGATTTCATAGGATGATACCCGCGTGGGCACAGGTACCCACGCTATGCTGCCACAGACTCATCAAGCTAATTTCTGCCATAGGTATCCTGGAATCGCACAATATCATCCTCGCCGAGGTAGGCGCCGGATTGCACTTCAATCAATTCAAGAGGAATCGCGCCGGGATTTTCGAGGCGATGCTTTTCACCAATTGGAATGTATGTGGACTGATTTTCAGCCAACAAAAATACTTCTTCACCACGTGTTACACGCGCCGTGCCACGTACTACAATCCAATGCTCTGCGCGGTGATGGTGCATCTGCAGGGAAAGCGTGGCGCCGGGATTCACGATAATGCGCTTCACCTGAAAGCGCTCTCCACTGTCTATGCCATCATAACTCCCCCACGGACGCGACACTTTACGATGCAGCAAATGCTCTGAACGCTGGGTATTTTTCAGATGAGCAACAATTTGTTTTACGTCTTGCGCCTGGTCTTTATGCACCACCAATACTGCATCTGATGTTTCAATCACCACCAGATTATCCACGCCAACACATGCCAGAAAACGGTGCTCCGCAACTAACAGCGTGTTGCGTGATTGATGGGTAAATACATCACCGCGCGTGACATTACCGTGCGTATCTTTTTCGCTCACATCCCATAATGCTGCCCACGCACCCACATCAGACCATTTTGCATCCAATGGCACAACGGCGGTTTTTTCTGCCTGGGAGGTTGCGCTATCCATGGTGAGCTTTTCCATTACGGCATAATCAATCGAGTCAGAAGGACACGTCAGAAATGCCGCTTTATCTACGCGATAAAAATCATGATCGTTTTTACCGCGCTGATAAGCCACTTGGCAAGCTTCTACCATGGCGGGCTGAAACTGCAGCAACTCCTGCATCCATACCGACGCCTTCACCATGAAAATACCGCTGTTCCATAAATATTCGCCTGAGGCCACATAACTTTCCGCCCTTAGCGCATCGGGTTTTTCAACAAAGGTGGCAATCTGGCAGGCGCCGGATTTACCGTGTAACTTGATAGGAGCGCCTTGCCTGATATACCCATAACCCGTTTCCGCACGGCTGGGCACAATGCCGAATGTTACAAGACGGCCCTGCTCCGCCAATATCGCGCCTTCCACCACCGCATGCTGGAAAGCCACTGCGTCTTGAATAATATGATCGGCGGGCATGACTAACAAAACAGGATCGCGCCCGGTTGCGCTGGGTTGTGCTGGGGGTTCCGCATGGACGGCGGCCAATGCACCCAACGTCAACGCCGGAGCCGTGTTACGACCCGCTGGTTCGAGGATGATCGCCGCCGGCTTTGCGCCAATTTGCCGCAACTGCTCAGCGACCAGGAACCGGTGTTCTTCATTACATACGATTAAAGGCGCCAGAATCACATCCGTTGCGGCGAGATGCGCCTGCAAACCCTGCAAACGCAGAAGCGTCGACTGCAGCATGGTATGATCCCCTGCCAAAGCCAATAATTGCTTGGGATAGTACTCGCGCGACATCGGCCAGAGGCGCGTACCGGAGCCGCCAGACAAAACAAGTGGTTGAATATACATATTATTTTCCCTCAACGAATCACTGACTGTAACTGGTGATGATAACAGCACCAAATTATATAAGATAACCGGTGTATTATCATAGGTTATTGAAAAAAAGCGGCTTTTATAAACTCGCTCACTCACTTCCACTTACGGCGAAAGAATACACAGGATACACACCAATTTATACCCGTGTATTACAGCCGTCTGAAAATAATAGCTTTATGAACCTTAAGCAGATTATTCTGTCTCAATGTTTCCTGCTTCCATAAGATCGTTCCGGGTGATGTGAACATACAAAATTCTCTTCTGGCATGTATTCTCACATGCGGTATCAGCCTGCCGCTGCCGAGTTTCGCCCTGGATCTGCCGAATATGGGCGATACCTCGGGCGCTATTGTATCCCCAGACGAAGAACGCTATCTGGGCGAAGAACTCATGCGCCGCATTCGCCAGTCACTGCTGCTGGTCGAAGATCCTGAAGTCACTGAATATATACAAGCACTGGGCTATCAACTTGTCGCCAACAGCGACACGCCCACCCAGGATTTTACTTTTTTTGTCATTAACGATAATTCAATTAACGCTTTTGCGGCGCCGGGAGGATTCATTGGCATTAATAGTGGCCTGATCCTCACTACCGAATCCGAGAGCGAACTGGCGTCGGTGATGGCGCATGAAATTGTGCACGTAACACAACGCCACTTGGCGCGCGCTATCGAAAAAGCTAACAAGATGAATCTGCCTGCCACTGCTGCGCTGATCGCCGCCATAATTCTTGCGGGGAAAAACACTCAGGTCGGCCAGGCGGCTCTCATGACCACCATGGCAGGTAATACGCAAAACCAGTTGAATTTTACGCGCGCGCATGAACAAGAGGCCGATCGTCTGGGCATGGAAATTCTGGCCGATGCCGGTTTCAACCCGCAGAGCATGCCGACGTTTTTTGAAAAGTTGCAGCAAGCCAGCCGTTTTTATGACAACCGCCTGCCGGAATTATTAAAAACACATCCGGTGACGCTGTCACGGATCGCCGACTCACGTAACCGCGCCGAACAATATCCAGTAAAAAAGAAATTCATGGGCAATGACGCCTACCGTTTAGTACAGGCAAAATTGCGTGTACTCAGCAGTGAAAATCCCGCTATCTATATTAAGGATTTTGAAAATACCGTCCTGAAAAAAGCCAAGGATCAAGCTACAGATCATGAGTATTATGGTTACGCACTGGCGTTGCTTGCCGCCAATCGTTACAGCGATGCACGCACGCAAATAGAAAAGCTTCTGGCAAAAGAACCGGAAAAAATCCCGTATATTATTGCCCTGGCAAAATTGGATATGGCTGACAAGCATCTCCCCGAAGCGCTGCAAAATTTAAGCGCGGCGCTTGATCTATATCCGCATAACCATCCGTTAACGGTTGTGTATGCCAATGCACTCCTGGAAAGTGGGCAAGCCGGCGCGGCCCGGATACTCTTGAAAGAACATGTGCGCCGCATTTCCAATGATCCGGCACTGTACGCATTACTGGCCCGTGCTGAGCTGGACGCTGGATACAAGGCGGACTCACACCAATCACTCGCCGAATATTATTATTTGAGCGGTGAAACTCACTCTGCCATTGAGCAACTCAAAATCGCTTTGCGCCTCACGCAAAACAAGGACTTCTACCGCACCTCACGGATTGAAGCGCGCCTTAAACAACTGCAAGCGTATGTGATGGCGGCAGACAAACGCTGAACATCGCCGAATATCATTGGCGGGCCGCTTGCCGGGTTTCGATTTCCACCTTATGCCGGGCGCGCGCAAAATCAACGTCGGTGAGATGCAACAAATCCGTCACTTTACGCACCAGATGTTCCTCATGTTTATCTTTGTGCGTATCAGCAAAAGCAATACGCCACATCATTTCCAGCACGTGGCGCTTCTGTTCAACGGAAAAATGCCGGTCGATAAGACTGGTGAATTGATACAATGACGTGGCGTCATCCGCTTCTTTTTCGGCGAGGCGCACCAACTCAGTCGTTTCTTGCGCCGTCAGCCCAAAAATACGTTGCACGGCTTCGACCACGCTTGTGCGTTCATTGTCATTCACATCAAAATCCGCCCGGCTGGTTTCAATCAGCAGCGCGGCGGTCGCCAAACGCAAGGCATGTTCCGCATCAGCACTATTATTTCCCGCGCTTGCAGGCTGAAGATGTGCATCAAAAAACTGGCGGATGGCTTTCAACATAAAAAATACATCCTTTCAAAATGAGTTGTTGTGACGGCTTCTGAATCTAAAACCGACTTTTCCAAGAATTAAAAATCCCTGCAGCAAGCTGCGGGGTACTTCTATGTCATTCCGAGCACAGCGAGGAATCTTAAGCAAGATCCCTCACTTCGTTCGGGATGACAATAAACGCAGCAACCTGCGGGGAGAGCGTAGCGAGGGGTCCAACCCGAAAAGATTAAACCTCTTTACGTCCAGCAAACGCATACTGCAACGTCCCGCCATCCACATATTCAAGCTCGCCCCCCAGCGGCATGCCATGCGCGATGCGCGTGGGCTTGATGCCACGCTTGCGCACCATTTCGGCAATGTAATGTGCAGTGGCTTCGCCTTCGACAGTTGAATTGGTTGCCAGTATGACTTCTTTAATGATACCGGTGTCGAGATTCACTATTAATTGATCCAGCCCAATTTCGCGCGGGCCAATGCCATCCAACGGCGATAAATGACCCATCAACACAAAATACAAACCTTTATAGGTACCCGAACGCTCGATGGCCTGCACGTCACCCGGCATTTCCACTACGCATACACAGGTGCGGTCACGGCCATTGTTGGCGCACAGGCGGCATGTTTCCAGCTCAGTCAAGGTGCGGCATGAAACGCAATGGCCGACGTTATCTGCCGCCAGCGACAAAGTTTGCGCCAAACGCCGCGCACCAGTACGGTCACGCTCCAGCAAATGAAATGCCATGCGTTGCGCTGATTTAGGGCCTACACCCGGCAAACAGCGCAGCGCAGTAATCAACTGGCCAATCAGGGAGTCATCAATCACGATAAATAATACTTAAAAGGGCATCTTGAAACCCGGCGGCAAACTCATGCCGGCGGTCATGCCTGCCATTCTTTCCTGCGAACGCTTTTCGACCTGGCGCACTGCATCATTCACGGCAGCCGCGAACAAATCTTCGAGCATGTCCTTGTCATCTTTCATCAGGCTGGGGTCAATGCTCACACGCTTGACATCATGCCGCCCAGTCATCACTACACTCACCATTCCGCCCCCGGCCTGGCCGGTGACCTCCAGATTCGCCAGCTCTTCCTGAGCTTTTTGCATGTCTTCCTGCATCTTTTGCGCCTGTTTCATCAGGTTGCCAATACCACCTTTCATCATTGTCGTTACCTCACTATAGGGTTGTTAGAAGTTAAAGAGACCTCTACAGCCATTACACAGGCTGAATTGACTCTGGCACTACGCGCGCATTAAAAGCTTCCTGCATGGCTTTGATGTTCACGTCATCGGTAATCGTCTGTACCGCCGCCTGACGCCGATCCGTCTCGCGTTGCCCTTGTATCACGGCAGGCGTTTCGGCGTGGGGCGTGCCAACCTCAATGATCAGTCGCATCGGCTTTCCATAATGCTGACTGAGCGCCTGCTGCAAGCGTTCTTCAATTTTTTTATTGCGCAGCGAAAGATGCGCGGGCGCCAATGTCAAATGTACACTGTCTTCATCGTGTTTTTTGAGGGCGCAATGCGTTGCCAGTTGGCGGACCATACCTTCCAGCTTGAGCGCTTCAACAATATTATTCCATCCCATGGCGCCACGGGGCGCAGGAATTTCTGCAAGCGGGGCAGGATTTGCTGTGGATGGCGGCGGCATACTCTTGATCGCGGTGGACGCGGGTGGCGCAATAGTACGCGCGCCTGCTGCTGCGGCCACATCTGCTAGCATAGCAGCGGCGCCTGCAGGCGCACGTAGCGGTGCTTTAGGCGCGACGGCAGGGGATGGGCGCGTTGCCATCACCGTACTGCCCACATCGACCGGACGGAATGCCAGCATGCGCAGCAACACCATTTCCAGGCCACTGCGCGGATCAGGCGCCAAGGCGAGATCACGCCGGCCAATCAAGCCAATCTGATAAAACAACTGCACATCTTCAGCAGTCATCTGCGCTGCCAGCCGCATTACTGCATCACTGCCACTCAAGCTGCTATCCACCGCAGAGGGCACCACCTGAGCCAACGCAACGCGATGCAGCAGCGACACCAGCTCTGCCAGCACATCCGCAAAATCCGGTGACTGCTCTGCCACACTGTTGACTTGCTGCAATACCGCCTGCGCATCGCCCGCTGCTAACGCCTCGGCTAATGCAATTACCTGACCCTGGTCAAGCGTGCCGAGCATGGCGCGCACATCGGCTTCATGCACCGTGCCACCACCATAAGCAATTGCCTGATCAAGCAGGCTCAGCGCGTCACGCATGCTGCCATCGGCGGCGCGGGCAATCTGCGCCAGGGCAGCCGGTTCACTGGCAATGCCCTCTTCACCCAGAATGAACGTCATTTGCTGGATGATCAACTCCACCGGCAAGCGCTTCAGGCTGAATTGCAGGCAACGTGACAAAATGGTTGCGGGCAGGCGTTGCGGATCGGTGGTCGCCAATAAAAATTTGACGTGTGGCGGCGGCTCTTCGAGGGTTTTTAGCAGCGCATTAAAACTGTGCGTGGAGAGCATGTGTACTTCGTCAATGAGGTACACCTTGTAACGGCCCCGGGTCGGCGCGTACTGTACGTTTTCCAGCAAATCGCGCGTGTCTTCCACCTTGGTGCGCGACGCGGCATCGACTTCAATCAGATCAACAAAGCGCCCTTCGTTGATTTCACAGCAGGCACCACACACCCCGCACGGCGTGGCCGTTACCCCCGTCTCACAATTCAGCGAACGTGCCAGAATCCGCGCAATGGTGGTCTTGCCCACGCCGCGCGTACCCGTAAACAGGTAAGCGTGGTGCAGGCGATTATTGTCGAGTGCGTTGATCAGGGCGCGCAATACATGCGCTTGCCCAACCATTTCACGAAAAGTACGCGGGCGCCATTTGCGGGCCAAAACTTGATAGCTCATAGAGACACAAAATAACACAAACGGGGGGATGATTCGAGGCGCTTATGCGTTGTCATCCCGAACGCAGTGAGGGATCTTGGGGATTTCTCGCTGTGCTGGAAATGACAGGATGGATGTTGTCGAGGATAACCGTAAGGCGGCAGCCTGCACCCGCCGAACCCCGGCACACGAATCCACTGCGACCGTTGCTCCCTTCCGGGCCTGGCGGGGTTAACAATGTATCGTTGCGGGGAGACCGGTACAGGCCACCATAACACGTTGCTACAAAAGACTTTATTGATAAAAAGACAGGGGGCTGGAACATCAGCCAACAGTGGCGGAGAGGGAGGGATTCGAACCCTCGATACGCTATTAACGTATACACACTTTCCAGGCGTGCTCCTTAAACCGCTCGGACACCTCTCCACGGGCGTTTTAATTAATCGCGCCAATCTCACCTCATTCAGGCAAGACTTATAATTGTAAACCAGAATCACCCGTCACACAATGGATTATTTATAATAACAAATAAAAACAATTGGTTACTCCCCACATATCACGCCCCTCTAAATTTTACCGTACAATAACGCCCATCTGTTTTTATATATTGCGAGCGCGCCCATGAAAAGCCTGTGGAATGATGATGAAGCCCGCCACTATGCGGGTGATCTGGCGTTGCGTGTATATACGTCACGCCTGCTGGGGCGCGACACCACGCTGGTGTTGCACGGTGGTGGCAATACCTCGGTAAAAATCACTGAAAAAAATATTCTCGGCAAAGATGAAGATCTGCTGTATGTAAAAGGCAGCGGTTGGGATCTGGAAACCATCGAAGCGGATGGCTTTTCGCCAGTGCGGCTCAACCACATGCTGGCATTGGCCAAACTTGCAAATCTAAGCGACCCGCAAATGGTCAATGAAATGGTCACGCACATGACGCGTGCTTCAGCGCCGACGCCATCAGTAGAAACCATTTTGCACGCTACCCTGCCCTACAAATATGTGGATCACACCCACGCCGATGCGATTGTCACGCTCACCAACACCGAGGCCGGGCTGAACCGCGTGAAAAAGATTTACGGCCAGGCGGTGGTGATCATCCCGTACATCATGCCGGGCTTTGATCTGGCGCGATTGTGCGCCCAGGAGTTCACTGCACAGGCGCACAAAGATACCCTGGGCATGATTCTGATGAATCACGGCATCTTCTCGTTTGGCAAAACAGCCCAGGAATCATATGAACGCATGATCAGCCTGGTGACGCGCGCCGAACAATATCTGGAGCGCAAGGCTGCCTGGAGCCTGCCCACACCTGTAACGGCAACTATCAGCACGTCACAACGACAGGACATCGCCCAGTTGCGGCGCGACATCTCCAGAGTCGCAGGCGCGCCGATGATTATGTGCGTCGACGCAGATCAACGCAGCGTGGATTTCGCGCGCCGCGCTGACATCGCCACCCTCTCACAACAAGGCCCGGTTACACCCGACCATGTGATCCGCACCAAACGCTTGCCGATGTTGGGGCGCGATGTGGATGCTTACTCGGCGGCTTACAAAGATTACTTTAACGCGCACGCGCCGCTGGCCAAAGAACCCAAAACCATGCTCGACGCCGCACCGCGCGTGGTGCTTGATGCAGAATTGGGACTATGTACAGTGGGCCGTACCGCCAAAGACGCCGCCATCGCCAAAGACATCTATCAACACACCATCGAAATTATATTGCGCGCCACAGCGCTGGGCGGCTGGCAAGCGTTGCCCGCCAAAGATATTTTCGATATGGAATATTGGGATCTGGAACAAGCCAAACTGCGCAAAGGCAGCAAACCACCCCAGTTCACAGGCGAAATCGCCCTGGTGACAGGTGCGGCGTCAGGTATCGGCAAGGCCTGCGTGGACGCCCTGCTGGAACGCGGTGCGGCGGTAATCGGGCTAGACATCAATCCCGCCATCACCACGCTCTACAAGCGCCAGGATTTCCTCGGCCAGGTGTGTGATGTCACTGATGAAACACAACTGTGCGCCGCACTGGAAAACGGCGCACGCGCGTTTGGCGGTCTGGATATGCTGATTCTCAACGCCGGTATTTTCCCCGCCAGCCGCCGCATTGAAGCATTGTCCAGCACGGAATGGCGCAAGGTGATGAGTATTAATCTCGATGCCAATATGGCGCTGCTACGTGAAGCACATCCCCTGCTCAAGTGTGCCCCCAAAGGTGGACGTGTGGTCATCATCGGCTCCAAAAATGTACCCGCCCCCGGCCCCGGCGCGGCTGCCTATTCCACCTCCAAAGCCGCGCTCAACCAGTTGGCACGTGTCGCGGCTCTGGAATGGGGCAAAGATAATATACGCATCAACTCACTGCACCCCAATGCGGTGTTCGACACCGCCCTGTGGAGCGATGACATCCTGCAAGCCCGCGCCGCGCACTACGGTTTGAGCGTTGAACAATACAAGCGTAACAATGTGCTGGGTGTAGACGTCACCAGCCGCGATGTCGCCGAACTCGCCGCCGAAATGTGCGGCCCCCTGTTCGCCAAAACCACTGCCGCGCAAGTGCCGGTGGATGGTGGGAATGAGCGCGTGATCTAGCAACCTTTTTTCATGCGCTGTTTTTAATTTTCTTCAACGCCTCAAGCGCCGCCTGACGTGCAGCAGCATGATCGACCATTCTGTGTGGGTAGTGTGCAGGTGGCGTCACGGCATTCCATGGTGCATGCACATCAGCGTTATCAAGATGCGCCAACTCTGGTACCCAGCGGCGTATATACGCACCGGTCGGATCAAATTTTTCACCTTGTGTGACAGGATTGAAAATCCTGAAATAGGGCGCGGCATCAGCGCCGCAACCCGCCACCCATTGCCAGCCTGCAGCATTGTTTGCCAGATCTGCGTCGAACAGGCAATCCCAGAACCACTCCTCGCCGTATTGCCACGGCAGCAGCAAATCCTTGACGAGAAACGATGCCGCGATCATTCGCACGCGGTTGTGCATGTACCCCGTCGCCCATAACTCGCGCATACCTGCATCAACGATCGGAAATCCCGTCAGCCCTTTACGCCAGCGATTCAGGCTCTCTCCGTCGTATTCGCGCCACGGGAAATCAGCGAACTTTTCCTGAAACGGTTTTTCGGGTAGATGCGGAAAATGGTAGAGAAGATGGTGCGAGAATTCACGCCACGCCAATTCACTGTGAAAGTTATCAAGATCTTGTTCTTTACGATGTGCAAGCGCGTAGCGTTTGGCTGTATGCCATGCTTCATGCGGAGATATTTCTCCAAAATGAAGATGCGGCGACAAACGCGAAACATTATTCCGCTGCGGATAATTTCGCCCCTCTTTATATCCGGCGAAGCCATCCTCCAGAAAATCCCCCAGCCGCTGGCGCGCGCCTTGCTCACCAATCTGCCAATGCGCTACCATGTTTTTATCCCAGCGGATGTTGGGAAGAAGATCCAGATCATTGATGGACTGACTTGTGATACGGGTCAGATTAATTTTTTTCGGCCGATCCAGCGGCGCACGCGGCTCATCGCGCAACAGGCAACCTTTACGATAAAATGGCGTAAATACTTTATAAGGCGTTTGATCCGCTTTTAGAATTTTCCACGGTTCCCATAACAACGAAGCCTGAAAAGTTGCAACATGAAGACCAATACTACTTTTGATTTTTTTATCGCGCGCGATACGCCATGGTTCATAACAGCGGTTCCAAAAAATCACGCTGGCACCGGTGTCCTGCACTAACTTCAAGAGGATGGTTTCAGCATCGCCTGTGAATATAGCCAGCGCACCCTCAAGCGATTCATTGAGCGCATGCAATGAATGATGAAGCCACACCCGGCTTGCACCGCCCATCTTCCACGCACCCGCATTACCATCATCCAGAATATAAATGGGCAACACCTTCATGCCTGATTCCATAGCAGCGCACAGCGCCGGGTTATCATGTAGCCTGAGATCCTGGCGAAACCAGACTATGGCAAGGGACATAAAAACTCCTTTTTCAAGCACTGTAAAATGTTTTTAAGAACAATCAGTGAATAATTATCCGGCAACAATGGGCAATCCTCAGGGTTTATGCCTCCGCCAGGACAGATCACCCTCAAGTATATCCTCATACATGCCGACCATATACCTGTAAACCCATCACTTCAGAGTATCCAAACACCATGGAACTACAAGGCGCGCTCCCCGATACCGTCCGCAACTCGATATTGCTACCGCTCATTAACGAAACAATTACTGCCCTGAAAAGCATGGCTGACTTACATGGCGCAAGCGACTTGCTAGGGTATAGCGACCCATTGGATGTGTTTGTCTTCAAGGAATTTGCAGTGTGTATTTCCGCAAAAACTACCGGCGGCAGCGGTGGGAAAATAATCATGAATTACGACCTGAGCACCGCTATCGCCATTGGCAATCGGGTACGCGGTAAAATGCTCGGCACCATTGAAAAATCATCCGTATTAAACGATGACGTCAGGGAAGCGCTCGCCGAATTTTCAAATACCATTATCGGACTGGCGACACGTCACATTAACAACACCCAACACAAAATCAGCTTCGGCACACCGCTCTATATTTCAAACAAACAGGATAGCGAATTTTTATTGGCAGGCGTAAAGAATATTTACACCGTCCCCATTGACATAACCAAAGTCGGCCGCTTTTATTGCAGCTATCTTCTCAGTTAAATATTGGAGTGAATGATGTTAGATAAAAACGCAACCATACTGATTGTCGATGACACGCTTATCATGCGTGAATCATTGCGGCGTATCCTGTTAGCCATGGGATACGAACACGTTGTTCAAGCCGAGAATGGCCGGGAGGCAATAAAAGTACTCGAGACCTCCGGCAAAAAAATCGACCTGATATTTTTAGACATTGTCATGCCCATCATGGACGGCAAAGCAGCCCTGAAAAAAATCCGGGAAACCAATAAAACCCTTCCCGCCATCATGCTCACCTCTGTTGCCGACAAAGATTCCATCATTGAGTGCAGCAAACAAGGCATTACCGGCTACGTCCTGAAACCTATCAACGCCACAGACGGCCCCGCCATGCTCACGGATATTTTCGCAAAGCTTTAAACCAAAAAATTGGGGTCACGTCTTGATTCTTGACATTTTATCCGCTAATGTCACCCCATGTCCCGCCCCCTGCGCATCGAATTTCCCGGAGCTGTTTACCACGTCACTGCACGCGGCAATGCCCGTAATGACATTTTCCTGAGCGACAATGACAGACAAGCCTTCCTCGCTACGCTGAATTGGGTAGTGGCACGCTTTGGCTGGATTTGCCATGCCTACTGCCTGATGGACAATCACTTTCACCTGTTGATCGAAACCCCGCAAGCCAATCTGTCGGCTGGAATGCGCCAACTAAACGGCGTGTACACACAACGCTTCAATCACCGCCATCAACGCGTCGGCCACTTGTTTCAAGGGCGATTCAAAGCAATCCTGATTGAGAAAGACAGCTACCTGCTGGAACTGTGCCGCTACATTGTGCTCAACCCGATACGTGCGCGCATGACTGCCTCGGCTGATCAGTACCTATGGAGCAGTTATCTGGCAACGCTCGGCATGGCGCCTGCACCAGCGGGGCTGACGATTGATTGGGTGCTCTCCCAATTTGCCAAAACCCGTTCCGTGGCGCGCAAACGCTATGCCGCGTTTGTTGCCGAAGGCATTGGCAAAGCCTCGCCTTGGCCTGCGCTGCAAGGACAAACCCTGCTGGGCAGTGACGCATTCATCAAGCAGATAGCGCCTCATCTGCAAGAAAAAGCGTCCACACATGAGGTGCCGAAACAACAGCGCCTGATGCATCGCCCCACGCTACATCAGCTATTCTCTACCGTGAAAAATAAATCCGACCGCAACCACGCCATGCTGGAAGCGCATGTGAATCACGGTTATACACAAGCCGAGATTGCTGCGACGTTGACGTTACATTATTCCACCGTCAGCCGGGTTATCCAGGCCACCGAAGAAAAAATGTCAAAAATCAAGACGTGACCCCACGTGCTTTTTTGTTTTGACTTTACTTGCTATAATAGCCGCCTCGCCTGAACCCTAACCCACGGAAATTCACAAAAACCATGGCTCAATACATTTACACCATGAATCGCGTGGGCAAGGTAGTCCCGCCCAAGCGCGAAATTCTCAAAGACATCTCGCTGTCGTTTTTCCCCGGCGCAAAAATTGGCGTACTCGGGCTGAATGGCTCGGGTAAATCGACACTGCTGCGCATCATGGCGGGCGTGGACAAAGAACATCTGGGCGAAGCACGCCCGCAGCCCGGCATCCGCATTGGCTATCTGTCGCAGGAGCCGCAGCTCGATAACAGCAAAGACGTGCGCGGCAATGTCGAAGAAAGCGTTAAAGAAACGAAGGCCCTACTCACCCGCTTTAACGCCATCAGCGACGCGTTTGCCGATCCCGATGCTGACTTTGACAAATTACTCACCGAACAAGCCGAGCTGCAAGATAAAATCGAAGCCGCAGGCGCGTGGGATCTGGAGCGCAAGCTGGAAATCGCCGCCGATGCGCTGCGCCTGCCGCCGTGGGACGCCGACGTCACCAAACTCTCCGGCGGTGAGAAGCGCCGCGTGGCCTTGTGTACACTGCTGCTGTCTAACCCCGACATGCTGTTGCTCGACGAACCGACTAACCATCTCGACGCCGAATCCGTCGCGTGGCTGGAGCGTTTTCTGCAGGAATACGCCGGCACCGTCGTCGCCATCACCCACGACCGTTACTTCCTCGACAATGTCGCGGGCTGGATTCTGGAACTCGATCGCGGTCACGGCATACCGTGGGAGGGTAATTATTCCTCCTGGCTGGAGCAGAAAGAAAAACGTCTGGGGATCGAGGAAAAGCAGGAATCCGCCCGTCAGCGCGCCATGAAAGAAGAACTGGAATGGGTGCGCAGCAATGCCAAGGGACGCCACGCCAAGAGCAAGGCACGCCTGGCGCGTTTTGAAGAAATGGCCTCGCAGGAATTTCAGAAGCGCAACGAAACCAAAGAACTGTACATCCCGCCCGGCCCGCGCCTGGGGGATCTGGTCGTCGAAGCGGTAGGGGTGCGCAAAGGTTTCGGTGAGCGCCTGTTGATTGATAACTTGAACTTCAACCTACCACGCGGCGGCATCGTCGGCATCATCGGCCCCAACGGCGCCGGTAAAACCACCCTGTTCCGCATGATCACCGGCCAGGACAAACCTGACGCAGGTGAGCTACGCATTGGCGACACCGTACATCTCGCCTACGTAGACCAGTCACGCGACAGCCTCAACGGCAACCACAGCGTATGGGAAGAAATCTCAGGCGGGCTGGACATCATCACCGTCGGCAAATTTGAAATGCCCTCACGGGCCTATGTGGGGCGCTTTAACTTCAAAGGCACTGACCAGCAAAAGCTTATCAAAGATCTTTCTGGCGGCGAGCGCAATCGCGTGCATCTCGCCAAGCTGCTGAAAAGCGGCGGCAACGTACTGCTGCTCGACGAACCAACCAACGACCTCGACGTTGAAACCCTCCGCGCCCTGGAAGATGCGTTACTGGCCTTCCCCGGCTGTGCCGTGGTGATCTCGCATGATCGCTGGTTCCTCGACCGTGTCGCCACGCACATGCTGGCCTTTGAAGGCGACAGCCAGGTCACCTGGTTTGAAGGTAACTATGCCGATTACGAAGCCGATAAACACCGTCGCCTCGGCACCGATGCTGACCAGCCACACCGCATCAAATACCGGAAGCTGGCGATTTAGTGCCGCTTTACCTTCGTTGTTTTATCTTTAGCCGTAGGATATTTTCATAATGTCAGTTTTTGCCACCCTGTTTCTAATGCTCATCATCATCTTGGTTGCCGCTGAGGTCTTCACCAATGCGCTGGAACATCTCGGCGAAAAACTGAAAATTTCCGAAGGCGTCACCGGCTCACTGTTCGCCGCCGTGGGCACGGCATTGCCAGAAACCATGGTGCCGCTGCTGGCGATTTTCGCCGGAACCGATGACAAACACCTCAATGAAGAAATCGGTGTCGGCGCGATTCTCGGTGCGCCGCTGATGCTGATTACATTATCGGTGTCACTACTGGCATTCGCCACGTTTCGCAAACGCACGTTCTCCGGCCACTTCACACCGGAAAAAACCGGCTTTACACGCGACCTCAACTTTTTTCTGTTCGCCTTCACACTGGCCGCTGTCGCCATGTTCATCCCCCACGACATGCCCTACCTGCGCATCTTCATCGGCGCATCGCTGGTACTTACCTACTTCGTCTACGTCATGATGACATTGCGCGCATCCAAACAACTCGTCGAAGAAGGCCATGCTACTGAAGCCCACTCACCGATGATGCTAAATCGCATTGGCCTGCCCACCAACATGATCACCATCGTCCTCCAGCTTGCATTGGGCTTAGGCTTATTGATCTTTGGCGCCAAGGGCTTCATCGGCGGCGTTCAGGAAGCCTCCACCATACTCGGCATCTCCGCACTGATGCTGTCACTGATGATCATCCCCATCGCCACCGAACTGCCCGAAAAATTCAACAGCATCCTGTGGATACGGCGCCATAAAGACACCATGGCCTTCGGCAACATCACCGGCGCCATGGTATTCCAAGGCACGCTGCTGCCCGCCATAGGCATCACCCTCACCCCCTGGACACCGCGCCCGGAAGTACTGGCAGGCATTGTCATCGCTTTAGTTGGCGCATTATGGCTGCGCTTCATGATCTCCTATGGGCAATTACGGGTGTGGCATGTGCTTGTCAACGGCGGCCTGTATGTGCTGTTTATTGCGATCGCGCTGGGTTAGTGGTAGTGGGTTGTTCCATGCCAGGTTCTGTTGTGAAATTTACCTCATCCACTGGAGGGCGGCGGCGAAGTGGGGAAATGCCTGGAAATGTGGGGCTATTTTTTCAATGTTTTTGAAATACTTTCCGAGGCTGACGCCGCACCTTCTTTAATGCGTTCCACGGCAGTTGCTGCGCCTTCCTTGATAGTGGTGCCCGCTTTTTTGGAGTTCTTGACGAGCGTATCAATGGGCCCTGATCTTGTTTCCGTCTGCGCGCAACCAGCGGCCAAAGCCACCAGCAGGGCAGACAAAAAAATGCGTGCATAAAAACGCGTGGTCATGATACACCTCGATAAAATTCGCTGTTTTGAGTTAGGGTAATTTCCGTATGTTTTCATGCAGAAACTATCACGGTGCTGCTCTGATAACAGGCTCTAAGAGTGTGTCGGCAGGAAGGTAGGTGGTCTTGAGCATCTAGCAGTAATAAGCGTACACCGTAAGATAATTTTATTATTATAGTCGGCGACTTATAGATTAGCGAGGCAAATTTGGCTGGTAGGTGCAGGGATCGTTGTCGATGGGGTTACCCATCGCGCCATAGGTGTAGGCGAGGTTGGAGGCGGCAGGGAAATGTCAGGATTCAAGACGTGGCCCTGCGCCTGCAAGTAATCCGGCGGCGTTTGCCTATATCCTGGGATTCGTGCGGGCGAATCGCCTACGGGTTCATGAAGAGCAGCACGATAACTGCTGATCAATTCAGCCCCTGACCACAAATCAGGATGTCTTGGCGGTTGTATTTACCGATGAGGTGGCTTTTTTATTTAGGTTCTGTTGACGTTTCGCGGTTTTGGTAGAATCCGCCGTTTCAGGTGGGCATGGACAGAACCAAAATAAGCGATAGTGAGTGGGTGCGTAT
>LNFM01005587.1_pt1 | contig 21582 bp, 17 predicted proteins | sample 596031 | NCBI WGS metagenome assembly LNFM01 (sample SAMN04254537, study PRJNA301005) | activated carbon metagenome | isolation source: dual media filters at the Ann Arbor, Michigan drinking water treatment plant | place: USA: Ann Arbor
TGCATGCGCTGCTCGATGTTCACGTGCGGCGTCTGCTGGCTGTCGACGCTGATGCGCACCGGATCCTTCAGCATCGAGGTGGCCAGGCGCACGATGCCCGGTTCCATCGTCGCAGAGAACAGCATCGTCTGGCGCGAGGCGGGCATCTTCGAGACGATCGCGTCGAGGTCTTCGCTGAAGCCCATGTCGAGCATGCGGTCGGCCTCGTCCAGCACCAGCAACTGCAGGCGCGACAGGTCCACGCGTCCCGAGTTCATCTGGTCGAGCAGCCGGCCCGGCGTGGCGACCAGGATGTCGACGCCCATCTTCAGCATCCGGTTCTGCACCGGGTAGGGCATGCCGCCGACGATCGACACGGTCTTCACGCGGCGCATGTTGCGGCCGTAGGTCTCGCTCGCGCGGGTGACCTGCATCGACAGCTCGCGCGTCGGCGTCAGCACCAGCACGCGCGGGCCGTTGCCGTTGACCGGATGCGGCACCGTGAGAAACTGCAGTGCAGGCAGCATGAAGGCAGCGGTCTTGCCGCTGCCGGTCTGCGACGACACCATCAGGTCGCGGCCTTCGAGCGCGACGGGGACGGCCTGCGCCTGCACGGCGGTCGGTTCAGTGTAGCCCGCAGCCGTGAGGGCTTCGAGAATAGGTGCAGCAAGGCCGAGTTCGGCGAAAGTCATGTCCTGTTTCCTCTGCGCCGCCATTCCGGTGGAGGCGCCAACGCTTGCGATGGGCAGAAGGGCATGCCGTCCGAAAGCGGAAACGGCAACTCTGTCGCGCGAACGAAACGCAGCAGTCGGCAGGCCCGATACACCGGCACCAACCGAATCGCAATCCATCAGGTAAACCTGGGGAAACGCTGCAGGAAGAACATCCGGTCGCGTTTCCGCGGCGGACCGTGCTTCCGGAGAGGTCAGGGACGATGAGCAAACAACGAGTTCCGCGGCCGGCGTGGAGGCGCAGGGCCTTGTGCACTGCACCCGACCGATCGCGGAAGCCGGAAGATACGCGACATCCGCCGAAACACCAAGCAGAAGTTCACGCCGGGTTGCGGTCGTAATGCACGTGCCTGCTCAAGAAAGCACCCTGCCCGCCGCTATTTCAGGCATGCCCGTGGGAGCGGGGGAGCGGGTCGATCCAGGCCCCGGGGCACGCCTGCCCGTGTTTCCGGACCGTCTCCCGCCCGTCCGTCCGTCATTCCGATGCGGCTTCCTGCCGCCGACAGCAAGCCTCCACCACGATGCGTGAAGATTTCCCGAAGAAGATCGGCAAGTACCCGGTCCTGCGCGAACTGGGTCGGGGTGCGACCAGCAGCGTGTTCCTGGGCACCGATCCGTTCGGCAACCGCGAAGTCGCCATCAAGCTGTTCACGCGCACGGACAAGGGCGATGCGCGCATGGCGCGCCGCTTCCGCAACATGTACCTGAACGAAGCGACGCTGGTCGGCAAGTTGTCGCATCCGTACATCACGACGATCTTCGATGCCGTCGACGACGATGAAGCCAGCTACATCGTCATGGAGTACGTGCCGGGCGGGACGCTGGAGTACTACACCAACGTCGCGCGGCTGCTGCCGGTCGACCAGGTGGTCGAGATCGTGTTCAAGTGCGCGCAGGCCCTGTTCTTCGCGCAACAGCGCGGCGTGATCCATCGCGACATCAAGCCGGCGAACATCCTGGGCACCGCGGAGACGCTGTTCAAGGTGAGCGATTTCGGCTCCGCGCTTTCGATGACGGCCGACCAGACGCACATCAACGGCATCGGATCGCCGGCCTACATGTCCCCCGAGCAGGTTCGCGACGAGCCGCTCACGCACCAGACCGACATCTACTCGCTCGGCGTGGTGCTCTACCAGCTCCTCACCGGGAAGCTGCCGTTCACCGGCGGCAGCCATGCGAGCCTCGTCTACCAGATCCTCAACATCGAGGCGGTCAAGCCGTCCGAGGCGCGCGAGGGGCTGCCCCCGGACCTCGACCACATCACCCTGCGCGCGATGGCCAAGGACCGCACCCGCCGGTACTCCACCTGGCAGGAGTTCGCCGACGACCTGTCGAGGGTGATCGGTTCGATGTCGCTGCCGCAGAGCGACCTGAACGACGCCGCGAAGTTCGCCGCGATCAAGGCGCTCAGCTTCTTCCACGAGTTCGCCGAGGTCGAGATCTGGGAGGCGCTTCGCGTCACCCGATGGTGGCGAGCGGCGCCGTCCACCGTGCTGATCCGCGAGGGCGAGCAGGGCGACAGCTTCTTCATCCTCGCCGAGGGCGAGGTGCGCGTGTCGCGGGGAGGGACCACGCTGAACATCCTCAAGCCGGGCGACTGCTTCGGCGAGATGCTCTACTTCAGCGCACCGGTCGCGCGGCGGAACACGTCGATCACGGCGATCGCGCCATCCATGGTGATCGAGATCAAGGCTGCATCGCTCAATGCCGCGAGCGATGCGTTGCAGGTCAAGGTGAACCGCGCCTTCCTGCGCATCCTGCTCGACCGGTTGACGCTCGCCAACGCGCGCCTCGCCGCGGCCTGAATCGGCCTGGCCGGCCAGAGGCCCGGCGCGCGCCGCCCCGGCCCGTGACTACTGCAGCTTCATCACTACGTGGTCGCGGTAGCCCTTGCGCTCCTTGAGGCGGCCGTACCAGGACTCCAGCGCCGGCAGCGGCGGGCGCTCGAAATCCATGTGCAGGAAGCGGTGCGCCGCGCAGCCCAGCGGAATGTCGCCCATGGTGAAGGCGTCTCCGGTGACGAAGGCGCGGCCCTGCAGGTGGCTGTCCAGCATCCTGAAGTACTGGATGCTCTGCGCGATCGCCGAATCGACCGCCTTCTGGTCGCGCTTCTCCGGCGCCACGCGGTACAGGTTGAAGAACGCGATGCGCAGCGACGTGCCCCAGGCGCTGGTCGAATGCCACTCCATCCAGCGGTCGGCGTCGGCCCGTGCCTGCGGCGAAGCAGGGCAGAGGGTACCCATGCCGTGCTTTTCGGCGAGGTAGCGCACGATGGTGTTCGACTCCCACAGCACGAAGCCGTCGTCGTCGATGGTCGGGACCAGGCCGTTCGGGTTCATCCGGCGGAACCAGTCTTCGGTATTGCGGCCGAACTCCAGCCCGGCGTCGATGCGCTCGTACGGCGTGCCGGTCTCGGCAAGGCACCACAGTACCTTCTGCACGTTTATCGATGTGATGCGACCCCATACTTTCAGCATCTGCGTGGCCTCCGGAGGATAATGGTGCGAGCACGAGCCTAACGGGCCGTTAACGGTCCCGCAGATAGGCTCCACCCCGCAAGTCTGACAGAACCGGCGGCGGGATCGAACAACGCCCGACCACCCCGCAGGAGACCGACCCCGGAGCCCCATGCGCATCCTGCTCGTAGAAGACGACACCATGATCGGCGACAGCGTGCGTTCCGCGCTGAAGCACGTGGGTTTCGCGGTCGACTGGGTGCGCGATGGCAGGGCGGCACAGGGCACGCTCGCCACGGAACGCTTCGACCTGGTCCTGCTCGACCTGGGATTGCCGCAGGTGTCCGGCCTGGACGTCCTGCGCGCGTTGCGCGCCCAGAAGGATGCCACGCCGGTGATCATCGTCACCGCGCGCGATGACCTCGCCAGCCGCGTCGCCGGTCTCGACGCGGGCGCCGACGACTACCTGGTGAAGCCTTTCGAGCTCGAGGAGCTCACCGCCCGCATGCGCGCGGTGATCCGCCGCCATGCAGGCCGCGCCGATCCTGCGATCGAGGTCGGGCTGGTCACGCTCGACCCGACCACTCGCACCGTGGCGGTCAGCGGCGAGCAGGTCATCCTGTCGGCACGCGAATACGCGGTGCTCGAGGCGATGATGCTGCGACCGGGCGCGATCCTGTCTCGAGCCCAGCTCGAAGACCGGTTGTACGGCTGGGGCGAGGAGATCGAGAGCAACGCGATCTCGGTGTACGTGCACCAGCTCCGGCGCAAGCTTGGCGACGACTTCATCCATACCGTGCGCGGCGTCGGGTACTACGTCGGCAAGCCGCGCGCCGGGCGCTGACCGGGCGGTTGCCATGCATTCGATCCAGGCGCGCGTACTCTGGTCTTCGTTCGCGGCGGTCACGCTGACCGCACTGATCCTCGGGGCGGTGACCTACTTCGGCGTGCTGCGCGAGACAGAGACGCTGTTCGACTACCAGCTGAAGCAGATGGCGCTGTCGCTGCGCGACCAGAGCGTGGGCACCCCGGTCGAGCAGGCGCTGCCCCCGCCCGAGCCGACGGACTTCGTGGTCAACGTGTGGAACAGCGACGGCCAGGCGGTGTACCACTCGCGCTACGTGCCGGGGATGCCGAGCACCGTCTCGCTCGGGTTCTCGACCGTGCAGATCGCGGGCGACCAGTGGCGCATGTTCAGCCTGGGCTTCGGCAACCGCGTGATCCGCGTCGCCCAGCCGATGGCCGTGCGGCGGCACCTCGCGGCAGAGGCCGCGCTGCGCAGCGTGATGCCGCTGCTCGCCCTGGCCCCCCTGCTGGCGCTGGCCGTTTGGTGGCTGGTGGGCTTCTCCCTCGGGCCGCTCCGGCGCGTCGCCAACGAGGTGAAGGGATTGCAGGCGCAGGCGCTGTCGCCGCTGGATGCGCGTGGCCTGCCCACAGAGATCGAGCCGCTGGTGTGGTCGCTCAACGCGCTGCTGCGCAGGTTGCGTGGCGCATTCGACAAGCAGCAGGCCTTCGTCGCCGATGCCGCCCATGAACTGCGGTCGCCGCTGACCGCCCTCAAGCTGCAGCTCGAGGTGCTGCGCCGGTCGACCGAACCGGACGCGCAGCGAGAGGCCACCGACCGTCTGGCCGCGGGGATCGAACGGGCGCGCCACCTGGTCGAGCAGCTGCTCACGCTCGCGCGCAGCGAGCCCCGGGATGCCTCCACCGCCGGCGACCCGGCGATGCTGCCCGCGCCTGCCATGGTGGACCTGGCCGAAGCGGTGCGGGGCGCGATCATGGATACCGTGGCCCTCGCTGCGGAGCGCGGCATCGAACTGTCGCTGGAACGCGGTCCTGAACAGGCTGCGGCTACCGATGCAGGCGACCCCGTGCTCACCCGATCGCCCGATCCCCAGGCCTTGTCTGCGCTGGTACGCAACCTGGTCGACAACGCCGTGCGCTATGGCCGGGCCGATGGGCATGTCGTGGTGCGCGTGCAGGCGACGCCAGGGGGCGCGCTGCTCACGGTCGACGATGACGGCTCAGGCATCCCGCCGGATGAGCGGGAGCGCGTGTTCGACCGGTTCTACCGGCGCCATCCGGGCGAGACGACCGGCAGCGGCCTCGGCCTCGCCATCGTGCGCGCGATCGCCGACCGGCATGGCGCGACGATCCTGCTCGGGGATGCGCCGATCGGTGGATTGCGCGTCGAAGTCCGGTTTCCCGCGACGAGCGAGCCGGGCTAACCTGCGGCTAATGCCTCTTTAACCCGCGTCTCACCTGCACTGCCCATCGTCCTTCCTGCCACCGCGCATGCCGCGGGACGCGACCAACGAAGGGAGGACAGGATGGAACGCATCGAAGGCAGTGGCGACGCAGTTCGCAGGGGCACCAGGGCCGGCACGCGGATGCGGCCCGTGGCGCGCGCACTGGCCCTGGCCGGCCTGCTGGCAGTGACGGCTGCGGTGGCCTGGAATCCGGGCCAGCGCTTCGCGGATGCGGTGGTGGCGCGGGCAGTCGAGATCAGCGCCGAGCGCGCGGTGGACCTGCTCCAGGCGCGGCAGGTGCCCGCCGCGATGCCGGCGCTCGCCGTCCTGCCCGAGGGCGCGGCACCGGCCTCGTCCTCCGTCTCCGGTACCGCCCAGGCACTGCGGGCAGGTGGCGTGCCGCGCGCAGGCGCCGATCCGACGCTGCCCATCCCGCCGATCCCGGCGCCCAACTACCGGGCGATCGTCGAGCGCTTCGGCCCCTCGGTGGTGGGCATCAATGTCGCGGGCACCCGTCCGGTGGCCGGCAATCCGTCCGACCCGATGCAGCAGTTCTTCCGCGGCCTTCCCGGCGTCCCGCAGCCGCGCGGCGACGCGCCGTTCCGCGGCCAGGGGTCGGGCTTCATCGTCAGCGCCGACGGGCTCGTGCTGACCAATGCCCACGTGGTGCGCGACGCGAAGGAAGTGACCGTGAAGCTGCAGGACCGCACCGAACATCGCGCCCGCGTGCTGGGCATCGATCGCGCCACCGACATCGCGGTGCTGAAGATCGACGCGTCCGGCCTGCCGGCGGTGGTGCTCGGAGACCCGTCGCAGGCGAGGGTCGGGGACTACGTGCTGGCGATCGGCGCGCCGTTCGGCTTCGAGCAGAGCGCAACCCAGGGCATCGTCAGCGCCAAGGGCCGCGCATTGCCCGGCGATTCACGCGTGCCGTTCATCCAGACCGACGCGGCGGTCAACCCCGGCAACTCGGGTGGCCCGCTGTTCGACGGCGCGGGACGGGTGATCGGCATCAACTCGCAGATCTATTCGAGCAGTGGTGGCTTCCAGGGTCTCGCCTTCGCGATCCCGATCGACGTGGCCATGCGCATCAAGGACCAGATCGTCGCCACCGGACGCGCGGACCATGCACGGCTGGGCGTCGTCGTGCAGGACCTCGACCAGGCGCTGGCCGAGTCGTTCGGCCTGCCGCGTCCCGACGGCGCGGTGATCAGCGCGGTCCAGCCCGGTGGCGCGGCCGCGGCCGCAGGGCTCAGGCCCGGTGACGTGGTGACGCGCATCGCCGGCCAGCCGGTGAATACCGCGGCCGAGTTGTCGCAGCGTATCGGCGCGGCGCGTCCCGGCGAAACGCTGGCGCTGCAGGTCTGGCGCGATCGCGCGCCGCGCGAAGTGCGGGTGCAGTTGCAGAGCGTCGTGCAGGCGGAGGCGGCGGAGGGCGCGCGGCCCGTGCCTGCGCCTGCGGCCCGACGGCCGGGGTGACCGTCCCGGCAGCCGTCCTCAGGCCGTTGCAGCGGCCGCCGGCGGCTGCCGGCGCGACAGCCAGTCGCCGATTGCGTCCCGGTTGAGCGGCGGGCAGATCAGGTAGCCCTGCAGGTCATCGCAGCCCTGGTCGCGCAGGAAGGTGAACTGCTCCGAGGTCTCCACGCCCTCGGCCACGGTGGTGAGCTGCAGCGCATGTGCCATCTGGATGATGCCCGAGACCACGGCCTCTTCTTCTCCAGTGGCACCGAGCCTCTGCAGGAAGGTGCCATCGATCTTCAGGCGGTCGATCGGCAGCCGGGTAAGGCTGCCGAGGCTGGAATAGCCGGTGCCGAAGTCGTCGATCGAAACCGTCACGCCCAGCGATTTCAGGTCGTGCACGAACGCGCTGGCCGGGCCGGCGCCGCGGAGCATCAGGGCCTCCGTCACTTCGATCTCCAGCCGGCCCGGTTGCAGCCGGCTGTTGCCCAGCGCGAGGCTGATCCGCTCGACCAGGTCCGCGCGGGTGCACTGCAGGTTGGACAGGTTCACGCTGACACGGGTGTCGGAGATGCCGCGGCTGGACCACTCGACCGCCTGCCTGCACGCCTGCTCCAGCACCCAGTCCCCGATCTCGTCGATCACGCCGATGTCCTCGGCAAGCGGCAGGAAGGCCGCAGGCAGCAGCAGCCCGAGCTCGGGATGCTGCCAGCGGACCAGTGCCTCCACCACCTCCACGTGGCCCGCGCGCGAGGAGACCTGTGGCTGGAAGTGCAGTCGGAGTTCGTCCCGGGCGACCGCCTTCTCGATCGCGCAACCCAGCGCATGGCCTGACTTGTTGCGCGCGTCGATCTCGCTGGAGAAGCACTTCAGGTTCGCGCGGCCGCTGGCCTTCGCCTGGTACATCGCGGCGTCCGCGCTGCGGATCAGCGTGCCGGGATCTGCACCGTCGAAAGGGTAGAGGGCCAGGCCCAGGCTCGGCGTCACCGAGATCGAATGGCCCATGACGTCGTAGGGCAGGGTCATGGCCTCCAGCAGCTTGGCGCAGACCTGCTGCGCGTCGGGGGTGCCGGTCACGTCGGACAGCAGGATCACGAATTCGTCGCCGCCCAGCCTGGCCACGGTGTCGCTCTCCCGCAGCAGCGAACGCGCGCGTTCCCCGACCGCGCGCAGCAGGCCATCCCCGGCCGCGTGGCCGAGCGTGTCGTTGATCCGCTTGAACCGGTCGAGGTCACAGAACACGATGCCGACGCAGCGTCCGTTGCGCCGGGCCATCGCGATCGCGCCGGAGATCCGGTCCTCGAGCAGCGTGCGCGTGGGCAGGCCGGTCAACTGGTCGAAATTGGCCAGCGCGTGTGCGTGCTGCTCGAGCTTCTTGCGGGTCGTGATGTCGGTCGACACGCCGAGGACCATCGGCTGGCCATCGGTACCGGCCAGCGGCGTATTCACCGTCTGGAACCAGCGGGAATCGCCGTCGGGGGTGCGGAGCTCGTCGTCGAACACCATCGTGTGGCCCGAGGCCAGCACTTCCTCGTCGGCGCGCCGGCATCGCTCATGCTCGTCCGCACCGGGGAGCAGGTCGCCCAGCAGGGATCCCTCCACCTCGCCGACCTCGCGCGCCAGTGCCGCCGCCATGGCGCGGTTGGCCATCAGGAAGCGGCCGTGTGCGTCACGCACGTAGACCATCGACGGCACGGTGTCGATCACCTGCCGCATGAACAGGCGCTCGCGGGCGAGGGCCTGCTCGGCGGCTGCGTGCGCGGTGACGTCGCGTGCAATCACGGCTGCAGCGATGACGCGCTCATCGGCATCGCGGATCGGCGACAGCGTCTCCTGTATGCAGAGGGTACGGCCATCGTGCAGCCTGCGCCGGATCTCGATGTCGCGGATCGTCCTGCCGCCGGCCACGCGCCGCAGCTGGTCAGCCAGCGGCGTGTCACCACCGGCATCGGCGAACAGCTGGTCGATCCGGCGGCCGATGGCGCGGGACGCCGGGATTCCGTACATGCGCTCGGCGCCGCAGTTCCAGCTGATCACCTTTCCGTCGAGGGTCTGGCTGATGATGGCGTCGTTCGACGCCTCCACCACGGCCGCGATGGTGCGCAGGCGCGCCAGCTCTCCGGGTACCCGCCCATGTGCCCGGGCAGTTCCCCGGCTGGCATGGGCCGATGCGATGGCAGCCACCGGCGCTGCCGTCCTCGGTCCGGCCCTGCCGACCTTCGCTCGTCTGGGGTTCTGGACGATCACGATGCGCCTTTCCCGATGAATCGGTGGAGCGCGTACCCGCGGGTGGTCGGGACGACCACGGTCGAGTACGTGCTCCCGTTATCGGTAGCGCCCGCTCACTTCTTTAGGGCCTGGAACAACGGCGCCTCGAGGGCCCTTCGCAACCGGCGAGACCGGGTGCGAAGGGACCTACGCCGGTCCGAGCCGGGCCAGCGATTCCTGGCGCGACATCCATTCGGTTTCGGCTGCCTCGAGGCGCTGGCCGACCTCGGTGCTGCGCTGCAGGGCGGCGGCCAGCTCGGCCTGCCGGGGCGGCAGGTAGATCGATGCATCGCCGAGCAGGGCCTCGAGCCGGCCTTTCTCCGTGGTCAGGCGTTCGATTTCCTGCTCCAGCTTCGCGATCTCGCGTTCGATCGGCTTGCGCTGTCCGCCGCCGGCGGCCTTCTGCCGCGGATCGTTCCGGACCCGGGCGATCTCGACGTGTCCGGCTGCCGGTGCCTTGCGCGGCGTGCCCGTGGCGGCCATTGCAGCCGGCTCCGGTGCGCTGGCCTCGCGCGTCGTCGTCCTGCCCGCATCGCGGGTTCCCGTGTTGCCGCCCGAGCCCTGGCCGCGAGCTGCGGCCCTCGTGCGCTGCTCGAGCCACTGGCGGTAGTCGTCGAGGTCGCCGTTGAACGGATCGACCTTGCCGTCGGCGACCAGGATGAACTCGTCGGCCGTCGAGCGAAGCAGGTGACGGTCGTGCGAGACCAGGATCAGCGTGCCGTCGAACTGGGCGAGCGCCATGGTCAGCGACTCGCGCATCTCGAGGTCGAGGTGGTTGGTCGGCTCGTCCAGCAGCAGCAGGTTCGGCCTGCGGAAGACGATCATCGCCAGCGCGAGCCGGGCCTTCTCGCCCCCGGAGAACGGCGCGATCTTCGACACCGCCATGTCCCCGCTGAAATCGAAGCGGCCGAGGAAGGCGCGCAGCTCGCCTTCCTTGGCGCGCGAGTTTATCTCGCGCGCGAGCCGCGTGAGGTGGCCGATCGGCGTGTCGTCCGGCCGCAACCGTTCGATCTCGTGCTGCGCGAAATAGCCGATGGCCAGGTTGCGGCCGAGCGTGAGGTCGCCGCCGAGCGGCGCGAGTTCGCCGGCCAGCGTGCGCACCAGGGTCGTCTTGCCCTGTCCGTTCGCGCCGAGCACGCCGATGCGCTGGCCGGGGATCAGCGTCAGGCTGACGCTGCCCAGGATGATCGTCGGCTTGCCGGTGCCGGGCCGGCCGTCGCTGCCGCCCGCCGGATAGCCACAGGCAACGTGGTCCATGTGGATCATCGGGTTCGGGCTCTGGCCCGCGTCGGCGAACTCGAACTGCACCGGGCTCGATGCATGGGCCGGCGCGACCAGGGTCATCCGTTCGAGAGCCTTCACGCGGCTCTGCGCCTGGCGGGCCTTGCTGGCCTTCGCCTTGAAGCGGGCGATGAACGATTCCAGGTGGGCGATGTGGGCCTGCTGCTTGACGAAGGCGGACTGCTGCACCGCCAGCTGGATCGCCCGCTCCTTCTCGAAGGTCGAGTAGTTCCCGCCATATCGCTTGAGCGTCCCGCCATCCAGGTGCAGCGTGACGTTGATGGCCGAGTCGAGGAAGTCACGATCGTGCGAGATGATCACCAGCGTGCCCGGATAGCGTGCCAGCCAGTCTTCGAGCCAGACGATCGCGTCCAGGTCAAGGTGGTTGGTCGGTTCGTCCAGCAGCATCAGGTCGGACGGCGACATCAGCGTCTGGGCCAGCGCCAGCCGCATCTTCCAGCCGCCGGAGAAGCTCGACACCGGATTGTCGAGTTGCCCGGGCTTGAAGCCCAGGCCGAGCAGCAGCGATTCCGCGCGCGATCGCGCGGTGTAGGCGTCGTGGTCGGCCAGTCGTGCATGCAGCTCGCCGGCAGCGTGGCCGTCGTGCGCCTCTTCGGCCTTCTCCAGCTCTGCCTCGAGCCGGCGCAGTTCGCGGTCGCCATCGATCACGAACTCGGTCGCGCCGCGTTCGCTGTGCGGCGCATGCTGGGCCACGTGCGCAATCCGGCAGTGCGCCGGGATGAAGACATCGCCGGCATCGGGCAGCAGTTCTCCGAGCAGCAGCGAGACAAGGGACGACTTGCCACTGCCGTTGTCTCCGACCAGCCCGACATGTTCGCCGGGGGCGATCTGGACGGTTGCATCGGAGACAAGCAGCTTGGCGCCGCGGCGGAGCGCGAGGTTCTGGAAGCGGATCATCCCCCGATTATCGCCCGCCGCACGGGTAACATTCATGTTCGATGGCGACAACGTGCGCGCTGCGGCCGTGCAGCGGGCGATGCAGGAGAAGATGATGGCGATTCTGGTGACCGGCGGCAGTGGCTACGTGGGCCTCAACGTGGTCGAGGCGCTGGCCCGCGCGGGGCGCGAGGTGGTCTCGTTCGACATGACGCTCCCGCCCCCGGTGGCCGGGGTCGAGCTGTCGTCGCTCGCCGGGCGGGTGCACCCGGTCGATGGCGACCTGATGGATGCCGGCGCGCTCGACCGCGCCTTCCGTGCGGCACCGATCGAGGCGGTCATCCATACCGCGGCGGTGACTTCCGGCCCGGCACGGGAAGGCGTCGAGCCGCAGCGCGTGTTCCAGGTCAACGTCCTGGGCACGATCGGCGTGCTGGAAGCCGCCAGGCGGGCGTCCGTGCGGCGGGTGGTGGTCACCAGCTCGGGCGCGGCGTATGGCGAATCGCTGTACAGGCCGGGGCTGATGCAGGAAGACGCGACGCCGGTGCTGCCGACGACGCTCTATGCGACGACCAAGTACGCAGCCGAGCGTGCCGCTCGCCGACTCGCCGAGTTGTGGCAGCTCGAGGTCGCGTGCGCCCGCCTCGGCACGCTGATCGGTGCCTGGGAACGCGACGGCTCGTCCCATGCGCACGGGGTGCGCGACAACTTCGGGCCGCACTCGCAGCTCGCGCGGATCGCGGTGAAGGGGGGCGAGGCGGTGCTGCCTTGCGACGAGTGCACGCGCGACTGGGTGTACGCGCCGGACGTCGGCCGCGCCCTGGTGGTGCTGGCCGACGCGCCGGCATTGCCGCACGGGGTCTACAACCTGAGCGCGGGCATCGACTGGACCGGCGACATCGCCGCCTGGTGCGAGGTGCTGGCCGCACGCTTCCCGGGCTTCCGCCACCGCATCGCGAGGCCCGGCGAGACGCCGAACGTGCACTACACGGATCGCGCGCGCAGCCTCATGGCGGTGGAACGGTTCGAAGCGGACCACGGTTTCGTCGCGATGCGTGATCGAGACGCGATCCATCGCCTGTTCGCGGACTGGGTGGCGCGGATCGGCCCGGCCTGGCATGGCTGACCCGCGCGCATGCCGTCGGCCGGGTGCCGCCCCGGCCGCCTTGATCCCGTGCGCTGCTGCAGGGGCCGCCGCAGCGCTCAGGCCGCGGCGGGACCCGGAGCGAACCTGCGCAGCAGCGGCGCGATGAACGGGATCGAAAGGGCGAGCGCGCTCGCCGAAAGCAGCGCGATGCAGATCGTGCTGCGGACGAAGACGCCCGGGTCCGCGCCGGAAATCGTCATCGCCTGCCGGAACGACTGCTCCATCATGCCGCCGAGCACCAGCGCCAGCACCAGCGGGGCGACCGGGATCGCCAGCTTGCGGAACACGTAGCCGATCACGCCGAAGCCCAGCGCGACGTAGAGCTCGAAGATGTTGCCGTTCACCGCGAAGATGCCGATCGCTGAAATGGACACCACCATCGGCAGCAGGAGCCCGATCGGGATGTACAGCAGTCGCACGAACACGCCGACCAGCGGCAGGTTGAGGATCAGCAGCACGAGGTTGCCGATGTACATGCTGGCGATCAGGCCCCAGACGAGGTCCGGACGCTTCTCGAACAGCAACGGCCCCGGCTGCAGGCCGTACATGATGAACGCGGCGAGCAGCACGGCGGTCGAGCCCGAGCCGGGCACGCCCAGCGTGAGCAGCGGCACCATCGCGCCACCGGTCGACGCGTTGTTCGCCGCCTCGGGGCCCGCCACGCCTTCGATCATGCCGGTGCCGAACTTCGCCTTGTCGCGGGACAGCATGCGCTCCACGCTGTACGAGAGGATGGTGGCGATGGTCGCGCCGGCCCCGGGCAGCACGCCCTTGAAGAAGCCGATGCCGGTGCCGCGCACGATGGGCATCACCGACCGCCGCCATTCGTCGCGGGTCAGCCACAGGCTGCCGGACATCCGGATGATCTCGGAGCGTCCCTTGACCAGGTCTTCCAGGCCGGAGAACACCTCGGCGATCGCGAACAGGCCGACCACGACCACGATGAACCCGATGCCGTCCTGAAGTTCAGGCATGTCGAACGTGAAGCGCTGCTGCCCGCTCTGCAGGTCGATGCCGATGGTCGCGAACATCAACCCGAGGAACATCGACAGCAGGCCCTTTGCCAGCGATGGCCCGGTCAGTGCGGCCACCGACGTCATGGCAAAGAGCATCAGCGTGAAGTACTCGGCAGGCCCGAACTTCAGCGCGAAGCCCGCGAGCGGCACCGCGAGCAGCGACAGCAGCACCACCGATGCGGTGCCGGCAACGAAGGAGGCGATCGCCGAGATCGCGAGCGCCGCGCCGGCGCGGCCGCTGCGAGCCATCGCGTAGCCGTCCAGCGCAGTCATCACGGACGACGATTCGCCCGGCGTGTTGATCAGGATCGAGGTGGTCGACCCACCGTACATCGCACCGTAGTAGATGCCGCACAGCATGATCAGCGAGGAGGTCGGCTCGATCCCGTAGGTGATCGGCAGCAGCAGGGCGATCGCGGCGGCCGGGCCGATGCCGGGCAGCACCCCGATGACCGTGCCGAGCAGGCAGCCGAGGAACACATAGGCGAGGTTGATCGGCTGGGTCGCAACCGAGAACCCGTTCAGCAGGTGTTCGAAGGCATCCAAGGGTGACGTCTTTTCCGGTTCAGAAGGGCAGGACGCCCTGTGGCAGCCGCACCGACAGCACGCGGGTGAACAGCAGCCACGCGCCGACGGTGAAGCCGGCCGCAGTGCAGAGGTTGGTCAGCCTGTGGCCCGCGTTGAAGACGGACATGAGCCCGAGCAGGAACACGACCGTGGAAAGCAGGAACCCGACGCGCTCGAACACGAAGAAGTAGAGCCCCGTCCAGGCCGTGATGCCGGCCACCATCATCGTCGAGCGCAGGTCGAACGGTGCGTTGCCCTCGATCAGCACCGGCGTCCGGCCATCGCGCGTGCGCCAGAGGTCCACCACCATCAGCAGCGCGCACAGGAACAACCCGCCGCTGACCAGGATCGGGAAGATCTGAGGGCCGAGCGGATCGGCGAGTTCCGGGTGGGGCAGCGCCAGCGTCGCGCGCAGGTACGCTGCCGCCGTCACCAGCGTGGCGACGAGCAGCAGTACCGCAGGCAGCCGGCCCGGTACCGGCCTGGAAGGCGCGTTCATCGGGAAGCCGGCGACCGGGCGGGCGTCGGGCACCCCTGCCGCCCGTCCCGGGCACCTCGCATCACTGACCGGCCTTCAGTGCACCGAGGTCGGACATGATGCCGCGTGCTTCTTCATGTTCCTTCTTCAGGAAGGCTGCCGTTTCGCGCGACGGCATGAAGCCGTATTCCCAGCCGTTCTCCGCGACGAACTTCTTCCACTCCGGCGTCTTCATGGTGCGCGCGAACACGTCGTCCCAGAAATCGATCTGCGGCTGGGTCATGCCACGCGGGCCGAGGAACACGTACCAGCTGTCCTGGATCACGTCGAAGCCCATCTCGCGGAAGGTCGGCACGTCCGGCATGCTCGCCGCCCGCTTCGGCGACGCGATGCCGAGGATGCGCATCTTGCCCGACTGCATGTGCGGCACCGCGTTGTTGGACGCATTGACCATCGCATCGATATGCCCGCCGAGCACGTTGGTCGCCGCCTCGGCGCCGCCGCCGAAGGTCACCATGCGCAGCTTGCGCGGATCGGCACCGACCGCGCGGGCGAGCAGGGCGACCACGAAGTGGTTGGTGCTGGCCAGCGTGCTGCCGGGCGAGATGGTGAGCGACGCCGGGTCCTTGCGCAGGCGATCGGCGAAATCCTTCAGCGTCTTGATCGGCGACTCGGTACGCACCGACAGCGAGACCGGCTCGGTGCCGATGTAGGGCAGGACCGTCAGGTCGTTGTAGGTCAGGTTGGTGCGGCCCGCGAGCTGGTTGGTGAGGATGCCGGCCTGCGCGATGGCGATGTAGTGGCCATCGCCAGTCTTTTGGCTGACATACGTATACGCAAGCGTGCCGCCGCCGCCAACCCGGTTGGTGACCACCGCATCGACGATCTTGTTGTCCGCCCAGATCTTCTGCAGCGCGCGCGCAGCCTTGTCGTTGCCGCCGCCCGGGGCTGCAAGCACCACCAGCTCGACCGTGCGGTTGGGCTTCCAGGCCTGGGCGTGCGCGGGGGCCGAGGTCAATGCGACGCCCAGCAGCGCGCTGGCGGTGAGCGCGGCCATGCGGTTCATCGCGCGGGGCACCTGGCGCAGTACCGCAGGCGCCGCCGACCACATCGATTTGGGTGACATGCAGGAATCAGGTTGCATCGCGCTGCTCCGTCGTTCAGGGAAAAGGTTGGCCGGGCAATGCCGGACCGCGGATTCTGCAAGCAATCGGCATACCACTGCAATCCCGGAGGCGTGCATTTCGACCGGCCCGGTCAACGCTTCGGGTCCGGTGCATCCGTGGCGCTCGCGACCGGACCGTCGCGCTCGATCATGCCATCGCGCAGTTCGATCACGCGATCGCAGCGGGCGGCCAGCCGCGGATCATGGGTGACCACGATGAATGCGCATCCGCGCTCGCGGTTGAACCGGCGCAGCAGGGCGAAGGCCTCGTCTGCACTGTGTGTGTCGAGGTTTCCGGTCGGTTCGTCGGCGAGCACGAGGTCGGGCGCGAGGGCCAGCGCCCGCGCGATGGCGACCCGCTGCTGCATTCCGCCGGAAAGCTCCCCGGGGCGCTTTTCCATGGCGTCGGAAAGCCCGACCGCTGCCAGGAGCTCGCGGGCGCTGGCCCGGTTCGCCGGCGTGAACGCGCCATCGCGCATCAGTCCGGGCAGCATCACGTTCTCGAGCGCGCTGAATTCGGGCAGCAGGTGATGGAACTGGAACACGAACCCGAGCGTGTCCAGCCGGGCCTGCGTGCGTTCGTCGTCGCTGGCCGTGCCGGTGGGCACGCCCTTGAGCAGGTACTCGCCGGCACTGGGCCGGTCGAGCAGCCCGAGCAGGTTGAGCAGCGTGCTCTTGCCCGATCCCGACGGGCCGATCAGCGACGCGAACTCGCCCGCTTCGACCGTGAGGTCGATGCCGTGGAGGACCTCGGTCTCGTTGGGCAGGCCCTCGTTGAACCGCTTGTGCACGCCCGAGAGGGAGACGATGGGTGCCGCCGTCCGCGCCGTGTTCACATCCGTATCGCCTGCGCCGGATCGAGGCGCGCCGCGCGCCGGGCCGGCAGCGCGGCCGAGACCACGCCCAGCACGACGGCGCCGAGCGTCGTGAAGAAATAGAGACGGAAGTCCAGGTGTGCGTTGAACAGCCGGGAACCGTCGGCCGAAGTCAGCACGCCGCTCATGAACAGGGCGAGTGCATAGCCGACCGCGCACCCGAGCACGGCCCCGATCAGCCCGATGATCGCGCCCTGCACCAGGAAAACGCGCAGCACGCGGCCGCGCGAGGTGCCCATCGCCCGCAGGATGCCGATCTCGCGTGTCTTCTGCACCACGGCGACCATCAGCACGCTGGCCACGCCGATCGCGACCACCAGGCCGAAGGTGAAGCGGATCATGCGCGTCATCAGTGTCTGGTTCGACAGTGCGACCATCAGCTGCTGGTTGGTCTGTATCCAGCTCTCCACCCGGTGCGGGATGGTCAGCGAAAGGTCCGAAGCGACGCGCTGCGCATCCCACAGGTCATCCACCGTGATCTCGATGCTGGTGACGCCGCCCGGCAGCGCATGCAATGCCTGGGCGGTCGCCAGCCCGACGTATGCATAGAGCTGGTTCAGGTTCTTCGCGCCGAGGTCGAAGATGCCGCGTACCCGGTAGGTGTCTCCCGGGGACGTCGGCGTGGACAGTCGCACCGTGTCGCCGATCCCGACGCCGAGGTCTTCCGCGAGGTCGCGGCCGAGCAGCACGTCGCCCGGATCGACCTGCAGGGTGCCGGCGATGAGCTTCTGGTCGAGCCGGGTCACTGCCGCGTAGGGCTGGGCGACGATGCCGATGATGCTCAGCGACTTGTTCGAATCGCCGCGGGTGACCAGGCCGGGGCCGGCCACCAGCGGAGAGATCGCGCGCACGTCCGGGTTCTCGCGCAGCCGTGCGACCGCGGCCTGCCACTGGTCGATCGAGCGCAGGCGCTGGCCGCGCGGCTGCACGTCGGACAGCACGATCGGCGCATCGCCCCGCGAGGAGCCCCTGGCGTCGCCCTGGCGCAGCGGGCGGGCCACTTCCTCCAGCGGCTTGATCGTGACGTGCGGCTGTACCCCGAGCGTGCGCTGGACGATGTCCCGCTGCAGTTCGCCAAGGAAGCCGGTGATGAAGACGATGAAGGCGATGCCCAGTGCGGCACCGATGATGATCAGCGCGGTCTGCAGCCCGCCTTCGCGCAGGAACCGCCAGGCGACGATCCATTCGAAGCGCATCAACGGACGTCCTGCGCGCCGGTCACCGGGCGCGCGCCCGCGCGCCGTTCGCCAGGCCGCGGGTGAGCACCACCGCATCGCCGGCCTCGATCCCGGACAGCACCTCGACCTTCGCGCCGCCGCGGATGCCGAGCGTCACCGGCACCGCGACGATCCGGCCTTCGTCGATCCGCTGCACGAATGCGCCACCGTCGCCCTCGCGCACCGCCGAAGCCGGGATCACGCGTGCGCGCTCCTTGCGCGCGACCTCGATGTCGATCGAGACCGTCATGTCGGCGCGAAGATACGGGGGCGGCATGGCCACCCTGAAGCGCCCCTCGACGGATCCGCGCGACGTGTCCACGCCCGGGCTGACGTAGTAGAGGATCGCGTCGAACCGCTCGCCCGGGAACGCGTCGCTGGAGGCGATCGCCTTGCTGCCTTCGCGCAGGTAAGGCAGGTTCTTCTCGTCGATCTGCGCGGTCAGCCGGGTCTCGCCGCGCGAGGCGATCACCAGGAGGCGCTTGGTCGACGTGACGATGTCGCCAGGCTCGACGCTTCGCACCAGCACCTTGCCCGGCACCGAGGCCCTGATCACTGTCTGTGCCAGCCTGGCTTCGGCCAGCTCCCGGGCGGCGGTCGCCTCGCGCAACCGGACCGTGGCATCGCGTGCGGCGACGCCGCTGCTGCCCTGTGCGCGCCGCTGGGTTCGCGCCGAGTCGACCTGGCTGCGCGCGATCGCGACCTGCCGTTCGACATCGTCGAGCCGGGCATCGCTGATGAAGCCCTTGTCGCGCAGCGCGCGCTGCCGCTGGTAGTCTGCCTCGGCAAAGCGCAGCTGTGCTTCCGCCTGCGCCAGCGCGTCCGCCGACTGCGGCAGGGCCAGCTCGCCGACACTGGCGATGCGGGTGCGTGCAGTGGTCTCGGCCGCCTGGGCCTGTGCGACGCCGGCGCGCAGCTCTTGCGGGTCGAGCTCGATCAACGGCTGGCCGGCGGACACCTCGTCACCTTCGGTCACCCGCACCTGCGTCACGCGGCCGGTGATCACCGAGCCGATCTCGATGCGGTTCGGTGCCTGGACGCGGCCGCTGACCACGATCGTGTGCACGATCGGCGCATCCTCGGCCCTGGCCACCTCGACGGCCGGTCCGCGCCATTTCATCCAGCCCATGCCGGTGCCTGTCGCGACCAGCAGCAGCGCGACGATTCCCCCGGAGCGCCAGTGCGCCATGCTCATCCTGCGTCCGGGCTCACAGCAGCCGCGAGAGGTCGCGGGCACCGAGCCCGGGCAGGGCGACGTCGCACCCGCGCGCGATCGTCATCACCTTGAACAGCTCGCCCATTTCGGCCGGCGAAAGCAGTCGCTGCGCAGCGGCCGCCTGAGGCAGGTAACGGCCCGGCTGGTCGGCCGGTGTCCGGCCAAGGAGCCCGGCGATGCCCGCATCCAGGAGGAAATGGGCCTGCGTGGTGTAGCCGGCGAGGCGGCCGCCGGCACCGACGGCAGCCTCGGCCACTGCGGTGAAATCCACATGGGCGGTGATGTCCTGCAGGCCGGGCAGGAAGAATGGATCGGTGTGGGCATGCTGCCGATAGTGGCACATCAGGGTGCCTTGCCGCCGTTGCGGGTGATAGAACTCGGCGCGGCCGAAGCCGTAGTCGATGAACAGGGCGATGCCGTTCGCCAGGCGTTCCACCAGCGAGGCCACCAGCGCGGCCGCTGCAGGGGCTATTTCCGACAGATAGCCGTCAATGCCAGGCGGCACCGGCAGCCGCGCGGCGGCCGCCCGCAGCCCGGCGTCGGCGATCGGGCGATCGACCCAGGCGAAACCCGCATCCGCGGCGGGGTCGCCGGTGGCCCGTGCGACGCAGCGCTCCACCGGACCGTCGAGCGTCCAGTGCACCAGGTGTACCGGCACGACATCCAGCACTTCGTTGGCGACGATCGCGCCCTGGATCGACCCGGGCAGCGCGTCGAGCCAGCGCACCCGCGCCAGCAGCGCCGGGTGGCGGATGGCGATCGCATCGCGCTGGCGCGCCCGGAGTTCGCCGCTCAGTTCGAGGATGGAGTAGTGGGCAGGCAGCGCGTCGAGCTCCTGCAGCGCGTCGAGCAGGTCGCAGGCGAGGCGGCCGGTACCTGCGCCGAGTTCGAGCAGTTCCCTGCCCGGTTGCCGCAGCACCGGCGCCAGCGTGCGCGCCAGGGTGTGTCCGAACAGGGGCGTCAGTTCCGGGGCGGTCGTGAAGTCGCCCTCGGCCCCGAACTTGCGCGCGCCGCCCGTGTAGTAGCCCAGACCCGGTTCGTAGAGCGCGTGTTCCATGAACCGGGAAAAATCGATCGCGCCGCCGGCCGCGTCGATCGCGTGGCGGATCCGGCCGGTCAGGGCGCGGGTCGCGGCGAGGGCGTCAGGCCCGGGCTCCGGCAGTGCCGCGAGGGGGCGGAGGGTGGATTGCATCGGCTGGGGCGTCAGGGGCGTGCGGGGGCAGGTGCGGCAAGCCGGAGGACAAGGATTCCCGGGGATCGTGGCCCGACCGGACGCGAGGTAATATGTCGATTGAACTACGGGAGCGTGCAGCGGTGCAAGGACAGGTCGTGCTGATTACGGGCGGAGCCAAGCGGGTGGGAGCCGCCATCTGTCGAAGCCTGCATGCTGCCGGCGCCAGCCTGATGGTCCACTATCGCAGTTCGACGAAGGAAGCGCACGCGCTGCAGGACGAACTGAACGCGGTGCGGGCCGATTCGGTGGCGCTCGCGCGGGCGGACATCCTCAAGCTGTCCAGCCTGCCGTCGCTGGTGAACGACACGGTCGAGCGCTTCGGCAAGCTCGACGTACTGATCAACAACGCGTCCAGCTTCTATGCGTCGCCGGTCGGCGAGATCACCGAGCAGGCGTGGGACGACCTGATGGGCACCAACCTGAAGGCGCCGCTGTTCCTGTCCCAGGCTGCGGCGCCGCATCTTCGGCGCTCGCATGGCGTGATCGTCAACATCGTCGACATCCATGCCGAGCGGCCGCTGAAGAACTACCTCGTCTACAACGCCGCCAAGGGCGGGCTGGTCACGCTGACCCGCTCGCTGGCGCGCGAACTCGGCCCTGAGGTCCGGGTGAATGCGGTCGCGCCCGGCGCGATCATGTGGCCGGAAGACGGCGAGTGGCAGGACGAGGTGTCGCGCCAGCGCATCATCAGTTCGAGCCTGCTCAAGCGGGTCGGCGAGCCCGAGGACATCGCGCGCGCGGTGAACTTCCTGGTGAACGACGCGCCATACATCACCGGCCAGATCCTCGCGGTCGATGGCGGCCGCAACGTGCACATCTGAACATGAAGATGTCCGGCATCCCGTTCGGCACGACCGACTGGAACACGGTCGAGCGCACCGAGCATGACGGCACCACCGGGACCGCCTACTGGCGCACGCGCGAGTTCGGCGGCATCCGGGTGCGCGTCGTCGAGTATTCGCCCGGCTACATGGCCGACCACTGGTGCCGCAAGGGGCACATCCTGTTCTGCATCGCCGGCCAGCTCGACACCGAACTGGAAGACGGACGGAGCTTCACCCTGAAGCCTGGCATGAGCTACCAGGTGGCCGACGGTGCCGAGGCGCACCGCTCGTCCACCGATGTGGGTGCCACGCTCTACATCGTCGACTGACCATGAACGCACCCGACACGAAGCTGCTGGAACGCCAGCGGCGCGAAGCGATCAAGCTCGAGAAGCGCCTGTGCCGGCTCACCGGGCAGGCGATCGGCGATTTCGGGATGATCGAGGCCGGCGACCGGGTGATGGTCTGCCTGTCCGGCGGCAAGGACAGCTACGGCCTGCTCGACATCCTGATGAAGCTGCGCG
>LNFM01005588.1_pt1 | contig 21582 bp, 16 predicted proteins | sample 596031 | NCBI WGS metagenome assembly LNFM01 (sample SAMN04254537, study PRJNA301005) | activated carbon metagenome | isolation source: dual media filters at the Ann Arbor, Michigan drinking water treatment plant | place: USA: Ann Arbor
GGCCCCTGGACCGCGGGGTTTTCATCGGGGGGAATTGGGGAGGGGCCTGGCGCGCGTGTCGCGTCGGCGGCACCGACGATGCCCCGCCCCAATTCCTCCGATCAAGTCGGGGGTTCCAAGGGCTTGGTCTTTCCTTTTCGGTTTAAGGGTAGCAGGCTTTGGCTCTGGCTCGCGTAATACTTGCCTGGAGATTCTCACCTTGGAGGCGGGCCGCATGGTGCATACCAGTCACTCGCGGCCGCTACGGCATGCCCGCTGTCACATCCGGGACAGCACGGCTAACGCCGTCGGCGCGCCCGTCACCGATTCCTTGGTAAGGTCGAATCGCCCAGCGTTACCACCAACCGTTCCAGGCGCCCGCCAAAGGCGAAAGGCGTCCGATAGTCCCGGTCGTCGACCGACGATCCGGTGTCCCGTCCGACATCGAAGGTCTCGTCGCTCTGCACGGCGAAGGGCAGCGTCCGCGCCATCGCCTGCCGCGATACCACCTGGCCGTTGACGGACAGGATTCCCGTTCCACCACGCCCCACCGGCGCGCCGGATGCCTCAGGCTGGAAGTCGAAGGCGATGGTGTGGCGCCCCGGCGGGAGCGCGGCCGGCGCCTCCCACCGCACCCGCTCCATGTCGAGCAGGTTCCAGGTGAAGACCGGCCGGCTGCCGAGCAGATAGAGGCCCCAGCCCGCGAAGCGCCCGCCATGTGTCGCGATCACGCCATCGGCGCCGCCCGCCGGCACCTCGATCTCGGCCACCAGGCGATAAGCGCGGTTCAGCAGCGACGGCGCCACGCTCGCCAGGAGACTGATCCCACTCCCGCGGTAGATGAATTCGTCCCGCTCGGCCGAGGGGCCGGGCCGCTGTGCGATCAGCCGCGGCAGGCTCGAATTATCGAGCGGCAGGACTTGGTAGCGCGCCGCCTCGATCAGGAAGCGCTGCTGCAGGTCGCGCAGCCGGTCCGGGAATTGCGCCGCGAGATTCCGGGTCTGCGTCGGATCCTCGGCAAGGTTGTAGAGCTCCCAGGCATAGCCGTTGACGACATCCTCCGGCGCGTGGCCCGAGGTCTGCCAGGGCAGCGTGGGCGGCGTCGTATTGGCGTACCAGCCATCATGATAGATGCCGCGATGGCCAAGCATCTCGAAGTGCTGCGTGCGCCGGCGCGAGGCCGCCTGCGCATTCGCGGCGTCGAAGGTGTAGCCCATGCCGATGCCTTCGATCGGGCGCTGCGCCACGCCGTTGACCATGCGCGGCTCGGGGATGCCAATCGCCTCGAGGATGGTCGGCGCGATGTCGATCACATGGTGGAACTGGTGGCGAATGCCGCCGCGATCCGTGATGCGCCGCGGCCAGGAGATCGCCATGCCGTTGCGCGTGCCGCCGAAATGCGACGCGACCTGCTTGGTCCACTGGTAGGGCGTGCCGAAGGCCCAGGTCCAGCCGACCGCGAGGTTCGGATAGGTTGCGGGCCCGCCCCATTCATCGATCACGGGCAATTGCCGCTCGACCGGGATCTCGACGCCGTTGAAGAAGGCGAACTCGTTCGGCGTGCCGTGCACCTGGCCTTCAGCGCTGCCGCCATTGTCGCCGCTGATGTAGATGACCAGCGTGTTGTCGATCTGCCCGGCATCGCGCACCGCCTGGATGACGCGGCCGACCTCGTGGTCGGTATAGGCGAGGTAGGCGGCGAAGACCTCCGCCTGCCGTGCGTAGAGCCGCCGCTGATCGGCCGACAGGCTCGACCAGCGCGGCAGCGTGTCCGGCCAGGGCGGCAGCACGGCATTGGGCGGCAGCACGCCGCGCCGCTGCTGGTTCGCGAAGATGCGCTCGCGGATCACCTCCCAGCCCTCGTCGAACTGGCCGCGGAAGCGGGCGATCCATTCGGGTGTGGGATGGTGGGGCGCATGCGCGCCGCCTGGCGCGTAGTGGATGAACCACGGGCGGCCTGGCGCGACCTCGTGCAGCTCGCGGATGCGCTCGATGGCTTCGTCGGCCATGGCGGTGGTGAGGTTCCAGCCGTGCCGTCCCTCGTGCGGCAGGATGCGCGTGGTGTTGCGGAACAGGTTGCCCGGCTCCCACTGGTTCGTCTCGCCGCCCATGAAGCCGTAGAAGACATCGAAGCCGAGGCCCGTGGGCCAGCGGTCGAACGGCCCCGCGGGGCTGATCTCCCAGGGCGGCGTATTGTGGTTCTTGCCGTACCAGGCGGTCGAATAGCCGTTCTGGCGCAGCGTCTGCGCGATGGTCGCGGTGTCGGCGCCGATGATCGCGTTGTAGCCGGGAAAGCCGGTCGAGAGCTCCGCGACCGCGCCGAAGCCGACCGAATGCGGGTTGCGTCCGGTCAGCAGCGAAGCACGCGTCGGTGAACACAGCGCCGTGGTGTGGAACTGCGTGTAGCGCAGCCCTGACGCCGCCACGCCATCGAGCGTCGGTGTCGGGATGACGCCGCCGAAGGTCGAGGGCGCGCCGAAGCCGACATCGTCGGTGATGATCAGCAGGACATTGGGGGCGCCCTCGGGCGCGCCGAGCGTCGGTGGCCAGGCCGGCGTGCTGTCGCGCGCCGCGGGGCTGATGGTGCCGGCGAAGGGCGCGGGCGGCTGCGGCAGGATGCGCGCATTGGGGAATTCGACCGCGGTGGCGGAGCCCGGCGTGCCGCGCAGCTCCTGCGCGACCGCGGGCTGCATCGACCACAGCCCGAGCATGAGCGCGAGCGCGCCCGCGAGGCGCGTCGCGGATGCGCGCGGCAGCCTCGGGCGCAGGGTCGTGGCAGCCCGCCGCTCCCGCATCCCGTCGCCGCGTGCCGGGTGACGAATCGCCCCGGCCTGCGAACGAGGCTTCCCCGAAGATCCGAGCGTCATGACCTGTTTCCCCAGTCTGCGCGGATCGTTCCCGCCACGGCGCGAATCATCAGCTTATTCAGGATTTTGCTGCCTGTGACAGGGCGCGGCATTGACGTGGATCAACGCGAGCGGCCTGCGCATGCACCATCCTCCATTCGCATGATGGACGACTTCGCCTGGCAACGGCAGGCTCCGGCCTGGAGCTCGGTGGCCGGGCGCGCGGCATCCTCGCGTCCGGCCTTCGCGCCGCGCCGGCGGGGTCGGGACAGGTCTGCCGGCCGGCTTCATCCGGGCCGCGCGACGAGAATGGAAAAGGGTCCAGAATGACGACGAAGATTCGCATCGGAACGAAGGGCGCCATGGCCGGCGCGCTCGCGGGGCTCGCGCTGATGGCGAACCCCGCCGCGGCGCAGGGCACCCCCCCGCCCAATGATGCGTGGACCTTCGCGCTCACCCCCTATGTCTGGCTCTCGGGCCTGGGCGGCGAGGTGACCGGGCCGCATGGCGGCGAGAGCTTCACCGCCGATTTCGGCGACATCTTCGGGACGATGAAGTTCTCCTACATGGGCTTGGCGGAAGCGCGGCGCGGCAATTTCAGCATCGTCACCGACATCATGTACCTCAACCTCCAGCAGGGCGTGCCCGTGCCGGGCCTGGGTGCGTACAGCGGCGGCAGCGCGCGCACGCAGTCCGTGGAGGTCTCCGCCATCGGCCTGTACACGGTGGCGGATGGATCGGCCGGGCGCATCGAGCTCGGTGGCGGCGTGCGGGGCTGGTGGTTCGACACCGAGCTCACGCTCGACGCCGGCCGGCTGCCGGGGCGGACCCAGAACGCATCGACCAGCTGGGTGGACCCGGTCATCAGCGCGCGGGGCGTGTTGCGGCTGAGCGATCGCTTCTCGCTGACCGCCTATGGCGACATCGGCGGCTTCGGCGTCGGATCGGAGTTCACCTGGCAGGCCTTCGGGACCGTGGACTACCGGGTCACCGAGAGCATCAGCGTCTCGGCCGGCTTCCGCTGGATCCACATCGACTACGACAAGGGCAGCTCGAACATAGCGCTCGACATGGGTGGCCCGATCATCGGCGCGAGCGTGCGTTTCTGACGCCGTCGGGCCGGGGCTGCCTTTCGCGTCCCCGGTCGAAGCAGCACTGGCAAGGAACGATACTTCGCCCGCTCCGCCACAAGCGCGACCGTCGCGGCGGTGTGTTGGCAGCTCGCACTGCGCAACCTGCGGGCGCAGGCACTTCGTCAGCGCAAGCCTACAGGCCCGCGTGGGGGCGCCGTCCTGCGAGTGCCGCGGAGTCCGAACGGCGGTGTTGGCAACCGCAGCTGCCTAGCGCAGGCCGGGCAGGCGCTGGCGCAGCGCGCGCAGCTGCGCGAGGAGGGCGGCGGCCTCGCGGTCGGCGGGGTTGAGCGCAGCGGCCTCCGCAGCCAGCCGTTCCGCTACCACGAAATTCGAGCGGTCTCGCTCGATGGTCGCCAACGCCACCAGGCTGTCGCGGTGACGCGGGTGGCGCGCGATGTTCGCACGCAGCACGCCGACCGCTTCCTCCGTCCGCCGCAACTGGTTCAGCGCGATCGCCTGGACATAGGCGTAGCGCGGTTCCTCGGGCCGCAGCCGGGCCGCCTCAGCAAGCGGCGGTAGCGCATCCGCCGTCCGGCCCTGGCGCGCGAGCGCCAGCGCCAGCGCGTGCTGCGCCTCTGCCTCGCGCGGGTGGGCGGCGACGGCGCGGCGCAGCGCCGCCTCGGCTGCGTCGTGCCGCCCGCGCCGCGCCTCGAAATCCGCGAGATTGACCAGCGCCCCGAGATGCGCCCCATCGCGCGCGAGCGCATCGCGATAGGCGGCCTCGGCGCCGGCCATGTCGCCGCGCGCGGCGAGCAGGCCAGCGATGTTCACATGCGCCTCGGGACGTTCGGCGGCGACGCGCTCGCTGGCCAGCAACTCCTCCCATGCCCGCGCGAAGGCGGGGCGCGCGGCCTCCGGCAGGGTATCAAGTGGCACGGGGGCGAGCGCTCGCGCCGCCTCGATGCGCACGAGCCGCGTCTCGTCCGCCAGGAAGCGCGCGGCATGCTGGCGGTTGCGCGGGTGCAGCCCGTCGAGCGTGCGCAGCGCCGCCGCGCGCACCAGCGGGTCGGGGTCCAGCAGCGTCGCGCCGATCGCCTGCGCCGTTGCCTGCGATGGCGGCATGGGCAGCAGCGAGACGGCGGTCGCGCGCAGGATCGGCGCATGCGCGCGGTTCGTCGCGACGGCGGCCAGCAGCGCATCCGCGCCGGCCTGCCCGTTTCGTCCTGCGGATATGGCCAGTGCGGGGTGTGGTTCGTCGCGCCGCCGAGGCCCGAACCATTCCACGATCTGCCGCGCCGCCCAGGATTGCGGACGGTCCGTATGGCAGGACGTGCAGGTGTCCGGCGCGGCGATCTGCGCCGCCACGTCGGGGCGCGGGACACTGAAGGCATGATCCCGCCGCCGGTCCACGCCCATATAGGTCACGGCGGGCATGTGGCAGGACACGCATTGCGCGCCCGGCGTGCCCGCCGGGTGGCGGTGGTGCTCGGCCGTATCGAAGCGCGCGGGCAGGTGGCATTGCGCGCAGACCGCGTTGCCCTCCGCACGCAGCGTGCCCCTATGCGGGTCGTGGCAGTCCGCGCAGACGACGCCGGCGCGGCTCATGCGGGACTGCGCGAATGATCCCCATTCGAAGACCTCGCCCTGGATCTGGCCGTCGGCGTGGTATTCGCCGCGTTCGAGCAGCATCGGCGCGTGCGTGTCGAGGAAGCCGGCGCCGGGCAGCGGGTCCGCGACCAGCGGGCGGGCCCGCGCATGGCAGGGGGCGCAGGTCTCGACCTGCGCGGCGGTGGATTGGCGCGGCGGACCTTCCCAGCGCGCGATGCCGCGCGGGTCGTCCGCCGCGAAGCGCCAGGCGCCGCCCGACCGGTCGCGCATCCAGACGGAAAGGCCGCGATGCGGGTCCTCCCCGCGCGCGGCGGCGCGTGCCCAGGCGACATGCGCGGCACCTGGCCCATGGCAGCTCTCGCACCCGACGCTGATCTCGGTCCAGGTCGTGGCGTAGCGGTCCGTCGTCGCGTCGTAGCCGCGCACCAGCCCGGTCGAGTGGCAGGAGGCGCACATGAAGTTCCAGGTCTGCTCGCGCCCGGTCCAGTGCAGCGGGTCGCCCGCAGGCAGCGGCTCGTCGGCCATCAGGTGGTACCAACGCTGGCCGCCCGCTTCCCGTGGGCGGCTGTCCCAGGCCCAGGGCAGCGCCTGGCGGCGGCCATCGGGAAACAGCACCAGATACTGCTGCAGCGGATCGACGCCGAAGGTCTCGGTGATGGTGAAGTCCGCGACCGTCCCATCGGGCCCGTCAGTGCGGATGACGTAGCGGTCGTCCTGCCGCCGGAAGGTGGCTGTGTGGCGGCCGTCAGTGACGGTGACGCCCGAGAAATCGCCGAGCACAGTCGCGGGCGCCGCGGCGGCCATGGCGCGGGCGTGGTCGCTGTCCCGCCAGGCGGTGGCTTCCGCGGCGTGGCAGGTGGCGCAAGTGGCCGAGCCAACGAAGCCCTGGCGCGCGCGCTCAGCCGCGCGTGGTGCGGGGGGGGCGACCAGCAGCGCGGCAATCACGAAAGGCAGCGCGACCAGCACGACGAGCGCGGCTGCGCGCCAGAGCATCGGTCGCGGGTCAGCCTTCATCGGGCATGGCATCGGAAACGATCACGGCCCCGCATGTTCCCATGCGGGGCCGTGCGGTGACGAGAATCTTGTCAATTCCGCGCTGCGGCCTGCGGCAGGGTGCTGGCGCCGAGGTTGAACTGCACGCTGCGCAGCGTGCCGGTGAACCGGAATGGCACCTGGTAGTCGCGGTCATCGACCGGCGTTCCGGTGTCCTGCCCGACATCGAAGGGCTCGTCCCACTGCATGTAGAAGGGGATGCTCCGCTCCATCCGGCGTTCGGCCACGCTGCGCCCGTTGACCGAGAGCGTGCCGACGCCGCCGCGCCCGACCGGCGGGCCCGCCGCATCGGGCCGCCATTCGAAGACGATGCTGTGCCGGCCCGGGGGCAGCGCGTCCGTCCCCTCCCACTTCACCCGTTCGATGTCGAGGAAGTTCCAGGTCCAGACCGGCCGGCCCTCCCGCAGGTAGAAGCCGTAGCCGCCGAAGCGGCCACCCTGCGTGGCCAGCATGCCGTTCGCCCCACCGGCGGGAACCTCGATCTCCGCCGTGACGCGATACGCGCGGTTGAGGACCGGCGGCGAGCTGTCCGAGGTCAGGCCAATGCCCAAGCCGCGATAGATGAACTCCGTGCGGCCGGCCGAGAAGCCAGGTCGCTGCACCAGGAGCCGGTCGAGGGTCGAGTTGGCCATCGGCAGTACGCCGAAGCGCGTCGCCTCCACCAGGAACAACTGCTGCATGTCGCGCAGCCGTTCGGGATGCTGCGCCGCGAGGTCGCGCGACTGCGTCGGGTCTTCCGCGAGGTTGTAGAGCTCCCAGCGATAGCCGTTCACCACATCCGCCGGCGGCTGGCCCGCGCTGTCCCAGGGCGGGTTCGGCGGCGTCGTGTTGGCGAACCAACCGTCATGGTAGATGCCGCGATGGCCGAACATCTCGAAGTGTTGCGTGCGCCGGCGCGTGGGCGCCTGCGCGTTCGCCGCATCGAAGGTGTAGGCCATGCTGACGCCCTCGATCGGGCGCTGCGGCACGCCATTGACCGTGTTCGGTTCCGGGATGCCGATCGCCTCGAGGATGGTCGGCACCACGTCGATCACGTGGTGGAACTGGTGGCGGATACCGCCGCGGTCGGCGATGCGGCGCGGCCAGGAGATCGCCATGCCGTTGCGCGTCCCGCCGAAATGGGACCCGACCTGCTTCACCCAGCGATAGGGCGTGGTGAAGGCCCAGGCCCAGCCGGCGGCCATGTGGTTGTAGGTACGGTCGGTTCCCCAGGCGTCCATCAGGGGAAGCATCGCCGCCACCGGAGTCTCGATGCCGTTGAAGTAGGCGACCTCGTTCGGCGTGCCGCGCAACTGGCCCTCGCTGGAGGCGCCGTTGTCGCCACTGATGTAGATGATCAGCGTGTTGTCGATCTGCCCCGCATCCTCGATCGCCTGGATGACGCGGCCGATCTCGTGGTCGGTATAGGCCAGGAAGGCGGCATAGACCTCGACCTGGCGGATGAAGAGGCGGCGCTCATCGGCCGAAAGGCTGGCCCAGCGCGGCAGTTGCTCCGGCCAGGGCGTCAGCACCGCGTTGGGCGGCAGCACGCCCAGGCGGCGCTGGTTCTCGAAGATGCGCTCGCGCAGCGCCTCCCAGCCCATGTCGAAGCGGCCGCGGAAGCGTTCGATCCACTCCGGCGGCGGGTGGTGCGGCGCATGCGTGCCGATCGGGGCGTAGTGGATGAACCAGGGGCGACCCGGCGCCGATTCCTGCTGCGTGCGGATGTGGGCGATCGCCTCGTCCGCCATGGCGGTCGAGAGGTTCCAGCCCGGCCGCCCGAGGAAGGGGTGGATGCGCGTCGTGTTTCGGAACAGGTTGCCCGGCTGCCAGCTGCTCGTGTCACCGCCGACGAAGCCGTAGAAGAAGTCGAAGCCCATGCCCTGTGGCCAGCGCGTGAAAGGGCCTGTCGGGCTGGCTTCCCAGGGCGGCACGTTGTGGTTCTTGCCGAACCAGGAGGTGGCGTAGCCGTTCTGCCGCAGCGTCTCGGCGACGGTCGCCGTGTCCGCGCCGATGATGGCGTTGTAGCCGGGGAAGCCGGTCGACAGCTCCGAGATCACGCCGAAGCCGACCGAATGCGGGTTGCGCCCCGTGAGCAGGGAGGCGCGGGTCGGCGAGCAGAGCGCGGTCGTGTGGAACTGCGTGTAGCGCAGCCCGGCCTGCGCCACGCGCTCCAGCGCCGGCGTCTCGATGATGCCGCCGAAGGTGGAGGGGGCTCCGAAGCCGACATCGTCGGTCAGGATCACCAGCACGTTGGGCGCATTCTCCGGCGCCCCGAGCGTGGGCGGCCAGGCCGGCGTGCTCTCGCGTGCGGAGGGGGCGATGGTGCCCTCGAAGCGTCCTGGCGGCACGGGCAGCACGCGGGAGTTGGGGAACTCGACGGCGTTGGAGGCGCCAGGGGTACCGCGCAGTTGTTGCGCCGCGGCATATGGCGCCGCCAAGCTAAGGGCCAGCATGGCGGAAACGGCGCCGGTTGCGAGCGCTCCGAGGATCCTCATCCGCCTACCTCCTGAAAATGCCTGCGCAGACACCGGCACGCGTGACGGTTCGATACGGAGCGCCAGTATGCCCGGGGTTCGTTGTCCCGTCCCCGAACGGCAATATCCAAATCCGGCATCCGTCCTCCGGCTGAGGGCGGATCAGCCCAGACTTCAGTCACGTCGCCGGCATGTCCACAGGATACATCCGACCCTGGTCGCGGCGCCTCGCATCGCGCAAGGCCAGCGTTTCCGAGGGCAGTCTGCCGAACAAGGCCTTGTAGTCATGCGCGAAGTGGCCGAGGTGCCAGAAGCCATGCCCGAAGGCGACCGACTTCACCAGCTCCGGCGTGTCCTGCCGGCCGAGCAACGCGCGATGCACCAGCATGAGCCGACGCGACTTGAGGTAGGTGTGCGGGCTCATCCCCACCGTGGCGCGGAAAGCGTCGTGCAGGCGCCGCGCGGATACGCCAAGCGCCGCGCAGAGGTCTTCGGTGTAGAGCGGCCGGCCGACCTCAGCCTCCATGAAGGCCTCGGCCGCCGCCACGAGGCGCAGCGCTTGGCCCACGGCACGCGGGCGCGGCCTGAACTCGGCGTCGGCGGTCAGGGCTGCCGCGACGTCCTCGCGCAAGGACATGGCAAGGCTGGTCGCACAGTCAACGCGGTCGAGCAGCATCGGGAGATCCGCAGCGAGTTGCCGCGACGCGTCGAGCGCGCCGGCCAGGCGCGCCGCGCGGTCGGGCCGCAGCGCCAACAGGCTGACCGCACCCCGGACACGCAACTGCGGATGCGCCAGTTCGGCCAGTTCCTCGAGCAGCGGCAGCGGCAGGGCGAGGGCGGCCCAATCGAGCCGCCGCGGGTTGTGCGAGGTGATCTCCGCACCGCCGAGGGCAAGGATCGCTTCCGCCGCCCCGACCTCGGCGCCGTTCACCCGCGCCGGGCGCCGAGGGGCGTGGAGGTTCATCATCAGCACAGCGATTCCGGGCGCGACGCCGCCACGCGCCACATGCGCCGAGGTCGTGGCCTGCTGCACCACCATGTCGGCCACCCGCAACACCCGCAGCGTCGCCGCGAAGGTCTCCTCCCGCACCGGGAGGCACTCGAACTGACCGCCGAGCAATGCGGACCCGAAGCTGTCCGGATCGTCGAAGCTGTGCGTCAGGCCCGCTGCCTGCGGTGCCCCGTGGAGCGACGCCAACATCGTCATGCCATTGCTGCCGAAATCTCTCACGAAGCTCACATTCAGTTTACGCAGGACGACACGGAGGGTCATTCTTTTCCACCCCGGGCCGACATGGGTGACGACCAGGCCATGCGAATTGCCGGATCGGGATAGGCTCTTTCAGGGTCGCCGGGTGGGAGGTGGTCTATCCTCGTCCCTCTTCGTGTCGACCCGCGGGACACGGCGCTCGCGTATCCATCCCGCGCGCCTTGGCCAGCGCGCGGCACGCAACGGCGGTCGTCCTGCTTCTCGCGATCTGTGTCCTGGCGGCGCCGCGGCGCCGCGCGCCCAGGGCAGCCTCGATGCGGACGCGCGCGGCATGCAGGGCTCCATGTCGGCGTATCTGGGCAGCCTGCCGCGCTTCTCCTCCACCTACAGCGCGGTCGACGCGGTCATCACGACGGACGCGCAGAAGCTGCAGTTCCTCCATGGCGGCGAGTTGGCGGTGCGGCGCCCGACAGGCTGCGCGCCGTACGCCGGGGCGCGGCCGGCACCGCGGAGATGGTCCTGGATGGCCAGGAGCTGATCCTCTTCGGGCGCGAGGCGAATGCGTTCTTGCGACTGGCAGCGCCCAACATCGCCACCACGGTGGAGGCCTTGCACGGGCTAGGGTTCGATGCGCCCGGCGCCGACCTGCTCGCGGAGCGGCCGCTCGTCAGCGCGACGACCGAATTGGTCAGCGCGTGCATGTCAGGATGACCTCCAGTGATGGCGTCGAAATCCACCAGCTCGCCTTCCGCGGCGCTGAGGTGGATTGGCAGGCGTGGGTGATGACGGGCGAGCGGCCGGTGCCGCTGCGTGATCACGTCCGAGACCATCCCCGGTGCGCCGCAATACACCTTGCAGTTCAGCGACTGGAACGCCGCGCCGCAGGTTGAGGCGGACCGTTTCGAATTTGCACCGCCCCCCGGGGCGAGGCAACTCGATCCGTCCGCGGTCGCGGCGAGCGCGATCGGCGACATGGTGATGCGCTGCGCCGGGTGCGGTGGTGGCTTCTCCAAGATCAGCGCGACGCATTTCGGCTGCTCGACGGCGCGCAACAAGGGTCCGACGGCGTGCACGAACCGGCTGACGGTGCAGCGGGACGTCCGCGAGGCGCAGGTGCTGATCGAGGCCTGGCGCCGTCACCACAGCCGGGTACGGCCGCACTCGGCTTTGGGCTACCGCCCGCCTGCTCCCGAGACGGTGCCGACGGCTCGGTCGCAGATCAGCTCAGGCGCAGGCCCAGCTGCAATGCCCCACCAAAACTCCACCCGGACCACTCGATGGGGGCGGGTCACTGCGAGCCACGCCCACGCCCCGGGCTCTCGTCTCACCTGTCGTCAGCGCACGAGCAGTTGCTTAAGGCGGAAGCGCATGATCTTTCCCGAGCCGGTGCGCGGGATCTCCTCCGTGACCTGGACCGATTGCGGGACCTTGTAGGCCGACAAGGCCTGGCGGCAGGCGTCGAGCAAGGCCGGGATGTTCACCCGCTCGCCAGGCTTCTCCGCGACGAAAAGGACCGGCACCTCGCCAAGTTCCGCATGCGGTGCCGCGATCACGGCGCAGTCGCGCACGCCGGGAAAGGCCGCGGCCACTTCCTCGATCTCCGCAGGCGCGATGTTCTGCCCGCCGCGGATGATGAGTTCCTTCAGCCGTCCCGTGATGGTGAGGAACCCGTCCGCGTCGGCACGAGCGAGATCGCCAGTGTGATACCAGCCGCGGCGCAAAGCCTGCGCCGTCTCGGCGGGCTTGTTATGGTAGCCGAGCATCACGTTGGGGCCGTGCACGACCAGTTCGCCCTCGGCACCCGGTGCAGCATCCTCACCACTTGCCGGATCGAGCAACCGCACCGTCAAGCCGGGCAGCGGCAGTCCGCACGAGCCGAGGGGCCGCGCACCCTGCATCCAGTTCATGGTGACCATGGTGCAGGTCTCGGTGATGCCGTAGCCGTCCAGCAGGGGCGAGCCGAACCGTTCCTCCCAGGCGCGGTTGAGCGTGCCCGGCATGATCGCGCCGGCCGAGACCGCGCGGGTCAACCGCGGGGCGACCGGCGGCTCGCCCTGCGGGATCGACTGCAGCAGGTAATGGAACATGGTCGGCACGCCGGCGAAGAGCGTCGGTGGCTCCTCGGCCAGCAGGCGGCGCACCTCGCCGGTCGAATAACGCTCCATGATGCGCACGGAGGCGCCGGTCGCAATGGCCGACAGGAAAGCGAGATTCAGCCCGTAGGAATGGAACAATGGCAACGGCGAGAGGAACTCGTCCTCCTCGGACAGGCCCAGGATCGGCGCCCAGCACGCTGCCGTCACCCATAGCATGCCGCGTAGCGTGAGGATCACGCCCTTGGCCCGGCCCGTGGTGCCCGAGGTGTAGATGATGAAGGCGGGCTCCGCGAGCAGCGGCGGGTCCCGTGGCGCCATCGGAGGTATCGCGACGCTGAGGGCTTCCAGGCCGCCGGGCCGGTCGTCGGCGACGATGACAGTCCGCAGCGCGGGCAGGCCTGCTTGGGCTTCCGCGATCACGCCCGCGCGTTCGGCGCTGACGATGACGGCGCTGCAGCCCGCATCCTCCAGGCGATAGAGGATCTCGGGAACGGTTGCGTCGTGGCTGATCGGAACGTTGATCGCGCCGGCGCGCAGGATGGCGCAACCGGCTTCGACCCAGGCGACGGAATTGGGCATTAGCAGCGCAACACGGTCACCAGGCGCGACGCCGGCCGCCGCGAACTGCGCCGCGAGATTGCCGCTGCGCGACGCGAGTTCCGCCCAGGTCACCCCCCGCTTGCCGTCACGGAAGGCCGGCTTCCCGCCCCGCCCTACGGCATGGCGGGCGAGCAGCACGGGCAGTGGCGCAATCAGATCCGCGCGGATCACATCAGCCCTGCCGGACGTGCGGGCAGGCGCTCGCCGACAGCGGCCGGTAGGCCTCGTTGCCGGGGATTGTGGCGCGCAGCTTGTAATAGTCCCACGGTCGGCGCGATTCCTCGGGACGCTTCACATCGTACACGTACATGTCGTGCACCATGCGACCATCGATGCGGATGCGGCCGTTGGTGGCGAAGAAGTCGTTGATCGGCGTATCGCGCATCTTCGCCATGATGGCCGGCGCGTCGAGCGAGCCGACTGCCTTCACCGCATTGAGGTAGTGCATGGTCGAGGAATAGTCCCCCGCATCGCCCATGTGCGGCATCCGGTTGCGCACGGCGAAGAAGCGCTGCGACCACGCGCGCGTCGCATCGTCGCGGTCCCAGTAGAAACCATTGGTCAGGACCATGCCCTGCGCGACAGGCAGTCCGAGCGCATGGACATCGGGCAGCCAAGTGAGCAGGCCCACCACCGTCTGGCGGCGACGCAGGCCGAATTCATGCGCGGCCTTCACCGCGTTGATGAAGACCGTCCCAGATCCCGCTATCGCGACAACCTGCGCACCCGAACCCTGGGCGCGTAGCAGGAACGAGGAAAGGTCGGCGCTCTCGACCGGGTAGCGCACGGTGCCCGCGACCCGTCCGCCCGCGGCGCGCACCACCTCGATGGTGTCGGATTCGAGCGCGTGGCCGAAGGCATAGTCGGCGGTCAGGAAGAACCAGCTCGTCTTGCCGTCGCGCAGCAGCGCATTCGCCGTGCCGCGGGCCAGCGCCACCGTGTCGTAGGCGTAGTGGATGCTGTTGGGCGTGCAGCCCTCGTTGGTGATGCGCGAAGAACCGGAGCCGTTGACGATCGCGATCCGTCCGCGCTCGCGCGCCACACCCGCAACCGCGAGCGCGACGGCGGAATTGATCAGGTTCGCGATGAGATGCACGTCGTTACGGTCGTACCATTCGCGTGCGCGGGAGACAGCGACATCGGGCCGGTTTTGATGGTCGGCGACGACCACCTCGATCGGGCGGCCGAGCACCTGCCCGCCGAAATCCTGCACCGCCATGCGCACGGATGCGACGGCGCCCTCGCCCGATTGGTCCGAGAACTGGCCCGACATGTCGGTGAGCACGCCGATGCGGATGGGCCCGGTCTGCGCCAAAGCGGGGCGGGCCAGCGTGGCCCCGAGGGTGGTCCCGAGGACCGCGCGGTTGAAGCTTCGGCGTTGCATGGACGGAACCTCCTCGATGTTGCGCGGGCTGCTCTGGACGGCGGCCCTGCCATCGAGAAAGACTTGCATAGCAAGACTCTGAAATCAATCGGTACGTAGGCCGCCTTACAGGTGATAGGCGGTGATGAAGCGAACCCGCCGCGCCGGCACAGCCTGCCCACATGTGGAGCAGACGAGCCGGGGGGTCAGTGGGCGTCCGGCAGGGTCCAGAAAGGTCATGGTCGGGCTGCGGCCGGGGCGCAGCCACCGGTCGGCCCAAGCTTTCATAAGGGCGAGCGGCGCGAACAGGTCCCGGCCGACCGGCGTCAGCGCATAGGCCGCCCCACCGGCCGCACGCTCGAGCAGCCCTCCGGCCACGAGGTTCTTCAATCGGCCGGACAGGATGTTGGTGGCGATCCCAAGATTCTGGTGGATCTCATCGAACCTGGTATTGCCATGGAAGAACTCCCGCAGGATCAGGAAGGTCCAGCGGTCACCGATGATCGACAGGGTGCGCTCCACCGAGCAGGGCCGCCTGCCGACCACATGACCATCGCGCCAGGGACGGCGCTGTCGCGCCGGCGCTGCGCTGGCCGCACGCCAATAGTCCGGGGCGATCGCGAAGGTGACATGGCGGGCATCGACCGCCTCGCCGTTCTCGGCCCAGACCACACGGGGCGAGAACCACGACCGGCAATCCAGATGGAAGAGCGCGAGCGGCGGGCAGCCCGGCTGCAGCCAGCGATCGCCGAATGCAAGCAGAGAGAGGAACACCGGATAGAGATCCAGACCCCGCTCGGTGAGGAAGTAGCCATTCCAGCGGCGGGCCTCGCCCAGTTCGCGGAGTTCGAAGATCCCTGCCTCGACCAGCTTGTCGAGCGTCGCGGTCAGCGTCGCGCGCGGGATCGCGAGGCGCTCGTGGAAGTCGTTGAAGCGCCGGGCGGAGAAGAAGGCCTCCCGCGCCACCAGGAACGTCCACGTGTCTCCAAGGATCGCGATGGTGTCGGCCATGGCGCAGTCGCGCTCACGACCTCGCGGAATGGCCCTGTCGGGCCGGACCGCCGCATCCTCCGCCATGCCTGCGCTCGCCACGCTGGACGCCATCATCCCTCCCTTGGCTGCGACGCTATCGGCGCCCCTTGCATCCTACCCTGGCTCTATGGTCTTGTCCTGCAAGTCTAGTTACGCAAGTCTCAGCTGTGGGGGAGGGCGCAGGATGTCACGGCAGTCGCATGCGGGCATGGCATCGCCGCTGTGAGCACACGCTCCGCACTCGGCACGCTGGCCGACTACAGACATCATGCCGCGATCACCACGCGCTGGGCCGATAACGACGTGTACGGGCACATCAACAACGTCACCTACTATTCGTTCTTCGACACGGCCGTGAACACATGGCTGATCGATCGCGACTTACTCGATATTCATGGCAGTCAGGTGATCGGACTCGTGGTGGAGACCGGCTGCCGATACGCACGGCCGCTCGCCTATCCCATGGAGGTCACGGCCGGAATCCGGGTGGCCCGAATCGGAACCTCCTCGGTGCGCTACGAGGTCGGCATATTCGGCGGGGAGCCGGCCACCGCCGCCGCCGAGGGCCACTTCGTCCATGTCTATGTCTCACGCGAGACCGGGCGCCCCGTACCGCTGCCCGCGCAGCTGCGCACGGCGCTCGAGACCATTCTCGTCCCTGCGGCAGCCTGAAGCGCGATGAAGCCGCCGCCCTTCGAATACCAACGCTGCGCAAGCGTCGAGGAGGCCGTGGCCCTGCTTGCGCAGCATGGCGCCGACGCGAAGCTGCTGGCCGGCGGTCAGAGCCTGATGCCGATGCTGAACTTCCGTCTGCTGCGGCCGGCCCTGCTGGTCGATGTTGGCCGGATCGCCGCGCTCGAGGCGATCGTGGAGGATGCGGGCGGCATGACCATCGGTGCGTTGGCGCGCCACCGCATGCTGGAGACCGACCGGTGCATCGCCGCGCGCTTCCCGGTGCTGGCCCATGCCATGACGCATGTCGCGCATCTGGCGGTGCGCAACCGCGGCACGATCGGCGGCAGCCTCGCGCATGCCGATCCCGCCGCCGAACTGCCGATGATGGCGCTGCTGCTCGATGCGACGCTCACGCTCCGCCGCGCGGGCGACGCGCGGGAGGTCCCGGCCGCGGCGTTCTTCCTCGGGAGCCTGACCACCACGCTTGAACCTGAGGAGATGCTGACCGCGGTCCGCCTGCCCTTCCTGCCGCCCGGCACGGGCTGGGGCTTCGAGGAAGCGGCGCCGCGGGCGGGGGACTTCGCCACCGCCGCCGCATCCTGCGTGCTGACCCGACGCGGTGCCACGGTGACCATGGCCCGGATCGCGCTGATGGGCGTGCACGAGACGCCGCTGCGCGTGCCTGCGGCCGAGACGGCGCTGGTCGGCCAGGGGCCCGACGCCTTCGCCGCGGCGGCACGCATCGCCCGCGACGCCGTGGAACCGAACAGCGACCTGCGAGCCTCGGCCGCGCTGCGGCGGCACCTGGTCGAGGTGCAGGTCGGCCGCGTGCTCGCCGCCGCCTGGGCCCGCGCGACGGAGCAGACGACATGACCGCCAGCCAACGCATCGCCCTCACGGTGAATGGCCGGCGCGTCGAGGCGGAGGTCGAACCCCGCCTGCTGCTGTCCGACTTCCTGCGCGGCAGGCTCGGCCTTACCGGCACCCATGTTGGCTGCGAGCACGGTGTCTGTGGCGCCTGCACGATCCTGCTCGACGGGCTCAGCACCAGGTCCTGTCTCACGCTCGCGGTACAGGCCGATGGCAGCAGCGTGGAGACGGTGGAGAGCCTCGGCACGCCCGAGGCGCTCTCGGACCTGCAAAAGGATTTCCGCGAGCACCACGCTCTGCAATGCGGCTTCTGCACCCCGGGCATGCTGATGACCGCCACCGACCTGCTGCGCACACAGCCACTGGCGACGGATGAGGAAATTCGCGACGGGCTGTCCGGCAATCTCTGCCGCTGCACCGGCTACGAGAACATCGTGCGGGCGGTGCGCGCCGCCGCCGCGCGGCGGCGGGAGACGACACCATGAGGCTGCATCTGCTCTCTGGCGGCCGCATCCGGCTGCGCCGCGCCACCTACATCCCCGGTGCGCCGCGCGAGGAGGTGTTCGACGCGCCGGTGCCCTGCTTCCTGGTGCGCCATCCGAAAGGGGACGTGGTAATCGACACCGGCTGCAACCCGGCTGCGGCGGCGGATCCGGTCGGCGTCTGGGGCGGCCTGGCCAAGGCCATGCCGCCGTTGCATGGACCGGACGAGCATGTTGGGGCGTCGCTCGCGGCCCTCGGCGTGCAGCCGCGCGCCATCACGACCGTGGTGATGACGCATCTGCACTTCGACCATGCCGGCGGCAATGCGATGTTCCCGAGCGCCGAGTTCATCGCGCAGGCTGCCGAGCTCGACGCCGCCTCGGCCGAGGACGCCGAGGCCTGGGGCTATCTGCGGGGCGAATGGGACACGGGTCGGCCGATGCGCCGCATCGAAGGCGAGGCCGACCTGTTCGGCGATGGCGCGATCCGCCTCATCCCGCTGCCCGGCCATACCCCCGGGCTGATGGGAGTTCTTCTCGACCTGCCGCGCGACGGGCGCATCCTGATCGCCGGCGATGCCGTGCCGCTGCGCCAGGTGCTCGATGAGGACCTCATGCCGCGCAACATGCGCGATCCCGAGGCGGCGAGCGCCAGCTACGCCCGCGTGCGCGCCATCGAGGCGGAAGGCGCGTTGGTGATCTGCGGCCACGACATGGCGCAGTGGCAGTTGCTGCGCCGCGGCGCGGAACCCTACGCATGAGCGAGGCCGCGACGCGCCCGAAGCATGTCGGCAGCGCGGTCAAGCGCGTGGAGGACCCGCGGCTGCTGGCTGGCCAGGGCAGCTACGTGGCGGACCTGTTCCCCCCCGATGCCCTGCATGTCGCCTTTCGGCGCAGCGAGCACGGCCATGCGCGCATCCTCGGCGTGGACAGCGCCGCCGCGTCCGCGATGCCGGGTGTGGTCGCGATCGTGACCGCGGCTGAATTGGAAGGTCTTGTGCGCTCGGTGCGCGCGACATCGCGCATGGCAAACTACCAGCCCACGGCGACGCGACCGCTGGCCTCTGGCAAGGTGAGGTATGTCGGCGAACCGGTCGTCGCCGTGCTCGCCGAAAGCCGCTACATCGCCGAGGACGCCGCCGAGCTGGTCGAGATCGACTACGAGGCGCTGCCCGAAATCTCCGATCCGGAGGCCGCCGCGCAGCCCGACGCCCCGGTGCTGAACCCGGAGACGACATCCAACATCCTGGTCGAGCGCGGCTTTGCGCGCGGCGAACCCGAGGCGGCGATGGCCGCCGCGCCGCACCGCGTCGGCGGCCGCTTCCGTTTCCACCGCAAGGCGCCGGTCGCGATCGAACCGCGCACCTGCCTCGCGACCATAGAGCGCGGCCGTGGCGCGCTGACGCTGCACAGCTCCACGCAGATCCCCGGCATCATCCGCGATGCCCTGGCCGACGCGCTCGACCTGCCAGGCCATGCGCTGCGCGTGGTCGCACCCGATGTCGGCGGCGGCTTCGGCGGCAAGGCCTCGCTCTATCCCGAGGAGATGGTCGTCACCGTGCTGGCGCGACGCCACGGTCGTGCCGTCGGCTGGGTGGCGGACCGGATGGAGGACATGCTCTCCACCAGCCACGGCTTCGACGAGATCGTCGAGGCGGAGCTGGGATTCGACGCCGAAGGCCGGTTGCTGGCGTTGAGTGCCGACATCCTGGGCGATGTCGGCGCGGCCTCGATCTATCCCTGGACCGCGGCGCTGGAGCCCGTTCAGGTGGCGAGCTTCCTGCCGGGCCCCTACCGCCTTGCGGCCTATCGCGGACATGTCCGCGCGGTGGCGACATCGAAGGCGCCGACTGGGCCCTATCGCGGTGTCGGTCGCCCCATCTCGACCTTCGTGATGGAGCGCCTGGTCGACATGGCGGCACGGCGTCTCGGCCTCGATCCCGTCGAGATGCGCCGGCGCAACCTGATCACCGCCGAGGAGTTTCCGTATAAGATCGGCTCGGGCATCGTCTGGGACCGGTCCGGCTTTCAGGAATGCCTCGCCAGCGCCTGCGCGACGGCCGACTACGTGGCGCTGCGGCGCGAACAGGCGGCCGCGCGTGCACAGGGACGCTGGGTGGGCATCGGCGTCGCCTCCTATGCCGAGCTGACCGGCATCGGCTCGCGCATCTCGGCCGCGCCGGGCATGCCGATCAACACCGGGACCGAGACGGCCGAGATAAGCATCGATTCGACTGGCGCGGTGACGGCGAAGTTCGGCGTGGCGTCGCATGGCCAGGGCCTCGAGACGACGCTTGCGCAGATCGTCGCGGACGAACTCGGCGCGCGCATCGCCGATATCCGCGTCATCCAGGGCGACAGCGCCGCGGTGCCGCATGGTACGGGAACCTATGCCAGCCGGAGCGCGGTGCTCGCCGGCGGCGCGGCGACGCTCTCGGCGCGGGTGGTGCGCCGCAAGCTGGTCGCCGCCGGCGCCCATCTGCTCGAAGCGGCGGAGGCCGATATCGAGGTCGAGGACGGCCGCTTGCGGGTCGTTGGCACCGACCGCGCGCTTTCCTTCCGTGAGGTGGCCCGCGCCGTCTATTCCGAGATGGGCCGCTTCCCGCGCGACACGATGCCGGACCTCTCGGCCCGTGAGACCTACGATCCCTATTTCGGCACCACGGCTTCCGCGACCCATATCGCGATGGTCGAGATCGACCCCGGCAGCTTCGCGGTGCGCGTGCTGCGCCACGTCGTCGCCGAGGATTGCGGCCGGCTGATCAATCCGATGATCGTCGATGGCCAGGTCCATGGCGGTGTTGCGCAGGGCATCGGCGCCGCGCTGCTCGAGGAAGTGGTCTATGACGAGCGCGGCCAGATCGTGACGGCGAATCTGGTGGACTACATGGTGCCGACGGCGGCCGAGATCCCGTCGCTGCAGGTCGCGCATGTCGAATCCGAATTGCCCGCCACCATCGGCGGCTTTCGCGGCATGGGAGAGGGGGGCACGATCGGCGCGCCCGCCGCGATCGCCAATGCGGTGAGCGACGCGCTGGCGCCGCTCGGCATCGAGATAACGGAACTGCCCGTCACGCCGGAGCGCATCTTCCGGCTGATCGAGGCGGCCCGCACACAGGCTTGAGGAGAACGATCCCATGGAAGCGATGCTCAGCGGCAAGGTCGCGGTCGTCACCGGCGGGGGGCGCGATGTTGGGCGAGCGATCTGCCTCGGGCTCGCGGCCGAGGGTGCCGCGGTTGCGGTGAACTACCGCCGCTCGGCGGCGGAGGCCGAGGCGGTGGTGCAGGAGATCGTTGCCGAGGGCGGGCGCGCCATCGCCTATGGCGCCGACGTGACCGACTATGCGGCGGTCAAGGCGATGATGGAGAAGGTGGCGACGGATCTCGGCGGCATCGACATCCTGGTGAACAATGCCGGGCTCGCGCTGCGCAGGCGCTTCGTCGAAACGGGGCCGGAGGACTGGCATGCACAGATCGATGCCTGCCTGTATGGCGCGCTGCATTGCTGCCACGCCGCCGCACCCTTCATCGAGGCGCGGAAGAACGGCCGCATCATCTCGCTGGTGGGCGACAGTTCCCGCGTGGGCGAGAGCGGCCTGTCGATCGTTGCCGCGGCGCGCGGCGGCACCATCGCCCTGATGAAGTCCCTGGCGCGCGAGATGGGACGATCCTGGACCACGGCGAATGTCGTCAGTCTCGGCCTGATCGAGACGCAGCATTCGGACAAGGCCTGGCTCGACGAGAACCGGGAGAAGCTGACACGCGCCTATCCGCTGCGGCGGCTCGGCACGCCCGAGGACGTGGCGCCGACGGTCGTGCACCTTGCATCGCCCGGCGCTTCGTGGATCACGGGCCAGGTGATCAGCGTGAGCGGCGGGTTCAGCATGGTGGGGTGACAAGGTCTTCGCCGCGAAGACTGGCCGGGTGGCGGTACGACTTCTTGGGGCGCTCCAACCGAGGAGCGGGGTCGAACAACAAAATCGCCGGCTGAGCCATCGCCAACGACATGCTCTCAGGGTTTTCGCCGCCGGCGTGGACATGGACGTCGCCACCAGGAAATCGGCTGAGGCAATTTGGCCTGCTGCCGGTTCGATGGACACCGAGTTTAGCCTGAGCTGGCCAAACGCTCGAACTCCACTGGGCTGAGATAACCGATGGCCGAGTGACGTCGCGTCGGGTTGTAGAACCGCTCGATGTAGTCGAACACCTCTGCTCGGGCGGTGTCGCGGGTCCGGTAGA
>LNFM01005589.1_pt1 | contig 21582 bp, 21 predicted proteins | sample 596031 | NCBI WGS metagenome assembly LNFM01 (sample SAMN04254537, study PRJNA301005) | activated carbon metagenome | isolation source: dual media filters at the Ann Arbor, Michigan drinking water treatment plant | place: USA: Ann Arbor
GATAGTTCAAGGTGACCGCAGCAATATCGACCAAAACCTCGCCCGGCTCAGGGACCGGCGCCAATCGATCGGCCAGCGCCAGGCTCGCTACCTCAAAAGTCCGAAGTTCCCACGCTCGCATGCAACCTCTCATTCAAAGACAATAATGTATCTGAATACAATTGTGTTATGTTGTCAATGCACGAAGGGCGAGGAGAATCGGTCGGTGGCGAGGTTAAGTCGTGAAGAGAGCCGGGAGCAGACCCGCGCCTTGTTGAGACGCGCGGCGGCGGCGAACTTCGCCAAATACGGATTCGAGGGCGCGTCGGTCGATCAGATTTCGGTGGATGCGGGTTTTTCGCGCGGGGCCTTCTACGCAAACTTCGCCGACAAGGAGGCGATCTTCCTGGACCTCCTGATCCGTCACCTCGACCACGACATCGACGGATTCAAGCGCGTCGCGGCTGAAAGCCGGACTTTGGAGGAGCTGATCGACAAACTCACGGCAAGCTATCGGGATCTCGGTCAAAGACCGGACTGGTGCCTGCTATCCTCGGAATTCCAGCTTTATGCCTCAAGGGTTGGCAGGTCGGATTCCAAATTCTCGCGGGTGTATGAGGACTTCCGCGACAGGCTATCCACCCTTTTAGACGAGGCCTTTAAAAGGTTCGAATTCCGAGGGGAACTGAGCGCGCGTCAATTGGCAAGCGCGATCATCGGCCTCTCCCATGGGCTCGCACTCGAGCGCGCGGCATCGAAGGCGAAACTGCCGATGGAAGTGACGGGCATGGCTATACGCGCGCTGCTCTTGGGAGCGGCTGCAAAAAATGGAGGGCACTAGGACAGCTTGCGCTTGCTGCGGGTCCGCAGCCGTTCCTCCGCCTCGAGCTGCGCCATTCCGAGCAAATGGCCGAGCACCTCGAGCCGGTGGCGTTCCGCCAGCTTGACCAATTCGGCAACAGTCTCGGCGATGAAGGCCACGGCCTCGTCCGGGCCGCCCTCCTCACCCCATTGATCGGTGGGCGATGTCCGAACCTTGCCCGAAGCTGTGCGCTTCCGGCCGCCCCCAGCCTTGCTCAAAACAATTTGCATCCAATTGCATACAATATCGCTCAGAAATAACCCCTTTGGGGTCGCAACTCTAGGAAGTAATTCGTAACTCCGTAGATACAAAGTCGAATCACTGTGATCCCTGCTCACGATCTGCCGATTTGACAGGGGCCGCCTCACCACCCATGTTCGGGTCGACACGGCGGGCCGCGAGTCTCGCGGAACCCGCCCTTATCTTTTCCCATAAGCCATTGGAATGACATGAATATCGTCATCGTGGAGTCGCCGGCGAAAGCCAAGACGATCAACAAGTATTTGGGCGCCTCCTACGAGGTTCTGGCCTCGTTCGGCCATGTCCGCGACCTCCCCGCCAAGAACGGATCGGTCGATCCGGAAGCCAATTTTCAGATGATCTGGGAGGTCGATCCCAAGGCGGCCGGCCGACTCAACGATATCGCCAAGGCCTTGAAGGGCGCCGACCGCCTGATCCTCGCAACCGACCCCGATCGGGAGGGCGAAGCGATCTCCTGGCACGTGCTGGAGGTGATGAAGGAGAAGCGCGCGCTCAAGGATCAGAAGATCGAGCGTGTGGTATTCAACGCCATCACCAAGCAGGCCGTGACCGACGCGATGAAGGCGCCGCGCCAGATCGACGGCGCGCTGGTCGACGCCTATATGGCGCGCCGCGCACTGGATTATCTGGTCGGCTTCACGCTCTCGCCAGTGCTGTGGCGCAAACTGCCGGGCGCGCGCTCGGCGGGCCGCGTGCAGTCGGTCGCGCTGCGGCTGGTCTGCGACCGCGAACTCGAAATCGAGAAATTCGTCCCGCGCGAATACTGGTCGCTGGTCGCGACGCTGACAACACCGCGCGGCGACAGTTTTGAAGCGCGCCTCGTCGGCGCCGACGGCAAGAAGATCCAGCGTCTCGACATCGGCACCGGCGCCGAAGCCGAGGATTTCAGGAAGGCCATCGAAGCGGCGAACTTCACGGTTACGACCGTGGAAGCAAAGCCCGCGCGCCGCAATCCGCAGGCGCCCTTCACCACCTCGACGCTGCAGCAGGAAGCCAGCCGCAAGCTCGGCTTCGCGCCGGCGCATACGATGCGGATCGCGCAGCGGCTCTATGAGGGTATCGATATCGGCGGCGAGACCACCGGCCTCATCACTTATATGCGAACCGACGGCGTGCAGATCGACGGCTCCGCGATCACCCAGGCGCGCAAGGTGATCGGCGAGGATTATGGCAACACCTATGTGCCGGAGGCCCCGCGCCAGTATCAGACCAAGGCCAAGAACGCGCAGGAAGCGCATGAAGCGATCCGCCCGACCGATCTGTCGCGCCGGCCCGCCGAGATGCGTCGGCGTCTCGATGTTGATCAGGCCAAGCTCTATGAGCTGATCTGGATCCGCACCATCGCCAGCCAGATGGAATCGGCAGAACTCGAACGCACCACGGTCGACATCGCGGCGAAAGCCGGCTCCCGCGTGCTGGAGTTGCGCGCCTCGGGCCAGGTCATCAAATTCGACGGCTTCCTCGCGCTCTATCAGGAAGGCAAGGACGACGACGGCGAAGACGAGGATTCACGCCGCCTCCCCGCCATGAGCGCGGGCGAAGCGCTGAAGCGGCAGGATCTCGCCGTCACACAGCATTTCACCGAACCGCCGCCGCGGTTTTCGGAAGCCTCGCTGGTCAAGCGGATGGAAGAGCTCGGCATCGGCCGGCCCTCGACCTACGCCTCGATCCTGCAGGTGCTGAAGGACCGCGGCTACGTCAAGCTCGAAAAGAAGCGGCTGCATGGCGAGGACAAGGGCCGCGTCGTGGTCGCGTTCCTGGAGAATTTCTTCGCGCGCTACGTGGAGTATGACTTCACCGCGGCGCTGGAAGAACAGCTCGACCGCGTCTCCAACAACGAGATTTCCTGGCAGCAGGTGCTCAAGGAGTTCTGGACCGGCTTCATCGGCGCGGTCAACGACATCAAGGATCTCCGCGTCTCCGAGGTGCTGGATGCGCTCGACGACATGCTGGGGCCGCACATCTACCCCGCCCGCGCCGATGGCGGCGATGTCAGGCAGTGTCCGACCTGCGGCACCGGCAAACTCAATTTGAAGGCCGGAAAGTTCGGCGCCTTCGTCGGCTGCTCGAACTACCCGGAATGCCGCTACACCCGCCCGCTGGCCGCCGACAGCGAGGCCAGCGCCGACCGCGTGCTCGGCAAGGATCCGGAAACCGACCTCGACGTGACGGTGAAGGCCGGGCGCTTCGGCCCCTATATCCAGCTCGGCGAGCAGAAGGATTACGCGGAAGGCGAAAAGCCCAGGCGCGCCGGCATTCCGAAAAACATGTCGCCCGGCGACATGGAATTGGAACTGGCTCTCAAGCTTCTGTCTTTGCCGCGCGAAATCGGGAAACATCCGGAGACCGGCGAGCCGATCACCGCCGGCATCGGCCGTTTCGGACCGTTCGTGCGTCATGAAAAGACCTACGCCAGCCTCGAAGCCGGCGATGAGGTGTTCGACATCGGCCTCAACCGCGCGGTGACGCTGATCGCGGAAAAGATCGCAAAAGGCCCGAGCGGCCGCCGCTTCGGCGCTGACCCGGGCAAGCCGCTTGGCGAGCATCCGAGCCTCGGCGGCGTCGCCGTCAAGAACGGCCGCTATGGCGCTTACGTGACGGCAGGCGGCGTCAACGCCACGATCCCGAGCGACAAGACGCCCGAGACGATCACGCTCGCCGAGGCCATTGCGCTGATCGACGAGCGCGCTGCGAAGGGCGGCGGCAAGCCGAAACGCGGCGCCAAGAAGGCTGCAGCGAAGAAGGCTGCGCCGAAGAAAGCCGCCGCGAAGGCTGCCGATCCCGACGCGCCAAAACCTGCCAAGAAGGCGGCGGCGAAGAAAGCGGCTGCGAAGCCGACGTCGGAAGCTGTCAGCAAGGCCCGCGCGCCGGTCGCCTCCGCCGCCAAGACGTCGGCGGCGAAGCCCACTGCACCCAAGACGCCTGCGAAGAAGAGCGCGGGCAAGGCCCGGGGATAAGTGAAGACAAAACACGACAATGGTTTTCCGAGCCGGGACGCCATCGTCGCCTTCATCCGCGCGAATCCGGGCAAGATCGGCACGCGGGAAATCGCCCGCGAGTTCGGCCTGAAGAATGCCGACCGCGTCGAGTTGAAGCGCATCCTGCGCGAACTCGCCGACGACGGCACTGTCGCCAAACGACGGCGGAAAATCCACGAGCCCGCCACTCTGCCGCCCACCGTGGTCGCCGATATCACCGGCCGCGACACCGACGGCGAATTGCTCGCCACGCCCACCGAATGGGATACCGAGGAAAGCGGCCCCGCGCCGAAAATCCGCATTCACGTGCCGCGCCGCCCGCAGCCGGGAACAGCGGCAGGCGTCGGCGACCGCGCGCTGATGCGCATCGAGAGACTGGATGAGGGCGATGGCGCGCTTTATCGCGGGCGCGTCATCAAGGTGCTCGATCACGCGCGCACGCGGCTGCTCGGCATCTTCCGCAAAGCCCCCGGCGGCGGCGGGCGTCTTGTGCCCGTCGACAAGAAGCAGGCCGGGCGCGAATTGAACATCGCGCCGTCGGATACCGGCGGCGCCGAGGACGGCGACCTCGTCAGCGTCGATCTCGCGCGCACGCGCGGCTATGGCCTTGCCTCCGGCAAGGTGAAGGAGCGGCTGGGATCGCTCGCGACCGAGAAGGCGGTCAGCCTGATCGCGATCCACGCCCATGAAATTCCGCAGGCCTTTTCGCCGAGCGCGGTGCGCGAAGCCGAGGATGCGCAGCCCGCGACACTGAAGGGCCGCGAGGACTGGCGCGAACTGCCGCTGGTCACCATCGATCCGCCGGACGCCAAGGATCACGACGATGCGGTGCATGCGGCGCCTGATCCCGATCCGAACAACAAGGGCGGCTACATCGTCCATGTCGCCATCGCCGATGTCGCCTTTTATGTGCGGCCGGGCTCAGCGCTGGACCGTGATGCCCTGACCCGCGGCAACTCGGTATATTTCCCCGACCGCGTGGTGCCGATGCTGCCCGAGCGGATCTCCAACGATCTCTGCTCGCTGGTGCCGGGCGAGGCGCGCGGCGCACTCGCGGTGCGAATGGTGATTGGCCCTGATGGCCGCAAGCGCTCGCACAGTTTTCATCGCGTGCTGATGCGCTCCGCCGCCAAGCTGCACTACGCACAGGCGCAGGCCGCCATCGACGGCCGGCCCGACGACACCACCGGGCCACTGCTTGAGCCGATCCTGCAGCCGCTCTACGCGGCCTATGCGCAGGTCAAGCTCGCGCGCGACGAGCGCGATCCGCTGGATCTGGATTTGCCGGAACGAAAAATCCTGCTCAAGAGCGACGGCACCGTCGATCGCGTGATCGTCCCCGAGAGGCTCGATGCACATAAGCTGATCGAGGAGTTCATGATCCTCGCCAACGTCGCCGCGGCTGAAATGCTTGAAAAGAAGGCGTTGCCGCTTATCTACCGGGTGCACGACGAGCCGTCGCAGGAGAAGGTTCACAATCTCCAGGAATTCCTGAAAACGCTCGATCTGCCGTTCGCAAAAGCCGGTGCCTTGCGCCCTGCTCTTTTCAATCGGGTGCTCGGCCAGGTTCGTGGCGAGGACTACGAGCCGCTCGTCAACGAGGTGGTGCTGCGCTCGCAGGCGCAGGCGGAATACTCGGCGGAGAATTACGGCCATTTCGGCCTCAACCTTCGCCGCTACGCGCATTTCACTTCGCCAATCAGGCGATACGCGGACCTGATCGTGCATCGCGCGCTGATCCGAGCGCTCGGCCTCGGCGAAGGCGCTCTGCCGGAAACCGAGACGCTGGAAAGCTTAAGCGAAGTCGCGGCACAGATTTCCGTGACCGAGCGGCGCGCCATGAAGGCGGAACGCGAGACCGCTGACCGGCTGATCGCGCATTTTCTTGCCGACCGCATCGGCGCTACGTTTCAGGGCCGCATTTCCGGCGTTACCCGCGCCGGGCTATTCGTGAAGTTATCCGATACCGGCGCCGACGGGCTGATCCCGATCCGAACGCTCGGCACCGAATACTTCAATTACGACGAGGCGCGCCATGCGCTCGTCGGCTCACGCAGCGGTGCCATGCATCGGCTGGGTGACGTTGTCGACGTACGTCTGGTAGAAGCTGCACCTGTAGCCGGCGCGCTGCGCTTTGAGCTGTTGTCGGAAGGTCAGGTCATTCCGCGCAGCAGAAAGCGCGAGGGCGCGCAGGCATCGACAAAGGCGTCGAAATCGCGTCCGGGCCGCAGCCCACGCGAAAAGGTTGGCAAGCCCCACAAGGGCAAGTCCGGTAAACCCAAGCCCGGCAAATCGAAGAGAGGCAAGTCATGGAAACCGTGAGCACCGCGACGACAGTCTGGACTCGGGACGACGTCAAGGGCGAGAAGCGCGACCTCTGGACCGCGATGAAGCGCGGCTTTCGCTGCCGCTGCCCGCGTTGCGGCGAAGGCAAGATGTTTCGCGCCTTCCTGAAGACCGCCGATAATTGCTCGGTCTGCGGGCTCGATTTCACCCCGCATCGCGCCGACGATTTGCCGGCCTATCTGGTGATCGTTATCGTCGGCCACATCGTGGTACCGGCGGCGCTGTGGATCGAGACCAACTACTCGCCGGCCGTGTGGCTGCAACTGGCGATCTACCTGCCGGCGACGTTCCTCATGTCACTGATGCTGTTGCAGCCGGTCAAGGGCTCGGTGGTCGGCTTGCAATGGGCACTACGTATGCATGGCTTCGACGAGAATGCCCCTAGCGACATTCCCCCGGTCTAGCTAAACCGGAAACGACAAGAGCAAAAAATGGGGATGGAATGACCGAATCTGCGACCGCCGAAAAAGAAGAAAAAGAAGCCGATCACCATCCTTATTTTCGGCCCAAGGACGCGGCGACGCTGATCCTGATCGACCGCTCCGGCGAGAAGCCGAAGGTGCTGGTCGGCAAACGCCACGATAACGTCGTGTTTATGCCGGGCAAATATGTCTTTCCCGGCGGACGCGTCGACAAGTCCGACAACCGCGTTCCGGTCGCGGCTCCAATTTCCAGCGAGCTCGAAACCAATCTGCTCAAAGGCAGCCCGAAGATCGTACCTTCGCGGGCACGTGCGCTCGCGGTCGCAGCCATCCGTGAGGCCTGCGAGGAAACCGGCCTCTGCCTCGGCCGCAAGGTCGACAAACCAGTGAAGCTCGAAGGCGCCTGGCAACCGTTCTCGGAAGCGGGCCTGCTGCCCGATCCGTCCAGCCTGTTCCTGATCGCGCGCGCGATCACCCCGCCCGGCCGCGTCCGCCGTTTCGATACGCGCTTCTTTTCTGCCGATGCTTCCTCTATCGCCCATCGCGTCGAAGGCGTGATCCACGCGGATGCCGAACTGGTCGAACTGGTATGGGTCGAGATTGGCTCGCAGCCACTCGCCGACGCGCACGCCATGACCAAGAACGTGCTCGCCGAACTCGACCGACGGCTGGCCACCGGCCCGCTCCGCCACGACGCGCCGGTACCGTTCTTTCATTTCTACGGCGGCAAGATGCAGAAGGACGTGCTGGGGGCGTGATCCTCCGCTCTCTCCCCGTCATTGCGAGCGCAGCGAAGCAATCCATCTATCCCCGGGCGGAGAAGCAGATTGCTTCGCTGCGCTCGCAATGACTGCGTTGACGTCACGGCAAATATCCTCCGCACGTCCCTGAATTTGCAAAATTCTTCTCGACCACACCCGATGGCGCTGCCGTGATCGCCTCCCTATCTGTTCCCCAACAATAACAGCTACGGAACGGGGCAATGGCACAGCGGCAACTCAAGCTCGGCGCGTTCATGCGGCCGGTCTCCATCCACACCGGCGCGTGGCGCTATCCCGGCGCATGGCCCGATGCCAACTTCAATTTCGCGCGTATCAAGCAGCTGATCCAGAAGCTGGAGGCCGGCAAGTTCGATGCCTTCTTCATGGCCGATCACCTCGCCGTGCTGAACATGCCGGTCAATGCGCTCAAGCGCAGCCACACCGTGACGTCGTTCGAGCCGTTCACGCTGCTGTCGGCGCTGGCCGGCGCCACCGAACATATCGGCCTGATCGCGACGGGGTCGACGACGTTCGACGAGCCCTATCACGTCGCCCGGCGCTTCGCCTCGCTCGACCACATCTCGGGGGGCCGCGCGGGCTGGAATATCGTCACCACGTCAAACCCGGACGCCGCGCTGAATTTCGGGCTCGACGACCATATGGAGCACGCCGAACGCTACAAGCGGGCGCGCGAATTCTATGACGTGGTCACGGGTTTGTGGGATTCCTTCGCCGACGACGCTTTCGTACGCGACGTCGAGCAAGGGCTCTATTTCGATCCGGCGAAGATGCATGTGCTCAATCACAAGGGAAAATATCTGTCCGTGCGTGGGCCGCTCAACATCGCCCGTCCTGTCCAGGGCTGGCCGCTGATCGTACAGGCCGGTGCGTCCGAGGATGGCAGGCAACTCGCCGCGGAAACGGCAGAAGCCGTGTTCACCGGCGGCGGTCCCCTCGCCGACGGACAAAAGCTCTATGCCGACATCAAAGGCCGCATGGAGAAGGTCGGCCGCAACCCGGAGCACCTGAAGATCCTGCCCGGCGCTTTCGTCGTTGTCGGCGACAGCATTGAGGAAGCCAGGGAGAAGCGGGCAAAACTCGACAGCATGGTGCATTACGACAGCGCGATCGCCTCGCTCTCGGTGCAACTCGGCACCGATGCTTCCGGCTTCGATCCCGACGGCCAGTTGCCGCCGATCCCCGAGACCAACGCCAGCAAGAGCGGCCGCCAGCGGCTGGTCGATGTGGCCGCGCGCGACAAGCTCACGGTACGCCAGCTCGCCCAGCGCGTCGGCGGCTACGGCGGGCTGTCGTTCGTCGGCACGCCCACGACCATCGCCGACCAGATGGAGGAATGGCTGATGAGCCGCGGCAGCGACGGCTTCAACATCATGTTCCCGTTTCTGCCCGCAGGACTGGACGATTTCGTCGACAAGGTCGTGCCGGAACTGCAGAGGCGCGGGATTTTCCGCAAAGAGTACGAGGGGAAGACACTGCGGGAGAATTTGGGGCTTCCGAGGCCGAAAAACCGGTTCTTCGAGGGTTAATCACCGCGAATCAGGCCGGCTTTGCCCCCGAAAACCTTGACTTTGGGCGGATCGAAGCTAGGTTGCGCGGCAAATGCAGGCCGATTTGGCCGGCGCCTGATATCCCCTATTTGAGGTTCTGAACATGGCCAAAGCGGTCACCATCAAGGTCAAGCTCGTTTCCACGGCGGATACCGGCTTCTACTACGTCGCCAAGAAGAACTCGCGCACCATGACCGACAAGCTCGTCAAGAAGAAGTACGATCCGGTCGCGCGCAAGCACGTCGAGTTCAAGGAATCGAAGATCAAGTAATTCGTAAGCGCATCGCTGGCGGATTTTAACGGGGCCCTTTCGGACCCCGTTTCGATTCTGCGTTTTCGTGTCCCGGACGCGGTGCAGCGCGCAGCGCTGCTCCGCAGAGCCGTGCCCCATCGGTGCGAAAGGATGGACCCCGGACCAGCAGCGCACCACGCCGCAAGAGCGGCGCGCTGCGCAGCATCCGGGGAACGAACGAGAGATCGACTACACCGTCTGCATTTGCCGGGGCGGCTCGCTCGGCCGGATCAGCGCGAACGCGACCTGGATGATGCCGCCGGCGAGCCCGAGCGCGACGCCGATCCGCCATGCCATGGTGTAGGAGCCGAGCGAATCGTAGATCAGCCCTCCGCCATAGGCGCCGAGGAACGAGCCGAGCTGGTGGCTCATGAAGGCAAGGCCCTGGATCATCGCCTGCCATTTCAGGCCGAACATTTCGACGACGGCGCCTGCAACCAGCGGACCGACGCCCATCCAGAGGAAGCCCATGATCGCCCCGAACAGGAGCGTGGTCGCCGGCGTCGCCGGCAGCATGAAGTACCAGGCAAGCGCGAGCGAGCGCAGGATGTAGATCGACCCGAGCAGCGCCAGCTTGTTCCAGCGCTGGCCGGCCCAGCCGAAGAACAGGCTACCGAGCACGTTGAAGCCGCCGATCATGCCGAGCGTCTGCGCACTCAGCATCGGATCGAGGCCGCAGATCAGCAGATAGGACGGCAGATGCGTGGTCAGGAACACAAGCTGCATGCCGCAGACGAAATAGGCGCCGGTCATCACGACGAAAGATGCGTTGCCGAAGGCGAGCTTTGCGGCTGTCGTCGCCGAAGCGTCGCCGATGTCGTCGGCGGCCTTGGGCGGCAGTGGAATCTTGTCGGCCCTGCCTGCGTACCAGGCAGCCGGCAGCATGAACAGCGACAGGATCACAAAACCTGCGACGCCGACGCGCCAGCCAAACCCCTCATTCAGCATCTGCCCGATCGGCGCCGACACCAATGCACCGAGCGATCCCGCCGCCGAGACCATGCCCATCACGGTGCTGCGTACGGTCGCCGGCACCGCGCGCGCCGACACAGACATCGCAATCGCATTGGCCGTGCAGGCCAGCGAGGCGCCGATCAGCACACCTGCGCCGATCAGGATCGGAATCATCCCCTGCGCGGTCGCCATCAGCGCAAGACCCACGATGTACAACAGCGAGCCCACGATCATGATCGGACGGAAGCCGTAGCGCACCGTCATGGCGCCGGCGACCGGCTGCAGAAATCCCCAGGCAAGGTTTTGCACGGCCAGCGCCAGCGTGAACTGCGACACCGAAATTCCGATGTCCTGCGTCAGCGGCTGCATGAAGATGCCGAAGCTCTGGCGCAGGCCCATGCTCAGGGTGAGCATCAGCGAGGCGCCGATCAAAATGGGCAGCGTCGGACGCAGGACTTGCAGCAGGGCCATTGTTTTTGTTCTCCCCAGCGGCCGCGATTCGAAAGCCGCGTCCTGCAATTGATGCCTGAAATAGGTACACAGATCTGTGTAACTAGTCTATAAAGGCAGCCGCACTGTCAAGCAAAAGGACATCCCGCCAGCGCATGGCTACCCTGCCCGCCAAACCGGCCATGAAGGACCGGATTCTCGAAACCGCAGACAGGCTGTTCTATCTGCAGGGCATTCGCGCGATCGGCGTCGACACCATCGCGGCCGAAATCGGCATCAGCAAGCGCACGCTCTACAATCATTTTCCGTCCAAGGACGCGTTGATCTCGGCCTATCTCGCCCGCCGCTTCGTGGCCCCGCGCGCTTCCGACAAGTCGCCGGTCGAGCAGATTCTCGGCACCTTCGATGCGCTGGAGCGGCGCTTTGCAGCGAAGGATTTTCGCGGCTGCCCGTTCGTGAATGCCGTCGCCGAGCTCGGCTGCGAGGACAAGTCGGTCCGCAGGATCGCGGTCGAATTCAAGGAAAGCCGCCGCCTCTGGTTTCGCGACCTGCTGGTGCAACTCGGCGTCACCGAGGCCGAAGCGCTGGCGACACAGCTTGCGCTGCTGGTCGACGGCTCGATCGCGCAGGATCTGGTCCGCAACGATCCGTCGATGGCACGGGCGGCAAAGGAAGCCGCGACGGTGCTGCTCAGGAATGCCGGGGTGGAAGTGGGGGAAACTCCGCCACGCGGGAAAAAGCGCCGGCCTTCGTCGGAGACTTGAATCCCTCAATCGCCAGCCCTGCGACGCGAAACACACGCCGTGGCCATTTACTGAGGCAATGTGGTAATCACGCTTCAGCAAGCGGCCACTACCAGAGAAGGCGGCGATAGAGGGAGCGACAATGCAAGACCTGAAAGTGACCGCCAGCGGTTACGATTTCAAACCGGCACAAGCGGCCATGCAGCGCTACGTCGATGGCAACCTTCTGTCCGGAATATCCTGGGCGGTCATGGTCGGCCGCGATCTCGTCGACGTGAACTGCGTCGGCTGGGCCGACAAGGAAGCGCAGACGCCGCTCCGCACCGACCACATCTTCCGCGTCTTTTCCAACACCAAGCTGATCACCTCTTGCGCGGCGCTGCTGCTGGTCGAGGAAGGCAAACTCGGGCTCGATGACGCAATCGAAAAGCATATTCCGCAGCTTGGAAATCGAAAGGTGCTGCGGCCCGGCGCGACTTCGCTGGACGACACCGAGCCGGCGAAGCACCCGATCACCATCCGCCAGCTCCTGAGCCACAGTTCCGGGCTCAGTTACGGCTTCTTCGATCCCGGCACCGTTATCTTCAAGGCGCTCAACGAGCGCGGCGTGCACGACCCGAGAACGACGCTGGCGCAGATGGTGGACGTGCTGGCTGACCTGCCGCTGATCTATCAGCCGGGCACGTCCTGGGAATACTCGCTCGCCATCGACGTGGTGGCGCGACTGGTTGAAGTCGTCAGCGGCCAGAGCTTCGACAAGTTCATTCAGGCGCGGATCCTCGATCCACTCGGCATGGTCGATACCGGCTTCGCCGTTCCGGAAAAGGATCACGGGCGCCTCGTCGCCTATTACGCCGGCGCCGACCTGATGGAGCCGATGAAGCCCGGCCTCACCCGTACCGACAACGCCCCCTTCCCCGGCGCCTATCTGCGGCCGATCGCAAGGCTCAATGGCGGCGGCGGCCTGGTGTCGACGATGCCCGACATGGTGGCGCTGATCCGAAGCCTGCTGCCGGGTGGACCGACCCTGCTCAAGCCGGAAACGATTGCGCAGATGATGACCAACCAGTTGCCAGAGGGACAGTGGATCCGCTTCGCACTTTTGGGCGAGCAGCCCGGCAAGGTGCACGGACTTGCCGGCGGCATCATCCAGACGCCGTCGAAGTTCGACCATCCCGACGCATCAGGCGAATTCTACTGGGGCGGCGTTGCGGGTACGCAATGGTGGATCTCGCCGAAGCGCAACATGGCCGGCGTGATGATGGCGCAGCGCCAAATGTCCTTCGTTCACCCGTTCTCTTTCGAGTTCAAACGGCTGGCGTATGACGCGGTGAAGCAAGGGCGCGGAGAAATCCGCGCGTCGGCATAACTACGCCGCCGCCGAAACCACCCGGTTTCGCCCATCGTTCTTCGCGCGATAAAGTGCAGTGTCGGCGCGCTTGAGCACGTCGGCGACGGGCTCGCCCTTGCGGTCGAGCGTCGACAGGCCGATCGAGATCGTGACCTCGATGCGCTTGGCGCCCTTGCTGACGGCAAAGGGCTCTCCGGCGATCGAGCGGCGCAGCCGCTCCGCGACCATGCCGGCGACGTGGAGGTCGGTTTCCGGCATCACGATCACGAACTCCTCGCCGCCGTAGCGGCAGGCGAGATCGATGCCGCGGATAGATTTACGAATGCGCACCGCGAACTCGCGCAGCACGTCGTCGCCGGCGTCGTGGCCGTAGGTGTCGTTGATGGCCTTGAAATAGTCGATGTCGAGCATCATCAGCGCCAGCGGCTTGCCGCGGCTAGAGGCCTGCTCGGCGAGCGTCGCCAGATGGGTTTCCATATAGCGGCGGTTATGCAGTCCGGTCAGCGCGTCGGTGATCGCCATTTCGATCGAGTTCTGCACATTGTCGCGCAGATGATCGGTGTAGCGCCGCCTGCGGATCTGGGTGCGCGCGCGCGCCAGCAGCTCGTTCTTGTCGATCGGCCGCAACAGGTAATCGTTGACGCCAATCTCGAGACCGCGCAGCAGCCGCGCATTGTTGTCGGCGTCGGAGATGGCGAGGATCGGCATCTGGCGCGTACGCTCCAGCGAGCGCGCCTGGCTGCACAGCCGCAAGCCGTCGTAGTTATCCAGGCTGAGCGAGACGATCAGCAGGTCGTAATTGCCGTCGGCGGCGTGAAACAGGGCTTCCGCCGGGTTGGTTTCGACGTCGACGGTGTGCTCGGTGGAAAGGATCGGCGCCAGCCGCTCGTAGGACGATGGCCGGTCGTCGACCAGCAGGATCCGCCCGCCGAGGCCCTTGTCGGCGACGGCGCTGCGCTCGGGCGCCTCCATACCGATTTCGAGCGAGGTGATGGCACGCATGCGCAGCTCGTCGGTCATCATCTTCAGCCGCGTCAGCGAGCGGACGCGCGCAATCAGGACGACGTCGGATACCGGCTTGGTCAGAAAGTCGTCGGCCCCGGCCTCGAGCCCGCGGACGCGATCGGCCGGACTGTCCAGCGCGGTGACGATCACCACCGGAATGAAATGCGTGGCCGGATTGGACTTCAGCCGGCGGCAGACCTCGAAGCCGTCCATGTCAGGCATCATGACATCGAGCAGAATGATGTCGCATTCGGAGCGCGAGCAGATCTCAAGCGCCTCGGCACCATTGGAAGCGGTCAGTACGTCGAAATATTCGGCTGACAGACGGGCTTCCAGCAGCTTTACGTTGGCTGGAACGTCATCAACGACAAGAATACGCGCAGACATCGAAACTCACCCCTACCCGATAAAACGCCGTACCGTTTCAATGAATTTGCCGACCGAAATTGGTTTGGACAAATACGCCTCGCAGCCGCCTTCGCGGATGCGTTCCTCGTCGCCCTTCATCGCAAAGGCCGTGACCGCGACCACCGGGATCGCGCGCAGTTCCGGATCGTCCTTGATCCAGCGCGTCACTTCGAGACCGGAAACTTGCGGAAGCTGGATATCCATCAGGATCAGGTCAGGGCGCAGCTTGCGGACAAGATCAAGCGCCTCGAAACCGTTGCTGGTACCCGACGTCTGATAGCCATGTGCTTCCAGAAGGTCGCGAAAGAGCTTCATATTGAGCTCGTTGTCTTCCACGATCAGGACGGTTTTTGCCATCCCGCCCTCCTTCATACTCAGTACGCAGTTCTATCGACGCCGGCTTGTCGAAAAGTGAATTTAAACTAGCGTCGGATTTGTCCTAAACCGTTAAACCGATGCGCCAACTTTTGCGGATTGGTTTCCACTTCCTTGAACCCATTCCGCAGACTCGGGCATGATGGTTCCCAAAGTAGAGCCCAGAAGTTAACGGAAAGGCAAACCCGCTGTTGAAAAAGCCTGTTCACAACCCAAAGGAAGTGGCTGAAATCGTTGCAGTTCAGGCGCTAGGTTTTATTGCTGGCGACCCTGAAAGGCTGGGCCTGTTCCTGGCCGAAAGCGGCATTGGCCCTGAAACCCTCCGTACGGCCGCTGCCGACCCGCAATTTCTGGCCTCGGTGCTGGATTTCGTGCTGCGCGACGACGCCACCGTGAAGGCGTTTGCGAACGTCTCGCAACTGCATCCAACCAATATTGCCGCCGCCCGCGAGGTGCTGGGCGATCCCAAATGGGAGCGCGATGTGCCGTGAGCGCACTGGCGCCAACCTTTCACGGTCCGCGCGCCTTCTGCCGGGATTGCCTCGGCGACCTCGATATCAAGGCCAGGCGATGCGGCGCATGCGGCTCGCCCCGCATGGTTCGCCACCACGCCCTGCCGTCGCTGACGCTGGCGCATATCGATTGTGATGCGTTCTACGCCACCGTCGAAAAGCGCGACAACCCCGATATTGCCGACAAGCCCGTCATCATCGGCGGCGGCAAGCGCGGCGTGGTGTCGGCCGCCTGCTACATCTCGCGGACCTACGGGGTGCGCTCGGCGATGCCGATGTTCAAGGCGCTCGCGCTCTGCCCGTCGGCGGTCGTGATCCCGCCGGACATGGCCAAATACGTTCGCGTCGGCCGCGAGGTGCGCCATGCCATGCAGACGCTGACGCCACTGGTCGAACCGCTGTCGATCGACGAGGCGTTTCTCGATCTTTCCGGCACCGAGCGGGTCCACGGCATGATCCCGGCAAAGGTGCTGGCGCGCTTTGCCCGCGACGTCGAGCGCGACATCGGAATCACGGTTTCGGTCGGCCTGTCCTGCAACAAGTTCCTGGCCAAGATCGCCTCCGATCTCGACAAGCCCCGCGGCTTTGCCACGCTCGACCAGGACGAGGCCCGCGAGATGCTGGCCGACAAGCCGGTCGGCTTCATCTACGGCGTCGGCCCCGCGACCCAGGAAAAACTGCAGCAGCGCGGCTTTCGCACCATCGCGGACCTGCAGCGCGCCGACGAGACCGAGTTGATGAAACAGTTCGCTGGCGAAGGCCGAAGGCTGTGGCGGCTGGCGCGCGGCATCGACGACCGCAGCGTCGTCGCCGACCGTGGCGCCAAGACCATTTCAAACGAGACCACGTTCGATAACGACATCCGGGATTTTGCAACGCTGGAAAAGGTGCTGTGGCGGCTGTCCGAAAAAGTTTCGTCACGGCTCAAGAGCAGCGAGTTGTCGGGCCTCACCATCACCCTGAAGCTGAAGACCGCCGACTTCAAGCAGCGCACCCGCTCGCAATCGATCCAGGCGCCGACGCAACTCGCTGCGAAGATCTTTGCGGTGTCGCGCGAAATGCTGGCAAAGGAGATCGATGGCACGGCTTTCCGCCTGATCGGTACCGGCGTCAGCGCGCTGCGCGAGGGATCGCTGGCCGACGATACCGACATGCTGGACCGCCGCTCGGCTCACGCCGAACGCGCGATGGATGATCTGAGGAAGAAATTCGGCAATGCCGCCGTGATCAGGGGCATTGCGTATAAGGGACCGGCGAAGGAAGAGGACGAGGAGGAAGAAGAGTAGCCAAGCTCCCTCCCCGCAATTGCGAGAAACGTCAATCGGCGACGGCCACCGCCTCGATCTCGATCAGCCATTCCGGGGCCGCGAGCGCCGTTACACCGACGAGCGTACTCGCCGGCGGCTCCATACCCTCAAAGAACACCGAGCGCGCCTTGCCGATGATGGGACGAAGCTCCGGCTTGTAGCCAACGACGAAGGTGGTGATCTTCACGATGTTGGAATAGCTCGCGCCGGCGGCTTTCAGCGCCAGGCCAAGATTGTGCATCACCTGTGTCGTCTGCGCGGCCAGATCGCCCTCGCCGACCACCCGCCCCTCGTCGTCGGTGGCCACCTGTCCCGAGATATAGATCGTGCGCGCACCCGATGCGACGACGACGTGGGAGTAAGCCGGGTTGTGGTGAAGTCCGCTGGGGCGAAGGTGGTCGAGCTTGCTCATGTTGGTGCCTCCCTGACGTTCATGATTGAGCGGAAGCGTATCCGGGTCCGGGGTTTTCGGCCAGACCGTAACGGCAACGCGAGAACGAGGAGGATTAGCTGATATTCTGTCGTTCCGGGATGGTCCGAAGGACCAAACCTCAGATGCGCAATTGCGCATCGGGGAATCTCAAGATCCCGGGTTCGCGCTAATGCGCGCCCCCTGATACGCAATTGCGCATCAGGGATGACCGGCTTTCGCCGGTCACTTACACGGCTTGGTATCCCTGACGTCGAATTTGCCCATCGCGCCCGAAATCACGAAATCGTTGTAGTCGAGCACCAGCGCACGGGAGACGCCGTTTTCGAATAGTTCGAACGACATCGCATAGACCGGCGTCTGTTCGCCTTCCTTGGCCTTCGCATCGCGATCGTAATAGCTCACCGTGACGGGCCAGCGCGTCAGGGCCTTCATCTGGTCGCTATCGGTCGAGGGGTCGGGCGAAGCGATGCTGCGGGTGCCCGGGATCGGCTGCCCGATGACAGAAAGCGTGTTGTAGACCTTCTCGCCGTTGTCGGAGCCGTCATAGACCATCAATTCCAGCACTGATTTGCCCTCGCGGGCGGCGCCGATAATGTGCTGGATCTGCTCGGTCGGGAAGACGGTCTTGCCGTCGAGATTGAAGGTCTTTGCCACAGGCTGCTTCAGCTTGACTGTGATGTGGTCGCCGACCCGTTCCGCCATGCCGTCGATCGGCGCGGAAGCGGCATCGTTCATCCGGGTGTCGATCTTGAAGCGATAGCTCTTGCCGGCGCCGTCTTCCCAGGAATGCGAGCGCAAATCGCTCAGCGTCAGCTTGCCTTCGCCGCTGTCGAGTTCCGAGACCTGGCGGAATTCGGATGTGTAGCCTTCGCAGGCGCTGCCCGAGAAATTGTAGAGAATGCGGCCGCGCGCCCCGCTGATCGCGTTGCTTCCGCGCGCCTTCACGAGCTTCAGTTCATAGAGCGCCTGATGGGCGAGAAACGGCCCGCTTGCGCCTGCCAGCGCCGGTCCGTTTGCGAAACCGGATCCAAGGGCGGCGGCCACCGAGAACACCAGGGCACGGACCGGAATCGGGAACGAGCTAGCCATGTTCAGTATTTTCCTCGGAGGAGATTCGACTACGTTAGTGACGGCTCCATTGCGTCGCAACTAGGGCAGCTCCTCCAAAACGTCGGAAATTGACGGGGAATGCCATGTTAGCAGGTGTTTTCCGGCAGGTTCCGTTCTCCCCCGCGCCACGCACCGCCGGACTGCCCTCGCTTGCAACAACGGGCGCGATGCGCGAAACAATGCGCACCTGATCCCACCGATCAGGCACGGTCAAATCAATCGGGGACGGAACATGGCGGGTACGATCGAACAGAAGCTGGCGGCTCAAGGCATCGTCCTGAACGATCCGCGTACCCCGATGGCCAACTATGTCGGCTTCGTGCGCAGCGGAAACCTGCTATTCGTCTCGGGCCAAGTGTGCGCCAACACCGAAGGCAAGCTGATCGCCAAGGGCAAGCTCGGCGCGGGCGTCACCATTGAACAGGGTTACGCCGCGGCACAGGGCTGCGCGGTCAATCTGCTGGCGCAGGTCAAGGCCGCGCTCGGCGATCTCGACAAGGTGGTGCGGGTGGTGCGGCTCGGTGGCTTCATCAATTCGGCGCCCGATTTCCTCGATGGCCCCAAGGTGCTCAACGGCGCTTCCGACCTGATGGTCACGGCGTTCGGCGACAAGGGCCGTCACGCCCGCACCACCGTCGGCGTTGCCTCCCTGCCCTCGGATGCGGCGGTCGAGGTCGATGCCATCTTCGAGGTGTCCTGACCGGAGTACGGCTTCGTGCGTGCCCCCGAATGGTTGACGGCGCGTCCCGTCGCGCATCGCGGCCTGCATGATATCGCGCGCGGCATCGTCGAGAACATGCCGGCGGCCGCGCAGGCGGCCATCGATGGCAACTTCGCCATCGAATGCGACATCCAGCTCTCGTCCGACGGCGAGGCGATGGTGCATCACGACAATGCGCTCGGCCGGCTCACCGAAGGCTCCGGCGCACTGCTCGCCAAGACCGCCGCCGAACTCAAGACCATCCAGTTCAAGAACACGCCGGAGCGGATGATGACGCTCGGCGATCTCTGTGCCCTCGTCGCCGGCCGCGTGCCGCTGGTGATTGAGGTGAAGAGCCATTTTGACGGCGACCGACGGCTGGTGAAGCGGATGGCCGAGGTACTGGCTTCCTATTCCGGCCCCGCCGTCGGCATGTCCTTTGATCCCGACCAGGTGCTGGCGCTGCGCGAACTGATCCCCGGACTTGCCCGCGGCATCGTCGCCGAGCGCGAATATAGCGCCGAGGAGTGGCCGGAAGCCTCCCCCGAACAGCGCCACGGCATGACGCAGCTTCGCCACGCCTTCTGGAGCCGGCCGCATTTCGTCGCCTATTGGGTCAACGAACTGCCCGCGGCCGCGCCCTGGATCGCCCGCAACATCTTTGGTTTGCCGCTGCTGGCGTGGACCGTGCGCACGCCGGATCAGCGCCAGCAGGCCGCGCGCCACGCCGACCAGATGATCTTCGAAGGGTTCCTGCCGGGAACCTGATGCGCGCTGAGCACCTTGAACTCGTGCGCCCGATGCACGATCTTTGGGGTGGTCACCATGGCGATGGATGATCGCATCATGGGACCGGCTTGAATTTCTAGATGGCGTCATCCGAAATCACCCTCGAAGCCGTCCCCTCCGTCAGCGACATCAGTGCTGCGGAATGGGACGCCTGCGCCAATCCGGCCGGCGACCCCGACAGCCTCGATAATCTCGACACGCTGGCTTCAAACGGGGTACGAAGCGGCTTCTGTGTCAATGCAAAGCCGGCCTATAACCCCTTTGTTTCCCATGCATTTTTTGCTGCCGCCGAAGCTTCCGGATCGGCCAGCCCCCGCACCGGCTGGGGCGCGCGGCATCTGCTGGCCCGGCTAAACGGCGACATCGTCGGCATCGTGCCGTGCTATCTGAAATCGCACTCGCAAGGCGAATACGTCTTCGACCGCGGCTGGGCCGACGCCTATGAGCGCGCGGGCGGACGCTATTACCCGAAGCTGCAGGCCTCGGTGCCGTTCACGCCCGCCACCGGCCCGCGGCTTTTGATCCGCGACGGCGTCGACCGCGACCGGATCGGAACCGCTTTGGCGAGCGGGCTGATGGCGCTGTGCAACGCCACCGAAGCCTCCTCCGTGCATGTGACCTTCGCCCGCGAAGCCGAGGCAAAGTTCTTGGGCAGCCACGGCTTCCTGCTGCGGAACGACCAGCAGTTCCACTGGCACAATAATGGCTACGGCACGTTCGACGATTTCCTGGCCTCGCTGAATTCGCGCCACCGCAAGGCGATCAAGCGCGAGCGGCGCGAGGCCGTTGCCGCCGGAATCACGATCCACCATCTGACCGGCGGTGACATCACCGAGGACGCCTGGGACGCGTTCTTTGGGTTCTACATGGAGACCGGCTCGCGCAAATGGGGCCGGCCTTATCTCACCCGCAAATTCTTCTCGCTGATCGGCGAGAGCATGAGCCGCGACGTGCTGCTGGTGATGGCCAAGCGCAACGGCCGCTGGATCGCGGGCGCCATCAACTTCATCGGTTCTGAAACGCTGTTCGGCCGCAACTGGGGCGCGGTCGAGCATCATCCGTTCCTGCATTTCGAGGTCTGCTATTATCAGGCGATCGATTTCGCGATCCAGCGCGGCCTCAAGTTCGTGGAGGCCGGCGCGCAGGGCGAGCACAAGCTGGCGCGCGGGTACCTGCCGCAAACCACCTACTCCGCGCACTTCATCGCCGATCCCGGTCTGCGCCGCGCGATCGCGGACTATTTGAAGCGCGAGCGCGCCTATGTGGCTGAGGTTGGCCGCGAACTGACCGAAGCCGGCCCGTTCCGCAAGGCCGCCGACGACGCTTGACCGATTCGCAAGCGACGTGAGATTGAAACAAACCCGAGGGAAGCAGCCATGCCCGCCTATGACACCAACAACCCCTTCGCAAAAATCCTGCGCGGCGAGTTTCCCTGCCACAAGGTCTACGAGGACGACCACGTGCTGGCGTTTCTCGACATCATGCCGCGTTCGCCGGGCCATACGCTGGTGATCCCGAAAGCCCCTGCCCGCAACATCCTCGACATCACGCCCGACGATTACGCCCACGTCGCACGCGCAGCCCACAAGATCGCCGCCGCCGCGATGAAGGCATTCAAGGCCGACGGCATCACCGTGCAGCAGTTCAACGAGCCCGCCGGCGGCCAGGTGGTCTTTCACCTGCACATGCACGTGATGCCGCGCCACGACTGTGTAGCACTCCTGCCACCCGCCAGCCGCAAGGAAGATGTGAAGGTGCTGGAGGACAACGCGACCAAGCTGGCGGCGGCGCTGGGTTAGATTTCGGTCCCTTCCCGTCAATGCGAGCGAAGTGAAGCAATCCATCGGGCCGCACGCGGGGCAATGGATTGCTTCGTCGCTCTGCTCCTCGCAATGATGTTGTGGACGGCCCCACCTGAACGGCATCAAGTGCCAAAACGTGGTCGCCGGAGCGCCACAAAGAGGGAGGCCGTCCAT
>LNFM01005591.1_pt1 | contig 21578 bp, 20 predicted proteins | sample 596031 | NCBI WGS metagenome assembly LNFM01 (sample SAMN04254537, study PRJNA301005) | activated carbon metagenome | isolation source: dual media filters at the Ann Arbor, Michigan drinking water treatment plant | place: USA: Ann Arbor
ACGTAGAACTCGTCGGGGTTCACGGCGCCCTGCACCACCGTCTCGCCCAGGCCGTAGCTGGAGGTGATGAAGACCACGTCCTCGAAGCCGGACTCGGTGTCGATGGTGAACATCACGCCGGCTGCACCCAGATCGGAGCGCACCATGCGCTGCACGCCGGCCGACAGGGCCACGTCGGCGTGGGCAAAACCCTTGTGCACGCGGTAGCTGATGGCGCGGTCGTTGTAGAGGGAGGCGAAGACCTCCTTCATCTTGTGCAGCACTTCATCGATGCCGTGCACGTTCAGGAAGGTCTCCTGCTGGCCGGCAAAGGAGGCGTCGGGCAGGTCTTCGGCGGTGGCCGACGAGCGCACGGCAAAGGTGGCCTGCGGGTTGCCGGCGGACAGCTTGGCGTAGTCCTCGCGAATGGCCTTTTCCAGGTCGGCCGGGAAAGGCTGGGCCTCGACCATGGCGCGGATCTCGGCGCCGACCGTGGCCAGGGCGCGCACGTCCTCGGTGTCCAGGGTGTCGAGCTTGGCGTTGATGCGGTCGGCCAGGCCGCCGTGCTTGAGAAACTCGCGGAAGGCGTGGGCCGTGGTGGCAAAGCCGGTGGGCACGCGTACGCCCTGTGGCAGTTGCGAGATCATTTCGCCGAGGCTGGCGTTCTTGCCGCCAACCGCCTCGACGTCGGTCATCCTCAGGTTTTCAAACGGTACGACCAGGGCGGTCGGGCTGAAAAGTGCAGACATGGGAAAGCTCCAGAGTTTAAAAACCGGTTTGCGCCCGAGGCCAGCACAGGACTTGTGCTGACTGCGCCCATGCCAACGGCCAGCCTTTGCTCTTTTTCTGGTGGGGCGCTGCGTTGCATGGAAGAATCTATGGGTGAATCCGCGATTTTATTCCCCCCGAGCGGAAACCATGCTGTTTTTGCATGTAACTCGATAACAATTTCCTGGCGCCAGCCTCTACACCATGCCCAATCGCACCGTTTTCTTCATTTCCGATGGCACCGGCATCACGGCCGAGACCTTTGGCAACGCCATCCTGGCCCAGTTCGAAACCGAGTTCCGTCATGTGCGCCTGCCCTTCATCGACACCATGGACAAGGCGCACCAGGTGGTGCGCCAGATCAACCACACGGCCGAGGTCGAAGGCAAGCGCCCCATCGTCTTCACCACCCTGGCCAACGAAGCCGTGCACCAGATCATCAACGAGGGCTGCAAGGGCATGATGCTGGACATGTTCGGCACCTTCGTGAACCCGCTGGAGGACGAGCTGGGCATCAAGTCCAACCACCGCATCGGTCGTTTCAGCGACGTGAGCAAGAGCCAGGCCTACCACGACCGCATCGAGGCCATCAACTTCTCGCTGGCCCATGACGACGGCCAGTCCAACCGCGACCTGGCCAGCTCCGACGTGATCCTGGTCGGCGTGAGCCGCAGCGGCAAGACCCCCACCTCGCTCTACCTGGCCATGCAGTACGGCCTGAAGGCCTCCAACTACCCGCTGATCCCGGAAGATTTCGAGCGCCAGCACCTGCCGCCTGCCCTGGTGCCCCACAAGGCCAAGATCTTCGGCCTGACCATCAACCCCGATCGGCTGAGCGAGATCCGCAACGAGCGCCGTCCCAACTCCAAATACGCCTCGCTGGAGAATTGCCGCATGGAAGTGGCCGAAGCCGAATCCATGATGCGGCGCGCCGGCATCCGCTGGCTCTCGACAACGACCAAGTCGATCGAGGAGATCGCCACCACCATCCTGCAGGAGATCCGGCCCGAGCGGCTGAGTTACTGAACATGGCCCGCATCGGCGCCGATGCGCCCCCTCCCAGGGCCAGTACAGGCCTCTGGCTGCGGGCGCCGCGGGGCCACTCGTCCGGGTAGCGGGCCTGAGGTCAGAACCTCAGAAGGTCAGTTGTAAGCCGGCTTTCAGGCTACGCCCGGGCAAGGGCGCGCGCCCGGGAATCGATTGCGTCAGGATGGAGCTGGCCGAATACGCCAGGGAATTACCCGCGTTGTCCAGCCGCGCGTACCAAAGCAGGGTGGACCCGCCCACCTTGGAGCGATAGCTTGCCGCGGCATGCCAGAGCCGGTATCCGCCGGTAGCCTGCTGTCCCGCAGGGACCCGGTTCTGGGCGGCGAGGTGATCGACGCCTGCGCGAGCACTCCAGGGCCCCTCACCCAGGATCAGGGTGACACCCAGCCGCATCGGGGCGATGCGGGGCAAAGGCTCATCGGTGCTCCGGTTATCGGCATTCACAACGTCCCCGCGCAGCGTCAGATCGACGCGCTTCGGCCCCGAGCGCAGGCGCAAGTCCGCATTTCCCTCGATACCGCGGAATCGTGCCTGCATCTGGCTGTAGCGGTAGGTGGGTGGGTTGGTAGAGGCATCGCTGAGCATGAGGCCAATGTAGTTGCCGAAGTCGTGGACGAAAGCCTGCACCTGCGCGCGATCGGCACCTTGCTTCCAGCCCAGGCCCACCTCGACGTTACGGGCCCGCTCCAGGCCAAGGTCGGGATTGCCGATGTCCGTTGTGTTGGTCGCCACATGAAAGCCATTGACGAACATCTCGTAGTCGCGCGGAGCGCGCTGGGTCGAGGACAGGTTGCCCGTGAGCTGCCAGGCGGGTGCGAGTTGCCAGAGCGAGCCCAGTGCGTAACTCAGGGGCTGGAAGCTGCGACGGCCCACAAAGAATGTTGATGTCGTCGGATGCCCTTGCGACTCGACCTGCACCGACTCTACCCTCGCCCCCAGGGTCAGGCGCCCCCAGCTCCGTGGCAATTCTTCCTGCACAAAAGCGGCCGACTGCGCGGTACGACTGAAAGGTGCCAGCACCGTGCTGCCGTCCGCAGCGTAGCGGCTGCGCTCAAGCTGCAGGCCCAGCGTGCCCTGCCAGTCCCCCAGGGGTGCGTGTCGCGCCTGCAGGCGCAAGTCACTGGCATCACGGCGGAAGGTCGTCAGCGGACTACCCGAATCAAGTTCGGCGTGGCGATACTCTGTACGACTGGCCTGCACCTTGAGGGATTGCAGCGGGCCGCGCAGATTGCGGCGCTCGCCCTCCATGGCCATGCGCAGGGACTGCATGTCGATCGTCACGTTATCCTCGGCCACCGTGCCGTACTGGTTGCCATAGCTCGTGGCGGAGAACCCCAGATAGGCATCGTCGCCGAACACCGAGGCCCCCAGAGCCCCACCCCAGGATTGCCCGGCCGAATTGCACAGGCGTCGCTCAGTCGTGGTCACGCCGCCGCGCGTGCAGCTCAGCGGCCGCGGCACATAGGTGTCTTGCAGGTTGCGCGACATCAGGTCCGCATGCACGGTGTAGCGCTCGTTGCCAGCCTCAAGCACCATGGCACCGGCACGCTCGGAGTTTCCCGTGGCGAGGCTGGCATCGGCACGGCCGCTCACGCCACCCGTGGCGTCGAACTGCGGCTCGCGTGGAATGCGGTTGTCGATGACGTTGACCACACCACCCACAGCACTGCCGCCGTACTGCAAGGCTGCCGGACCACGCAGTACCTCAATACGCTCCACCACCAGCGGATCGAGGGTGACGGCATGGTCATAGCTTTGTCCTGACAGATCGGTGTTGGGCGAACCATTGCTGAGTATGCGAATGCGCTCGCCATCCAGGCCACGAATCACGGGCCGGCTGGCATTGGGGCCAAAGTACGTGCTGCTGACACCGGGTAGGCCGTCCAGGGTCTGGCCCAGCGTGGACTGGCTGCGTAAAGTCAGTTCATCTCCACTCAAGACGCTCATGGGGGCCAGCCCCCCGCCGCTGCCCTGGGTCTGACCAGTCACAGTCACTTGCTGCAGTGTGCCGTCGTCCTGCGACGGCAAGGGCTGGGCCCGGCTTGTCTGCATGGTGGCGGTGAGCAGACCGAGCAGCAGCGGTGGAAAAAACGACTTCACGCTCGGGCTTATGGTGCTTTTCATAGGAGGATCGTCTCGAATCAGCCTTGGTGATGGCCCCAGCCGGGGAATCGACTTTCTGGATCGTAAGTCAGCCCGCCAATGCGCACGTCATGCACTTGCTGGCGCCCTTCGTGGCCTGAGACGTCGTTGCGCACGACGCACTCCGATTCAACACCGACGCCGCGGGCCATTGAGGAGCGATCAGCGCCCCATCGCCCGCATTGAATGATAGTGATTCGCATTTGTATATAATTCGTGAATCATTTTAGCCAGCCATCACCCGGCCCCATTCAAAACGCCGCGGTTGCAGCCAGCCATCAGCAAACCCCTACTGAAAGGCTCTGCAATCATGTCTCACCCCAACCCCTACCGTAAGAAGTCCACCGTCGTCGATCCGCTCCGGTTCGCAGCGGGACACCGCGCGTCGTCTACAAAATGCCTGCTACCGATGGGCGCCATGCTGCTGGCCGGCTCGCTGGGCGCGCTGGCCCAGACGACCGCCAACGATACGGGCAAGACCCTGGGGACGGTCGTCGTCAAAGAGCGGGCCGAGGCACCCGAAGGCAAGGACGCCTACCGCGCCACCGAAACCGGCATCGGCAGAGGCCGCCAACAACTACGTGATATTCCACAATCCGTGACCGTGGTCACCGAACGCCTGATCGACGACCGCAACCTCGACACCGTAAAGGAGGCCCTGAAAAACACCGCAGGCATCAGCTTCCTGGCGGCCGAAGGGGGCGAGGAAGACATCCGCCTGCGCGGCTTCTCGCTGCAGGGCACGGGCGACGTCTTCGTAGACGGCCTGCGCGACCCGGCTTTCTACGACCGCGACACCTTCAACCTCGACCGACTGGAAGTGTTGCGCGGCTCGGCCTCCATGCTGTTCGGTCGTGGTTCCACCGGCGGCGCTGTCAATCAGGTCAGCAAGACGCCACGCCTGATCGACGAACACCAGGTCGACGTCACGGTCGGCAGCTACAACTATCGCCGCGTCGTCGGCGACTTCAACATCAAGACCGACGAGAGCGCGGCGCTGCGCCTGAACGTCATGGACACCCAGGCCGACAACAACGGGGCCGGCAGCAGCATCGACAAGCAGGGCATCGCCGGCACCTACCGCTGGGGCATCGGTGAGCGTGACGAATTCTCGGCCGGGTTCTACCACCTGGACAACAACAACGGCATGAACTACGGCATGCCCTGGATCCGCCCCTCCCTGAGCTCGCCGGTCTCCGAGACCACCCTGCTGCCGATCGATCCCAGCGCCTATTACGGCATGGCCAGCGACTACAACAAGGGCACGGCCAGCTACGCCACCCTCTCCCACCTGCACCGCTTCGACGATGGCGGCGAACTGAAGACCCAGGTACGCAAAGGCAGCTACTCGCGTGACCAGCGCGCCGGTACGGTCCGCTTCGCCGGTGCCGCCAGCCAGCCGGGCGGCGTTGCCGTCAGCCTGGACACCTTCGGGCCTAACAGCGTGCTCACCCGCGGCACGCAGCTCAAGATCCAGGACATGAACAACCTGCACGCGCAAAGCGACTACAGCAACAAGTTCGATGCCTTCGGCCTGAAGCACGAACTGCAGGCCGGCGTGGACGTCGCCGTGGAAAACCGCAGCGTCTATGCCGCACGCAGTGCGGCACAAGGCGGCGTCAACCTGAACAAACCCAACACCACCATCGGCACGCCCAACGATGGCGCCAGCGTGGACGAAGGCTCGCGCGTGCTGCGCAAGAGCAACCAGTACGAAGCCGAGGGCTGGGGCGCCTACGTGCAAGACCTGGTGCAGGTCGCGCCTGCCTGGAAGCTGTTGGGTGGCCTGCGCTATGACTACCTGATCGGCAACTACGACGCCTTCACCATCCCCACGGCGACCCCGGGCCCCGAGACCAAGACCAGCTACCAGATGAAGGTGGCCGGCTGGAGCCAGCGCCTGGGGGCTCTCTTCCAGCCCAATGCCCTGCACTCCTACCATTTCTCGGCCGGTACCTCCTACAACGTCTCCGGTGAGGCCTATTCGCTAGGCGCGGCCAACGCCAACACACCGCCCGAGGAAAGCTACAACATCGAGATCGGCGCCAAGCTCGACTCGGCCGACAAGCGCACCACCACCCGGCTGGCCGCATTCCAGACCGTCAAGTACCGGGAGCGCAACACGGACCCGTTACAGCCGGGCGTGACTGTGCTGTCGGGCCGACGCCATGTGTCGGGCCTGGAGATTGACGTGAGTGGCCGCCTTGGCCCGAAGTGGGAAGTGTTCGGCTCCTTCATGTGGCTGCCCGACGCGAAGATCGACGTCGGCGGCCAGGGTGCCGAAGCCGCTGGCTCGCGCCCCTCGCTCACGCCGATCTATTCCGGCACGCTGTGGAGCACCTATCAGATCACCCAGCCGCTGCGTGCCGGCGCAGGCCTGAACTTCCGCGGCGAGCAGACGCCGAACCGCAACCCGGGCTGGAAGGCGCCCGCCTACGAGACCCTCGATCTGATGGTGGAGTACCGCTTCAGCGGACGCTACAGCCTGAAGGGCAACGTCAGCAACGTGACGGACAAGCTCTATGCAGACCAGCTGTACGGCTCGGGCACCTCGGGCCACTACATCCCGGGCTCCGGACGCAACGTGCAGCTCACCTTCACCGCCAGACTGTGAAACCGGACACCGAACCTCGCTCTTTCCTCACCCACGCCCCATGCTGCTGCACATCCCGGACATCCTGACGCCCCAGGAGCTGGCTCACGCCCGCTCACTGCTGATTGACGCCCCCTGGGGCGATGGCCGAAACAGCGCGGGGCTACAGGCCGCGCGGGTAAAAAACAACGAGCAGCTGCCGCACGACTGCGGGGCGGCTCGCGAGATCCGTACCCTGGTGCTGCGCGGGCTGGACCGCAGTCCGGCGTTCTTCTCGGCCGCGCTGCCGAAAAAGGTGTTCACACCACGCATCAACCGCTATGGCGGCAGCAGCAACCATTACGGCAGGCACATCGACAACGCCATCCGCGCGCTGCCCGACAGCGGCCAGCGCGTGCGCACCGACATTTCCTGCACGGTCTTCCTGGCCGAGCCCGACGAGTACGAGGGCGGCGAACTGTGCATCAGCGACACCTTTGCTGACCAGGCCGTCAAGCTGCCGGCCGGGCACATGGTGCTCTACCCCGGCACCAGCCTGCACGAGGTGCGGCCCGTCACGCGCGGCCAGCGCCTGGCCTGCTTTTTCTGGATCGAGAGCATGGTGCGCAGCGATGAACAGCGCCGCCTGCTCTACGAGCTGGACATGAACCTGCTGCGCCTGCGCCAGCAGCACGGCGAAACCGCCGAGACCACGGCGCTGACCGGCACCTATCACAACCTCCTGCGCATGTGGTCGGACACATGATGGCCCCGCCCGCACTGGCCAGCGTGCCCGCCAGCATCGTCAACCTGGCCGACCACGAGGCGCATGCCCGTACTCGGCTGGACGGGAAAGCCTGGGCCTACTTCAGCGGCGGTGCCGCCGACGAACTCACGCTGGCGGCCAATCGCCAGGCCTGGAACGAGATCCGCCTGCTGCCACGTGTGTTGCAGCCCCTGAGCGGCGGCCACACCCGCGTGCAACTGCTGGGCCGCACGCTGGCCCATCCCATCCTGCTGGCACCGGTGGCCTTCCAGCGCATGGCACACCCGGACGGCGAGCTGGCCACGGCCCATGCCGCAGCCGCACTCGGCGCCGGCCTGGTGCTCAGCACGCAGTCCAGCGTTGCACTGGAGACCGTGGCACAGGCGGTGCTGGACGAGCCCGGGCGCGGTCCCCTGTGGTTCCAGCTTTACCTGCAGGAGGACCGGGGTTGCACTCTGGATCTGGTGCGGCGCGCCGAGTCGGCGGGTTACGAGGCACTGGTCCTGACCGTGGATGCCCCCGTGCACGGCGCGCGTGACCGCGAACGGCGCGCGGGCTTCACCCTGCCGGCAGGGGTACGGGCCGCCAACCTGGAAGGCTGGCCTCCGGCCTCCATGCCCAAACTCCAGCCGGGGCAGAGCGCCCTCTTCGACGGCCTGCTGCGCCGGGCCCCCACCTGGGACGACGTGGGCTGGTTGCAGACGCAGACCCGCCTGCCCATCCTGCTCAAGGGCGTGTTGCACCCCGAGGACGCGCGTCAGGCGGCGCGGCTGAACGCTGCCGGTCTGCTGGTCTCGAACCATGGGGGTCGAACGCTGGACACCACGCCGGCCACCGCGGCCGTGCTGCCCCGGATCGCCGACGCACTCGGCGGCGCCCTGCCCCTGCTCGTGGATGGCGGCATCCGCCGCGGCACCGATGTGCTCAAGGCCGTGGCGCTGGGTGCCTCGGCTGTGCTGGTCGGGCGGCCGTATGTCTACGGCCTGGCCAACGCCGGTGCCATGGGCGTCGCCCATGTGCTGCGCCTGCTGCGCGACGAACTGGAGATCGCGATGGCCCTGTGTGGCTGCCGTGAACTGGCGCAGATCAGCCGGGATGTGCTGTGGGAGCCGACTCTGCCAAAGAATTCGACGTCACCCACTAATACGAATAATTCTCATTTATAATCTTCCCATCATGTTCTTCCTGATCATCCTTCTCGGCAGCCTGGTGCTGGTGGCACTCGCCAGCTGCTGGATCTTCCGGAAATAGAGACGCCGGCCCACCGGCCGCCCCCTGACAATATGCACCTGACCCTCTCGAACCCGCCTGCTGCACCCATGAACCGCCGACTGCTCATTGCCACCAGCGTGGTCCTGCTGCACGTGGGCGTGCTGTGGGCGCTGCAGTCCGGCCTGATGCGCCGAGCGGTGGACATCATCATCCCGGGCGAGATCCTCAGCGAGTTCATCAGTCCACAGGCCCCACCGGCACCCCAGCCGCAGACACCGGCGACTGCGAAACCGCTGAAGCAGCAGACCAGGCCCGAAGTCCAGGCAACTCCGGCGCCACCGCTGCCCACGCCGATGGCCGAGCCGGCGCCGGTCGTGGCCCCCGCAGCACCGGCCCCCGCGCCCGCCCCGGCAGCCATCGCGGCCACCACCGTGGCCCCCGCACCCGCGGCCCCGCCGGCACCGGCGCGCATCGAGCTGCCCTCCAGCGACGCGGCCTATCTGAACAACCCCAAGCCGTCCTACCCGGCGCTGAGCCGGCGCCTCGGCGAGCAGGGCAAGGTCGTCGTGCGGGTGCAGATCGGTGTCGATGGTACGGCCCAGCAGGCCGAGATCCGAAGCTCCAGCGGTTACGACCGGCTGGACCAGGCAGCCTTGGCTACGGTGCGCAGCTGGCGCTACGTGCCGGGCAAACGCAACGGCCTGGCCGAGGCCATGTGGTTTAACGTCCCCATCAATTTCGTACTCGAGTAATCTTTTTTCCGGAGTCTTTTATGGAATCGCAATTTGGTCTGTACAACGTCTGGTCCCAGGGTGACTGGGTCACACGCGGCGTCGCCCTGCTGCTGCTGGGCATGTCCCTGGCGTCGTGGATGGTGATCCTGTTCAAGGCCATGGACATCTTGCGCTACAAGAAGCTGGCCCGCCAGGCCGAGACCTTCTGGCACAGCGCCGACTTCGCCGAAGGCCTGGTCAGGCTCGGTCCGCAGGAAGACAACCCCTTTCGCAACCTCGCCGAGGAAGGGCGCGAGGCCGTAGCGCACCACCGCAACACCAAGGCGCACCTGCACGACAGCCTGGACGTGAGCGACTGGGTCACGCGCTGCCTGCGCAACAGCATGGACCACGCCACGGCACGCCTGCAGGGCGGCCTGGCCATCCTCGCCTCGGTGGGCTCCACCGCCCCCTTTGTCGGCCTGTTCGGTACGGTCTGGGGCATCTACCACGCACTGCTGAGCATCAGCGTCGCCGGCCAGGCCACCATCGACAAGGTGGCCGGCCCGATCGGCGAGGCGCTGATCATGACGGCGCTGGGGCTGGCGGTGGCCATCCCCGCGGTGCTGGGCTACAACGCGCTGGTGCGCGGCAACAAGGCCATCCTGGGCACCCTGGGCAGCTTCGCCCATGACCTGCACGCCTACTTCGTCACCGGCGCCCGCGTCGGCGGCGGTGAAGCCAAGGTCGTGCCCATGAAGAAGGCCTGACACCATGGCTTTCGGAACCCAGGACGACACCGACGAGGTGATGAACGAGATCAACATGACGCCGCTGGTCGACGTCATGCTGGTATTGCTCATCATCTTCATCATCACCGTGCCGGTGATGAAACACGCGGTCAACGTGGAGCTGCCGCAGGCCTCCAGCCAGCGCGAGGACATCAAGCCCGAGACGCTGCGCCTGTCGGTCGACGCCGCCGGCGCCTACTACCTCAACGGCGCCCCCGTCAGCGACGAGGCCCTGCCGGCCCTGCTGCAGGCCGAGGGCGCGCGCAGCCCCCAACCCGACCTGCACATCAACGGCGACAAGGCCGTGCGCTACGAGCGGGTGGCCCAGGCCATGGCCATGGCGCACCAGGCCGGGCTGCGCAAGATCGGCTTCGTCTCCGAGCCCAAGCGCTGAACCCAGGGCATGAGCACCGCCATCAACGCTCCCCCGCACGTCCTGGCCACGAGCCAGGTCACAGACCGTCCTGGCGCCACGGCAGCGCGGCCGGGCCCCGACACGCAGCTCGACAGCGCCTTCCTGCTGCAGGGGGGCAAGGCCGTCACGATCCACCACAACGGCGAGTTCTACCGCCTGCAGGCCACGCGCCAGGGCAAGCTGATCTTGACCAAATGACTAGGGCCTTATGGCAAGCGCGGTTTACAGGCCGATGGCGGCGATGCCGGCGCGCGCGATCTGCGCGTCTTCCACCGACTTCACACCGCTGACACCCACGGCACCCAGGCACTGGCCGTCCTTCATGATCGGCACGCCGCCTTCGAGCAGGCCGTCCAGGCCCGGGGCGCTGAGGAAGGACACCCGGCCGCCGTTGATCATCTCTTCGTAGATGCGGCTCTCGCGGCGGCCCAGGGCCGAGGTACGCGCCTTGGCCGGGGCGATCTGGGCGGAAATCGGGGCGGCGCCGTCCAGGCGCTGCAGCCACAGCAGGTGGCCGCCGTCGTCAACGATGGAGATGCTCACGGCCCAGTTGTTCTTGAGGGCCTCGGCCTCGGCGGCGGCGGCGATCTGCTTGATGTCGGCGAGCTGGAGGATGGATTTGGTTTGCATGGTGGAAAAGTGGCAAGGAAATGACAGCCTGCAAGCATAGCGCCTGATCCCGCCGTAACCGGCCCTGGCGTCGCAAAACTGCCATGACAAATACACAAGGTGTGTGGTGGATTGGGACGCGGACTTGAATCCGCCTAGAATGACCGCAACTGGACCATCTCTGTTGCCCAGATTGACAAGGAGAGAAGACATGAGCGAACAAGTTCAAACCTACGGGCAGACCGCCTACGGCCTGTCTGCGACCGAGCGCAACAAGGTATTGCGCAACACCTACTGGCTGCTGGCCCTGAGCCTGCTGCCCACCGTGCTGGGCGCCTGGGTGGGCGTGGCCACCGGCATCACCGCTTCCCTGACCGGCTTCCTGGGTCTGGTCGTTTTCCTGGGCGGCGCCTTCGGCTTCATCTACGCCATCGAGAAGACCAAGAACTCGGCCGCCGGCGTGCCGGTGCTGCTGGGTTTCACCTTCTTCATGGGCCTGATGCTGTCGCGCCTGATCGCCATGGTGCTGGGCTTCAAGAACGGCTCCGACCTGGTGATGACCGCCTTCGCGGGCACCGCCGGCGTGTTTTTCGTCATGGCCAGCCTGGCCACGGTGATCAAGCGCGACCTCTCGGGCATGGGCAAGTGGCTGATGGTGGGGGCCGTCGTGCTGATGGTCGGCGGCATCATCAACGTCTTCGTGGGCTCCAGCACCGGCATGATCGTGATCTCGATGCTGGCCATCGGCATCTTCAGCGCTTTCATGCTGTACGACATCAAGCGCATCATCGACGGTGGCGAGACCAACTACATCAGCGCCACCCTGGCCCTGTACCTGAGCGTCATCAACGTGTTCCAGAGCCTGCTGGCCCTGCTGGGCATTTTCGGCGGCGAGCGCGAATAAGGGCAGAACTGCCCCCGAAAAAGGCCCTGCGGGGCCTTTTTTTCATGCCACGGGCTGTGCGACACTCAATCCGTTGCCTGAAATGCCGATAAGGTTCTAAAGCCCTTTTTCCCATCCATGACGCTGCGCCTCCTGCTCATCCCTGCCCTTGCCCTGCTGCTGGCCGCCTGCGACATCCCCGGGCTGGGCCCGGACCCGCGCATCGCCCAGCGGGAAGCCGAGGCCCGCGCCATCGGGGGCGCCTGTCGTTACGCCCTGCGCGGCATCGAGGAGTGCTACCAGCTCAATCCCAAGGCGCTGAAGACCGCCGTCTTCGATGGCTGGCGCGAGATGGACCAGTACATGCGCGACAACAAGCTCGAAGGGCAGCCCACCCCCTCTTCCGAGGGCAGGGAAGCGGCCGAAGCGCCGAAACCGGCCACGGTCGAGAAAAAGCCGGCGCCGGCGGCCAAGCCCGCCACAGCCGACAAGAAAACCTCCTGATCCGCGCGGGGGTCCTCAGACCCGCTCGAACACCGCCATGCTCTCGACGTGCGCGGTATGCGGGAACATGTTGACCACCCCCGCCTGCGTACAGCGATAACCCGCCTGGTGTACCAGCAGGCCGGCGTCGCGTGCCAGTGTGGCCGGGTTGCAACTCACGTAGACGATGCGCCGCGGCGGTGTCCACGACTCGCTGCCCGGGGTCACCGCATGCTCGGCCGGGTTCACGCGCTGCTGGTGCAGATCGGCCAGCGTCTTGGCCAGGGCGAAAGCGCCCTCGCGCGGCGGGTCGACCAGCCACTTGTCAGCCACACCATCCTGGACCAGCAACTCGGGGGTCATCTCGAACAGGTTACGCGCCACAAAAGCGGTCGGTGCCAGGGCCTGCCCCTCGGGGCGTGCGGCCTGGTTGCGTCGCAGGTTCTCGCGTGAGCGCGCCACCAGGGTCTCGCTGCCTTCGATGCCCAGCACCTCGCGCGCCTGGGTGGCGATGGGCAGGGTGAAATTGCCCAGGCCGCAGAACCAGTCGATCACCCGCTCGTCCCGCTGCGCGTCGAGCAGGCGCAGCGCACGCGAGACCAGCACGCGGTTGATGTGCGGGTTGACCTGGGTGAAATCGGTCGGCTTGAAGGGCATGGTGATGCCAAACTCGGGCAGCGCGTAACTCAGCGGCAGCGCCTCCGGCGTATCGTCCAGCAGGTGCACGGTGTCCGGCCCCTTGGGCTGCAGCCACCACTGCACCACGGGGTTCAGGACCGCAAAGGCACGCAGCTTCGCCAGGTCCCCGGCGCTCAGGGGCTCCAGGTGCCGCAGCACCAAGGCCGTCACCGTATCGCCGCAGGCCAGTTCGATCTGCGGACAGGTCTCGATGGCGTCGAGCGAGCCGACCAGGGCGCGCAGCGGCATCAGCATGGCGCTCACATGGGGTGGCAGCACCGGGCAGACTTCCATGTCGGCCACATAACGGCTTTTGCGCTCGTGGAAACCCACCAGCACCGTGCCCTTCTTATGCACATGGCGCACCGACAGGCGTGCGCGATAGCGGTAGCCCCAGGCCGGCCCTTCGATCGGGCGCAGCACTGTCTCGGCACGCACCTTGCCCAGGTGCCAGAGGTTGTCCTCCAGCACACGCTGCTTCACCGCCACCTGCGCCGCCGGGTGCAGATGCTGCATCTTGCAGCCACCGCAGGCACCGGCATGCAGGCCGAAATGCGGGCAGCCGGGCCGCACGCGCTGGGACGACTCCTGGTGGATGGCCGTGACCGTGGCCTGCTCCCAGTTGCTCTTCTTGCGGTTGACGCTGGCGCTGACCACCTCGAAGGGCAATGCCCCTTCAACAAAAACCACCTTGCCATCGGCCCGGTGGGCGATGCCCTGGGCTTCGATGTCGAGGGACTCGATGCTCAGCGCATCGACGGGAAAAATGGAAACGGGGGAGACAGTGTCTGACATCCCTCCATTGTCTCAGAGGGAAAGTACTTCAGCCCCAGGCCTGGAGGTATTCGTCCCAGTGCGGCTCGGCCGGCACCAGCTGGCCCAGGGTTTCCTTGACCAGCGTGATCTCGCGCTCGTACTCGGCCTCCAGCAAACCACCGCGCATCTTCTGGAAGCGGCAGTACAGCAGGTAGGTGTTCATCACGTCGGTCTCACAATAGCGGCGGATGTCCTCCAGCTTGCCGTCCAGGTAGGCCGGGTAGACGGCCGAGCCGTCCATGCCCAGCTTGCCGGGAAAGCCGCACAGCTTGGCCATGGCGTCCAGCGGCGCATTGTTCTTGGGCTGGTACATCGCCAGCAGGTCCATCAGGTCCAGATGGCGCATGTGGTAACGGCTGATGTAGTTGTTCCACTTGAACTCGCGGTCGTCCTCGCCCTGGTCCCAGTACTTGTCGGCCACCACACCGTGCTGCAGACCGCGGTAGTGCAACACCGGCAGGTCGAAGCCGCCGCCGTTCCAGCTGACCAGCTGGGGCACGTGCTTTTCCAGCGTGTTGAAGAAGGTCTGGATGACCCGGCCTTCGCTCCTGCCGTCGCGGTCGACGAAGGAATGGATGCGCAGGCCCTCGGCGTTGCGGAACACGGCGCTGATCACCAGGATGCGCTGCAGGTGCAGGGGCATGAAATCGCTCTGCCCTTTTTCCTTGCGCTCGGCCAGCCAGGCCGCGTAGACCTGCTCGTCCGTGCTGTCGGCGGGCATATCGCGCAGGGCCCGCAGGCCGGCGACGTCGGGGATGGATTCGATGTCGAAGACAAGTACCGGAGAGACCATGCGGAGATATTACCCCAGCACTTTCACAGCAAGGCTTCGCGCGTGATGCCCCTGCGCGCCAGGTGGCGCTTGAGCTTGAACAGGGCTTCGTTCTGCACCTGGCGCACGCGTTCGCGGGTCAGGCCCAGGCGCTGGCTCAGCACGTCCAGGGTCTCGGGCTCGCGGTCGTGCAGGCCGTAGCGGCCTTCCAGCACCTCGCGCTCGCGCTCGGACAGGCTTTGCAGCCAGTCTTCGAGCAGGCGCTCCACCTCGTGCGTCTGCGTGATGCCGCTGGGATCGACGGCCAGTTCGTCGACCACGGTATCGCCCAGCGTCTGCTCGCCCTCGTTGCGCTCCAGCGTGGCGTCGAGCGAGCGTGGTGTCTCGGCCAGGGCCAGCAGTTCGGCCACCTCGTGGATGTCGCGCCCCAGGAAGTCGGCCACGTCCTCGACCCGCACGCCGTCCGGGCGACGCGCCACAAACACGGCATCGTTCTCCAGCTCGCGGCGTGCGCGCAGCACCTGCTGCAGTTCACGCACCACATTGACCGGCAGGCGGATCACCCGCCCCTGCTGCATCAGGGCGCGTTCTACCGCCTGGCGTATCCACCAGGTCGCATAGGTGGAGAAGCGGAATCCCCGTTCCGGCTCGAACTTCTCGATCGCGTGCATCAGGCCGAGGTTGCCCTCCTCGATCAGGTCCGACAGCGGCACACCGCGCCCCAGGTAGAGCTTGGCGATGCTGACCACCAGGCGCAGGTTGTGCTCGATCATGCTCTGGCGCGCGGCAAAGTCACCGGCGCGCGCGCGCATGGCGGTCTCGTATTCCTGCTGGGGCGTGAAGAGTTCGGTGCGGCGAACCTGGCGCAGGTAGGCCGTCAGCGCATCGCCGGACTCGCCACCGAACTCGGCCGCAACGGCCGGGGCCACGTCCGCCTCGGGCGCGACCGGCAGTGGCGCGCCGTCGTCCAGCAACTTGGGTTCAGGGCGCGTGCTTGGCTGGCCGTGGAGGGAGCGTCTGGGCATGGCAGTTCCTCACGGCGTCCCTTGCGCCTAACGCGGCGGCAGGTATTTGGTCGGATCGACCGGCTTGCCCTGGCGGCGCACCTCGAAGTGCAGTTTCACGCGGTCGGCATCGCTGTTGCCCATTTCGGCGATCTTCTGCCCCTTGCGCACGGCCTGGTCTTCCTTGACCAGCAGCGACTTGTTGTGGGCATAGGCCGTCAGGTAGGTGTTGTTGTGCTTGAGGATGATGAGGTTGCCATAGCCGCGCAGGCCAGCCCCGACATACACGACACGGCCATCGGCCGCGGCCAGCACCGGCTCACCCGCTGTACCGCCCAGGTCCAGGCCCTTGTTCTTCACTTCGTCGAAACCGGCCAGCACCGGGCCGGGCACCGGCCAGATCCAGCTCAGGCCGGATTCGGTAGCCGCCGCCGCGGGCTCGGCCGCCGTTGCGCCGGGCCGGGCCGCCGCACTCGACGCCTGGCCAGGCTGCACCTGGGTCGACGCGATGCTGGACGAGCCGATCGGCCGGGTCACGACCCCATTGCTCTCGGCCGCCACGGCGCCTGCCACGACAGGCGGTGTGACCCGCAGAACCTGACCGACCTCGATCTGGTTGGGCTGGGCCAGGTTGTTCCAGGCCGCGATATCTTTCCAGTTCTGCCCGGTTTCCAGACCGATGCGGATCAGCGTCTCGCCCGGCTTGACGGTGTAGTAACCGACCTTGCCGGCGTTCTCGAAACCCGGTGGCTGCTTGACCGCCACGGTGTTGGGGTCCATCACCGGCCGGGAGACGGAGGTGCGCCGCTCCTCCACGGGAGCACTGCCCGGGCCCGTGCCGCAGGCGGCCAGCAGGAAAGCGCCTGCCAACAGCAAACCCAGCAGACCGGCTTGTCGAGAATAAACCGTCATAGATGCTTCCTTCATGCGATGCCCGATTTTAGAGGGACAAAGTGCACCGCCTCAAGCAGGGTGTGCTGCACCCCGGTGGCGGTCTTGTCCAGCACCAGCAGGGCCTGGCCTGCGCCCGCGGCACGAGCCACCGGCGCCACCAGGCGACCGCCTACCGCGAGCTGCTCGATCCAGGCCGGCGGCACGGCCTCGCCGCCCGCCGCCGCGATGATGCCGGCATACGGCGCGCCCTGGGCAAAACCGGCCATGCCGTCACCGAAGAGCAGGTGGACATTGAGCAGGCGCAGGGGCCGCAGGTTCTCGCGAGCCTTCTCGTGCAGACCGCGCAGGCGCTCGATGCTGTAGACCTCTTTCACCAGCAGGCTCAGCACGGCCGCCTGGTAGCCGCAACCGGTGCCGATCTCCAGCACACGCCCCATGGGTTCGGCACGACCGGCCAGCAGCAGTTCCGCCATGCGCGCCACCACGTTGGGCTTGGAGATGGTCTGGCCCAGGCCGATCGGCAGGCTGGTGTCCTCGTAGGCCTGAGTGGCCAGCGCCGTGTCGACGAAACGATGCCGCTCCACACGCCCCATGGCATCCAGCACGCGCGCATCCTTGATGCCCTGGGCCGCCAGCTTGTGCACCATGGCCAGGCGCACCGCCTGCGAATCCAGGCCCAGGCCCTGGGGCACGAGGGACGCAGGCTGCGGGCGGAGTGCCCCGCCCGCAGCGGGGGGCTGCATCGCGCCACTGCGCGTGGCAGCTGGCGTCGCCGTGCGGGTGGCTCGCGCCTGCGCATCGGCCGGCCGGTCCAGCCGCGCCGGGAAAGCGGGGCGCGGACGTGGGTTCATGCCGACCCCTTGGGGCCGAGTTGCGCTATGGACTGCGCCCAGTAGCCCAGGCGCTCGTGGTCGCAGAGGTCGACCTTGAGCGGCGTCACCGCGACATGGCCCAGCGCCGTCGCGTGGAAGTCGGTGCCCTCGCTCTCGTCGAGGGCCGGACCGGCCGCGCCGATCCAGTACATGGTCTCGCCGCGCGGGCTGGTCTGGGTGATCACGGCTTCGGCCGCATGGCGCCGCCCCAGTCGGCAGACCTTGGCGGACTTGATCTCGCCCGCGGGCAGGCAGGGAATGTTGACGTTGAGCAGCCAGGGCTGGGTGCCCACCATCTGCTTGGCCAGCATCTGCTGCACCAGTTCACGCGCGCGTGCCGCGGCAGCGTCCAGATGCTTCCAACCCTTCTCGGTCTGCGAGAAGGCGATGGCCGGTATGCCGAAGAGATAACCCTCCATGGCCGCACCGACGGTACCCGAGTAGATAGTGTCGTCGCCCATGTTGGCGCCGTTGTTGATGCCCGAGACCACCAGGTCGGGCCGGTAACCCAGCAGGCCCGTCAGCGCAATGTGCACGCAGTCGGCCGGTGTGCCGTTGACGTAACGGAAGCCGTTGGCCGCGCGGTGCACGTAGAGCGGTGAATGCAGGGTCAGCGCATTGGATTTGGCACTGTTGTTGTGCTCGGGTGCCACCACCTCGACCTCGGCCACGTCTTTCAGCGCCTCGTAGAGCGCCACGATGCCGGGCGCCTGGTAGCCATCGTCGTTGGAAATCAGGATTTTCATGGTGGGCATGTCTGCGTCAATTGTAGGTGGCCGGCCTCCCCGTCTTGATTTGCGTCACGCGTGGGACAAGAGAGAAAACAGCCTTGCACGTATCATGCCCGACGCGTTTGAGCACTTCACAGGAGACACGTTATGCACGCATGGTTATGCACGGACCCCAGCGGGGTCGACGCCCTCGAATGGAAGGAGCTCCCCACGCCGCAGCCCGGTCCCGGACAGGTGCTGATTGCCATCCGGGCCGCCAGCCTGAACTTCCCCGACCTGCTGATCGTGCAGAACAAGTACCAGATCAAGCCGCCCCTGCCCTTCGTGCCAGGCGCCGAATACGCCGGCGTGGTCGAAGCCCTGGGCGAAGGCGTGAGCAGCCTGAAGGTCGGCCAGCATGTGGCCTGCCTTTCGGGCACTGGCGGCTTCGGCACCCACACCCTGGCATCTGCCGCCCTGTGCCTGCCGCTGCCCGCGGGTTTCCCCTTCACCGATGCGGCGGCTTTCATCATGACCTACGCAACCTCGCACCACGCGCTGGTCGATCGCGCCCAGCTTCAGGCCGGCGAGACGGTGCTGGTGCTGGGCGCGGCCGGTGGCGTGGGCACGGCGGCCATCCAGATCGCCAAGGCCATGGGTGCACGCGTGATCGCCGCGGCCTCCAGCGACGACAAGTGCGCGCTGTGCAAAACCATCGGTGCCGACGAGACCATCAACTACAGCACGCAGGACCTGCGCGAGCGGCTCAAGGCCCTGACCGGCGGCAAGGGCCCCGACGTGGTCTACGACCCCGTGGGTGGCGACCTGGCCGAGCCCGCGCTGCGCTCCATCGCCTGGCGCGGGCGTTACCTCGTGGTGGGTTTTGCGGCAGGCCCTATTCCCGCGCTGCCTTTCAACCTGCCCCTGCTCAAGGGCGCGTCCATCGTAGGCGTGTTCTGGGGTGACTTCGCCAAACGCGAGCCGCAGGCCAATGCCGCCATGATGATGGCCTTGGCCCAGTGGTACGGCCAGGGGAAGATCAAGCCCGTGCTTGACAGCACCCTGCCCATGGCCCAGCTCAAGGCCGCCTACGCGCGCATGGGGGCACGTGATGTGAAGGGCAAGCTGGTGCTGGTCAACTGAGAACGGGCGACCCCATCCAGGCGCCCGGTGACGAGGGCCCAAAGAAAAACGGCGCTATCTGAAAGATAGCGCCGTTTCAAGGATTCACTTGGGGTGGCTGATGGGACTCGAACCCACGACGACAGGAATCACAATCCTGGACTCTACCAACTGAGCTACAGCCACCGTAGGAGCGAGATTATACCCCGAGTGCGTCGGTCAGGACGCACCACCGGCGCCGGTCGCCGCGGCGGCCGGACGCGGCACCTTGATCTGCACCTTGAGGCGTTCCTGCAGCAGCTGGTAGTAGGCCTGGCCCTCGGCCTGCATCCACCACTGCGCGTACTGGGCGCGGTCCTGGCGCTGCGCATCGGCCGCAGGCACAGCACGCTCGACCCGCTTGTTGATGCGGGCCACGACATACCCTTGGGCACCGAGGTCCACCCCCACCCAGGCCGGCAGCTGGGCCGTATCGGCACGCAGCACGGCGTCGACCACGGCAGCCGCCTGGTTCTGTGTCTGGTCGCGCGAAACGATCTGGGCAGCGCCCACGCTAGCCGTGGCAGGGCTGGCCTTCCAGGCCGCCAGTTTCTGCTCGCCCTCCTGGCGGGCCAGTTCGGCCGCACGCGCCTGCACGACACGTTCGCGCACGACCTGGCGCACCTCGGTCAGGGGCAGCGTGCGCGCCGGCGTGTGGCGTGTGATGCGTGCCGCTGCCAGCTGGCTCGGGGCGATCTCCACCGCTTCGGTGTTGCGCTTGTTGTTCACGCTGTCGTCACTGAAAACAGCCTCCAGCAGCTTGGGGCTGGCCAGCACGCCCCGGGCGCCGGGCACCGGCTGGCGGCCCAGGCCGCTGGCGCTCTGGATCTCGATCTTGAGCTTGTCGGCCACGGGCTTGAGGCTGTCGGACTGCTCGTAGACGCCATTGGTGAAGACTTCGGCGGCCTCGGCATAACGGGCACGTGCCTGCTGGTTCTTCAGGTCCTCTTCCAGGCTGGCACGCAGTTCGGCAAAACTCTTCTGCTTGGGCGCCTTGATGTCGGTCACACGGATCACGTGGAAGCCGAAATCAGACTCGACCACCTCGCTGATCTCCCCCTTCTTCAGGGCGAAGGCGGCGTCCTCGAAGGGTTTGACCATGGCGCCGCGCGAGAAGAAGTCGAGGTCGCCACCGTTGGGGGCCGAACCCGGGTCCTGCGAGTGCTTGCGCGCGAGCTGGGCAAAACTGTCGGGCGCCTTGCGCGCCTGGGACAGCAAGTCCTGCGCGAGCTCACGCGCCTTCTGGCGCTCGGCCGCCGGCGCATCCTTGGCCACGGAGAGCAGGATGTGGCTGGCACGGCGTTCCTCGGGGCCGCTCAGGCGCGCGGCGTTCTGTTCGTAGTAGCTGCGCACGTCCTGCTCATTGAGCTGGATCGTCTTGCGCACGGCATCAATGTCGAGGACGATGTATTCGATGCTGGCCTGCTCGGGCGCCTGGAACAGGGCCTGGTTGGCCTGGTAGAAAGCTTCGAGTTCGGCGTCCGTGGGCTTGACGCGTGCCGCGAAATCAGCAGTGGCGAAACGCGCCAGCTGCACTTCGCGCCGCTCGAAATAGGCATTCAGCGCCAGATCCGCGGGCACGGCCTGGATGAAGGCCGTCTGGGCTACGCCGGCCTGCACCTGGCGTGCCGCCAGATCGCTGCGCATGCGGGCTTCGAACATCTCGGGGCTCATGCCCTGGCGCGCGAGCAGCTGGCGGTAGCGTTCCATGTCCAGCGTGCCATCGGGGCGGCGCAGCTCGGCAATCGCGGGGATGGCTTGCAGTTCGCGCGCCAGGCGGGCGTCGCTGGTGCCCAGGTGGGCCGCCTGCGCAGCCTGCACCAGCACACGCTCACGCACCAGGCGCTCGAGCGTGGCGTAGCGCGCCTGATCGGAATCGAGCAGCTTGGCGTCGATGGTGGGCATGAGCTGGCGCACACGCTCGGCCTCATCGCGGTGCGCCGCGTCCCATTCACCACGCGTGATCTCGGCGCTGCCGACCCGAGCCACGGTGCGGTCCTTCTCGAGGAACTGGTTGTAGCCTTCGACTCCGACCAGCACAAATGAGGGCACGATCAGGAGGACCAGGACCAGCATCAGGATATTTTTGTGCTTGCGTACGCTATCAAACATGAAAACGCTCTCCGGCTAAAAAAACAAAAAGGCGAACACATCGTTCGCCTTTGCCTGGGTTGGTGGGTGCTGACGGGGTCGAACCGCCGACCTACTCCGTGTAAAGGAGCCGCTCTGCCAACTGAGCTAAGCACCCCACTTAAACAGGTCAGGTCAGTTCAGTGCGTCCTTCAGGGCTT
>LNFM01005593.1_pt1 | contig 21573 bp, 15 predicted proteins | sample 596031 | NCBI WGS metagenome assembly LNFM01 (sample SAMN04254537, study PRJNA301005) | activated carbon metagenome | isolation source: dual media filters at the Ann Arbor, Michigan drinking water treatment plant | place: USA: Ann Arbor
CGACTTCCTCGACCACGACTTCGGCATCGGCCAGCGGCTTGGTGGCTTTGGTCTGCTGCGAGGAGTTCAGCGGATCGCCGTCGACGTAGTTCATGATCCAGTCGTTCAGCCAGCGCTCCATGTCGTCACGCTCCATGAATGAACCGATCTTGTCACGAACAATGCACTTCAGGTAGTGGGCGAAGCGGCAGCAGGCGAACAGATACGGCAGCCGCGCCGCCAGGTTGGCGTTGGCGGTTGCGTCCGGGTCGTAGTACTCGGAGGGCTTCTGCAGTGACTGCGCGCCGATGAAGGCGGCGATGTCGGTGTTCTTGCGATGGATCAGCGGCATGAAGCCGTTCTTGGCCAGCTCGGCTTCGCGACGGTCCGAGATCGCGATCTCGGTCGGGCACTTCATGTCGACGCCGCCGTCGTCGGACGGGAAGGTGTGGGTGGGCAGACCCTCCACCGCGCCGCCGCTCTCCACGCCGCGGATCGACGAGCACCACCCGTAGTACTTGAAGGAGCGGTTGATGTTCACCGCCATCGCATAGGCCGAGTTGGCCCAGCAGTAGGCGCCGTGGTTGCTGCCGTCGGTCGACTCCTCGAAGTCGAACTCATCGACCGGGTTGGTCTTCACGCCGTAGGGCAGACGCGCCAGGAAGCGTGGCATCGCCAGACCGAGATAGCGCGAGTCCTCGGAGTTGCGCAGGCTGCGCCACGCCGTGTACTCGGTGTTCTCGAAGATCTTGGTGAGATCGCGCGGGTTGGCCAGCTCCTGCCAGGATTCCATCTGCATCACGGTGGGTGCCGCGCCGGCGATGAAGGGGCAGTGCGAGGCCGCCGCGATCCTGGCCATCTCGCCCAGCAGCTCGACGTCGGGCGGACTGTGGTCGAAGTGGTAGTCACCCACCACGCAGCCATAGGGCGTGCCGCCCAGCTGGTCGTACTCGGCCTCGTAGATCTTCTTGAAGATCGGGCTCTGGTCCCAGCCGATGCCCTTGTGGCGGCGCAGGGTGCGGTGCAGCTCGCGCTTGGCGATGGGCATGAAGCGGATCTTCAGCATCTCATCCACCTCGGTGTTGTTGACGAGGTAGTGCAGTCCGCGCCAGGCGCTTTCGAGCTGCTGGAAATCGGCGTGGTGGATGATCGCGTTGACCTGCTCGGAGAGCTTGCGGTCGATCTCGGCGATGATCGCCTCGATCGCCTGGTAGGCATCGCTGCCGATGGTCAAGCTGTTGGAAAGCGCCTGCTCGGCGAGCGTGCGCACGGCCGATGCGACGGCGTCGCGCGCCTCGTCGGTCTTGGGCTTGAACTCCTTCTGCAGCAGGCTGGAGAACTCGTCGGCATGCAGTTCGGCGCTGAGCGGCTGCTTCAGTGCGGCGTTGGCGTTGGCCATGGGGGTGTCCTCGGTGCGGATCGACGCGATCAGTCGTTGCCGGTAGTGGCGGCTTCAGCGGGCTTGCTCGGTTGCGGCGTTGCGGCCAGCGCCTTCAGCAGGGTGGGGTCGCCCAGCACCTTGCCGATCAGCTCTTCCGCACCCGTCTTGCCGTCCATGTAGGTCAGCAGGTTGTTCAGCTGGGTGCGTGCATCCAGAAGCTTGGACAGCGCTTCGACCTTGCGCGCGATGGCGCCGGGCGAGAAGTCGTCCATGCTTTCAAAGGCGATATCGATCGCCAGGTTGCCCTCGCCGGTCAGCGTGTTGGGCACGGCGAAGGAAACGCGTGGGCGGATCGCCTTCATGCGCTCGTCGAAGTTGTCGATGTCGATCTCAAGAAACTTGCGGTCGGCGACCGGCGGCAGGTCCGCTCCGGACTTGCCGGCGAGGTCTGCCATCACGCCCATCACGAAGGGGATCTGGACCTTCTTCTCCGAGCCGTAGATCTCGACGTCGTACTCGATCTGCACGCGCGGAGCCCGGTTGCGGGCGATGAACTTCTGGCCGCTGTTCTTGTTGCTGGTGGTGAACTTCGAGGCGCTCATTCGGAGGCTCCTGGCTGCGCGTTGCTGTCGATCGAACGGGTGTGGTGTGTGGATGCGAGGGCGGGATTCACGAGCGCAGGCCCGCGAGGTGCTCGGCTTGCGCAACGCCGTCAGGCGCGAAGTCGCGGAGGATGCTGAGGAAGTCCTGACCGATCATTCCGCGCGCGCGGCGGATGAGCAGCGGCGCCGGGTTGGCAGGTTCACTGACTTCGAGGAAGCGGCAGACTTCCTCGAGGATCCGTATGGCGTCCTGCCGCGAGCGCAGCGCCGGAAGGCCGGCTGCAATCGGCCCCGCGTCCTGTGCCCCCGTCATTGCTTCCTCGTGCTCAGCCGTGTCCGCGCTGTCCGCCTCTGGCAGCTTGAGTGCCGCCGTAAGCGTCATCAGCGGGCGAAGGTCGGGCGCGTTCTCGACCCCGAGCTCCAGCCGCAGGCGTTGCTGCAGGCGATGCAGGGACTCGTGCAGGAGCGCCAGCGCCTCAAGCTCGGAATTGCCGGCGAGCTGTTCGTCCTGCAGCAGCTGGTGCAGCTGCTGGCGGCCGAGCGGCGCGCTCTCGCGACCGGCGGCGCTGCGTTCGAGCTCCGCGAGTTCGAAGCTGCCCATCAGGCGCGTTGGCAGCTTGAGCTCGCGCAGATCGCCGAGCAGCCCTTCGCTTGCGGCGAGCACTGCGAGCGCATTCGCGCGCGGCAGTGGGTCGCGTTCGCCGTCGATGTCCAGCCGCGGGTGCAGGGCTTCGCCAAAGACGTCGAGCAGGCTCTCGATCAGCGTGAGCCCATGCCGCGCGCCGCGGGCGCCGCGCGTGCGGGTGAGGGCGCGCGTGATCATCACCGCCAGGCGCAGGTCTCGGCAGCGCTGCATCAGGCTGCTGGCCTGGCTCAGGACACGGGCGAAATCAGCGCCTTCAGCGGCGATGATGGTGTCGCCGTACTGGCGCTCCGGCGTGCCTGCGATGGCACGCTCCAGCTCGATGAATTCGCTGTCGTAGTCGATCTCCGGGCCGCAGGGTGCCTCGCCGGCAAGCGGCTGCAGCAGGGGCTCGAAGTCGGGCAGGTCCGTGCTCATGTACTCAGCGACCCTGGGCCGCCTTGGCGTCCGCGTAGGCCTGACCCCACAGCGGATGGCCCTGCTCGGCAGCTTCGAGGTCGAAGCTGGGATCGAGTTGGAACGCACGCTCGAATGACTGCCTGCAGAGCTGCGGTCGCTCGCTCACGCAGTAGGTGAACGCAAGGAACTTGAGCGCACGCAGCTGCTGGGCTTGGCTGGCCTGCCAGACCTCGGGTGTCAGCAACATGTGTTCGGCCTCAGGATAGTTGCCCGCCTCGAAGTGGGCGACACCGAGATCGACATGACGCCGGCCGGCGGCCTCGCGTGCCATTGCCGCGCGCTCTTCGGCGGTAGGTTCGGGCGGCGGCGGAGGCGGGGCAACCGTCTTCTGGCTCGGGCAGCCGGCAAGGCCCAGCATGAGCACAGCAAGCGCTGCGCCAGCTATGAATCGATTCCACATGTGCAACTTCTCCCCTTGGTGATGCGATGGATGCGCTCAGCCGTCCGCGGCGCTGAAGCGATGCTCGATGGCCGGATGCTCGCCCTGGCGCACGTTGATCTCGACGGTCCTGGCTGGAAATGCCGGGTTGCGTAGCTCGACGCGGTGTTGCCCCACGGGCAGCTTCAGCTCGCGCACCGGCGGGCTGACGCCTTTGCGTTCGCCCCCGACCCACAGCTCTGCCCAGGGACTCACGCTGACCCGGACGCCGACCAGATCGGCCTGGGCCGGCGCAGTGCGCCGCCCGCTCGGCGTGCCGGCTGCTGAGGCGGAGATTTCCTGCGCGCGGCTGGAAGACTCGTTCGCGCGGTTTCCGTCGGACATGCCGGCTGCGCCAGACGCAGCGCTGTCGCGCAGGTCAACCAGTGGCAGAGGCTGGGCCGACGTGGTCGCCAGGACGGCCTCCCCGGACGCCCACACTTCGTCGGGGATCGCCGCGGATGGCTGGGGCTGGGTCTCCAAGTTCAGGGTCGCCGGGGCGGCGAAGATGTTCGTGACTGCTTGCGGCGCGTTGGCTTCGATCGGGTTGGTCGCGTCGGCAGCCGGGCCACGTGAAGCCACTGGCCTTGCTGCGCTGTTTGCAGCCGGATCCGACACCGCGGCTGACCGCGCCGTTGCAACGACCGGTGCCTCCACCGGAGCAAGTCGGCGCGCGCTGCGGGTGTCCTCAGTTGGGGCATTCGCCTGCGCTTCCGCATCAGTGTCGGCGCGACCTGACAGCAGCCACCATCCGCCGAGGGCACTCAGCAGCACCGCCCCGCACAGCATCGCGATATGCGACAGCTGACGTCCGCTGCCCGCGGCGGCCGGCGTCTCCGTATCGATGCGCGCCTCAAGACGAGATTCGCTGACCACGCGCACGTCCGCGGTGTTAGGCAGGAGCTTGCCGGCGACCAGGTCCTCGACATCCTTGAATACTGGAGCTGCCGGCGCAGAGGCCGGGGCTGCCATCGGGTCTGCGGCCGCGCTCGCGGCAGTCTGCGCCGGCGCACTCTCTGCGCTGGCCCGCGAGTGCGCGGACGGGGGCTTTGCGCTCACCAAGCCGGGTTCGGCACCAGCCGCTGTTTGGTTGGCCCCGGAACTCGACGATGCAGCGAGCTGGGCGGCGATGTCGGCCATTTCCTCGGCGCTGACGATAGCGGTAATGGCTTCGTCCACATGCAGCGCGTCCAGCGCCCGCTCCACCGCTTCGCGATCCGCGCCCGTCGGTTGCACCTCATCGAAGGCCAGCAGCGCGCGGAGCTCGGCTGCGGACTGCGGCCGGTCGGCCGGCTGCAGCGCCAGTGCTGCGTCGATTCCCTGCAGGAAGCGAGTGCTGAAGCCGGCGCGCGGCGTCTCCGCCAGCAGCGGCCGGGAGTCCTTCATCACGCGCGAGATCGACGCCTGCGGAGGCGTGCCTGTCACCGCGAAGTGCAGTACTGCGCCAAAGGCGTAGACATCCGTCCACGGACCCTGCGGCAGCGAGAACTCGCCGGAGTACTGTTCGAGCGGCGCGTAGCCGGGTTTGACCACTACCGTCACGCACTGTTCGCGATCGCCAAGAATTTCGCGAGCCGACCCGAGATCGAGCAGGACCGCGCGGTCGTCGCGCTGGACCAAGATGTTGTCGGGCGCGATATCGCGGTGGAACACGCTGCGCTCATGCAGCAGCTCCAGCACGTCGAGCACGGGCGCAAGCGTGCGTTTCAACCAGTTTTCGTCGCACCTCGGACCGCGCTCGCGGAGGACCTGGCGAAGCGTGCGGCCATGGTAGCGAGGCATGGCCATGTAGGCGGTGCCGTTCTGCTCCCAGAACTGCAGGACTTCGACCAGGGCAGGGTGCTTGAACTGCGCCAGCAGCCTGGCCTCATTCATGAAGCCGGCCAGGCCAGCGCTGAAGCTCTCCTCGTGCTGCTCCGAGCGCACCCGCACGCTGAATCCGTCGTCGCGGCGGGCGAGGCTTGCTGGGATGTACTCCTTGATCGCGACCTCACGCCCCAGGCGCTGGTCCATGGCGGCGTAGACGATGCTGAAGCCGCCCTCGCCGATCACGCCGGTGAGTTCGAACTCGCGCAGACGGCTGCCCACGGGGAGCGCGCTCGCCGATCCCGGCGGCGCAGCCGTGCCAGCGCTGGTGCCGATGCCGCGATGCTGTGCGGCGTGCGTGGGCTTCAGAGTGGCGTGGTCCATATCCCTGCGGAGCGTTGGGAGCAAAAAGAGAGGCGGATGAATGATCGATCGGGCGCATGGTCCGCCCAGCGATAAGTCACGATGCAACGAATCGACGCAGATTGGCAAGCGACAATTGCCGCTTTGTGACGTCAATTGTCACGGGGAGCAGGGTGGCCAAGGCCGCTGCCGCAGAGTCGCTGCGTGGAAAATCAAGCACTTGGAGAACAGTGCCTGGATGGCGCATGACGACGGTGGGTGTTGCTCTTCCCTTCTGGGGGAGCTCAAAAGAAAGCAATAAAAACAAATAGATAGACATCAGTTACTGACGACTCCCGTTCGTCGGGTGCTTCACCACGGCGGTCGGGCTTGGGGGGTGTGCGCCTGATTCGTGCCTTGCGTGGGACTCTCCGGGCAGATTGCCGTCCCGCGCTTGCCATCGTGATTGTGACATGGTGACCTACAGCACAAATCACGGTATGACCAGTCTTGAGGCGCTGCCTACGCTCTGCTAGCGTCCCCTCGCTCGGCAGTTGGCGCTGGTCGTCGCTCGCCGCATGGGCTGTCTGGGCGCGCTTGCGCCCCTGGCCTGAACTTACGTTTCCGGGAATCTTGAATGAGCGCCGCCACGCTTGAGTTGCATGTGCTGTCGTACGCGGGGAGCGAGTCCGCGACCGCACACTCCGTGCGCCTCGGCCACAGCCCTGTAAGCATCGGGCGATCACCCGCCTGCCATCTCGCGCTGGAGGATCCGGAGCGCTTGATCTCGCGTAGCCACCTCTCGGCCTGGCTGGACGCGCACGGCAAGGCCTGGATTCGCAACGCAAGCGGTACGACGCCTGTCTTCGTTGAAGGCCAGGAGCTGCCGCCGGGTGCGCAGACGGGTTTGCACGCCGGGCAAACCTTGGTGCTCGGTCGCTACCTGCTGGCCGTCCGCGTGGCGCAGCAGGAACTGCAGGCTGTCCACAGTGCTGCCGACCCCCGTGGCTCAGGTCCGCCGGGATTCGCTGCGCCGTCGGCGTTCGCGCCCATTCCCGAAGAGTTCGACGTGTTCGCCGCCCCTCAGGCAACCCGCTCAGCGTCGGGTGGCAGCGACACGCGCTGCGGATTGGGTGAGTTCTCGGGCGAAGCGGCCGCCCTTTCCGAAGTTTTCGACGGGCTGCCGGATTTCGATGCACGTGGTCCCGGTCAGGCGCCCGAAGTGCTCGATGTGGTGCGTGGCGGTGCGCTCGTGGGCTCCGCGCCCGCTGGCCCGGAGCGCGATCCGCTGGATCGGCTGCTGAGCGGATCGGCGCAGCTGCTGGACGGGTCCGCGGACACGCATGCGCTGGGCGGTTCGGTGGCACAGCGGGGCGATGAGGTCGACGGACTGTTCCGCATGCCGGTTGCAACCAGCCCGGATCCCGTTGGTGGCGTCGGATCGATCCCTGCGCCGACTCCAGCGATGTCTCCCAGCGCCGCTGCCGATCCGCTGGACCCGCTTGCGCTCGACCTCGGCGCCAGCATGCCGGGCGAACCGGGCCCAGGCTCCTCCCTGTTCGACCTGATCGGCGAGGCCGGCGAATCCTCCAGCGGTCCCACGGTGGCCGCGGCTGGCATGGCGCCAAGCGCAGCACTCGCTGGCGCGCATCCAGCAGGGCGCCGTGCAATTGCGCCCGAAGGCCTGATGTCCCAGCCGATCGCGCCTAGGCAGATCGCGCCGACGTCATCGGCTGCCCCCGTCGCGCGTGCGGATGTTGTGGCTGCCAGTCCGCGCAGCAGCGATGCCGTGCCCGGCGATGCGATCAGCGCCGCGTTCGCGCGCGGCTGCGGGCTTGACCCCGGCCAGCTTGGAAGCCTGGACGCTGCCTCCGTCGAGACACTGGGCCGATTGTTCCAGAGCCTGGTGGCCGGCACGCTGCAGCTGATCCACGCGCGGTCTTCGACCAAGGATGAGCTGCGCGCGCACATGACCATGATCGCGACCTCCGGCAACAACCCGCTGAAGTTCGCGCCCGATGCGCAGGCGGCGATGCTGCAGCTGGTTGGTCGCGGTCTGCCGGGCTTCATGCCGCCTGTGGAGGCCGTGCGTGATGCCTTCGGTGATCTGAGTGCGCACCAGGTCGGGCTGCTCGCCGCCTCGCGCTCGGCCATGTACGCGATGGCGGGGCGACTGTCGCCCGAAAGCATCCAGCAGCGTGTGGGTGGCCCGCGCGGATTCTCGGGCCTGCTTCCCAGTGCCCACAAGGCCCAGCTGTGGGATGCCTTCGTGGCCTCGCACGCGCAGCTGCTGGGTGAGGCTCGCGAGGAGTTCGACGCCGCCTTCCAGGGCGCTTTTGTCGACGCCTACGAAGGTGAGGTCCGGCGTATGCAGAACGGTGGTGCGGCGTGAGCACCTTCGTCGCCTTCGGGGGCACGCGGGTCGAGTACGCCACGTTGAGCGGGCAGGGCGCGCGCAGCTACAACGAGGATGCCTGCGGCTACTGGACCTCGCCGCAGGCCTCGTGCTTCGTTGTCTGCGACGGTGCCGGTGGCCACGGCGGTGGTGAGGTGGCGTCGGAAACCGCCGTGCGTACGCTGTTGAGCGCCTTTTCGGCGGCACCTTCGCTGGATCCCGAGCACATCGCGTCGCTGATAAGCCAGACCGACACCGCGATCCGCTACGGCCAGAAGCTCACCGCCAGTCTCAACAAGATGAGTGCGACCGTCACCGCCCTGTTCATCGACGGGCGCGCGCAGCGGGCCCAATGGTCGCACCTCGGCGACACCCGTCTTTACCTGATCCGCCGGCGCGACGTGCGCTGCATGACCAAGGACCACAGTGTGGTCCAGAGCTTTGTCGATGCCGGGGTCATCGAACCGTCGGAAGTCCGCCACCACGCCCGCCGCAATCTGCTGTTCGCGGCACTGGGGATGGGCGACGGCACCGAGCCGGCAGCCCTGCCCGGGGCCTTCGAGGTGTGTGAGGGCGATGCCTTCCTGATCTGCACGGACGGCTTCTGGGAAGCGGTGGAAGACGAGGACATGGTCGAGACCCTGCATCGTGCCGAATCAGCCGAACAGTGGCTGGTGATGATGGAGCAGATCGTGCTCGAGCGCGCCAGCGAGACTCAGGACAACTACAGCGCCCTGGCCGTTTGGATCGGCCAGCCGGGGGAGGTCACCCAGCCCTGGCCAGAGCTCGATGAGGCCACCCGGGGGGCGGCACCGGCGCTGGAGTCAGCCACCGAAGCGCGACCCTGAGCTGCTCCCTCAATCGCTGAATCCGCGCCGGCCGCGCCAGCCAGCGTCTCCCTCTACTTCCGATGCCCGGATGCGAATCCATGACCAGCCGTCGCACCCATGCCCCGAACGCTTCAAATCCCCAGCAACCTGGGCGCCGTCAACTGCTCGCGGTCGGCGCAGGGCTGGGCCTTGCGGCCCTGCTGCCCGGCTGCACCACGGCCCCCCGACGCACGGTGCCAGTGACCCTGGATCTTGAGTACCGCGTCAGCGCGGACGTCAATCCCGACCCCAATGGACGCCCCTCGCCAGTGCTGGTGCGCATCTACAAGCTGCGCAAGCTGGAGCAGTTCAAGGTGATGGACTATTTCGCACTGAGCGCGCAGCCGAACCACGCCGAGTTCAGCCTGGAAGAGGAGTTCTCGCTGCAGCCCGGCGCGCAGGGGCGACGCAGCTACACGCTGGAGCCCGACCAGATCGGCTTCGGCGTGGTCGGCGCCTATCGCGACATCGGCATCAGCCGCTGGCGCGCCAGCGAAGAGCTGCCGCCGCTCAAGGTCTCGCGCATCAAGCTGCCCGAGGTGCTGACCCGCGCCGATCCGGTGATGAGCTACCGCCTGGAGGTGGGCCGGAACCAGCTCGCTCTGGCGCGCCTGGAGCGTCGCTGATGTCGGACCGCCAGCGGGTCGCCTGGGCCGAGGGCATGTTCCTGCGGCCGCAGCACTTCCAGCAGCACACGCGCTACCAGGAGTTCTTCGCGCACCAGCGTGCGCTTTCGGGCGAGCCGCACTATTGGGGTTTCAGGCGGCTTGAGATCGACGAGGCGGCGCTCGCCGTCGGCAAGCTCGCGCTGCGTGCGGCCGAAGGCGTGCTGCCGGATGGCACCCCGTTCTCGCTGCCCCAGCACGCCGAGCTGCCGCCCGCGGTCAGCTTCGAGGAAGGAGCGGTCGGCCAGCTCATCCATCTCGCCCTGCCGCTGTCGCGCGAGGGCGCTGAGACCGTGCTGTTCGAAGAGAATCCGGCCTCGCTGGCGCGCTTCCGCGTGCGCGATGCGCTGCTGCGCGACGAGAACAGCTTCGCCGGCGAGCCCGCCGAGGTGCAGTTGGCCGAGCCGCGTCTGCGCTTGGTCGACGGGCGCGGGCTGGATGAGGGCTGGCTCGGTCTCGGCGTGGCGCGCGTGGTGGAATGCCGCAGCGATCGCCTGCTGGTGCTTGACCGCGACTACATCCCGCCGGTGCTGCGGATCGACGCGCACAGCCAGGTGATGGGCTTCCTGCGCGAAGTCGAAGGCCTGGTCGAGCAGCGCGCCGATGCACTGGCCGGGCGCCTGCAGCAGCCCGGTCGGGGGGGCATCTCCGAGGTCGGCGAGTTTCTGCTGCTGCAGCTGCTGAATCGGGCGGAGTCCAGTTTCCGCCATCTGGAAAGCAGCCCGGGCCTGCCGCCCGAGCGCCTGTACTCCGAGCTGGTCGCGCTGGCCGGCGAGCTCTGCACCTTCGTCGAGACCGGGCGGCGACCGCCGGCGGACTGGCCGCCGTATCGGCATGACGCGCTGCGCGAGTCGCTGTTCCCTCTGCTGGTCCATCTGCGCCGGGCGCTGTCCTCGGTGCTGGAGCAGAACGCCATCCAGATCGATCTGCAGCTGCGCAACTACGGGGTGCGCATCGGTCAGGTCAATGATCGCGAGCTGCTGAAGTCCGCGCAGTTCGTGCTGGCGGTGCACGCCGCGGCACCGCCCGAGGTGCTGCGCGCGCATTTCCCGACCCAGGTCAAAATCGGCCCGGCCGAGCGAATCCGCGATCTCGTCAACCTGCAGCTGCCGGGCGTCGGCCTGCGCCTGCTGCCGGTGGCGCCGAGGCAGATTCCGTACCACGCCGGCTTCCACTATTTCGAGATGGATACCAGTGTCGACCTGTGGAAGCAGCTGCAGGGTAACGGCTCGCTGGCCCTGCATGTGGCCGGCGAGTTCCCCGATCTTGAGCTGCAGTGCTGGGCGATCCGCCGCACATGAGTGCCTTGTCTGCCACGACCCTCTCCATTGAAACCGCGACGCGCCCGCATCGATCGGGGCGCGCCGGAGGACGCGCGTACCCATGACCGCCGCCGTGATCGGGCAGCAGCCCAACAACCGTACCTTCGTGATGCCCAGCCCCGGCGGCGCCGCGGCGCCCGGCGAGCCCTTGTCCGCGCCGGAACTTCCGACGCGCTTCGATGTGCGCGCAGGCGGCACGCCGCTGCTGGCGGCGGCCAATCCGCTGCTCAATCTGGTGTTCCAGATCCGCACCCTGGTACACAACGCCGAACCTGATCGGCTGCGCGCCTATCTGGTCGACGAGGTCCGCCGCTTCGAGGCGACCGCCAAGGGGCTTGGCGTCAGCAACGAGCACGTGCTGGCCGCGCGCTACTGCCTGTGCACCGTGCTCGACGAGACCGCGGCGCAGACACCCTGGGGCGGCAATGGCGCGTGGTCGCGCAACAGCCTGCTCGTCACCTTCCACAACGAAACCTGGGGCGGAGAGAAGTTCTTCCAGCTGCTGGCCAAGCTGGCGCAGGCGCCGTCGCAGCACATCGATCTGCTGGAGCTCATGTACTACTGCATCTGCCTCGGCTTCGAGGGCCGCTATCGCATCATTTCCAACGGCCAAGTGCAGCTGGAAACCCTGCGCCGCCGCCTGCTGGAGATCATCACCAGCCAGCGCGGGCAGGCGCCCGCGCCGCTGTCGCCGCGCTGGGAGGGCGTGCCGGCCGAGCGGCCGCGGGCCTGGCGGATGATCCCGGTCTGGGCCAGCGCGACGCTGGCGCTGGCCCTGCTGGTGGCGCTCTACATCGCGCTGTCGATCCTGCTGGGCGAGCGCTCCACGCCGCGCTTCGTCGCCATCACCCAGCTCGAAGTGCCGGCTGCGCCGGTGGTGCCGCGCGAGGCGCCGCCGCCGGTGGTGTTCTCGCGCTTCCTGCAGGAAGAGATCAACCAGGGGCTGGTCAGCGTGCGCGAGTCGGCCGAAGCCAGCACCGTGATCCTGCATGGCAGCGGGCTGTTCGAATCGGGCAGCACGGCGCCGCGGCCGCAGTACGAGCGCATCATCCTGCGCGTGGCCGAAGCCATCGGTGAGCTGCCGGTGCGTCCGCGCGTGCTGGTCGAGGGGCATACCGACAATATTCCCATCCGCAGCCTGCGCTTCCCGTCCAACTGGGAGCTCTCGGTCGAGCGCGCGCGCTCGGTCGCCCTGGTGCTCGGGCGAACCCTGGGCGGCGAGTTCCAGATCGAGTACGAGGGCCGCGGCGAAGCGCGTCCGGTCGCCGACAATGCCAGCGCCGAAGGCCGCGCCCAGAACCGTCGGGTCGAGATCACGGTGTTTGCCACGCCGGCCCAGCTCGTGCGGGAGGTCCGCTGATGCTCTCGCGCTTGTTTGGCTTGTTGTTCCACCGCCGCGTGTTCATCGCGCTCGGCTTGATCCTGCTGGCCCTGTTGATCTGGTTCGCCGGTCCGCTGTTCGCCTTCGCCGAGTGGCGTCCGCTGGAACCGGTGCGCGTGCGCCTGTGGATCATCGGCCTGCTGTTCGGCCTGGTCCTGCTGCGGATCATCGCCCGGGTCTGGCGCGCGAAGCGCATGAACGCGCGCCTGGTCGACGCCGTACTCGGCCTGCGTGGCCAGCCCGAAGGCCCGGAAGACCCGAACAAGCCGGCGCTGGACGCGCTGCGTGCGGACTTCCAGCGTGCGCTCGTGCAGATGCGCGACACCCGCTTCAGCGGCAAGGAAGGCGAGGGCTTCTGGTCGCGGCTGGGCCGTCGCTATGTCTACCAGATGCCGTGGTACGTCTTCATCGGCGCCCCCGGTTCGGGCAAGACCACGGCCCTGGTCAACAGCGGTCTGCGCTTTCCGCTCGCCCAGACCCTTGGCAAGGAGAGCGTGCGCGGCGTCGGCGGCACCCGCAGCTGCGACTGGTGGTTCGCCGAAGAAGCGGTGCTGCTGGACACTGCCGGCCGCTATACCACCCAGGAGAGCAATGCCGAGGCCGATCGCGCCGAGTGGGAGGGCTTCCTCGGCCTGTTGAAGCGCTTCCGCCCGCGCCAGCCGCTGAACGGCGCCATCCTCACCCTCTCGGTGCAGGACCTGCTGTCAGCGGACGAAACCGAGCGTCGGCGACATGCCGAGCGCCTGCGCGCGCGCCTGCTGGAGCTCACCGGCAACCTCGGCATCGCCTTTCCGATCTACGTGCTGGTGACCAAGGCCGACCAGCTGGGCGGATTCAACGAATTCTTCGAGCGCCTGAGCAAGGAGGAGCGCGCCCAGGTCTGGGGCGCCACCCTGCCGCTGCCGGCACACATCGAGGCGGGGCGCGACGATCTCGACACACTGGTTCAGCGCGAACTCGAAGCGCTGAACCGTCGCCTGTTCGAGCGCCTGCCCGAGGTGCTGCTGCATGAACTCGACCCGGCGCGACGCGCGCGCGCCTACGCGCTGCCCCAGCATTTCGCCGGCCTGCTCGCGCCATTGCGCGAGGTGCTGGGTGAAGTCTTCGCCGGCAAGCGCTTCGGGCCGGCGGCGATGCTGCGCGGCATCTACTTCACCAGCGGCACGCAGGACGGCAGCAGCTTTGACCGCCTGCTCGGCAGCCTGCAGCGCAGCCTGGGCTTCGATGCGCGCGTGGCCCTGCCCAGCCAGGCCCAGAGCGGCCGCAGCTTTTTTCTGTACGACCTGCTGCACAAGGTGGTGCTGCCCGAGGCGCATCTGGCCGGGCGCAATCGACGCGCCGAGCGGCGTGAGCGCTGGCTGGGCGCCGCCGGGCATCTCGCGGCGCTGACGGCGGCGGTGGTGGTCGGCATCGGCATGCTCGGCAGCTATCGCGGCAACCTCGGCTACATCGGCTACGTCGACGAGAGCACCGAGGTGATCGCCGAGCACCTCGCCGAGGCGCGTCGCAGCAACAACTACACGACCAAGGTGATGCTACCGATCCTGAGCGCGATCGAAGGCGTCGCCGACGGCCCCGACTTCGCCGCCACCGAGCCGCCGCTGCGCCTGCGCTTCGGTCTGTTCCAGGGCTTCAAGCTGGATGCGGCGGCGCGATCGACCTACCGCCGCAGCCTGGAGGCGGTGCTGCTGCCGCAGATCGTCGACCGCGTGCACGTGGTGCTGGAAAGCGCGCCCGAGGACAACCTCGAGTTCAGCTACGAAGCGCTGCGCGTGTACCTGATGCTGCACCAGCCCGAGCACTACGTGGCGCGTGAGGTCGAGGCCTTTGTCCGTGAGGATTTCGAGACCAGCCTGCCGGCCTCGATGCCGCCCAGCGAGCGCGAGCTGCTCCAGCATCATCTGCACCGGCTGCTGCACGAAGGCCAGGTGCTGCCGACCCGGGTGATGGACGAGCCGCTGGTCGAGCGCGTGCGCGACCGCCTTGGTGGCTTCTCGCTGGCGCAGCGCGGCTACAGCCGGCTGCGGCGCGAGCTGCTGGAGCAGTCGCTGCGCGACTTCACCCTGGCCGAGGCCGCTGGCGACCGCTCCGCCCAGGTCTTCGAGAGCGCCAGCGGCAAGGGCCTGCGCACCGGCGTGCCGGGCCTGTTCACCCATCACGGCTACCACAAGGTGTTCCTGCCCGAAGTGCGCTCGGTGATCGGGCGCATGCAGGACGAGGAAGCCTGGGTGCTGGGCCGGGCCGCACACACCACCGAGCGCCAGCTGCGCGACCAGGTGCAGGGCGTGCTGCCGCGGCAGATGCGCGAGCTCTACCTCAACGAATACCGCGAGAAGTGGACCAGCTTCCTGGCCGATGTCCGCATCAAGCGCCCGGGCAATATCGTGGAAAGCCGCGAGTTCGCGCGCGTGCTGGCCTCGCGTGCGGATTCGCCGCTGCGGCGCCTGCTGGAGGCAGTGGCGCGCGAGACCCGCCTTTCGAAGACCGAAGAAGCGACCGACAGCAACTCCTTCATGGCACGCGCCGAGCGCCGGCTCAACGCCGAGCGCTCCTCGGTGGAGCGCATCGCCGGCCCGGTCGACCTGCTGTCGCCGAACCGGATGGAGCAGAACATCGAGCAGATCCTGGTTGACGACCACTTCGCCCACCTGCACCAGCTGGTGGGCGATGGCGCGGGCAACGCGCCGGTCGACCAGGTGCTCAACATGTTCAACGAACTGTACATGGGCCTGGGCCAGGTCGAAGCGGCCATCCAGGCGCGTACGCAGGCGGTGCCGCCGACCGAGATGCTGGGCAAGCTGCGCGCCGAGGCCGCCTACCTGCCGGAAATGCTGCGCGGCATGGTCGAAGGGCTCACCGACAGCAGCCAGCAGTTCGCCGAGGGCAATGTGCGGCAGTCACTGGCCGCCGAGATCGACGCCGAAGTGGGGCAGTTCTGCCGCAATGCCCTGGCCGATCGCTACCCGTTCACCCGCAGCTCGATCAAGGACGTCACCTTGGGCGACTTCCAAACCTTGTTCTCGCCGGGCGGTCGCTTCGACGGCGTGTTCCGCAACCGCCTTGCGGCGCAGACCGACACCACCGGCGCCAACTGGGTGCTGCGCCAGGCCAGCGGCAGCACGGTGTCGATGGCGCCGTTCCAGAATGCGGCGGCGATCCGTGAGGTGTTCTTTCCGCGCGGCGGCACCATGGACCTGTCCTTCGAGCTGCGCGTGCTGACCATGGACCCGAGCATCGAACGCCTCACCCTCGACTTCGATGGCCAGCAGTTCACCTACGACCACGGCCCCAACAACGCCTTCCGCGTCACCTGGCCGGGCCAGGGGCAGGGCACCATCCGTGCGGTCGCCGCAGGCGCCGCCAGCGGTGAGCGCACCCAGACCTGGTCGGGTCCGTGGGCGCTGTTCCGCATGTTCGACGCCGCCGGCCTGCGGGTGGGCTCCGGGCCGGAGCGCTTCAACGCCACGCTCGACATCGAAGGACGCCGCGTCCAGCTCGACATCATCGCCAACAGCGTGCGCAACCCCTTCCAGATGCGCGAGCTGGTGCGCTTCCGCTGTCCTTCGCGTGCCTGAGATGCTGGAGACCAGCCTGTTCGGCAAGCTGCCGGCCCTCGGTGACTTCGTCAGCCGGGGCCCGGATGGCGACGGCGTGCGTCGGGTCGATGCCTGGCTGGCGGGCGGGATGCTGGCCCTGCAGGCTTCGTCCGAGCACTGGCTGCAGCCCTACCTGGTCAGCCCGGTCTGGCAGTGCGTCGTGCCCGCGGGGCGCCTGTGCGAACAGGCCTGCGCGGGCGCCCTGATGCCCAGCGTCGACCGCGTCGGCCGCTATTTTCCGCTGATGGTCTGGCGCCCGCTGCGCGCGCCGGTCGATGGCGCAGCCGTGGTCCGCGAGCTCGCCGGCATTGCTGCGTGCATGCCGGCCGCCCTGCACGAGCTGCTGACGCCAGATGCGCTGCTGGAGCGCCTGATCCAGCCCAATGCCCGCCACGTCGCCGCGCCTGACGGCGAGCGCCTGCTGGCCGGTTTCCATGAAGACGCCAACCTCTCGCTGTGGTGGTCGCTTGCGGGCCCGCTGGCGCCGTTCCGCTTCGTCAGCCACCGCGGGCCAGCCGATCCCGAGCTGTTTGTGAGCCTGTTCGACGGTCGCTGAGGCCGTGCGAGGCGGACGCCGGCAGGTCGAAGCGCCGGCAGCCGCGCCTCTGCCGGGTGAGGGCCTGTGGCCAGCGGCTGCGACGATCCCGAGGCCGCCGCCGGTGCACACTGTCGCGACTGCGGCTGGCCTCCACGCTCCCCGATGGTTGGCCCGCTGAGTACGCAGCGGGCGCCGGCTGGGGCGGCATCCGGGTGGCCTGTTAGAATCCCGCCCCTTTCCCAAAGGCAGGCGGGTATCTCGCCCATGAGCTGGCTTTCCAAACTGATGCCCTCGCGGATCCGCACCGAGGGCGGCAACAAGCGCGGCGTGCCCGAAGGGCTGTGGAGCAAGTGCGACAGCTGCACCGCCGTGCTCTACCGCCCCGAGATGGAGCGCAACCTCGAGGTCTGCCCGAAGTGCGGCCATCACCATGCGATCGGCGCGCGCCAGCGGCTGTCGATGCTGCTGGACGCGGGCAGCGCGGTCGAGATCGCGCCGAACCTGGAGCCGACCGACGCCCTGCGCTTCCGCGACCAGAAGAAGTACAAGGACCGCATCGCCGCCGCGCAGAAGCAGACCGGCGAGAAGGATGCCCTGATCGCCATGCACGGCCGCCTCAAGGGCCTGCCGCTCGCCGCCTGCGCCTTCGAGTTCCGCTACATGGGCGGCTCGATGGGCTCGGTGGTCGGCGAGAAGTTCGCCCGTGCCGCCGAGTACGCCCTGGCCGAGCGCATGCCCTTCATCTGCTTCGCCGCGACCGGCGGCGCGCGCATGCAGGAGGGCCTGTTCTCGCTGATGCAGATGGCCAAGACCTCGGCCGCGCTGGGTCGCCTGCGCGCGGCCGGGCTGCCCTACATCTCGGTGCTGACCCACCCGACCACCGGCGGCGTGTCCGCCAGTCTCGGCATGCTGGGCGATCTCAATGTCGCCGAGCCGCAGGCCCTGATCGGCTTCGCCGGCCCGCGCGTGATCGAGCAGACCGTACGCGAGACCCTGCCGCAGGGTTTCCAGCGCTCGGAGTTCCTGCTGAGCCACGGCGCGATCGACCTGATCCTCGACCGGCGCGAGATGCGCGAGCGTCTCGGCGCGATCCTGGCGATGCTGATGAAGGCCCCGCGCCCCGCGCCCGAGCCCGCCGCGGAAGCCGCTGGCGCATGAGCGGCAAGCGCTGGTTCGGCACCGACGGCATCCGTGGCCGCGTCGGCGAAGGCCCGATCTCGGCCGACTTCGTGCTGAAGCTCGGCTGGGCGGCCGGCCGCGTGCTGGCCCGCGAGGGCCACGCTGGCGTGGTGATCGGCAAGGACACCCGCATCAGCGGCTACATGTTCGAATCGGCGCTGGAAGCCGGCCTGGTCGCCGCCGGCGCCAATGTGATGTTGCTGGGGCCCATGCCGACGCCGGGCGTGGCCTTCCTCACCCGCCAGCTGGGTGCGGATGCCGGCATCGTCATCAGCGCGTCGCACAACCCGCACTACGACAACGGCATCAAGTTCTTCTCCGCCGACGGCGAGAAGCTGACCGACGCCGTCGAGCACGCCATCGAGGCCGAGCTGGAGCGCGCCTTCAGCACGGTCGAGTCCGAGCAGCTGGGCAAGGCCGTACGCATCCGCGATGCTGCCCAGCGCTACAGCAGCTTCTGCAAGTCGACGGTCGACAAGGGCTTCAGTCTGCGCGGCATGAAGATCGTGCTCGACTGCGCCCACGGTGCGAACTACCAGATCGCGCCCGAGCTGTTCCGCGAGCTCGGCGCCGACGTGATCTCGATGGGCGTCTCGCCCGATGGCCTCAACATCAACCAGGACTGCGGCAGCACCCACATGGACGCGCTGCGCTCGCTGGTCCGCGGCTCGGGTGCGGCACTCGGCATCGCCTTCGACGGCGATGGCGACCGCGTGCTGTTCGTCGATGCCGAAGGCGGGCTGGTCGATGGCGATGCGCAGCTCTTCATCCTCGCCTGCGACCGCCTGGCCCAGGGTGCCAACCCGGGCACCGTGGTCGGCACCTTGATGAGCAACTACGGCCTTGAGCGCGCCTTCGCGCAGCGCGGCATACCTTTCGTGCGCGCCAAGGTGGGCGACCGCTACGTGCTGGAGCAGCTGAAAGCCCACGGCGGGCTGATCGGCGGCGAGGCCTCGGGCCACGTGCTGGTGCTGGACAAGGCCAGTACCGGCGACGGTATCGTCAGTGCCCTGCAGGTGCTGCAGGCGCTGCGCCGCAGCGGCACGTCGCTGAAGGCCCTGCAGGAGGGCCTGAGCTGGGTACCGCAGAAGACCGTGAACGTGCGCATCACCCCGGGCGCCAAGCCGCTGGAGTCGGCAGGGGTGCAGGCCGAGGCCAAGGCGGCCGAAGCCCGGCTGGAGGGCAGGGGACGCCTTGTCCTGCGCGCCTCCGGCACCGAACCGCTGATCCGCATCACCGTGGAAGCGGACGACGAGGCGCTGCTGCTGGATGTGCAGCAGCGCTTGCGCGCTGCCGTGGAACAGGCGCTGTAGCGCCTTTTCCACGGGATTGGGGATTCGGGATTCGGGATTCGTTGAAGAGCGTTGCGACTGGGGCGAGCCTTTTGGACTCGCACTGCATTCAGGCGTCAACGAAGCGAGCGCTTACCGTCTGCCAGCGCGCTGGCGACTGCGCTCTACGAATCCCGAATCCCCAATCCCGAATCCCGTCGCCTCAACACCCCAGAACCCTGAACTCCGCCACAGCCAAGAACGAAGGCGAACACCATGTCCATCCCCACCCTAGATATCCGTCGCTTCGACACCGACCGTGATGCCTTCGTCGCCGAGCTCGGCGCGGCCTATCGCGAGTGGGGGTTCTGCGGCATTCGCGGCCACGGTATCGCGCAGGCGCAGATCGACCGCGCCTACGACGTGTTCCAGCGCTTCTTCGCCCTGCCGGAAGAAGCGAAGAAGCAGTACCACGTGCCGGGCGGCGGCGGTGCGCGCGGCTACACGCCCTTCGGCATCGAGACCGCCAAGGGCGCCAAGCACTTCGACCTCAAGGAGTTCTGGCACGTCGGCCGCGAGATCGCCCGCGACTCGAAGTACGCGGACGTGATGCCGGCGAACCTGTGGCCGAGCGAGATCGCCGACTTCCGCGAGGTCGCCTACGGCCTCTACACCACCCTCGACCAGCTGGGCTCGCGCGTGCTGTCGGCGCTGGCCCTGCACATCGACCTGCCGGCCGACTGGTTCGCCGACAAGACGAACTTCGGCAACTCGATCCTGCGGCCGATCCACTACCCGCCGATCACCGCCGACGACGTCCCCAACGTGCGCGCCGGCGCGCACGAGGACATCAACCTGATCACCCTGCTGGTCGGTGCGTCCGCGGCCGGGCTGGAAGTGCTGTCGCGCAAGGGCGAGTGGGTGCCGTTCACCGCCGACGAGGACACCATCGTGGTCAACATCGGCGACATGCTGCAGCGCCTGACCAACCACGTGTATCCCTCGACCACGCACCGGGTCACCAACCCGCCGGGCGAGGCCGCGCGCAAGCCGCGCTATTCCACGCCCTTCTTCCTGCACCCGAACCCCGACTTCCTGATCGAGACCCTGCCCCAGTGCATCTCGGCAGAGAACCCCAACCGCTACCCCGAGCCGATCAGCTCGCACGACTACCTGATGGAGCGGCTGCGCGAGATCAAGCTGGTTTGAGCGGATACCTCTGAACCCGTCGGGTCTCAGGCCGACGATCGATGTGAACAGCGGCCCGGCCCTGCGCCGGGCCGACGCGTTTGTCGCTTCGGGCTGCCGCTCGCCCGCTCTTCTCCCCACTCCTCTCGTGGCAGAGGGGCGGGGTAGAGGGGGCCGACTTGTCGAGAGATCGCTCCTTCTCCCCAACCTGCCTTCGCTTCGCGCGGGCCCCGGAAAGCGTCAGCCGCTACCGGTGACTGACAATCGCTCTCCTCTGTTTCCCACGAAGGGTGAGGGGCCTTGAGTCATCCGCCCCGCGCCCCGGGGCGGGATGCGCTGCTCCGATCATTGGAACGAACATGAACTCCACTGCCACCCGCAGCCTTCCTCGTCCCCGCTTCCACGGACTCAGCCCGGTCGTCGCCGGCTGCTGGCGCATGGCCGGCTGGGGCATGGAGGTCGACGCGCGCATCCGCTGGATCGAGGGCTGTCTCGAACTGGGTGTGAGCAGCTTCGACCACGCCGACATCTATGGCGACTACGCGGTCGAGGGCCTGTTCGGCGAGGCGCTGGCGCGTGTGCCGGGCCTGCGCCAGCGCCTGCAGCTGGTCAGCAAGTGCGGCATCCGTCTGGTTTCGCCCGCGCGGCCAGCGCACCGGATCAAGAGCTACGACACCTCTTCGGCGCATATCGTCGCCAGCGTCGACCACAGCCTGCACGCACTGCGCACCGATCATCTCGACCTGCTGCTGATCCACCGGCCCGATCCCCTGCTCGATGCGGCCGAAGTCGCGGGCGCGTTCGAGCGCCTGCAGCGCGCCGGCAAGGTGCTGCGCTTTGGCGTGTCGAACTTCAGCCCGGCGCAGTTCGAACTGCTGGATTCCGCGGTCGAGCTGGTGACCCAGCAGGTCGAGCTGAGTCCGCTGGCGCGCGCCGTGCTGCACGACGGCACCCTGGATCAGTGCCAGCAGCTCGGCGTGCAGCCGATGCTGTGGAGCCCGCTGGCCGGCGGCCGCGTGTTCGGCGGCGAGGGCGAGGATGCGCAGCGCGTGCGCGCCGAGCTCGATCGCATCGGCGCCGAGCTCGGCGTGAGCGCTGCCACCGTCGCCTATGCCTGGGGCGTGCGCCATCCGAGCCGACCATTGGCGATCACCGGCAGCCAGCGCGTGGAAGGCATCGCGGAAGCGGTCGCGGCGACCCGACTGCCGCTGTCGCGCGAGGATTGGCATGCGCTGTGGAGCGCCGGCGCGGGCGTGCCGGTGCCCTGATTCGGCAAGCGCGCCTCAGCGGTCCATGCCGGCGAAGCCCATGAAGGCCAGGGCCATCAGCCCAGCGGTGATCAGCGCGATCGGCGTGCCGCGAAACGCGGCCGGCACGTCTGCCAGCTGCAGGCGCTGACGCAGCTGGGCGAACAGCAGCAGCACCAGCGCGAAGCCCAGCGAGGCGCCGAAGCCGAACAGCAGGGCCTCGAGCAGCGAGTGCCGCGCCTGCACATTCAGCAGGGCCACGCCCAGCACCGCGCAGTTGGTGGTGATCAGC
>LNFM01006667.1_pt1 | contig 21573 bp, 21 predicted proteins | sample 596031 | NCBI WGS metagenome assembly LNFM01 (sample SAMN04254537, study PRJNA301005) | activated carbon metagenome | isolation source: dual media filters at the Ann Arbor, Michigan drinking water treatment plant | place: USA: Ann Arbor
AGTGGGCTCAGCCTCGAGGGGCGCCGCTCTCGAGAGCCATCGACGGGCGGTGCCCGGTAGCCGATCGTCAGTCCTTGATTTCGACCGCCTGATAGACTTGGCCATTCATCGGCCGATCGTCGCTTGCCCAGCTTACGACCCTCAGCATCCAAGACCTGTCGCGCAGCCCGAGCATCACCATGCCGGATGCTGACCGAAAGCGAGGACCGGGCTTGTCATTCGGCGGCTCGGACAGCATCCGGAATAATGAGTGCTTCGAGAAGTCTCTGACGTGCATTGCGAATAGGGGGGGGCCGGCCCGGTGCAGATCGGTCGCGTCGGTGATCGTCAAGAGCTTGCCGTCTCGGCGCACATGGAGTCGGTGCCTGACGGGCTGTGCGCCCGCCTGTTGAAGCAGGCGGCAAGCCGCGCAAATGGTCGTCGGCATCATGAATAGCGCGAAGTGAGGCTCTCGTGCACACGGGTTTCGATAGGTGCGCGCAGCGCCGGGCGCATGGTGCATTGAGTGACTCGATACCTGATACGATGGCACGCTGGTCATGGCAGCCTCCTTGCACGGTAACCACGCGATCCGATCGCCCGAGATCCGATCCGGCACTTTCGGCCCTCACGGCGACGATCTCCGATCTCCCTCATAGGGGGTCATCGTGATGCGACCGTTAGCTGCAAGTTAACGCTGAGTTGACGGTGCCTCGGCAGACTGTGGGCTCCTGATTGGACGCGGGACCGACGTTAGGAGTCTGCGATGCACGGTTATAACCCACTGAAGGGGAGTATATTTTCCAGTCTTCCGAGATCCGCCACCCAGGGTGTGTTCGGTCTTCGGCATCTGTTTCATCCGATTGGCCAGCCGCTAGATCCATCGGACCGATTCAAGGGGGCCGGCAGCTTCCCAACGACCGCGGCCGCGATCCCTGCGGCAGCCCCACCTGCCGGTGGCGCGCGCATGGCGAGCGCCCTCATGCCTTCGCTCGGATCTGCTCTGCGCAAGCTCGAAGCCCGGATTCAGCGTGGTCACAACGAGCTTTGGACAGATCGGCTGGCGTCCGACCCGGGTGGTCCCGTGCCGGCTTTCAATTGGGAGAACCCGTCAATTCCGGCCGGGTACACCTACCTGCTGCAGTTCATCGCGCACGATACTGTGGCGAGCGCCGCTGCGTGCGTGGCCAGCCAAGGTGCCCGGGCCGTGCTTGAAAACATGCGTCGCCGTCCACTCGCTCTCGACACGCTCTATGGCGGCGGCCCGGACGTAGACGTAGCCGCGTTCGAGTTCGGAACCGAGCACCGGGACTCACGCGGGCGTGTGCCGCGCACTCACCTCAGGGTCGGGCCCTGGCGCAGGCCGGTGGATGCGCCAACCACGTCGGACTGCCCGTTTCGCGACCTCGCGCGGGCGAAGGCGGATCCTGGGGAGGATGACGGGCTGTCGCCGCCACATGTGAGAAACTGGCTGACCGAAGTGATGGTCGCCGATCGTCGCAACGACGCACACGCCCTCATCTCGCAACTCACGGTGTTATTCCACCTGCTGCACAACGAGGTCATGCGTCGGCTGGAGCAACGTCCGATCGGGATCGTGGGCTGCTCGGTGCCAGAGCGTGCCTACCGCCGCTTCCTCTGCGCGAGGCTTGCGGTGACACTCATCTATCGCAATATCATCGAGAAGGATGTGCTGACACTCGTCCTGCATCCTCAGGTGCATGCCCGATACGCGAGCCCAGACGCCACACTGCTCGACCCGACGCCCGGCATTCCGCTGGAATTCACGCATGGGGCGTTCCGCTTCGGTCACGCGATGGTGCGAGAGACCTATAAGGTCAACAGCGAGATAGCGCTTCCGATGGAGCGTGCCTTGCTGCAAAGCTCGACCCGCTCGCCCGGCTTTCTGCCGGTGACCGACCAGTGGCTCGTCGACTGGTCGCGCTTCTTTGCGACCGGCACGCTCGATCCGAACCTGAGCCGCAGGATCGGGCCTGACTACGCGCCGCCCTTGCGCAGCACCGCCCTGCTCGGCGATCGCGATCCGGATGATCACACGGCCCTTCCCGCACGCGATCTGATGGGGGCCAGCTTTGCCGGGCTGTGGTCGGTGCCAAAGCTCTACGCCAAGCTGCAGAACCTTGTTGCAGGACAGGCGATCGCGCCCCTTCTGCCGCCCTTCGAGGCGTGGCAGACCTTGCTCCGCCAGTGGCTGACGAAGCCTCTGTCGTCCGACATCACGGATACCTTCGAGCCCGACGAGGTCGAGGCCATTGTCGCCGATCCGCCGATGCCATTCTTCGTGATGTTCGAAGCGGCACACTCGGTCGCGTCCGGTGCGCCTGCACTCGGCGGTGGCGGCCGGTATCTCGGACCATTCGGATCGATCATCACGGCCGAAGCGATGTTCGGCGCCTTGCGGCTAAGTCCCCTCGGCCTCGAAGGTTCCGGGACCGTCGCGCAACAGATCGCGAAAGCGTGTGGCGAATTGCTCGGCGACGGCGATGCGCTGGCCGATGTGCCCGAGATTGCCTCGATGCCGGCGTTGCTCGCCTTCATGGGGGACAACGGCGCGTTCTCCGGCCCCGAATGAGCCGATCCCGGTTCGTGTCACGCAAAAGAGAAGGAAATCAGCAGATGGCACTCGAATTGTTCTCGGTCTCCGACTATCGCAAGTGGGGCTATCTCGTGAAGGCGTGGGCGACGGGAAAGCCCGTTCCGGGCTCAGGCGGAGCGGCACCTGCGAAGCCGGCGACCCTCGCGGAGCTGGAGCAGCAATGCACTGCGATTGGCCTCTCGATCACCATTCCGTCGTACCTGACGAATATCAGGGTACTCGACGGTGCAAAGGATACGCTGACGATACGTCTGCCAGCCAAGGAGCTGGTCGAGGCAGCGGAGCAGGAGATTGCGGGCTCCGCCGAGTACGAGCTGCCAATTTTTTACGACGACATTTACGGCCATCCGCCTCTCCCCATGGACCAGCAGCGCAAGCTCGACCTGCAGGCTGAGCGGATCGGCGACTACGCTGTGGGGATGTGTCAATAAGCCGTGCACTTGACATCCCAAAAGCGGTGCCGCAACCCGGGCACCGGAGCGCCTGCCAGCTGCAATCCCCGCTGCAGGCGCTCCCACTCCGTTTCCGACTTGATCGGAAACGCGTGGAGAAACCACTTGATGGCCGCTTCTTTTGACCATGGCACAGCCCCGGACCAAAGGGACTGACTCCGCCCATAAAACAACTCAAGTTTCTCGCGCGCATCGCTCATCCTGTCCAAATGAGCGAAAATAACGGCACTCCACGCGGGAAGAGCTGGGACTTGTGCAGCATGCGCGAGTGCTTGCGCAGCCCTTTCGTACCGTCCCGCCAAAGCAAAGACTCGCGACTCATAGCCCCAATGGGCTGCACTGAGCGCAGGCGACAGCGTACGGGCCTTTTCCACGAGGGCCAGGGAAGTATCCTGCCCTCCTGAGAACGCAAATCCGAGCGCAGCCGAGATCATGGTCCAAGGGTCGTTTTCGTTGAGTTCGATCGCGAGCTCAAAATTGATCACTGCCTGTTGAAACTGCTCAGCCATCAGATACGACCAGCCGAGGCTGAGCAGCCCCCTCGAGTCAGCAGGATCAAGACGGACGGCCTCACGCGCACACTGGAGTGCCTCGTCTCGACGCTGCTGATCCCTGAAAACTCCATAGTGCGACACGTGGATGCTGTTGTGGAGTTGCGCGAGGCTCGAATAGCTCGGCGCAAAAAGGGGAACGCGGCTCATCAAGTTGCGGAAGATGTCGGCGGCCTTATGCCAATCCGCCTCGTGAAAGCTGCGCATGGTGGCCTGGCCCTGAAGCCACAGATCGTAGGCTGAAAGGCTCGCTTCCGACTTCCGCGCGATCGTCGCCAGCCGGCCTGCGGAGATATGCACGTTGAGGGCTGAGGCCATGCGCTGGACTACGGACTGCTGCGAAGCCCACCATCCCATGGGAGAGATGTCGAGTTTCTCGCTCCAGAGGTAGGAGCCGCTCGCGGGATCCCGCAGTGTCAACACCAGTCGGACGCCGGACTTGGTCAGATAGGCGCCGCCGTCGAGCACGACCTCGTGGTCCGGCGGGACGCCGGACGACTGCGGGCCGGCCGGCTCATCTCGAACCACCCATTCGCGGAAGCGCACGAGGCTCGCGATCAACTCGCGCCTGAACTCCTGGACGAGGTATCGACTGTCCAGCGGGACCGCCGCCGCGTCGAACGTACCGAGCGTCACGGTAAGGCGGGATGCCGACGTCGCCTGTTGCGATCCAGCAAGCAAGATCGGCGCCGGCCGCAGCGCACCCGGGCTCGATGAGTGAGTGTCGCTGCCATCCTGTGCCAGCTTGATTTTGGCGATCAGCTCTTTGGTGACGGGCAGCGGCTCCTCGCCGAACTCCTCTGTGAGCACGTCCCAAAGGCGCTTGTAGGTTCCGAGCGCGCCGCCGATGTCGCCTTCGGCGTAGCGTATGCGGATCAGCGTCCGCGCCGCCTCCTCGTGCGTTGGGTCGAGATTGACGATGGCTCGCGCCAGCGCTTCTTGCCGGGTCTGCGGGACGCTCTCATCGCGCATGGCCATTTCCAGGTCGCGCAGCACGCGATCCTGCAGCGCCTGCCGCTTCGGCAGAAGCCAGCTTCGAAAGGCGGGATCCAGATCCTCGAAGCCGGCAAGCAACTGCTCGAACAGTCTCTCGCGCTCGAGGAGAAGACGATGCGGGCGGCCGGCGCGCGCCTCGGCGAGAACGGCCTTGACATCGACGTCGAGGCCTTCGGGCCGCAGCCCGATCTGCAGCTTGTCGGTCAGCATGCCCTCGTAGCCGGCGGCGTGGAACGCTCCCCTGATCTCGTGCAGCGTGGTGCGCAGAGATCCACGAGCCTTTTCCTCCTCGGAGTCGCTCCAGAGCAGTCCGACGAGCCGCTCGCGGGCTTCACGCGGACGGTCGGAAAGGGCCAAGTAGCCGACCACTGCCCGCGACTTGCGGTTGCCGAGCAGGATCTCGGAGGTTCCGATCTTGACGGCAAAATTGCCGAATACCTCGATCGCGAGTTGGGCAGCACGACGCTCGGTGCGCGCGGTTGCTCCGGCTTCGACACTCCGAATAGCGCGTTTGACAGCCACGACCCCGTCACCAGCTCATCGATCCCGCGAAATGCTACACGCGGTATCGGAGCGTGGCCAGCCCCCCGACGGTGACTTCGGTCAAGTCAGCGGTGTGCCGCCGGTGAATTGGTTGCCGCCGCCGGTCCGGGCGATTGCATCGCAAAGGCGGGTCGTCGTAAGGCTCGAGGGTAGTGCCTGCAATTGCGGCGCGACTGCTTTGACCACCGGGATACCGTATTCAGCGCGTGTCAGATCGACAATCATGCTTTCGATGCCCGCGGTGGCCAGGGCCGCGCTTAGGCACTCGAGCTGCTGGGCATCAGACTGCGGCAACGGCTCGGGATCCACATGCCGCTGGGGCATGCCTACAGGGTGCAGCAGCACGCAGCACTGCGCATCGATCGTATCAGCGCGCCGCAGGTGGCGGCGGTCGAGCTCGCCGAGTGCGTGGTCACCTGTCTGCCCTCGCTTCGCCGCGGCCAGCATAAGTCCGATCTCGAGCTGACAGAGCTCCACCATGGCGGACCGAACCGCATCGACCAGCGTCAGGCGTGCGGCCAACCCGCAGACGAACCCTTTGGCGGTCGGATCGACGGAAACCGCGGCCACGACCGGAATGCCGAGGTCGCTGGTGATATCGAGGCACCAGCTCGTTCGGCCGGGCGCGCCTTGACGCAGGAACCTCGCAAGTCGCGCAGCCTCCGCCAGGCCGTCTGTTTCCGCACTCAAGGGCCGCGCCCGCTGACCGCCGACCCACCAAAGAGCAGCTGCATCCCGCTCGACGAGCTCCAGCAGCGCGCGCGTGGCCGCGGCTTCCGGGCTCGCCCCCGCGGCCGCCCCGGAGCTGAGCGCGGCGTCGCGATCCCGGAGCGCCCCTTCGGTCGCTCGCCGCAGTACCCAGTCGGAGGGGACGAGGCTGCTTGTGGCAGTGCCCAGGTGTCGAGCTGCGGTCCAGTCCGCCATGTCCGATGGGCTGGCGCTCTTCGACCGGCGCTGCTGCACGACGAGATCCGCGAAAGGCGGAAGGAGACTGTCGGTGACATCGTCGATCCGACGCGGTGTGACGTCGTCTGCCCTCTCGTACTGAGACAGCCTCTCCACCGCTTCCCCGAGGCAAGCGGCAAAGGCATCCTCGAGGCTTTCGCCGGCACCCGCAAAGCTGACTTTGGCAGGGACGGACCCCGCAGGCGACGCATCGTGCGGGCTGCTCGCGAGCGCGCCGACAAACCTGAGACCGGGCGCCCAAGGCGAGCGCAGCAGGAACATGCGATCCATGCGCGAGGCCGCCTGCGCGATCAGCTCGCCGTGCCGGACCGCAACAGCCTCGAGGAGCGCTTTCCCCTGTGGTGAGCCAAGATCGATATCGTGCAGCTCCGGCGTGAGCACCTGTGCGCCCCTAGTGAAAATACTGGCGACTACCACGCTCCGTTGTATTGGAACAGTCAATCAGCAGCGGGAAATGTCGTTCTCGGTTGCGTGACACGAGCAAATTGAGCGGACCCACGCCGCACGTGCCCGGTAGGCCTACCTATTCTGGAGTGCCCCTGGGGAGATCCACTCGGCATTGAGTTTTAGGGGCTCTCACTTCCGTCATCCGGTCGATTGATCCTTCCATTTCAACGATCCTCCACTTCTCCGGCCAGTCATGGCCGCTGTTGCAGGTTCTGCGCCGCCGGACGGCCTGTGTGGACGAGACGGTATCGCCCTCGGCCGCTTACCGATTTTCCCAGAAGTGGAACGAGCGGACGCTCATGCAGATGTCGACCGCAGCATGGCACGAAGAAAAAAAGCGCGGCCAGTGCGCCGTAGATCCATTCACGCGGCCTTGGCGGCGCGTCTCCTGCGGGCCGCACCAGGAAGGCGACCAGACGAGGGTCGCCCCGGAGCCGAGGAGGCCGGCGCTGGCAGCACCCCAGCGCCAGACGGTCATGGCCAGCACCACGAGGCCGATCGGCGCAGAAGCCAGAAGTGCGCTCATCGAGCCCCCCTCAAATCAGAGAGGGGCGATGGGCAATCTTCTCGACCGAGATCTCGTACAGGGCGCGGCCGTTCTCTGCGAAAGTGCTGATGTTAGAGATGGTCGTCTCAGCGATGTTTAGCAGCGCCTCGGCGGTGAAGAAGGCTTGGTGGCCCGTGATCACTACGTTGGGGAAGGTCAGCAGACGCGCCAACGCGTCGGCGGCGGTGAAGTGGTCAGAGACATCTCGAATAATGGGTCCGCCTCTTCCTCATAGACGTCCAAGCCGAGGCTGCCGACGGTTCCTTCCTTCAAACCGCGGATCACTGCGCGGGTATCGAACACCGCTCCTCGGCTGGTGTTGATCAGCATCATGCCTCGCTTCATCTGGCCGAGACAACTCGTGTCGACCAGATGATGCGTGTCAGGCGTGAGCGCACAGTGCAGAGTGACAATGTCGGAAGTGGCGAACAGCTCCGTGCGGTGAGCTTCCCGAGACAGGGGTTGCACTTCGTTCCGGACACATAGGCTACACTTTCGGTCCTTTGCGGAGGACGCATCGGTGCCGTGGAAGGAGTGTAACGTGGAAGACGAGCGTCTTCGATTCGTCGCCCGCCGCCTCGACGGTGAGGCCATGGCGGCCCTCGAGCCCGTTGCAAACCCCTTCGAGGTCCGCAATGTGTTACCCATGTCTCAGGAATAAACCGTAACCGATGTGTCCGGAACGGACCGAAACGGTATGGCGCGCCGGGAAGGATTCGAACCCACGACCTTCTGATCCGTAGTTTCATGGCGATTGTTCCCCTGAGTTCCCGAACGATCCCGGAAAGCCCAATTTATCGTGGTTTTTGAGCCTCTCCTTGTCCGCCAAGATCCCAGCCGTTACCCTGAATTTCCCGTTAGGGTGGACAGCGGGTGGACAGCGGATGAGGGGCGCCATGGCCGAGAAGACCGGGATCAGGTTGACCAAGCGGGTCGTCGACCAGGCGGACCCGTCGCGCGGCCGGCACTACCTCTGGGATGGGGAGCTGAAGGGCTTCGGGATCCAGGTCGAGCCGAGCGGCACCAAGACCTACATCGTCCGGTATCGACCAAAGGGGCTCGGCCGGAGCGGCCCGCGCCGCTTCATGAAGATCGGCCGCCATGGCCAGGTCACGGCCGACGAAGCGCGCTCGTCCGCCCGGTCGATCCTCGGTCGCGTCGCGAGCGGCGAAGACCCGGCCACCGACGCGGCCAGCAAGCGCGCGGCCTTCGAGCGAGATCAGAATGCGTTGACGGTCGGCGAACTCGGCGAGCGCTTCCTGGCCGAGCATGTCCGCGTCCACCGACGGCCTTTGACGGCCCTGAACTACGAGATCCTCCTTCGCCGCCACGTGGCGCCGGCCATCGGTGACCGCCCCGCAGTGGACATCTCGCGCGAGGACGTCCGTCGCTTGCATAGCAAGATGGGACCAAGCGCCAACGCCAACCGCATGCTCGCTTTCCTGAGCAGCATGTACGCCTTCGCGGCCAAGCGCGGTCTCGTAGAAGAGGGGACCAATCCGGCCCGGGGCATCGACAAGTTCCGGGAGGAAGGTCGTGAACGCTATCTGACTACGGAGGAGCTTCGCCGACTTGGCCTTGCGCTTGATGAGGCTGAGACCATCGGCCTGCCATGGCTTATCGATCCGACAAACCCGAAGTCAAAGCACACGCCGAAACACTACAAGGACCAGCGCCAGGTTGCGGACGCTGACGCGGTCGCCGCCATTCGTCTCCTCCTGTTCACCGGCGCCCGCCTTCGCGAGATTCTCCACCTGCGCTGGCGCCATGTCGATCTCGACCGGGGCCTGCTGTTCTTGCCCACATCGAAGACGGGGAAGAAGACAATCGTGCTCAATGGCCCAGCCATGGAGGTGCTGGTAACTCTGATAAGGCGCGGGCACGGCGATGGCGATCGGCCGCCGGTCGCCGACCAGGTCGTGATCCGCGGTAAATCCGACGTCACACCTCGCGCGGACCTCAAGCGCCCCTGGGAGGCGATCCGAAGGCAGGCTCAATTGGATGGCGTCCGTTTGCACGATCTCCGCCACACCTTCGCGTCGATCGGAGCCGGCGCCAGCCTCGGCCTTCCCATCGTAGGAAAGCTACTTGGTCACGCCCAGCCCCAAACGACGGCGCGCTACGCTCACTTGGATGCCGATCCCCTTAGGCGTGCGGCTGACACCATTGGCGACCTGCTGTCGGGGGCCCTTTCGCCGAAGGACCGAGCCGGGCGGGACGGATAGAGATAAGCCGTGACGCGCGTCCAATTCTGGCTCGACATCTGGTCCGGGACAGGGTCATTCAAGGATCTAACCCATTGAAACAGCGTCCGTTTGACACGGTTTCGTCAATGAGGTAGCCTTTTTCCTGGCGCGGCCAGTCCGACCTTCATGGACCAACCAGTCCGCGCCGCCCCTGACACGCTGTAGCTGCAGCCGCGAGGTCCTCGGATCTCCTGCGGGTTGCCGATGTGTGTCTTCTCCAATGAAAGAGGAACCGATCATGCTTGGAAAACAGGCCAGGATTCTGTCTCGCGAAAACGTCAGACGTCTGCTTATAGAGGCCAGCCGTGGCAGGATGCCCGAGCGCGACCGCCTGATGGTGCTGCTCGCAACCTTGGCCGGTCTCCGCGCCTCGGAGATCGCCCAGTTGACCTGGGGGATGGTTGTTGACGCGAACCGGACTGTCGGGCGCGTCATCGAGGTTCGCGCGACGATCGCCAAACGGGGCTCTGGGCGGCGCATCCCGATGCATCCCCGGCTGCGCGCCGCCTTCATCGCGTGGTGGAAGTCCAGACCTCTCGAACACCGCCGGCCGGACGCCGTGGTCCTCCCATCGCTCCGCGGCGGCCCGCTTCGCCCCAACAGCATCGTCAATTGGTTCGTCGACCGCTGCCGGCGGGCTGGCCTCGAAGGCTGCTCGTCCCATTCGGGCCGGCGAACCTTCATCACGCGGGCGGCGCGTCGTGCTCATCTCGCCGGCGCCAGCCTTCGCGATGTCCAGGTTCTCGCCGGCCACCGCTCGATCGAGACGACCCAGGCCTACATCGACGGTGACAGCCAGGCCCAACGCCGCCTCGTGGCGAGGATCTGATGAAAGAACAAACCATGCACATCGAGCTGAGTGAGCAAGCTTGCCTCCGGCGCCTCGAAGAGTTGAGGGCTCGGAACGACGACTTCCGCACCTCGCTCCGAGGTGGCGTCGTCGTTTTGTCACCGGGCATCCTGGCGCTTGGACGCGAAGCCTAGGATCGCATCATCGCGGCCGCCCGAACCTTCGACGATTTCGCCTCGGACGATCCCTGGGACAGCCACGACATCGGCGACTTCGAGATCACGTTTCGGGGCGAGAGCCGGGCGCTGGTGTTCTTCCGGATCGTGACCGCGTCCACGATCGCCCCTCCGCCTCTGCCAGCCCTCGTGCTCTTCCTGGCCAGTGAATGGTGAGAACAAATCATGATCAACGATGCTGGCAAGACCATGCAGATCCGGTCTCTCAACGATCAGTTCCGCAAGACGCTGCAAGGCGGAGTCGTGCTCATGACTCGCGGCGTCCTCGCCCTTGGCGCCGACGCCCAGACGCAGATCCAGGCCAAGGTGCGCGCCTTCGAAGCCTTTACCCCGGACAACGATCCGTGGGGCGAACATGACTTCGGCGCCTTCGAGATCGAGCTTCCCGATGGGGCGGGTCGTCTTGTCCGAGAGCGGATCTATTTCAAGATCGAGTACTACGACCCGACACGCGCCCGACATTCGGACGATCCGGCGGACCCGTCACGAACCGAGAGGGTCATGACGATCCTTCTGGCTAGCGAATACTGACCGTCGTTTACACATGATCGGAACCCGAAAGCGGGCGGTGGGCCGCCGCCCGCGCCGACGCCCGTATACCCAGGGCGACCTGGACGGGCTGTGTGGCGTCTACGCGGTCGTCAACGCCGTCCGGCTCCTCGTCCCCGGCGTGACCGAGGACGCGGCCTCAAGGCTGTTCCAGAGGCTCCTGGTGGGCCTCCGCGGTCACGACACGGGACCTGTCCCGCTGGCCGTCAGAGGCCTCGCCCGCCGCCATCTCAATCGCGCCATACTCGACGCCGATCAGTTTGTTAACCGGCGGTTCGGGGGGCGGCTGGTTGTCGGCCGGGTCCCGGCGGCCATCGCGCGGAATTGGTCGCTGGAGGCACTGTGGCGCCTCCTCGATCAGAGGAATACGGAGGGGTGGGTCGCCATTCTCGGTCTCGGCGGCTTCCACGACCATTGGACGGTGGCCGCGGCAATCACCCCACAGACGATCTGGCTGGCGGATAGTGACCAGTTGAAGGCCCTCAAGCGAACTCATTGCACGGTGAGCGGCTCCGCCGGAAATGTGAAGCGCCATGTGATCTGCTCAGCATATGTAACCTTTCTGAAGTGGGAGAGAACGATTATCTGATGGAACGAGATTGATGTCCAATCTGAGTAAATTGATGGCGCATCGCGCAGCTCGGCGCGCGAATTCATCGTTCGCGGCGATTTATTTCTCAAGTACTTTCCGGATGATCTCTTGCTGCGTCTCGGAGAAAATGTATGACCCACTCAGCTCTTTGGTTTGGCGTGGTTTTCCAACCCAGATATTCTCACGGGCCAGCAGAGACCCCCACTTGGCTCGGACCCCTCGGCGCGACGTCGAACCACCCATTCGCAACACAAGTTCCCGATAGAACCAAAGGCGCGACCGAATCGAACCGAGATCGTCGCCAGTGAGCACTCGGTCTAGGCAGGCGGAAAAGGGGCTTTGCTCCGGCAGCCAGGATGGATTGTCGGCCCCTTCAATCAATTCCTCGTTGAACTCATCGTCAACTGGAGGCGTATAAGGCATAGGCTGCAATCCTAGCACCCGTCCGAGAACAAGCGTCTCATCGGCACTCCATACTGCACTGAAGCTCGTATGCCTGGGGCCTGAAGCATCGTGATTTTTTCCCTTTCGCCAGAATTGGCGTCCGCCTCCCATAATGTCGAGCTCGAAAGCCCTCTTCGCTCGGCCCGTCTGCAACAAGCGCGGCTCTCGGAGTATGGACGTAACCACAAAACGTCCGAGCAGAGCCCGCATTTCATAGATCTTATCCGGGTTGTTGTGGGCATAGTCCAGATAATGAGCCGGATATGCTGCGGATGCAATTTCGAGAGAAAAGTTTCCACTTATCATAGACTGGCCCCACTGTTGGCGTTGCGCCCACGGCTCCACGGAGGACGCTCCCGAACGGGACGGTCGGATGGGGGTACGGATGAGGGCTTGTGCGACGTAGCAATCGAGGCTGCTTTTGAGGGTCGGAAACCGCGTCGCAACAAGTAAAGCGTAGAGGGCGACCCGATGGTGTCCGGCGAATGCCTCAGGCCCGAGAAGAATGCGGGCGGCATCGTCGATAGAGAACCGGTCTGCTCCCAAAACATGCGCTGACGCTGGAAACAGCTGTTCGGAACGGCGACGCTTCGACTTCGTCATCCTTCTCTCCTCTGCGACAGTTTGGCGCACGCGGCATCTCTGGTGTTCGGAAGATCTTCAAATTTATACGCGCTTTCCACGAACATCCAAGATCAAACCCGCGCAAGCAACGGACAATTGCCGCAACAACCTCCATTTTCGCACCATAAAACATGAATATATACGCGATTATCACGAAGTACAGAAGCATCAACTCATTGATGTCACGTATTTTTCTGTGTTGATCTCCGCCGCGACACGCGCCACACAGCGTTCGCGACGACAGGAGTTCGACCATGCCACGCCTTCCCGCCCAAGAGGGCCGCTCGCCGGCTCCGACCGCGTCTTCTGATTGCGGAACGCATGAGCAATACCATCGCGGTCGGCCAGCCGACCCCGATGAAAGGGTCGGCTGGCCGACCGTTCTGACGCCCGAAGAAGTCGGGGCGCTGCTTCGGGTGGCCGTCAAAACGCTCGCAAATTGGCGCGTTCGCGGCTTCGGTCCCGAATTTGTGAAAGTCGGACGACGGATTCGATATCCACTGAGCAGCATCTGTCGGTGGCTCGAAGATCATCAAGCTCGCTCAACGACCCATGAGGGCCCGGAAAGATGTCCAGCACAAATCAAAACCAGATCCGTTTCAGAATAAACCCGGCTGTGATCCGATCAATCGCTCGCGTGCGAAGCACTCTTGAGGCGGACGACGAACGAGATAATCTTCGCGCCGAAGAAGCTATCCGCGTTGTCTTCATGGAAGCGTTCATCGCGACACCAGTGATGGGAGATTGGCCAACCCGTGGCGGCTCCACGGGAGAAAAGTTTGTATGGGCCCACATTCAAGGAGGCGGTGATGAACATATCCTATTGAAACAACTTGTTTCCTTCATCGGCCATCTCGATGGGCGAGACGTGAGCCGCTACTTCTGTGGGTTCCGACAGAAAAGAAAGATTAAGCTGTCAGCATTGCAAGAAGATTGTGGCAAAAGCCGAGCATGGCTCCGCGAGCTACTAGCGATACAAAGAATAAGTCCGACGGTAAGCGATTTGATCGATTCAAGCGATCACTGGCCAACACTGGAAAATCTCGTCCACGTATCTCGCGCGAAGACCCTCGAAGAGCAAGAAGATCGCTGGAAATGAATCGCGGCCGGTCAAAAGAGAGATGACCGGCGCGAGGCCGTCGCATGCCCCCTGGCCACGGCCGTAAAGAACCTCAAAGCCGCGCTAGCATCCCTGGAGCGTTTCAGCGAACAGCGAGGGTGCAACAATCTGACGGATGAACAGAAAGACCACCTGGCGTGCGTGGACAGTCTGATCATAGAAATTGCCGATCTTATACCGAGGGAAACAAAGCCCGAGGATCAGATAACTCTCGCAGCTCCGAAGAACAACGAGCTGAGGGTTGAGCCATGAAGCGATCCCGAAATGAAATTAAAATAAACAGTCCGTCTATTAATGACCTTATAGCGAAAATCATTGGCTCTGAGGTCGGAGCGCGACACCACGGGACCGACCACCGGATTTCTGACGCCTCTCCGTGGACGAGCTGGGACATCGCCCTCGCGCTGCACAAACAGGTCGTCAAGCGACTGAAGAAAAGTCTGAAGCAGAACAGAGGCGATACCGCAGCCACCTCTCGAGATGAGGCCATCCTCCAGGTCTTGACGAGCTGTTCTCCCGGCGCTCTTTGTGCCAACGCGGCTTGTCCACTGTGTACGCACGTCCTTCAAGGCGTCATGGCTGAACTCGTCGGCGACCTCATGAGCGTCGGCATCCGCCCTGACGCGACCATTACCGTCGTTCCGACTCTCCGCCTACCCGTAACCGACAACCATGAGGCGGACCTCACAGTGGGCATCGAAAAGGTGTCAGCCTTCCGCCACAAGCTGGACAGGGGCTTTACGGCCTGTGATATCACGGCCGTCTTCGGTGGCCTCGATATCGGCTGGAGCGAGCTCCGAGGCGGCAAGCGTAAGCGGCATGGCAAAACCCACCTCCACGCGCTCGCCTTCCGAAGCCAAGTCGATCCTGCAAGACGGCGGCTTAAACAGCACTTCCCGAACCGGGGAAGTGTTCATCGCGCCATCTTTGTTGAGGATTATGACAGTTCGCCCAAATGGGTCACCTACGCATTCAAGTATCCTGACCGGCGAAAAATACGTCGCAAAGACGAATCCGGAAAATGGCTGGAACCATCTTATAAGCCGCTCACTGTGGATCAGCAACTCCGTCAGTTGAGGCTTTTTCATGAGCTGGGATGGGCGGCACGCATCTATCTACAAGGTGTCGAGCTTGTAGAAGCACCGCGCGGGTGGCGGCTCGGGGTTACGTCGCGGCTAGGGCCCTGCACTTGAGTACAGATGGAGTCGTGTCCACCGTTAAATTGGCCGTAGCGGACCATGTTAGCTGGGGCCGCGCCGCTACCGCAGGTGTGTCTTCCGATGGTCCAAGGTAGGCCCCGCGCTACGTGAGTCACCATCGTCGTCGACGGGATCAGCACGGGAAGCCAGACAAATGGGGACAACTACACTGGCCCGCCATTGAGGCTTTCGTCGAACCCCTCCCCGGAAACGGATCATGACGCGTTCGACTTGGCGTCCACTCGGCGTAGCGCGTAGCGGAGTAGCGGCGCTCGCGGCGACAGCTCGCCGCGCGAGTTACAGCGCCTGAAGTGCGCAGCAGCGAATCATGGAAGCAAAAAGCGGAGGCCTTATGGATCCCAAACCGATCAGCCGGAAACGTCTTCGTCAGTATCTCCGCCTCAAGCCAAACGAGAAATTCCCGCGTGTCGCAATGGTTGCGCACCTGACAGATTTGGCGACGGATAAAGCCTATTTCGACTTGGCCATCAGAACCGAAGTCGGCGGATACAAGTTGGTTCGCGTGCCAAAGGAGGACGTGCGGCACAATCCCAAGAAGTTGCGCGATTTGTTATCCAGCTACGACGCCGACTTTCCCCGGGTGTCGACTAAACTCCACAGCATGCTCGAAGAACTGTCCCAGGCCAACGCGCCCAACTGGTTGCAGATGGCGCCCACGCTGGGCTGGCAGAACAACGGCACAGCATTTGTACTCCGGGACCGCGTCGTCGGCAAAACACGCTCGGGCCGGGCTCCTAAATTGCCGAGACTGGTGCCTCCCAATTTATCGAATCGGAGCATGGCCCCGCTGGGCAAGGCTGGGGACCTCGATGGCTGGAAACGTAATGTAGCTGCCTTCGCACAACATTCCTCAGCACTGACACTGGCACTATCGACGGCTTTCATCGCGCCCTTGTTGGCTATTCTCAGCTGGCCGACGTTTCTGGTCGTGCTGCACGGCCCCGGGAAGGTGGGCAAGTCGACGGCAGCACTCGCAGGGGCGACGGTTATTGGAATCGGGGATGAGGCTGATCTCCCCAACTGGAATGTCACCGGTGCGGCACTTCCCGAACTCGCCGCGAGCTTCAACGACATTCTGCTCGTGCTTAACGGCCTTGAGTCAACGAAGCTCAATGACAAGGATCTTCGCGAGTTCCTCAAAAGCGTGACGTACATCCTCGGCGACGGAATGGACACCCGGCGGCATAGCAGCTGGACCGCGCCAAGCGGACGTCGGCCGCCGGCCACTTGGAGGACGATCGCGCTAATCACGAGCGAGCAGTCGTTCGATGAGATTGCTGCACGTGCTGGCGACCTCAGGTTGGACGGTGAGTGGGCACGGGCCATCAACGTCGCGGCAGTCGAGCCGGGCTGCTCGACGATCATCGACTGGTTTCCGAAGTCTGTCCCGGATTATCAACGCGAAGCCTGGGCGCGCGGCCAAGTAGAGGCACTTCGAGCCGCTTGCAAGCAGCACCATGGCGTCGCCTTGCTGGCCTATCTCAAGTTTCTGATGAGCCAGGATCGGGATGATCTTGTCGCCGAGTTGCAGGCGGCCCGCGATCGCTTTGTCGAGGCGGTTAAGGCCGACATGAAATCCGAGGCGATCAATCACGCTGCCAAGAATATGGGTCTTTTGTACGCCGGTGGCATCCTGGCGGTAAAAGCCGGGTTGCTTCCCCTGAGCGAGGTTCAGGTGCGCAATCGCATCAGGCGATGCTTTCGGCGAAGTCTCGCGCGAGCCTCCCAGCCTTCCACGACTCTTCGTGCAGCTCTGCTGATGCTCGACGGGGGTCTGAAGGCCGCCATCGCAAAAGCATCAATGCCCGAAAACCAAGCCCTTTTCTCGATGCCGACTAATGATTCGGAAGTGTTCGTTGTGCATATCGCCGGACTTTTTGCTAAATGGTTCGATAGCCCTGCTTCGAGAGCGCTGGTACTCGGCTGGCTTCTGGACAAGGGGTTGCTCGATGTGCCGGATCGGGAGAAAGCCATCCGCGAAGGCTTTAAGACAGACACGGTTCGATGTATCCGCCGAATTGACGGCAAGAACTGCGCATCGATTGTGTTCCGCGATCCGAGGCCCGAATTGACTCTGGCGCTAACTCTGCTCGACAGCGGGCGTGCTTGATGCTCTCCGTTCGGCGAATAGTGTATTTCCGGAAAAAGACCCTATCAGGCGAAACGATCCCCGGGGGAGCGGCGGTCATCCTAAAACGGCGACGCCAATTACAAGTACGCCATGAAGTCGCTGGCGGCGGAAGGAGATCAAAATGGCACGTAAGTCAAAGCTACGCCCGAAGAACAGAAAGCCTCAGGAGCGTTGGTGGGAGGCGTTGGATATCGATCGCGCGGTACTGCGTCGCCTCGGAATCACGCCCGAACAGTTGAAGCGGCCGGGAGGCGAGATGCTGCTCTGTGACAGGGGCGGAGAACTCGCCAGACGCACCTACAGGATGAAGTGACAGGGAAGGGGCAGCGCGGCGAGGCAGGGAGGGGATGGTAGATTTATCCCGTGCTTGTGTGGAAACGCCAAATCAGATTCCGGTGGGTGAGGCATCACGGGAGGCTGATGATGGGCAGGTTCATCGAGGGCGAGGAGCGCGGGCAGCATTCACTCATGCCGAGCGCGCTTGACGACTTCGTTGAGCACGATAATCCCGTTCGCGTCGTTGATGCCTTTATCGACGAGCTCGACCTTGGCGCCTTGGGGTTCACGGGCGTTATTCCGGCCGCGACGGGGCGGCCCTCGTACCACCCGTCGACACTGCTCAAGCTCTACCTCTACGGCTACCTCAACCGCGTGCAATCGAGCCGGCGCCTTGAGAATGAGGCGAGACGCAACGTCGAGGTGATGTGGCTGACGGGTCGCCTCGCTCCTGATTTCAAAACGATCGCCGACTTCCGCAAGAACAACGGCGCGGCAATCCAGTCTGTCTGCGCGAAGTTCGTCGGACTCTGTGTCGACCTCGGTATGTTCAAGAATGCCGTGGCCGCGATCGACGGCGCAAAATTCAAGGCCGTCAATTCGAGGGACCGCAATTTCACGCGCGGCAAGCTCAAGCGCCGCATGGAACAGATCACCGAGAGCATCGGGCGATACCTCGAAGCGCTCGATGTGGCCGACCTCCAGGAGGGGCCTGGCGCGGAAGCGAAAGTCGCACAGCTGACGGATAAGATCGCTGCGATGCGGACGAGGCTTGCCGAGCTGAAGGAGATCGAGAAGCAGGTGCACGAAGCGCCAGATCAGCAGATTTCGCTGACCGACCCTGACGCTCGCGCAATGGCTACGAACATGCGAGGAGCGAGCGTCGTCGGATACAATGTGCAAGCTGCCGTTGATACCGAGCATCACTTGATCGTCGCGCACGAGGTGACCAACGTCGTGGTGGACAGAACGCTGCTGGCGCCCATGGCAGCGAAGACCAAAGAGGTTCTGCGTTGTGAGACCCTCGATGCGCTTGCCGATCGCGGCTATTACAGCGGCGAGCAACTGCTCGCGTGCGAACAGATTGGCGTGAAGCCGTACGTGCCGAAGCCGCGCACATCGAATGCGAGGGCGGAAGGCCGGTTCGACAAGGAAGACTTCGCCTATCTGCCGGAGACAGATGCCTATCGGTGTCCTGCCGGTAAATTGCTATCGTTTCGTTTCGTGAGCGCTCACGACGGCCAGAACGTGCGCATCTATTTCACGAATGATTGTGGCGGTTGCCAGCTCAAGTCTCGATGCACGACCGGCAAGGAGCGCCGCGTGCGGCGATGGGAGCACGAGCACGTTGTCGACGCGACCCGCGACCGATTGCAGGCCCTACCAGAGGCAATGACGATACGACGCCGAACGGTCGAGCATCCGTTCGGCACCTTGAAGGCTTGGATGGGTCACACGCACTTCCTGACGAAAGGCCTCACCCCTCGCCTACAATCTGAAGCGCATGATCTCGATGTTGGGCGTGGCGCCGCTCATCGCTACGATCCGGGCGTAGAGCGAGGTCACAGCGTGGGCCTCTGTCAGCAGGATCAGTGGCAGAACGTGTTTTCACACGGCCACTCCCAGAAGCCGCCATGGCGGCACTTCCGGTCAATCTCGCTGAGGCGGCCGACGGCCACGTCCGCTCACTGTTGTCTCACGTCGTCGCCTGGGCGCCGCGCCATGGCGACACGGACTGTTATCGGATCCGCTGCCAGTTGTTCGAGCGAATCGTGCGCGGACGGACCGTGGCGACTGCTCTCGATCGGCTTCGTCGTTAGCGGATGCTTCCAGTGCTCGGCGGAGAAGTCATAGAAGGCGAGTGTCAAACGACATCAGGATCTGCCCCCGCGTATTGCCTCACGTGACGTTGTTACCGAGCAGTGAGCGAGCAGGGCTGTACGTGACCATCTGATGATCCGAAGTCAGAGGTGTGCGGTGCGAGTGTCCTTTCGGTCGTGTCAATAAGCTGCCGAGCTGCCTTCCCCCGCCAAGCCATGATCAGTCGCTGCACGGTTCTGAGTTGGCTCCTTTCGAAGGTTGCGCAGGCACGCTCGCCAAGGCGCTTCAGCACTTCGGCACCCGTAAGGTGAGGCTCGGCCGTAAGCCATGCGTCGATCTCAGCAGCATAGGGATCGAGCATCGACGGGCGGCGTGGCACCGGCTTCTTGCGCACGTAGGGGCGCCGGTGGATCGCAAGCTGCTCGCCGGCATCGTACCCCCTGCCGAGCTTTTGTGCGAAGGCAGCAGCCGTCTCGGCTGCGCCATTAGCTCTAGCTCCTTTAACCGAATCAACCTCTCCCGGTCGGCGATCGACACGATGACCGAGCTCAGCCTGGGCGGAGCGCATCTCAGCCAGCAATGCAATCGGATCGAGCCGAGCATGAATCTCGCGCAGCCTCTGCTTGATCGATTGATCTAGGCTTGGGTGTGCGAGCGCGCGCTCACACGGTGTCTTCGGGTGATGATAGCGCTTAATGACTTTCGCGCCTTCTCGGCGCTTCTCCTTCAGCTTGAAGGACGGCTGGAAGAAGTTCACGTGCAGGCGCGCAGCCGCATAGAGCCTGGCAAGTGCGCGCGCCGTCTCGATTCCCTCGAAGCGGCCATAGCCGACGAGCCGGCGTACCACGGCGCCGTTCTTTTGCTCGACAAAGGCCTGATCGTTCTTCTTGTAGGCGCGTGAGCGCGTGACCTCAATGCCGCGAGAGCGGTTCCACGGCACCACCACGTCGTTCATGAATGCGCTGTCGTTGTCGAAATCGAGACCCCGCAGGAGCCATGGGAACAGACTTTGCGAGCGTTCAATGGCCTCGACCACAAGTGCGCCGTCTCGGGTCACCAGCGGCACGCATTCGGTCCATCCAGTGGCGACATCGACCATCGTCAGCGTCTGGATGAAACTGCCGGCCACCGAGGCGCCGCCATGGGCGACCATATCGACTTCGCAGTAGCCAGGTGGCGGCTCATTCCAGTCGTTGAAGGTTCGGATCGGAACCTCGCGCCGTATTGCGGACGAGAAGCCTGTCCGCCGCCGCTTGCCGCCAGCGGCCGCAACTTTGGCTGCGCTCAGCAAGCGGTCGATTGTGGCGGCGCTCACCGCGAGCACCAACGCGTGTTCCTCAACGCTGAGGTTCAGGCGACCGTGCCGCACGAGAGCCGGCAGCAACAAAGGAATCATCACCTTGAGCCGCTTGCCGCAAAGACGGTCTGAGGCCTCCCAAAGCACAACGAGCGCGTCCTTGATCGTTGCACCGTATCGGTAGCCTCGCGTTCGTCCCCTCGATTGCCTCTCCCTGCCGACCGCCGACAGCGCCCGGATTGCGTGCTTGCGATGCCATCCCGTGACCTGCACCAGCTCGTTGAGGATGGATTGCTTCTCTGACCGTCCCGCCGCCCGGTAGCGCTCCGCCACTACCGATGCGACCTCGCGCCTTGCGCCCATGCTGATCGTCCTCGCCATGGACGCCAGCCAACCGATTCGCTGCCGTCCCCCCAGTCATGGCGCCAATATCTCCGGTAACATTCTCAGTGAGGCAATGCGAGGGCAGTTTTCCATGTCGCGCGACAGGCGAGCGGCGTGTCGCCATCCTTGGCGAGGCAGTTGCAGGCGAGCGAGCGCGTCGCACGGCTCGAAGCGGCCATCGCCGAGCTCGTGCCAAAGTGGTCGATGGCGCCGGTGGTCGAGGGGCGATGCGCGGCATCGATCTGGTGGCCGCCTCCATTCTGATGGCGGAACTCGGTGACCTCACAAGTCGTAGAAGGCCCCTTGGGCCGGGGTCATCCGCCAAGCATCCGCGGCCTTCTCGTATTTCAGTGCGTGTTCGACTCGGGAACTTCCATTGATGAAGACCGTTCATGGATGTTCGCAAGGGTGGGACATCATCAGTGACGCTGTGCATACTCATTCGAACGCGCGACTGCGTGGTCGGCATCGGCGACTCGGCTGTGAACGCAGGAGCTGTCAAAATGTCGAAGACGAAGCTCTCGATTCAAACTCTGCCACACGGTCATTGCTTCACCCTGACGAGCGGGTTGCGCAGCATATCAGACAAGATCCTGAGCTACGCTGGGGTTGCGCTGCGTTCGAGTAACAGTCGGCGCCTCTACGAGGTTGCGAATGAGTTCGGCGCTCTTATGAGACGGGCGCGCGATGAGGACGCCGCCGCATTAAGCCGAAGCCGCCTCGATTTCGATGCTCATTTTCTGTT